>WNGJ01006487.1_pt1 | contig 29666 bp, 31 predicted proteins | sample 5400611 | NCBI WGS metagenome assembly WNGJ01 (sample SAMN13153375, study PRJNA577476) | soil metagenome | isolation source: 40 cm soil or saprolite under Garry oak tree replicate 1 | place: USA:California | collected 2016-06-15
CGAGCACCTCGTTGTTCGGACGATGGCCCGCCCGGGCCGGGACGACGCCGAGCGCGAGGAGGGCCACGAGAGCTCCGGCGAGAGTCGGGGTTGAGCGCATGAAGGTCTCCTCCCTTGGCTCCGAGTGCGGGACGCCACACTGTACAGGACATTCCACCTGTCAAACAACCGGGATGTGGGAGGACCGGGGCGAGAAGCGGGTGCTAGGCGCGCGGCAGGAGCACGGTGAAGCGGCTCCCCTTCCCTTCGCGCGACTCGGCGGTCACGCGCCCGCCGTGGGCGTCCACGATGCCGCGCACGATCGCCAGGCCAAGGCCCGTGCCGCCCCGCTCGCGGTGGGCCTGGCGGTAGGGGTCGAAGATGTGCGGCAACGCGTCGGCGGGGATGCCGACGCCCGTGTCCTCGACCTGGAGCTCGAGCTCCGGGCCCGTGTCGATCAGCCGCACGACGACGTGCCCCCCGCGCGGGGTGAAGCGGATCGCGTTGGCGCCGAGGTTGACCACCACCTGGTGGAGCCGCTCCGTGTCGCCGAGGTACGCGAAGTGCGACCCGAACCGCTCGTGCTCGAGGGTGACGCCCGCCTCCTCGGCCTGCGGATGGATCTCCTCGACGGCGCGGTCCACGAGCCACGCGAAGTCGAGTGGCCCGCGGTCGAGCTCCACGAGCCCCGCCCGCAGGCGCGACATCTCGAGGATCTGATTGACGAGCCGGAGCAGCCGCTCGGAGCTCAGCCCGATGATGTCCGTGAGGCGTCTCTGTCTCTCCGTGAGCGGGCCGGGGGCGCCGTCGCGGAGAAGCTCGATCGAGCCGTGGATCGACGTGAGCGGCGACCGGAGCTCGTGCGAGACGCTCGCGAAGAACTCGGCTTTCGTCTCCTCCATCCGGCGGAGCTGGCTCGCCATCGAGTTGAACGATCGCGCGAGCGCCCCGATCTCGTCACGGCTCTCGACCGCGATGGGCTCACGGAACGCGCCCGCGGCGACCTCCGCGGTCGCCGAGGACAGGAGGGCGAGCGAGCGGGTCATCCGCTGGGCGACGAGGGCGGCGCCGAGCAGGGCCAGGCAGACTGCGGCGCCGAGCGCGACCAGGACCGCGGTCCACGTGCGCGCCTCGAGACGCGCGGCCCGTCGGTGTCGATCAGACGCAGGGCCTGCCCGCGCTCGCCGCGCTGGAGGAGCGCCCCTTCCGTGGCGACGATGCGCCGGTACCCCTCGAACGCCACGCTCGCCTCACGGAGGTGCAGCGCCTCCCACTGGCTCACCGCGTACTCGGAGAGGCGCCGGAGATCCTGGGAGACCTGTCCGGCCCGCTCGGTCCACGCCTTCGCGTAGCGCGCGTCGCCCAGCACGAGCGCGCGCGCCTCGAGCCAGGCGAGCGGCGCGATCGCCTCGCGGGTGGACGCGGTGAGGCGGAGCGCGGGGACGGCCTGGGTCGCGATCTCGCGATTGACGAAGACGAGACGATCCACGGCAAGGAGGCTCAGAACACCGACGCCTGCGAGCACGACGATCACCAGCGCGGAGGTCAGGAAGATCTTCGAGCCGAGCCGCATGGTCTCCTCGGTCCTACGACGCTTCCGATCCCACTAGGTCTTGCGCTCACGCTGGCCCGCGCCCGAGGTCTTTGCGTTGTCGCGATCGAGGCGACGTAAGATGCGCTTCACGTACTGGCGCGTTTCCCGATACGGCGGGACCCCCCGGTGGCCGATCACCGCGCGCTCACCGGCGTTGTAGGCGGCGAGGACGAGCGGCAGGTTGCCGTCGAATCGGTCCATCAGGCTCCGAAGGTGCCGCACGCCGGCCTCGATGTTTTCGCGTGGATCGAAGGGATCACTCACGCCGAGGATGGCCGCCGTCTGGGGCATGAGCTGCATCAGCCCGCGGGCGCCCGTGCGGGAGACGGCGCGCGGGTTGAACTCCGACTCGGCTTCGATGATCGCCGCGATGAGGTCGACCGACACACCGTACCGGGTGGCGACGGCCCTGATGAGGGCGTCGATGTCCAGACTGCTCGCCGCGCTCTCGAGCTCTTCCTGGAGGTCGGCGGGGGCGTGGGTGACGTGCGGCGTGGCCTGCGCGCCGGTCGTGCGGGACGCCACGTACCCTGGAACCATCGTGAGGAGGAGAACCCCCACGCCGAGCAGTTGCCGAGTGACGAACGGGCGCGCTTCGGCGGCCGACGGCGGCCCCGCGACCGCGAGGAGCGGCGCACCGAGAGCCGCCCGCGACAGCACGAGCGGACAGAAGCTCGCTGACGCTCCTGGGCACCCCGGGGGCACGGCGGCCCAGCCCGTCGCCCGCAAGAGCCCGTCGATCGTCGTGGGCGAGCGTCGATCGCCCCGGCGCCGGTCGGTCACCGAGGGCCCAGAACGCCGCCGCCGTTCGGCGGCGCGCCGATCCAGGAGCACGTGAACGGTGTCGTCGTAGGCGAAGGCTCGCTGGAAGAGCTCGTAGAGGCGCGCGCGATCGTCCGCGACGATGATGAGCTGCGGGTCGTCGTGGCGCTCCCGCTGAGAGTGACTCTCGCCGCCACAGGCCGGGCACGTCGCGAGGCTCGGACTCTGGCCTCCGGAATTCGGGCCTTCCATGGCAGGACTGCAGGGCAAATCTGATACCGGAGTGGAACTTCCAGAAACATCAATCACTTGCGCGATCCTGGTCAGGAGGGGCCTGGTGAGTCTCTGGCCAGACAGATCAGTCTCGAGCCATGGCCCGCTCCCCGACGGCGGACCAGCCGCGCATCAAGCCGACCTTGACAGGTGTCGGACGGAGCGGTATCGGGCCCTGCGCATCGTCCCGTCGCGCTGACCCGGCGATCAGCGCGCTTGCGCCGCGCGGATGGCGCGCCAGACGCGCTCCGGGGTCGCCGGCATCTCGATGTGCTCCACGCCCAGCTCGGCGAGCGCATCCACGATCGCGTTGACGACGGCGCCGAGCGCCGGCGTCGTCCCGCCCTCGCCCCCGCCCCGGAGGCCGAGCGGGTTCGACGTCGAGGGCACCTCGCTGATCTCGGTCGTGAAGCTCGGGAGCCGATCGGCGCGTGGCACGACGTAGTCCATGAAGGTCGCCGACTGCGGCTGCCCCGTCGCCGGGTCGTACACACACTGCTCCCACAGCGCCTGCCCCACGCCCGCCGCGATCCCGCCGTGCGTCTGGCCGTGGAGGATCATCGGATTGACGGCGCGGCCGCAATCGTCGACCGACGTGTACCGCGGGACTTCCACCACGCCGGTCTCGGGATCGACCTCGACCTCGCACACGGCGCAGCCGTAGGGAAAGGAGGGCACGCTCACCGTCTCGTCGCTCACGCCCGCGAGCGGCCCGCCCAGCCCCTCGGGAACGTCGTCGCGCAGCGCGGCCGCCGCGACCGCGAACAGGTCGAGGGAGCGGTCGGTGCCCGTGACGCGGAACCGACGCGCCGCGAACTCGATGTCCGCCTCCGCCGCCTCGAGGAGCCACGCCGCGATCCGCTTGCCGCGGTCGACGATCGCGTCCGACGCCTTCGCGAGCACGACGGCGCCGAGGCGCATCGAGCGGCCGGAGTGCGAGCCTCCGCCGACGGACGCCACGTCGGTGTCCCCGGTGATCAGGCGCACCTGGTCCAGCTCGACGCCGAGCCACTCGGCGAGGAGCTGCGCGAAGCTCGTCTCGTGGCCCTGGCCGGCCGACAGCGTGCCCATCACGACGTCGACGCGGCCCTGGGGCCGCACGGTGATCTCCGCGCGCTCGTGCGGCATGCCGGTGTTGAGCTCGAGGTAGTTGGCCAGGCCGATGCCGCGATAACGACCGCGCCGGCGGGTCTCGGCCCGCCGCGCCTCGAACCCGGCCCAGTCCGCGAGCGCGAGTGCGCGGTCCTGCGCCGCCACGTAGTCGCCGCTGTCGTGGAGGAGCCCGAGCGGGTTGCGGTACGGCATCGCGCTCGGCGGCACGAGATTGCGCCGCCGGAGCTCCACGCGATCGAACCCGTGGCGGCGCGCGGCGAGGTCGATCAGGCGCTCGATCACGTACATGACCTCGGGCCGGCCGGCGCTGCGGTACGGGTACGTGGGCGCCGTGTGACTGAGCGCCGCACGGCCGCGCAGGGACGCGGCGGGAATGCGGTAGAGGCTCGGCAGCACCGCGACACCCTTGGCGAGCGGGATGAACGAAACGGCGTACGCGCCGACGTTGCTCGTGTTGGTGCCGCGGAGCGCGAGGAAGGTGCCGTCAGCCTCGAGCGCGAGCTCGACCTCGGAGACGAGATCGCGCGCCTGGTAGTCGGTGAGGAATGCTTCGGTCCGGTGACACGTCCACTTGACCGGGCGGCGCAGGCGCTTCGCCGCCCAGGCGACCAGCGCGAACTCGGGGTAGGAGGCGTTCCGGGTGCCGTAGTTGCCGCCGACCTCGCGCGCGACGACACGGACCGCGCGCTCCGGCACGCCGAGCGTCGCGGCGAGATCGCTCTTGATGCGCACCGAGCCGCCGGAGCCCGCGTACAGCGTGTAGCGGCCGCTCGCCTCGTCCCAGACGCCCAGGGCGGCGCGCGGCTCCATCGGCACGCCGGTGACGCGGTTGATCCGCGTCTCGAGCCGCACCACATGCGCGGCGCGCCCGAAGGCGGCGTCCGTGGCGGCCCGATCGCCGGCCTCGGAATCGACACAGACGTTCGACGCGGTCTCCTTCCACACGAGCGGCGCCCCCGTTGCGACCGCGTCGCCGGTGGCGGTCACCGCCGGCAGGGGCTCGTAGTCCACCACCACGCGCTCGGCGCCGTCCCGCGCGGCCGCGGGCGTCTCGGCGATCACCAGGGCCACGGCGTCACCGACGAAGCGCGCCGTGTCGGCGGGCAACGGCGCGTGCGGCGCGATGAAGAACTCGGCGCCCGCGCGGCTCCGGAGCGGGACCTCGTGCGGGTTCGTCGGCACCGGGCGGTGCGGGATGGGGCGCAGGCCATCGGCGGCGGCGTCGGCGCCCGTGAGCACCGCGATCACCCCCGGCACCGTCAGGGCGCCCGCGCCGTCGATGCGTCGGAGGCGCGCGTGCGCGTGCGGCGAACGGACCAGGCTCGCGTAGGCCTGGCCGGGGACGTTGACGTCGTCGCTGTAGCACCCCGTGCCCGTGATGAGGCGCGCGTCTTCGCGGCGGCGGACGGGCTTGCCGAAGCCCTCACGGGCCGAGCGGGTGCGGGAGTCGAGGAGCGACGTCACCAGATCCGCTTGTGGACGAACTCGACGATCTTCTCCGCCGCCCGCGTGGCGGCCGGCGACGTCGGGTTCCTGACGACGAACCCTTCGGCCTCGCCCTCGAACAGCTCCAGCTCGACCTCGCCCCCTGCGGCGCGGTATCGCGCAACGAACCGGTCGAGGTCCGCGCGGGGGTGCGCCTGGTCGCGGGTGCCTTGGATGTAGAGCACGGGCGGCAACGCGACCCGCTCGCCACGCTCCAGCGCCTGCACCGGGCTGCCCTCGGCCATCGCCTCCTCGGTTTGCCAGAACCGGTCGTGGCAGGGCAGCACACGGTCCACGACCTCCGGGTACGGCGGGCCGCTCGCCCTGAGCCTCTTGGCGTAGTGGTAGCGCGCGAGCGGATCGATGACGGGCCAGCACAGGACGGCGCACCGCACGCTGGCATCGACGGCCGGCAGACCCGCCGGGAGCGGGACCGCCGCGTACCGGCGATCGTGCGGTCTCATCCCGCCCAGCATGGCCTGGTGGGCACCGCTCGAGGTCCCGAGGACGCCGACCAGATCCGGGCGGCTGCCCAGGGCCGTGGCCCGCGTCTTGAGCCAGCGGATCGCGTAGTTGATATCGGCGAGCGACGCGGGGTAGGGTGCCTCGGGCGGCATGCGGAAGTCCAGCGCCGCCACCACCACGCCGCTCTTCGCGAGCGGCTCGTTGATGGCGGTGTCGTTCAGGCGGTCGCCCCGGCACCAGGCGCCGCCGTGGAGCTCGACGACGAGCGGGAACGGCCCTGAGCCGCGCGGCTTGAAGAGGCGCGCCAGCAGGGGCTTGTCCCCGTGGCGGACATACTCGACGTCTTCGATGCGAATGTCGTACACCATGTGCTCCTCCCTCTGGAGGTCGATGAGCTGTCCCGGGGGCGATACTGCTCTCGCGACGGCGCCACCGTCAAGCCGCGGCCGCGCCGCTTGACCCGGAGGCGGGGCCAGCGCACTATCGCCCCCGGTGCGCGAGCCACGGCACCGCGGCAGAGCCTCGAGGAGGAGACTGACATGCGCTTCGGCCTGTTCACGAGCATGGGCGCCCAGACCTGGTCCGGCGTGCTGGACCTGTGGCGACACATCGAGGCCACGGGATGGGACATCGGCTGCGTGACCGACCACTTCATGCCGAACACGAAGGAGCGCGAGGGGGCCATGCTCGAATCGTGGAGCACGCTCAGCGCGCTGGCCGCTCTGGTGCCCCGCGTCCGCGTGGGCACCATCGTGCTGGGCAACACCTACCGCCATCCGGCGGTGGTCGCGAAGATGGCCGCGCAGGTCGACATCATCTCGGGCGGCCGGCTCCTCCTGGGGCTCGGCGCGGGCTGGCAGCAGAACGAGCACGAGGCCTACGGCATCCCGTTCGGGACGATGCGCGAGCGGTTGGAGCGTCTGGACGAGGCGTGCCAGGTGATGAAGGCCTTGTGGTCCCAGCGCCGCAGCGACTTCAAGGGGCGCTACTACCAGCTCGCGGATGCTCCGCTCGATCCCAAGCCAGTGCAGACGCCCCATCCCGAGCTGATGATCGGCGGCGGCGGCGAGCGCGTCACCCTGCGCATCGTGGCCAAGCACGCCGACCAGTGGAATATCTGGGGGGGCCCGAGGGTCCTGGCCCGGAAGGGAGCGGTCCTCGACGCGCATTGCGCGGCCGTCGGCCGCGATCCGAAGACCATCACGCGCTCGGCCAACATGGTGCTGCTCATCACCGACCGGAAGGACGAGGTCGAGCGTCTGGCCGAGACGATCGCCACGCGCCTCGGCCGCCACGCCGCCGACGCGCGCGACACCTGCCTGGCGGGCACTCCGGACGAGATCCGCGACCGGCTCCACCAGCTCCGCGAGGCCGGGGCGGGCGTGCTGTTCATCCCGAGCCTGTTCCGTCCCCTGGCCGAGCTGCGCCGCGACCTGGATCGGTTTATTGCCGAGATCGCCCCGGCGTTCCGGTAGGCGCGCCGACGGCTCCGTGGGGCAGGCCCCGGCGCCGCTCTCGCGGCGAGCCGTGCTCCGCCTGATGGCGGCGGCGGCCGGCGCGCGGCCTCGAGGCACCGAGGCGGCGGCCACGATGCGCCTGCGTCCCATTCCGCAGGGTGGCGAGACGATCCCGGCGGTCGGTCTCGGGACGTGGCGCACCTTCGACGTCGGCGCGTCAGCGGCTCCGCGCGAGCCGCTCAGGGAAGTCCTGCAGCGCTTTTTCGAGCTGGGCGGGCGTGTGATCGATTCGTCGCCAATGTACGGGGCGGCCGAAGGCGTGGTGGGCGACCTCGGGGCGGAGCTTGGGATCCTCGACGCACTCTTTCTCGCCACCAAGGTCTGGACGACCGGGCGCGACGCCGGTGTCGCCCAGATGGAGCAGTCGCTGCGGCACCTCCGGCGCAGGCGCCTCGACCTGATGCAGATCCACAACCTGCTCGACTGGCGAACCCACCTCCGCACCCTGCGGGACTGGAAGGAGGCCGGCCGCATCCGCTACCTCGGCGTCACCCATTACGCGGCGAGCGCCTACGACGAGCTGGAGCGGGTGCTGCGGAGCGAGCCGCTCGATTTCGTGCAGGTGAACTACTCACTGGGCGAGCGCGCGGCCGACCGGCGCATCCTGCCGCTCGCCCGCGACCGCGGCATCGCCGTGCTGGTGAACCGCCCCTTCTCGGAGGGCGACCTGTTCCGGCGAGTGCGCGGGCGACCGCTTCCGTCGTGGGCCGCCGAGTTCGACTGCGCGAGCTGGGCCCAGTTCTTCCTGAAGTGGATCCTGGCCCACCCGGCCGTCACCTGCGTGATCCCCGCCACGAGCCAGCCCCAGCACCTCGTCGACAATATGAAGGCCGGCGTGGGGGCGCTGCCGGATCCGGCGATCCGGGAGCGCATGGGCGCACTCGCCGACTAGCGTCCCGTCTGAAGAGTCATGTTAACGACTGCCTGCGCTCGCGCCGCGCAGCGGCCGACGGGCGGGTGCGGCAGGGGTCGAAGGGACCCGTTCCCTCCAACCGGCAACGGACCCGTGTCTCCAGATGGAGCCCAGCCGCAACGGGGCAGCGCACGCGTGCCGCGTGGTCCCGCGATCCCTGCCGCGCGCGCCCGTCGGCCCCGGCGCCGTGCGCTGGCGGGCGCTTAACATGACTTCGAGGACGGGACACTAGCCGCGGGCCGCCGCGTCGGCCTTCTTGAAGTCGGCCTCCGTGAAGCCGTAGAGGTGCGCGCCTCCCATGAGGATCTGCGCGGCGATCGCCCGCGGGACGTTCTTCAGGAGGTTCTCGGCGACGTGGGGGAAGTTCGAGTCGAAGTGCGGGTAGTCCGTCGAGACGCACATCCGGTCGGCGCCGAGCAGGCCGGCCGTCGCCTCGATCTCGGGCTCGCTGCCCTCGACCGCGGCCCAGCAGTTGCGCCGAAAGTACTCCCTCGGGGTGAGGCTGAGGTACGGGGCGTGCGAGTCCCGGTACTGGGGATAGTCCCACTCGATGCGGGACAGGAGTCCTGGCACCCAGGAGTTCTGGGCTTCGAGGAATCCGACGCGGAGCTTCGGGTGGAACTCGAACACACCGCCGATGACCATCGCGATCATCGCCTGCTGCATCTCGATCCAGTGGCTCGCGACGTGGCGGTAGAACCGGTTCTCGCCGTAGAGCTCGATCATGCGTGAGTACAGTGCGCTCACACCCTCGTGGAATCCCCAGGTCACGTCGAGCTCTTCGTGCAGGCGGTAGAGCGGCTCCCAGTAGTTCGAGTGCCAGTAGCGGCCGTTGACGAGGTTCGGCCGGATGAAGGACCCGACGGCGCCGAGCTCCCTCACGCACCGAACCAGCTCCTGACACGCCAGGTGCACGTCGTGCACGGGCAGCATCGCCACGAACTTCAGGCGGTCGGGACTGTACTGGCAGAACTCGTGGATCCAGTTGTTGTACGCCTGGCAGAGGGCCAGCGAGAGCCGAGGATCCATCTCGTTGCGGCCGAGGAGCGCCAGGCCGCTGGTGGGGTAGAGCACGGCGATGTCGACGCCCTCCATCTCCATGCCCATCACCTGGGCCTCGGCGTTGTAGTCGCGCTCGACCGCGAAATCCAGCCGACCCGTGTCGAAGATCCGCGAGCCCGAGAGTGGCTGGCTGCTCTGCGTCGAGCCGGAACGGTGCCGCTTCCGGTACTGCTGCAGGTCGGCGTCCGAGATCGGCACCCCGTCGACGATGATCAAGCCGGCAGCCCAGCCCCGAGTCGGTCGGCCGTCGGCTCCCACCGGTACGCTGACGCGGTCCTTGAACTTCGGGTCCAGGTAGCGCTCGAAGAGGTCGGGCGGTTCCATGATGTGCATGTCGGAGTCGACGAAGCGGAGACCGTCTTTCATGGCACCCCCCTCGATGTGAACTATGTGGCCCGGGATTATACTCGCTAGAGTCTCGTCTCGTCGACGGGGAGCCCCAACCAGTGTCGCCCGACCAGCTCGTAGTGGGAGAGGCGCCCCTGCAGGTGCTGGCTGATCACGTGAATGTCCTGGAAATGGCGCTGGAGCAGGTGACTCTCGTAGACCGCCGTGGCACCGGCGGCGTTGTAGGCGGCGTCGACGACCTGGACCGCCAGCCGAATCGCGTGCGTCGTGGCGAGGCGCAGGGCCGCGCGCTGGTCCAGGCTGATCGTGTTCGTGGCGCTCACCTCCGCCCAGACGTCGCGGACCGTTTCGGTCAGGAGCGCCCGGCCGGCGCGGAGGTCGGCTTCGGCATGGCCGACGTCCGCCTGGACCATCGGCTGGTCGCGTAGCAGCCCCGCCATTGCCCGCGGTGTCTTCACGCCGGCCAGCTCGAAGAACGCGTCCAGGCAGGCGCGGGCCATTCCCACGGCAACCGCGGCATCGCCCGAGGCGAACAGCAGTGTCCGGGGAATCTGGTAGAGCGGCCTGGCCTCCAGTAACGGTGCCGTGGCGGACAGAACCGTGCGGTCCGCGGGGACGAAGACATCGTTCACGGCAAAGTGGTGGGTCCCCGTGCCGCGCATGCCCCGGACGTGCCAGGTGTCGAGGAGCTCGGCTTCGGCGACCGGGACGAAGAAGTAGCGCCGCTCCGGTTGGCCGTCCGACTCCAGTCGGAGCCGGCCGTTGTCGACGACCTGGGCGTGCGCCGCCACCCATGCCGCGTGTCGGCACCCGGTGCTGAAGCCCTGGCGGCCCGTGACCCGGTAACCGCCGGGGACCACGACGGCCGTGGCGCTCGGGGCCGGGCTGTTGGCGACGACGCCGCGCGGCGTGTCGATCCAGATCGAGCGGGCGACATCGCGCGGCATCCGCGCCGCGTAGGTGGCGAAGATGGCGCCCTGGTTGACCGCCCAGGCCGTGCTCGCGTCGGCCTTGCCGAGCTCCTCGATCACCTGGATGTAGGTCGGCAGGTCGAGCTCCGGGCAGCCGAGAGCGCGCGGAACCGCCAGGTGGAACAACCCGGCGTCCGCCAGCGCCTCGAAGAGCGGTCGCGGGAGCTCCCGCGCGGCCTCGATCGCATCGGCGCAGGCCCGGATCTGTGGAGCCAGCTTGCGGGCCGCATCGAGCGGGGACTGGGCCTCGGCGGCGGTCATAGGCCTGTCCAGGGTACACCGTGTATCATGCTGTCTTCATGAGCATGCGCATCGAGATCATCTGCACGGGCGACGAAGTCCTGACCGGCAAGATCGTCAACACCAACTTCAGCTACATGAGTCAGAAGCTGGAGGACGTCGGGCTCTCGGTCCAGTGGGAAACGACGGTCGGCGACGACCGCGAGAGCCTGCTGCGGGCGTTTCAGCTGGCCGGCGAGCGCGCCGACGCGGTCATCGTCAACGGGGGCCTGGGGCCCACCGTCGACGACCTGTCCCAGGACGTTGCGGCCCAGGCCGCCGGCGTCGCGCTCGTCCTCAACGAGGAGTGGCTCGGCCGGATGGAAGAGTTCTTCCGTCGGCGGAGCCGCGTCATGCCGCCCAACAACCAGAAGCAGGCCATGCTGCCCGCCACCGCGGAGCTGATCGACAATCCGATCGGGACCGCGTGCGGCTTCGCGCTCGATATCGGTCGCGCTCGCTTCTTCTTCACCCCCGGGGTGCCGCGCGAGCTCCGTCGCATGCTCGAGGAGGAGATCATCCCGCGCCTCCTCGCGAAGAGCGGCCTGCAGCCGGCGATCCATCTGAAGCGGTTCCATTCGTACGGGCTCGGCGAATCGCACGTCGACGCCCTGCTGAGGGGCGTGGAGGAGCTCGTGCCCGATGGCGGCGTGAAGCTCGGCTTCCGGGCCCACTACCCGCAGCTCGAGACCAAGCTGACGGTGCGCGGCACGGACCTGGAGGACGTCCGCCGGAAGCTCGCGCCGGTCGAGCGTGAGGTGCGCAAGCGCCTCGGGAACTTCATCCTCAGTGAGGACGATGCGACGCTGGAGGGGATCGTCCTGGGCGAGCTCGCGAGTCGGCGGGCCTCGCTCTCGATCGTCGAGACGTTCACGAGCGGCGCGATCGCTGCGCGCGTCGCCCACCTCCCGGGGGCGGAGCGGGTCTTTCGCCGCGGCCTCGTCGCCCGCGACCTCGGCGAGGTGTGCGCGGCCGTCGGGCTCGACGGCGCCGGAGGCGCGGGCGAGCTCACGCGCGAGACGGCCGAGGCGGTCGCGCGCGCGGCGCGACGTCAGACCGGCGCCACGCACGCGCTGGCGGTCCTGATCGATCTCGACGCCGGCGCGGACCGGATCGACCTCGGCGGGACCATCTGTCTGGCGATCGCGACTTCGCTGGAGGCCGCTTCACGGCGCAGTCGCATCCTCGGCGGTCGCGAGTGGGTCCGCCTGGGAGCGGTCGAGATGGGGCTCGACTGCCTTCGCCGGTATCTCCAGGGGCTCCCCGTGTACGAGCGGATCGACTTCGAGAAGGCGTGAGGCGCAGCCATGATCGACAAGTTCGCCACGGTGTACGCCGGCCACGTGGATTTGCCCGACATGGGGCAGGGCGCCACGCCGGCCAACGAGCGGCGCTATCCCAACGAGCACCTCGCGACGGTCTTCGAGAAGACGGAGGCCGTGGCGCGGGCCATGGACGACCTCGGCTATCACGCGATCTGGCTGGCCGAGCACCATTTCCAGCACGAGGGGTACGAGTGCCTGCCGAACATCCTCATGACGGCGGTGCACCTGGCCCACGTGACGCCGCGGATCCGCATCGGCTGCGCGTTCAACATCGCGCCGATGTGGCACCCCCTGCGCCTGGCCGAGGACTTCGCCACCGCCGACATCCTGACGCGCGGCCGGGTGATCTTCGGCGTGGGCCGCGGCTACCACACCCGCGAGGTCGAGACCTTCGGCGCCCCGATGCTCGACGCCGAGGCCAACCGCGAGCTGTTCGAGGAGCAGGTCGAGATCATCCTCAAGGCGTTCAACGAGGAGTCGTTCGCGCATCACGGCAAGCACTACACGCTGCCCCCGGCCGTCCCGTATCGCGGCTACGAGCTGCGCGAGCTCACGCTGGTCCCGCGCCCCGTCCACCGGCCCGTGGAGTGCTGGCAGCCGATCGTGAGCGCGAGTCGGCGCGGGCTCGACTTCATGGTGCGTCACCGGATCAAGGGCACGATCGGCGGCGGCGCCGCGACCATGGCCGAGGGCCCGATCCACGCTTACCACGAGGCCGCGGCCAGGGCCGGCCGGAATCTCGCCCTCGGGGAGGACCTCTGCCTCGGCATCTTCTTCTACCTCGCCGAGACCCGCGAGAAGGCGATCCGCGAGATCACGCCCTTCTACGAGGAACACGTGAAGATGTTCGCGCCCCTGGGCTTCGTGCCGGGGATCACGCCGGCCCAGGTCGAGGCGGCGGCGCGTCGTGGCGGCTGGGGCGCCGCCGGCGTCCCCACCGTCGAGCACTACATGAAGACGGGCGCGTGGTTCGCCGGCCCGCCCGAGGAGCTCGTCGCTTACATCAAGGACCTCGAGGCCCGGTTCCCGGGGCTCGAGCACGTCAACATGAGCATCAGCATGGGCACGCCGAAGGCGGTGATGCTCGAGCAACTCCGCTGGTTCGCCAAGGAGGTCATGCCGAAGTTCACCGCGGCAGGGCCTGGAGGGCAACGCAGAACGTGAGTGGAGGTGATCCGTGAGCGACAACCGTGCCGTCGTCGTCGACCCTGAGGCCCCGGGTCGGCTCGTCATCAGCCCGGTCGCGGCGCCCGTCCCCGATCGTGGTGGAGCGGTGGTGCGCGTGCGGGCGATCTCCCTCAACCGCGGCGAGGTCAGGCGCGCGGGCGTGGCCGCGGCTGGCTGGCGTCCGGGCTGGGACCTGGCCGGGGCCGCGCGTCGGGGCGCGCGTCGTCGGACTCCTGCCCGAAGGGGCGTGGGCGGAGCGCGTGGCGGTGCCGGCGCACACCCTCGCCGAGCTGCCGGAGAAGGTGACGTTCTCCCAGGCCGCGACCCTCCCCGTGGCCGGGCTCACCGCGCTCTACGCGCTCGCGAAGCGAGGGCTGCTCCTCGGTCGTCGGGTGCTCGTCACGGGCGCCACGGGCGGAGTCGGCGACTTCGCGGTGCAGCTCGCTCGGCTCGTCGGCGCTCACGTGACGGTGAGCGTCCGGCGGGCCGACCAGGGCCCGACGCTGCGCCAGCTCGGCGCCCACGAGGTCGTGGTGGGTGACGACATTCCGCCCTCGCCCAAGTACGACCTCATCATCGAGTCCGTCGGCGGGCGCACCCTCGGCACGGCGCTCGCCGCCCTCGAGCGTGGCGGCGTGTGCGTCACCCTCGGAGTGTCCGCCGCCGCCGAGGTCACCTTCGACGCGCGGCAGTTCTTCATCACCGGACGCACGACGCTCTACGGCTTCTACATCTTCACGGAGCTCGCGAGCGAGCCGGCGTCGGCGGGCCTGCGGCGCCTCGCCGACCTCGTCGCGGCGGGGCAGCTCGCGCCCCACATCAGCCTCGAGCGGCCGTGGACGGAGATCGCCCAGGTCGCACAGGACCTGATCGCGCGACGCTTCCCGGGCAAGGCCGTGCTGACGCTCGATTGACGAGAGTCACCACCACCGGTGGCGATGACCGAGCGTCTCTTTCAACGGGACAGCTATCTCAAGACCTTCGACGCGCGCGTGACGGCCGTGCGGCCGGAGGGCGTGGTTCTGGACCGCACCGCGTTCTTTCCCACCGGCGGAGGCGTCCTGGGCGATACCGGCACGCTGACAGGTCTCTCAGGATCGTTCCGTGTCGTCGAGACCGTGGAGGACGAGGGCGGCGTGTTCCACAGGCTCGAGCGCGCCGGACTCGCCGTGGACGATGCCGTGCAGGGCGAGCTGGAATGGGCCCGCCGATACCTGTTGATGCGCTACCACACGGCCACGCACGTCCTCACCGGCGTGATGTTCAACGACTTCCACGTTCGCGTCACCGGCAATCAGCTCACGCCCGACAAGGGGCGCGTGGATTTTGCCTTCGAGCAGTTCGATCGCGACGTGCTGGAGGAGGGTTTCCGCCGCGCCAACGCCATCGTGGCCCAGGACCTCGCCGTGCGCGTCTCCTTCGTCCCCGCCGCTCGGGCCCGGGCCCAGGCCGAGCTGTTCAAGCTCGAGACGGCCTTCCGCCACGACCTCCCGGAGCTGCGGCTGGTCGAGATCGTCGGCTTCGACACGCAGGCCGACGGCGGCTGCCACGTCGCGACGCTGAGCGAGATCGGCCGCCTCGTCCTCACGAAGACCGAGAACAAGGGGAAGGCCAACCGCCGCGTCTATTTCGTGCTGGAGTAGAAGGGGGACGCTCATGGCTTCGCTGCGACGACGGCTCTCGCTGATTCTCCTCGGCCTCGTCCTGGTGCCGCTCGCGACCGGGCCCGCGCCCTCTCAGACGCCGGCACGCGGTCACGGCGCCGAGGCTCACGACATGGAGCTGGTTGGCCACGACGACCTGCAGGGCCGGTCGGCCTACCAGCCGACGATCCACCAGCAGCGGGGGCGCTTCGTCGCTTACGTCGGCCATCACGGCGGGCGCGCTCCTAACCCGCTCACCGGCGCCGACGAAGACAACGGGACGTCGATCGTCGATGTGACCGACCCCGCGCGGCCGCGCTACCTCGCCCACATCCCGGGGATGCCCGGTGGCCCCGAGCAGGGCGGGGCGCAGATGGCGCGCGTGTGCGACCGGCGGGGCAAGAGCTACCTCTTGCGGACGTTCGGCAACTCGGGGCCCGGCGCGGGCCACGAGGTGTGGGACGTCACCGACCCGGCGAGACCACAAAAGGTGAGCACGGTGGTCTCGGGGCTCACGGCGACGCACAAGAACTGGTGGGAATGTGACACCGGAATCGCCTACCTGATCTCGGGCGACCTCGCCAAGGCGGAGCCGCCGGAGCTCGGTCCATCGGGCTGGCGCACGTGGCGCATGACGAAGATCTACGACCTCAGCGACCCCGCGAAACCCGTGTTCGTCCGCGACTTCGGGCTGGCCGGCCAGGAGCCCGGCTCGACCGGACCGGTCACGATCGCCCACGGCGCCCATGGGCCCATCGCCGTCGGCAACCGCGTGTACTTCGCCCACGGCACCAGCACTGACGGCGCGCTCCAGATCGTCGACCGGCAGAAGCTGCTCACCGGTCCGAAGGAGCCGACCGCGACGAACCTCAACTATCCCGAGATCAGCCGGCTCTACACGTCGCCCAACTGGGGCGGCCACACGGCGTTCCCCGTGCTGGGCATGGCGATCGCCGACTGGGCGACCAACGCCAAGGGGCGTGTGCGCGACTTCGTCGTCCTCGTCTCCGAGGCCACCGTCAACGAGTGCCGCGAGTTCCGGCACGCCACGTTCATGGTCGACGTCACCACCGACACCAGGCCGTTCTCGGTGGCCACCTTCCTGGTCCCGGAGTCCCAAGGCGGCTTCTGCCGACGGGGCGGCCGTTTCGGCCCCCACTCGTCGAGCGAGTCGTTCGCGCCCCTGTTCTACAGGAAGCTCGTGTTCGTCGCCTACTTCAACGCCGGCGTGCGAGCCGTGGACATCCGCAATCCCTATGCGCCGCGCGAGGCCGCGTTCTACATTCCGGCGACGACCGAGCGGACCGCCGAGCGCTGCGTGACGAACGGGACGCGGAGCTGCAAGGTGGCGATCCAGACCAACAACGTCGAGGCGGACGAGCGCGGATTCGTCTACCTCGCCGACCGGGCCAACACGGGACTCCACATCGTGCGGCTCACCGGCGAGGCCGCGAGAATCGCCGGCGGCCGCTGAGTCCGTCAGCGCATCAGGCTCGGCAGCCAGAGCGCGATCGCGGGAAACGCGACCAGGATGGCGAGGCGGATGACGTCCGCCCACATGAACGGCATCACGCCGCTGAACACGGTCCCCGTGGACACCTCGGGCAGCAGGGTCTTGAGCACGAACATGTTCATCCCGACCGGGGGGCTGATCAGCCCGATCTCGACGACGCAGACGATGATGATGCCGAACCAGACCGGGTCGAACCCGAGCTGCACGATGACCGGGAAGAACACCGGCATGGTGAGCAGGACCATCGACAGCTCCTCCATCGCCGTGCCGAGCACCACGTAGATCGCGCAGATCGCCGCCACCACCATGATGGGGGAGAGGCCCAGGCGCCCGACGAAGGCCCTGAGGTCGGTCGGCATCGTCGTGATGTTGACGAACTCCGCGAACATCAAGGCACCGATCAGGATCAGGAACAGCATCGCCGTGGTGCGGGCGCTCTCGAGGAGCGCGGCGTAGAGGGTCTTCAACGTCAGCGCGCCGCGCCCCAGCGCGAAGGCCATGGCGCCGGCGGCGCCCATGCCCGCGCCCTCGGTGGCGGTGAAGAGACCGCCGTAGATGCCGCCCATCACGAACAGGAAGAGCGCCGCCACGCCCCACACGTCCTTGAGGGCGAGTCCGCGCTCGCGCCAGGTCGAGCGCGGGCCGGGCGGGCCCGAGCCCGGCTCGCGCCAGGTCATGTACACGATGGCGAGGCAGAGCAGGAGGGCGCCGAGGATGCCAGGCAGGATCCCGGCCATGAAGAGCTTGCCGATGTTCGTCTCGGTGAAGACACCGTAGATCACCATGATGGTCGAAGGCGGGATCATGATGCCGAGCGTGCCGGCCGAGGCGACGGTGCCCGCAGCCAGCTTGTCGGAGTAGCCGAACCGCTTCATCGAGGGATAGGCGACCTTCGCCATGGTGGCCGCGGTGGCGATGGAGGAGCCGCAGATCCCGCCGAAGCCGGCCGAGGCCCAGACGGTGGCCATCGCGAGCCCGCCGCGCAGGTGGCCGATGAAGGCGTAGGCGGCGCGGAAGAGCTCCCGCGACATGCCGGCGCGCGTCACGAAGTTGCCCATCAGGATGAAGAGCGGCACCACCGAGAGCGTGTAGCTGCGACCGGTCTCGTAGAGCTTCGTCTGGGTCATGGCGAACGCCACGGCCCAGTTCCAGTCACGCATGTAGGCGTAGCCGACGACGCCGACGATGCCCATGGCGTAGGCGATGGGTACGCGCAGGAAGGCGAGCGCCATCATCACCGTGAGGCCGACCACCCCTTCGATCACCGACGCTCCGCCACCTTGTAGAGGTGGATCAGGCCCGAGAGGCCGAGCGTGACCGCCATGAAGTAGACGAACGGGCCGTACACGATGCGCAGCACGTCGGTGGCGTCGCGGTACGCCCAGATCCGGTCGGCCTTGAGCCACATGAGCCAGGTGAGCAGGAACATGACGGCCGCGCACACCAGCTGCACCGCGCGCTCCAGCCCCCGCTGAGCGCGGGCGCCGAGGAGCCGATCGACGAAATCCATGAGCGCGTGCTCGTCCGCCCACGACACGAGCGGCAGCCCGGCGAAGATCAGCACCACCAGCATGAGCTCGGTGACCTCGAACGCGCCCCTCACCGGCCGGTTGAAGACGTACCGCGCCACCACGTCCACGAACGTGAGGAGCATCATGGCCAGGAGGATGGCGGAGGCGGCGACGCCGAGAATCGCGTCGGTGCGCCGCTCCCACCCGCGCTCGGGAGCGCTCACCGGCCCGCGGCGACTTTCTTCAGCTCCTCGCGGAACTCGGCGAGGATCTTGGCGGCGTCCACGCCCTTGGCGCTGGCCTTCTGGATCCAGTCGTCGATGATCGGCGCCGACCGCTTCTTCACCTCCGCCACGAGGGCGGCGTCGGCGTTGACGATCTTGACGCCCGACTTCTTGAGCGCGTCGAAGCCCTTCTGGTCGGCGTCGTCCCAGGACCGCCCGGCGTGTCGCGCGATCCACTCGCCGGAGATCTTCTCGATCGCCTCCTGGTCCTGCTTCGGGAGCTTGTTCCACTTGTCCTCGTTCATGAAGAAGCCGAACGCCGAGCTGTACATCCCGCCCGGGAACAGTGTCGCCTGCTCGAGCACGGTCTCGAGCTTGAACGAGATGATCGACTCCATCGGGAAGAACACGCCGTCGGCGACGCCCGATTTCAGCAGCTCGTAGGACTCGGGCGCCGGCTTCACGAACGCCGAGGCGCCGAGCGCCTTGGCCACCGCCTCGGCCACGCCGCCCCCGGTGCGGATCTTGAGGCCCTGGATATCGTTGATGCTGTTGACCGGCCGCTTGGTAAACAGCTGGCCAGGGCCGTGCGTGAACACCCCCAGCAGCTTCACGCCGTTGTACTCGCCGACTTTGTGGAAGTGCCTCCAGTAGACCCGCGAGTAGGCGACCGAGTTGACGAGCGAGGTCTCGCCCGCGCCGGGGAGCTCCGCGATCATCGGCAGGATGTGCCGCGCCGGCGTGTAGCTCGCGGTGACGTACGAAAGGTCGACGAGGCCGTCCCGCACGGCGTCGAAGGTCCCCGGCGGCGCCGAGGGGTGCTTCGGCAGCATCTGGAACTTGACGCGGCCGTTCGTCGCCTTTTCCGCCTCGGTCGCCCAACCCTGCAGCACGACGGCGGTGATGTGGTGCGTCGGTGACACCCACGACGACATCGTGAGCGTGGTTTGGGCGAGCGCGGGCTGGGCGGCGGCGAGGACGCTGCCGGCCAGCGCGGCGAGGACGAATCTCCTCACGTTCGACATGGTCTCCTCCAATCGGGGGGGCGACGATCCGCTGCCGGCGGGTAGTGTATAACGGGCACTGTCGATTCCCGGGCTCGATCGACGTCGTCATGGTGAGGGAAGGAGGTCCCATGCGTTACATGCTGCTGATCTGCTCAGACGACAAGAACGCCCCCCCGGCGTCGAGGGCCGAGATGGAGGCCATCATCCAGGGCCACCGGCGCTTCAGCGACGAGCTCGAGGCCACCGGCAAGATGGTCGTGGGGGAGCGCCTGCGCCCGGACGGCGACGCCAGTCGCATCCGCCTCAAGGCCGGGCAGCGCCAGGTCATGGACGGCCCCTTCACCGAGACGAAGGAGGCCCTGGGCGGCTTCTACCTGGTCGAGTGCGACACCAGGCAGGAAGCGGTCGAGTGGGCGAAGAAGATCCCGCTTCGCGAGGGGAGCTTCGTCGAGGTGCGGCCGATCTGGCACATGTAGCCTGAGGGGCGCCGGCTCCGGCGCACGGAGGACGGCCGGCGCATCGGGTAACATCTCTGCCCGTGGGATCGACCGACCGCGGGCAGGCGTCGGACGGCGTGCACGCGCGCGTGGCGGAGGCGTTCCGCCTGGAGTATGGGCGTGTGGTCGCCTCCGTGCTCCGGATCGTGCGCGACATGGACGCGGCGGAGGAGATCGTCCAGGAGGCGTTTGCGCAGGCGCTCGATCACTGGCCCGCGAACGAAACGCCGGACCGCCCGGGCGCCTGGCTCCTCACGACGGCACGGCGGCGCGCGCTGGATCGCCTGCGCCGCGCCCGGCGGGCCGGGGCGCGCGCCGACGCGCTCGCCTACGAGGCCGCGCTCGGCCGGATGGACGAGAGCCCTGACGTGACCGATCCCGAGGCGATTCCCGACGACCGGCTCCGGCTGATCTTCACCTGCTGTCATCCGGGCCTGCCGGCCGACAGCCGCGTGGCGCTGACGCTCAGGCTGGTGGGAGGCCTCTCGACGGCGGAGATCGCGCGGGCCTTTCTCGCGCCCGAGCCCACGATCGCCCAGCGGCTCGTGCGCGCCAAGCGAACGATCCGCGATCGCGGCTTTCCCTACGAGGTGCCCCAGGGGGTCGAGCTGCCCGCGCGCCTGCCGGCCGTGCTCGCGGTGGTCTATTTGATTTTCAACGAGGGCTACGCCGCCCACACCGGCGACGCCCTCGTGCGCCACGAGCTCTGCCAGGAGGCCATCCGTCTCGGACACATGCTCGCCGAGCTGATGCCCCTCGAGCCCGAGGTCCTCGGGCTCCTCGCGCTGATGGAGCTCCAGGCCTCGCGGGCGGCGACGCGGACTGACGCCGACGGCAATCTCGTCCTGCTCGCGGATCAGGATCGGTCCCGCTGGGATCGGGCCGGCATCGCCCGCGGTCTCGCCGCACTCGATCGCGCCGGCCCACTGGAGCGCGCGGGCCCGTACCAGCTCCAGGCCGCCATCGCCGCATGTCACGCGCGCGCGGTCTCCTGGGAGACGACGGACTGGCCTCAGGTCGTCGCCCATTACCGCACCCTCGCCGAGGTCGCGCCGTCGCCGGTGATCGAGCTGAACCGGGCGGTGGCGATCGGCCTGGCAGAGGGGCCGGCGGCCGGGCTCGCCGCGCTCGACGCCTCGGCGCTGCGCGGCTATCATCTCTGGCCCGCCGCGCGCGCCGATTTCCTCCGCCGGCTCGGGCGATGGGCCGAGGCGGCCGTCGAGTACCGCCGCGCGCTCGAGCTCGCCGACAACGTCCGCGAGCAGCAGTTCCTCGCGGCCCGGCTCGCGGCCTGCGAGGCGGGCGGAGAGAGCGGGCGCTGATCGGATACTCTTCTCGGAGCCAGGCACGATGGGGTGGCGTATGCTTGGCGCGGCTGACACGAGGAGGAGGTCCCTATGGACTACGGCGTCGTGATGTTCCCCACGGAGTACGCGATCGCGCCCGACGAGCTCGCGCGGGAGCTCGAGGAACGCGGCTTCGAGTCGGTGTGGTTCCCGGAGCACACGCACATCCCCGCGAGCCGGCGGAGCCCCTGGCCCGGCGGCGGCGAGCTTCCCCGCGACTACTGGTCGTCCTACGACCCGTTCGTCGCGCTGATGGTGGCGGCCGGGGCGACCCGGCGCCTCAAGCTCGGGACCGGCATCTGCCTCGTCGTCGAGCGCGATCCGATCACGACGGCCAAGGAGGTCGCCACGCTCGACCGGCTGTCCGGCGGCCGAGTCCTCTTCGGCATCGGCGGCGGCTGGAACGCCGAGGAGATGGAGGACCACGGCACCGCGTTCAAGACGCGCTGGCGGGTCCTGCGCGAGCGCGTGCTCGCCATGAAGGAGATCTGGACCAAGCGCGAGGCGGAGTTCCACGGCCAGTTCGTGCGCTTCGACAAGATCTGGGCCGACCCGAAGCCGATCCAGAAGCCACACCCGCCCATCATCGTCGGTGGCGACGGGGCGACGACGTTCGACCGCGTCGTGGAGTTCGGCGACGGCTGGATGCCGATCATGCGCCCGAACCGGAACCCGGTGGAGCGCATTCCCGAGTTGCGCGAGCGGCTCAGGAAGGCGGGCCGTGACCCGAAGTCGGCGTCGGTCGGCATCTTCTTCGCTCCGCCCAAGCGGGAGGCGCTGGACACCCTGGCGGCGGCCGGCGTCTCGCGCGCGATCTTCGGCCTGCCCTCGGAGCCGCGGGAAGCCGTGCTGCCGCGGCTCGACGCGTACGCGAAGGTGATGCGGTCGTGAGGGGCTACGCCTTGATCCCGAGTAGCTTCATCGCCGTCGCGCCGAGCATCGCCACCCTGTCGTCGTCACTCACGCCCGACGTGTTGAGGATGAGATCCACGGCCGTCTTCGTCCACGGATACGGATAGTCCGTGCCCACCAGGAGCTGACTCGCTCCCACCTCGGCGGCGAGGTGACGCACCGCTTCGAGCGTGAACACCATCGTGTCGTAGTACAGCTGCTTGAGATACTCGGACGGTTTCTTCTTGATCGGCCAGCGGTCGGGCCGGGTGAAGCACCCATGATCGGAGCGGCCCGCGTACGACGGCAGGAAGCCGCCGGCGTGCGCCGCGCAGATCCTGAGGCCGGGGAACTTGTCGAGCGTGCCCTCGAAGATCAGGTGCGAGAGCGCGATGGTGGTCTCGAGCGGATTGCCGATCACGTTGTCGAGGTAGCCGTTGCCCTGGAGCCGGTTCTTGAGGTCGGTCGGGGCACCGGTGGCCTGTGGATGGATGAAGACCACCACGCCGAGCTGCTCGGCCTTGGCCCAGAACGGGTGGAACTTCGGATCGCTGATCTCCGCGCCGTTGACGCTGCCGCCGATCCCGGCGCCGCGCAGCCCGTACTTCTTCACGCCCTCCTCGAGCTGCTCGGCGGCGAGGTCGGGGTACTGCAGCGCCACCGTCGCGAAGGCGACGAAGCGCTCGGGATTCGCGGCGCACGCCTCGGCGAGCTTCTCGTTCTGGAGCTTGATGATCTGGCGGGCGAGATCGCGGTCCGCCGTGTACCAGTTCGGGTTGATGCTGAGGGCTTCGACGTCGATGCCCTGCTCGTCCATAGCGCGAAGCCGCGTCGACACCTCGGTGGCCATGCTCAGGTCCGGTCGGTACAACGGCCCGCCCAATTTCAAATTCATCAGCGCCAGCGCCTCGGGCACCGCGCAGTGCGCGTGGACATCCACGGTCTTCACGCGCTTGCCACTCACCACCACTTCCCGGCGACGCGCTTGCGCCCGCGCGGGCGCGGCAGCCATCAGCTCGCATCCGACGAATGCGAGGCCGGCGAGCGCGCCGCTGGTGGTCAGGAGGAACTCCCTGCGTGTGGTCGTCATGGCTGCACCTCTCAGGTCTGGAGGTCACCCACCGCCGCCGACAGGGCGTCGAGCTCGGCGTGCCAGGACGCGGGCGCGACGACCGGACGCACGACGAACTTCGAAAAGCCAACGGCGATGAAGCGCTCGATGAGCTTCCGCAACGCGGGCAGCCCGACCGGCGTCAGCTCGACCGAGCGCGGACGCCGGGCGGTCATCATGCGCGCGGTGGCCGGATCGATCGGCGCGCGGGCGTAGCCGATGCTCATGCCGAAGTGCTCGCGGCTGATCGAGCGCCCGGCCCGGGCCGCCGCCTCGTCGATCACGATGCGTCCCGCCGCCGCCTCTTCGGGAGTGCACAGCGAGGGCAGCCACCCGTCCGACAAGCGACCACAACGTTCGAGGGCCGCGGGCGCCGTGCCGCCCAGCCACACTTCGAGGGGCTGCTGCACCGGCAGCGGCGAGAGCTTGACGTCGCGGAAACTACCGGCGGCGCCGTCGTGGCTCACCGTCTCGCCCGCCCAGAGGCGCCGCAACAGCGGAAGGGCCGCGTCGATGAGGGCGCCGCGGCGCTTCGGGTCGACGCCGATGGCATCGCGCTCCGGCGCGTACGTGAGCCCTGGAACGAGCGTGACGAGCAGCCGCCCTTCGCACAGCACGTCCAGGCTTGCGAGCTGCTTGGCGAGCCGCAGCACGTTGCGTCCCGGCAAGAGCATCGTGGTCCCGAGCTTCAAGCGCGGATTGCTCGCGGCTGCCCAGGCGAGGCCCACCACGGGATCGAGCACGGGGGCGGTCAGCACCTCCGAGAGCCACAGCGAGTCGAACCCGAGCCGATCCAGGCCCGTGACGAGCTCCGCCAGTACGCCAGGCGTCGAGAGCGCGCCTCCGGCCCCCACGCCGATGCGGATCTTCATGTCAATCGTGCACGGCCGCGAGGACCGGCGGCAGGGCCGCCAGCACCTCCCTGAGGCACTGGCGAAGACGGGCGATGCCCTCTTCCGCCCTCTCGGGAATCTCCCCGCGTTTCACCTGAGCGATGAACTCCTCGCCGGTGGTCGCCATCAGCAGCGCCGCGTTGATCTCCAGCTGGAGCGCGTGGACGCGCCGGGTCCGGGGGTTGCCATACGTGGCAACGATGTTGCCGCCAGTGTAGCCGCTGACGTTCTGGTGCACCTCGAAGCCGTGACGGGTGAAGATCGCGGCCGCCGTCGCCGCGAGCTCAGGGGCGCACGTCGCATCGTGGCGCGTGCCGATGATCACCTGATGGTCCTTCATCCGGCGCGGGCTCCCGGTGTGGCCATCGAGGAGCAGCGCGTAGCCGTAGGCCTCGCGGATCTCCGTGAGCAGGCGCTCCAGCGTCGTGTAGTAGGGATCGTAGAGCGTCCGCAATCGCTCCTCGAGGTCGGCGAGCGCGAGCGGACGCGCGAAGATGGGCGCATCGCGCATGGTATGGGTGCGCACCACCCCACGCCGGGAGCGGACCTCGCCATCCTGGTGCTCGAAGTCGTCGCGCCGGCGATTGACGTCCACGAACATGCGCGAGAACGGCGTTGCGAGGACGGTGGCCCCGTCCATATATAAGTCGGCGTAGAGATCGCCCACGAAGGCGTCGGCAAAGCCGTAGGCGAAGGTCTCGAACGACGGCTCTCTGTAGTCGTCGCGGGTGATGTGGGGTAGGGGCTGCGTGCCATAGTGCGGTACGCTCACCAGCACGGGTGTGCGCGTCCCCGGCGTGGGGTGTCTGACGATCGGGAATGAGCGCTCCATGGGCTCCGAGCGTAGCGTACCGCGGATTGACAGGCCTCGGCGCCCCCGCATAATGCCGCCATGACCGCCGTCCGGGTGCGCGGGGCGTTCCCCGCCGAGGCCGCGATCCTGGCGGAAATGGCCAACGACCTCAACGACCACGTCGGGATCCACGGCCGGCCGTTCACGCCCGAGCGGGTTCTCGCCGCCGGCTTCGGTCCCGCGGCCGCCTTCACGCCGCTGGTCGCCGAGCTCGATGGCGCGGTGGTGGGCTACGCTTTCTTCAGCGCGGGTTACAACACGGACGTGGCGGCCCGGTCCATCTTTCTGCACGACCTCTTCGTGACGGCGGCGGCGCGTGGGCGCGGCGTGGGCTCCGCCCTCATGGCCGCGGTCGCGGCGGAGACGGTGCGAGCCGGCTGCGTGTCGCTGGAGTGGGGCGTGCACACGGCCAACGCGGGCGCGCTCGAGTTTTACCGCCGGCTGGGCGCGGTCGCCGCGGAGGTGCGCATCATGAGCGTCAGCGGCGAGCGCCTCCGCGCCCTGGCCGACGCCGCACCCTGACGCCGGAGGCGCCTCGAGATTCGTGTACCCATCCGACGACGTTGACCTGCCCGTGGGCCGTCGATACCATGCGCGTGATGGCGAGTTACGAGACCAGGACCCGACGCTTCAGCCGAGCCGAGTACGAGAGGCTCATCGACCTGGGCGTGTTCCAGCCGGGCGAGGCCATCGAGCTCATCGGTGGCGAGCTCATGGTCGCCGAGCCACAAGGCGCCGCGCATTACACGGCGATCCGGAAAAGCGCGAAGGCGCTGGAGGCGGCGTTCGGGCCGGGGTGGGAAGTGCGCACGGAGGGGCCCATCGGGCTCGACGAGGACTCCGAGCCCGAGCCCGACGTCGCGGTCGTCCCGGGGAGCCCGGAGGACTACAGCCGCGCGCATCCCTCGCGCCCGGTCCTCACCGTCGAGGTGTCCGAGTCGAGCCTTGCCGTCGATCGCCAGCGCAAGGGCAGTCTCTACGCCCGGGCCGGCCTGGCGGACTACTGGGTGCTCAACCTGGTGGACCGCGTCCTCGAGGTTTACCGGGAGCCGGTCCCCGATCCGGCAGGGCCGTTCGGGTGGCGCTACGCCAGCCGCGAGGTGTTCGACGCCTCCGCCTGGGTCACCCCTCTCGCCGTGCCGGCAGCGAGCATCGCCGTCTCACGTCTCCTTCCCTGACCGCCATGACGCAAGCGGCGCGACCCGTCCTGCGTCGGTGGACTCGCCACGAGTACGAGCGGTTGATCGACCACGGCTTCCTCGACGAGGACGACCCGATCGAGCTCCTCGACGGCTTGTTGCTCGTGAAGGAGCCACAGCACAGCGCGCACAGGACGGCCGTGCTTCTCGTGGCGAAGGCGCTGGAGCGGGCGTTCGGCGAGGGTTGGTTCGTCCAGACACAAAGTCCCATCGTTCTCGGCGACCGGTCCGAGCCCGAGCCGGACGTCTGCGTCGTCCGCGGCTCGCCGCGTGATTACGTCGATGCGCATCCGACGCGCCCGGCGCTTGTCGTCGAGGTCGCCCGGTCGGGCCTGCGCCTCGCCCGAGGACGGAAGGCCGCGGCCTACGCGCGCGCGCGGATCGCGGACTACTGGATCGTCAACCTCGTCGATCGCGTGCTCGAGGCTCATCGCGAGCCGGCGAGACCCGGTCCGGCCCGGCGGCACTGGGGCTACGCGGCGATCGAGACGCTCGGCGCCGACGCCACCATCACGCCGCTTTCGGCGCCGTCCGCGGGCATCCGCGTCGCCGATCTCCTGCCGTAGAGGGCCGGGACGATGTCCTCGTGTCCGATCTGGCCGTGACCGAGATTATCTCCGCGCTCGCCCATCGTCCGCGTCAGGGGTCGCTCGCGCGGGAGGCTGCGCGCCGCCTTCAACACGCCATCCTCGGGCGCCTCGACGAGGGTATGTACCACCGCGTCGAGTTGACGCGGGATGTTCACCGTCGGGCGGAGCACTTCCTCCTGAGCCTGCCGGAGTCGCCGCTGCGCGCCGCCGACGCTCTTCACCTGGCACTCGCGACGTCGGCGCGTGCGGCGTCCCTGGCGTCATTCGACGCGCGGCTGGCAGCCGCGGCCCGAGCCGTCGGCCTCGCCGTCTACCCCGCCTGCTAGAGGGCACGGACGGCGCGAAGGACGTCGTCCGGGTCGGGTCGGACCTGAAAGTTCCGGCTGACCGAGAACCAGCGCACGACCCCGTCGCGATCCAGCACGACCGTCGCCGGGCGCGGAACGTCCTGCCCGTCCGGCCCGCCGCCCGCGTGCACCAGGCCATAGCGCCGCGCCACGGCGAGGTCGCGGTCGGCGACGAACCGGTAGCCAAGGCGCAGTCCCTCGGCGACCTTCTGGCTCCGTTCGTTGGGATCGGGCGAGACGGCGACGATCTCGACGCCGGCTCGCTCGGCCTCGGACAGCTTGGCTCCAAGCCCTTGGAGCTCCGACATGCAGAACGGTCACCAGTAGCCGCGATAGAAGACCAGCACGACCGGCTTCTTGCCGCGGTAATCCTCGAGCGATACCGGTCGGCCGGTAGCATCGGGCAGCGTGAAGTCGGGCGGTCGCTCGCCCACCCGCAGCGCCGTCGGGGTGACCGGCACCTGCGCGACGACGAAGTTGAACCAGCCGCCGGCGACGAGCAGGAGACTCGAGAGCCCGAGCGCCAGCCAGGCGGGCCACCGCCGAGCCCGCGCGCGGGCCACGGCCAGCGCCGCCAGCGCGGTCGCCAGCGCGAACGCGACCACGTAGCCCTCGGGATGGTTCCGGACGACCGCGACCCGGTGGAGGAGCACGTAGGCCGCGACGGCGCCGATCGCGACGACGACACTGAGCGCGGCGAGCCGTCCCGAGGACGTCATAGGAGGATTCTGCCACGGACGCCGGTTTCCTTCGAGGGCCGCCCTGCCGTATCGTTCGAGTCGTGATCGTCCATCTGATCGACGGGACGTTCGAGCTGTTCCGCTACTTCCTCTCGCCGGCGGCCGCCTTCGACCGGAGCGCTCCCGAGGAGCTGAGGGCGGTGCGCGGCGTCGTTGCGTCGATTCTCGGGATGCTCGAAGGCGGCGCCACGCATCTGGGCGTGGCCACCGATCACGTCGTCGAATCCTTCCGTAACCAGCTCTGGCCCGGCTACAAGACGGGCGAGGGCCTGGACCCGGTGCTCTACGCCCAGTTCCAGCCGCTGGAGGATGCACTGGAGGCGCTTGGCGTTGTCGTCTGGCCCATGGTGGAGTTCGAGGCCGACGACGCGCTGGCCGCGGCGGCAGCCATGGCCGCCGCCGACGCGCGGGTCGCGCAGGTCGTCGTGTGCACGCCGGACAAGGATCTGGCGCAGTGTGTGCGGGGCGACCGCGTCGTCCAGCTCGATCGGCGCACGCGCGAGCTACGCGACGAGTCGGCCGTGCGGCAGAAGTTCGGTGTCCCGCCCACATCGATCCCCGACTGGCTCGCGCTCGTGGGCGACAGCGCGGACGGCTACCCCGGTCTGCCCGGCTGGGGTGAGAAATCCGCGGCGACAGTGCTCGCCCGCTATCGGCACCTCGAGCACATTCCGAAGCTCGCCGCGGAGTGGGATGTGCCCGTGCGCGGCGCGACGCGGCTGGCCACGACGCTCACGGAGCAACGCGAGCGCGCGGTGCTGTTCCGGGAGCTCGCGACGCTGCGTGCGGATGCTCCCATCGGCGCCGACGTGGACGCGCTCCGCTGGAGGGGACCGCGCGCTGACTTCGCGGCCTGGTCAGAGCGCCTCGGCACGCCGTCGCTCTACGAGCGCGCCGCGATCCTGGCGGCTGCGCGCGCGGCTGTCAGGTGCTAACGTCCCCGGTCGGACACTCGGGATGGCCGACGCTGGCCTCGGCGTGACGTGCGACCCGCGCGCACGGGCGGCACGTCCTCCAGCTCGATCCCGAACACCGCGGACAGCCGATGGTCGGCGATGCGCTTGCCCACGGCCAGGCGCGCGCGCGACACGGTGGCGGTGGTGGCCGAGCTGAGCAGCTCCGCCTGGTCGACCTGGCGTAGCAGGAAGAAGAGCTCCGGCCTGGCGTCGAGACGGATGCCGACGCCGTAGAGAACCGCGGCGACGTGCTTGCACACGGTCGCCGAGTCCGGGCACGAGCAGTCGAGCGTCATCTCGCGCGGCTCCGGGAACAGCCCGTCCTTCGCGTGGGTCAGCACGGCCAGGACGTCGTCGGACAGCTCACCGCGCAGCAGGCCGACCAGCGAGCCAATCCGGCCCGTGCAGCGAGTGATCACGCGGCGCCAGCGCATCTTCGCGAGGGGCGCGATGCCGATCGTCACCCGGTAGAGCTCGCTGCCGGCCACATAGGCCTCGACCTGGCCCCCGGCAATCGACAGGTCCAGCACCGAGCCATTTCTCAGGTACGCGCGCCCGCGTGGCAGGCGGTTGGCCAGGTCGGCGTAGCGTTCGAGGTTGTCTGACCAGGCCTGGCCCCAGAACGTGGTGGCGAACTGCCGCTTGCGATGCGCGATCACGACCGGCTCGGCCGTCCGCTTGCTCTTCTTCAGCAACTTCGCCAGCGCCAGGACTCCGTGCGCTTTCTTCTGCGCCGTCGACATGTAGGGTGGGTAGTAATCCCAGCCGCCGCTGCCGTACCACGCCACCGCGTGTCCTCTCTCTCAGGCCTCGGCTGTCGCCCGACGGAGGTCGAGCGCGACCATGGCCATCAGCGCTTCGTCGCTCATCTCGGTGAGCAGCGCTTCGCCGCCGCCCGCGAGCACCCCACGCACCATCGCCTGCTTGTCCTCGATGAGTCGGTCGATGCGCTCCTCGACGGTGCCGCGGCACACGAGCTTGTGGACGAGCACGTTCTTGTGCTGGCCGATGCGGTAGGCGCGGTCGGTCGCCTGGTCCTCGACCGCGGGATTCCACCACCGGTCGAAGTGCACCACGTGTGAGGCCGCGGTG
>WNGJ01000800.1_pt1 | contig 29660 bp, 29 predicted proteins | sample 5400611 | NCBI WGS metagenome assembly WNGJ01 (sample SAMN13153375, study PRJNA577476) | soil metagenome | isolation source: 40 cm soil or saprolite under Garry oak tree replicate 1 | place: USA:California | collected 2016-06-15
CGCCCGACACCGCGCTCTCGATCTTCAAGCACCTGCACGCGCGGCTCGCCCCGTTCAAGCGCATCCGCCGTATCGAGCTGGTGGCGGAACTGCCGAAAACGATTTCCGGAAAGATCCGCCGCGTGCAGTTGCGGCGGTTGGAGCATGACGACAACCGCGCGGACGCGCTGCGGGGCCAGGAATTCCGCGAAGAGGATTTTCCGGAGCTGCAGCGGGTGCGGACATCAGGGGAAGCAGGACATTAGGATATGAATGAAGTCTGGAAGAAGCCGCCGGTCTCGCTCGGGGCATATCAGAACATGGTGGGTCAGGAGATCGGCGTGTCGTCATGGCATCTGGTCGATCAGAACCGGATCAACGTCTATGCCGATGTGATCGAGGACCACCAGTTCATCCATGTCGATCCCGAGCGCGCCAGACGCGAAACCGCGTTCGGCACCACGGTCGCGCACGGCTTTCTCACGATGTCATTGATGAGCATCATGTCGTACGAGGTGATGCCGGTCATCGAAGGCACCACCATGGGCGTCAACTACGGCTTCGACAAGCTGCGCTTCATCTCGCCGGTGCGCGCCGGCTCGCGCGTCCGCGGCCGCTTCGTGCTGGCCGAAGCCAAATTGCGCAAGCCGAAGGAATTGCAATCGCGCACCAACGTCACCGTCGAGATCGAAGGCGAGGACAAGCCCGCGCTGGTCGCCGACTGGATCGGACTGATCTATTTCGCCTAGGGCATGATCCAGAAAAGTGGGCATGCCGCCGATGTGACTGATCGTGAACGCGCTACAGATTGCGGCGGCGTGACACGAGTCTCACATCGATGTGCATAGTAAGCCGATCGAGAAAAATGCGATGCGTACTGTTTTGACCTTGAGCCATCGCTCTATGTGCCTCTGCCGACGCCGCCACGGTGCATCGTACGCACCGACAGCATCCCATCGTTCGTTCCACCCCTGGCTTGATCACAGGTTCCGTTCCGGGCTGGGCCTACGTCCCGCCTCGGCCGCCGGTCCGCTACCAGCCAGCACCATACGACCAGCCAGATCCGGTGTATGATGATCCCCATAAGAACTGGGGCGGCTAACACACTTCAAGTGCAAGGGTTTCAGGTGCAAGGGTTTCAGGTGCAAGGGTTTCAAGTGCAAGGGTTTCCTTCGTCCTCGCGCAACAGCCGCCAGTTGCCCCGGTGGGCGGGAAATCCGAATTGGGCCCCAATATAGAGCGCCGGCACCCAGGCTATTCTGGCAGACCGAAGATGAGCGCGCTTGCGTCATCATTCGCAACCGCCTGTGCCTGCAACAAGTAGTTGGAACCCAACATGGATGATGGAGTTTTGTCTGGGACCGCCTGAGATCAGGCTTTATCGGAGGTTCTTGAGATGTCTGCTAAGAAAACTCAGTTTGCTGGCCGCAAGGCCGTGTTGGTTACTGCGGCGGCGTTGGCGCTGGGTGCCGCCGCGCCTACGCCCTCGTTTGCGGGGGGACACGGGTGGCATGGTGGCGGCGGAGCCGCCGCAGCCGCGGCCTTTGCTGGCATCGTAGGCACCGGACTAGCAATCGCCGCCGCCCAGAACCGGGATGCCTACGCATATGATTATTATGGCGGTCCTGCCTACCCCGCCTACGATGCGGGTCCAGTGTATTACGGCGGTGGTCCGTACTACTATGGTTCGGGTTATCATATTGAGCGGTATGGCGGCTACGACAAGGTCTGCGCACACGGTAACGGCTTCGGCTGCTGGTAGGACGTTGACCGAGAAAGGCCGGCGCACTTACTTGCGGCGCCGGGTTGTTCTTTGCCTGCAGCGATTCTGTGGTTTTGATCGATCTGGCATTTCGCCGCTATCGCGTAAATGCCAGACATCAATGTCCGAGTTCGAGAGCAAAGCGGAAAACATCTGCTCGGCGCGAGTTTTTTTGCATTTTGACCCGACTAGAACATCAATGCCTTTACCGTATTTGGCGCGAGTTTGGCCGAAGCCAACCTTTGACGGTTTGACGGATCAGACCTTCGCTTGCCTCTGGTAACGCAATCGCTGCGGCAGCCAGCGCGACCGGAAAGGACCACGCCCAGTCGGCAAGCAAGGAGACTGCGGCGGCGGCAATGATGCAGCCGAAGAGAAAGCCGGCGAGCAGACGCATCGATCTTGTCAGCCGTTCGCGATCGGCCGTCATTAAAGGATGGCGCTTGGACAGCAAGTCCATGAGAGACAGAACGGAGTTCGACAAATTACCGGTCATCACCGCTGTCGAAACCGCACCCGGCAAGGCCAATCGAAACAGGGCATACTGGCAAGCCATCGCCGATACCGCGATCATCGCGACAATGCCGGCCACTAAACCGTGCGGATCTGTTGAAGGTTTTGTCAAGACGCTGAAAATTAAAACCGCCGTGAGCAGCAGGCACTGAACAGAGAGGAGAAGTCGCGCCAGGCCCTGAGCGGTTCGCCCCGAGGCCCGGGCAGCCAGCCAAACCGCCGCCAGCGCCAGCATGAAGACGGGAATTGCAAGAAGCTGTGCCGGGTTCAGTGGGCCGCCGCGCACTACCGCGGCAGCGGCCACAACCAGGTTGCCGGTGATGTGCGCGGTGAAGATGTTGCCGAGGGTGAAGAAGCCGGTGAGATCAACCATCCCTGCGATGATGCTGAGCAACGGCGGAAGCCGGTTCTCCAGTCGCGCCAGCGGCATTGCGTCATCCGCCGGGCGAACCGCTGATCCGAGCACGTCAGAATTTCTAGTGAGCGCTGGCATGTTGCTTCTCCTAGGATCTCGTCTGCTTCGATCGATCGCTGAAATAATCGACGATCATTTTCGGGACGATGAGGCCGAAGCTCATCGCCAGGATGATCATCGCTGCCGTCGTGCCGTCGGCGACCGTCGCGGCTAACACCTCCGGCGGCGTGTGTGCGGCGGTAGCGATCTGCGCAAGCCCGCTCGCCATCCGGAACAGGTAGACGCCGGGTATCAACGACACCACGGAGGCGAAGCCAATGGCCGCGAACGGCATATGCTTACGGCGGGAAACCGGGCCGAGAATCACCCCGACCACAGCACAGGCGACGAGGGCGCCGGCCGTGACGCTCAATCCGAGCACGGCGAGCGCTACCCACCGCAGCGCGTGCGCCAGCATGCCGACCGCTACCGGCCAGGGTAGCATTTTCAGCGGCGTGGAAAAGAACACGCTGTAGGCAAAGACGGCGGCTCCGGCGGCGATCACATCTTGCCAGAGCGGGACCGCCCGGCCGGCTGGGTCGACTGGCAAGGAAGCACCGAGGAGGCCAAGGCCAACCAACAATCCCGTCGAAATCGCCACAACGACAACCAAGGCGAAGATCAGGCGAGCGGCCCCGAGATGGATGCGTCCATGAACGAGGTCGAGCATGCCGTTAAGAAAATGCGGTCCCGGCACCAGCACCATGCAGGGGCAGACCGCAACCAGGCGTAGCGACGAGCTCAACTCGTAATGGACCGCCAGCGCGCCGATCATGCCGGCAAGCAGCGCGGCGCAGAATGGCTGGACGAAGGCATTTGACGTCCACTGCGCCAAGCCGCGGCGCACCATCGCCCCGGTGGCGGCGCTTACGAATATCAGTGCTGCGGCGGAGAGATGCGCGACACCGAAGATCACCGCCAGCGCTACGGCGCCGACGCCGGCGGCGAGCGCGAAAAGCCATGTCGGAGCCGGTGGTGCCTTGGCGATCGCCCCGATCGCCTCCATCGCGGCATCCGGTGTCAACCGGCCAGCCTCGACATCCCCGATCGCCTTCATCGTCGCCGCGACACGATCCATGTCGACGCCGGTCGGATCGGCTGCCACCTGCGACACGAGGTTGGCACCCTCGTCGTCGAGCTGGAGTTGGAGTTCGCCCCAGCGCGGCATCACCTCGGCGTTCAATCCGATCGCCCGCCCGAGCCGCTTGGCCGCGACCACGGTCTGCTCAGTTGCCTGCCCGTTGACGAAGAGGACTTTGGCAAAGGCGAGGACGAGTTTGCTGTGCGATTGCGGAGTCATGCGAGCCTCGCCCGAATAATGCAATGAGTTCGGAGCTCTTGGTCGATCCGGCCCGCGCATCGCGGGCCGGGTCAGTGACCATACTCAGGCCGCCGCCGACGGCTCGGGCGCCACGTACGGCTTCACCATTTTGCGGGGATCGACGACGCGATCGAATTCGGCTTCCGTGACGAAGCCCAATTGCAGCGCCGCGGTCTTCAGCGTGAGATCGTTGTCCATGGCATGGTGCGCGATCTTCGATGCCTTGTCGTAACCGATGACCGGCGAAAGCGCCGTCACCAGCATCAACGAGCGTTCGACGTATTCGTTGATCTTCTTCAGATTGGGCTTGGTGCCCTCGACCAGGAACTTCCGGAAGTTTTCGCAGCCATCGGTCATGATCGTGATCGAATGGGTGATGTTGAAGATCATCAGCGGCTTGTAGACGTTCATCTCGAGGTAGCCGCCGGCGCCGCCAAAGCCTACCGCCACATCATTGGCCATCACCTGTACGGCGATCATTGCCAAGGCCTCGCACTGGGTCGGGTTGACCTTGCCTGGCATGATCGAAGAGCCCGGCTCGTTCTCCGGAATTTGCAGCTCGGCGAATCCGGCGCGCGGCCCGCATGACATCAACCTGATATCGTTAGCGATCTTGTAGAGCGATACCGCAAGCGTCCGCAGCGTTCCGGACAGTTGCACCAGCGCGTCGTGCGCGCCCTGCACGGTAAATTTGTTGGGCGCGGTGACGAACGGAAGGCCGGTGAGCTTGGCGATCTCGGCGGCCGACGCCTCGGCAAAGCCAGGCGCGGAGTTGATGCCGGTGCCGACCGCTGTGCCGCCCAAGGCCAGGCGGTAGACGCCTTCCAGTGCTGCCTCGATCCGCTCCAGATCATCCGACAACATCCCGGCATAGCCGGACCATTCCTGGCCCAATGTCAGCGGGGTAGCGTCCTGCATGTGCGTGCGCCCGATCTTGACGATGTCCCCCCACTCGTTTGCCTTGGCGCTGATGGCGTCGCGCAAGGTGGTGACGGCTGGAAGGAGCCGCTGCTTCACGTTGACGGCGGCCGCGATGTACATGGCGGAGGGAAAAGAGTCGTTCGACGACTGCGCCATGTTGACGTGATCGTTCGGATGAACCGGGGCGTGGCTGCCAAGGGGCGTGCCTGCGAGCTGGCAGCAACGGTTGGAAATCACTTCGTTGACGTTCATGTTGAACTGGGTGCCGCTGCCCGTCATCCAGACGTGCAGGGGAAACATGTCGTGGTGCTCGCCTGCGAGGATTTCGTCGCAGGTCCGGACGATCAATTGGTAACGCTGATCGTCAAGCCGCCTGCTGGCGTGGTTCGCAGCCGCGGCAGCTTTCTTCAACGTGGCGTAGGCCGTAATCATTTCGCGGGGGATCAGGTCCTTGCCGATGCTGAAATGTTCCAGGGAACGCTGGGTTTGTGCGCCCCAGAGCTTGTCGGCCTGTACTTCGACGACGCCGAGGCTGTCGGTCTCTTTTCTGGTGCTAGTCATGTGAGCTCTCCTTTGGTTTGCAGGTTGGGCTGATAGGGGGGTGCAGGTTGGGCTGAGGTCATGCACTTCGCGCATGCTTGCCACCAGTTGCTTATTTTCGTCGCGCAGTTCGGAAAGCATGTCCGCCGGCGTGACGAACGGCGCGTCATTGTCGAGAACGCGCTGAAGACGCAACCGCGCCCTAGTAGACACGGCCTTGTCGCCGATAGGCGCGGCCCGGCGATGCCTGATGTGCCTGCGGCCAATAGGGGTTGGCGTAGCAACTAGCTGAGAGTCCCGACGCCGTCATCTTGCACTGATCCAATGATGTATAGCTGCAGTCGATGGCGGTGAAGCCGCTCCGCCCCCACTTCTGGAGGCAAACCGGATAACTGGGATCGTAGCGTTGAGCCGTGGCCGGGGCGACCGCCAGGATCGTCGTGACCAACAAGATTATCCAACGAAGCATGCGCATCGCAATCTCGTTCAAACCAGCGCCATTGAACAGGACGCCGCTGGCCCGCGCAAGGTGCATTCGACCGCTCTCCACGTTCAGCAGAACGATGCCTTGATTTGGTGCCCTTCGGAATGTCTCATGGATCGTCCTCTCATTGTGAGCATGCCCCTGCAGCCGCCCCTCGATCCCGATGTCGCCGATCTCGCGCCTTCCGATCCAGCGCTCACGCTGTATTGACGAAGAGCACGTAGTCACTCATCTGCGCATGCTTGATGCCAACGCGAAAGGCGCCGACTGGCGCGAGGCCTCTGAGGGACCGGTTGAAGCGAATCAGCATGACGAGCAGCCGATTGATTTCTTCGGTTTGAGCCAGAACTAGTCAGCGTGGGCTTGTGGCCAATTCTTCACGTCTGCAGTTGTGCAGGTTTCTCGGACGTAAGCGGTCCTGCTGACGATGTCGGCTCATCGAGGCAAAGCGGACCTGCCCATTTGCGCGCCAGGAACCGAGTCCGGCGCCAGCGCCCGGGGCCCTACAGGTGATGGCCAAACGGTTCAGTCCATTGGCTTGATGACGTGATTGTCATCACGGGGTTGCGAAACTAGTGGTAGCATCCCTGTACCCCTATCATGGCCGGTCGACGACCTTAACGGCTCCCATCGTCCCCCGGTGCCTGGGGCCGTTTCGTGAGATCAGCTTGCGACGTCATGGCAGCAAAAGGCATTTGCAAAATCAAGAACGGTTGGGTCCACGAAGACAGTGTGTGGGTCCGATACGATGACGGTAAGAAGCTTGAGATACCCGCAAGCCAATATGTCGAGCAGCGCTTTCAGCCGCCTATCGAGCAGTTGGCCGAATGCAAGGGGGTTAGGCAAGATGCCTAGGGAGGCGATTAGCGCTTCCGCTGACATCCCCTAGACAATGCCGACATCACGTGAGGAAGAAGAAAATTCAAGCTGGCACGCTACCCGATGGCGCGGCACAAAGCATCCAACGGTCATGGCCGGGCTTGTCCCGGCCATCCACGTCTTGTTTGATGCAGCAATAAAAGACGTGGATGCCCGGCACAAGGCCGGGCATGACGAAAGAAGAACCTAGGAACGACACACATGACAATCAGGTTTGACGGACGCGTCGCCATCGTCACCGGCGCGGGCAATGGTCTCGGGCGCGCGCATGCGCTGGGATTGGCGAGCCGCGGCGCCAAGGTCGTGGTCAACGATTTCGGCGGCGCGCGCGACGGTAGCGGCGGATCGCTGACACCGGCGCAGGCCGTGGTCGAGGAGATCAAGACGGCCGGCGGGTTGGCGATGGCCGACGGCGCCGACGTCTCAAATTTCGAGCAGGTTACCGCGATGGTCGAGCGCGCGGAAAAAGAGTGGGGCAGCGTCGATCTGCTCTGCGCCAATGCCGGCATTCTGCGCGACAAGTCGTTCGGCAAGATGGAGCCCGCCGATTTCGCAAAAGTGCTGAGCGTGCATCTTGTCGGCAGCTTCTATTGCTGCAGGGCCGCGTGGAACGGCATGCGCGAGCGCAACTATGGCCGCATCGTGCTGACGACCTCGTCGTCGGGCCTCTACGGCAATTTCGGCCAGGCCAATTACGGCGCGGCGAAATCCGGCATGGTGGGGCTGATGAACGTGCTTGCCGAAGAGGGCCGCAAGACCGACATCCGTGTCAACATCATCTCGCCGACGGCGGCGACCCGGATGACCGAGGAGCTGCTGCCGCCGCAGGCGCTGACGCTAATGAAGCCCGAGGCGATCACGCCGGCGGTGGAATATCTCTTGAGCGAGGACGCGCCGACCCGCACCATCATGGGCGCGGGCGCCGGCTCGTTTGCGGTGATCAAGATCATGGAGACCGAAGGTATCAACTTAGCCCCATCGGACTGGACGCCCGACGCCGTCGCCGCGCATTTCGCCGAGATCAGCGACATGTCGAAGGCAAAGGCGCTGGAAGGCGCGTTCCAGCAGACTCAGAAATACATCGCCCAGGCCGCGGCGCGGGCCGGGATAAAGCTGTAGATCTGAAGCCGTCATTCCGGGGCGATGCGAAAGCATCGAACCCGGAATCTCGAGATTCCCCGATATGCAATTGCACATCTGAGGTCTGGTGCTACGCACCATCCCGGAACGACAGTGCATCCGCCGTCATGGCCGGGCTTGTCCCGGCCATCCACGCCTTCCGCCCGCTCGAGGCTTCCAAAACATGGATGCCCGGGACGAGCCCGGGCATGACGACCTAGCCTGAGCGCAGCGAATGTCTTCCACTTCAAATGACGTCGTCGTCATCGGCGCAGGCCCTGCCGGGCTGATGGCTGCCGAAGTGCTCCCTCAGTTTCTTGCACGCTATCGTGAGGCGGCGCCGAAGCTCGAACCTGCGATCGCAGCGTTCCCGCCGGATCGTTTGCGCCAATGGAGCGAGGCGCTGGGACAGCCGACTTTCGTCGGCTCCAGCGGGCGGGTCTTCCCCGAGGCCTTCAAGGCATCACCCTTGCTGCGCGCCTGGCTGCGAAGGCTGCACGAGGCGGGCGTGCAGTTCGCCTTGCGTCATCGCTGGATCGGCTGGGATGACAATGGACGCTTGCTGTTCCAGACGCCCGATCGACAGCGCGTGATCGCGGCGCGCGCGACCGTGCTCGCGCTCGGCGGCGCGAGCTGGCCGCGACTTGGCTCGGATGGTGCGTGGGCCGAAATACTCGCCGCGAAGGGCGTGACCATATCGCCATTGCGGCCGGCCAATTGCAGCTTCACCGTTGCGTGGTCCGACGTCTTTCGCGACCGCTTCGAGGGCCATCCGCTCAAGGGCATCGCGCTGAGCTTCGGATCGATCACAGTGCGCGGCGAGGCCGTTGTGACCCGAAGCGGCATCGAGGGCGGCGCCATCTACGCACTCTCGGCGGAGCTGCGCGAAGCGGTTGCCAAATCGGGCGAGGCCATTCTTCATATCGCGCTGCGGCCCGACCTCGACGAGCAAGACCTGATCGCACGCCTCTCCGCGCCGCGCGGCAAGCAGTCGTTCGCGAATGTCCTGCGCAAGACTGTCCAGCTATCGCCGGTTGCGATTGGACTGCTGCAGGAAGCGGCGATCGCCTCGCGCGTCCAACTGCCGGCGCTTTCCGCGAAGAACCTCGCGGCCCTCATCAACGCCGTGCCCGTCACACTCAACGGCGTCGCGCCAATCGCCCGCGCGATCTCGACCGCCGGCGGCATTTCCTTCGACGAGCTGGATTCGGATTTCATGATCCGCCGTCTGCCCGGCGTGTTCGCCGCCGGCGAAATGCTGGACTGGGAAGCCCCGACCGGCGGCTATCTCCTGCAGGCCAGTTTTGCTACCGGCGTTGCCGCGGGGAAAGGGGCATTGAAGTGGTTAGCTGAGGCCGTCATTGCGAGCGAAGCGAAGCAATCCAGGGCTCCAAAGTAAGTCTGGATTGCTTCGTCGCAAGCGCTCCTCGCAATGACGGCGGAGAGCGCTATCCGCATGACGGGTTGATCGAAGCGGAAGTAGCGAACAGAACTCTATTCGCCACTCACCATTCGCCTACCGCAATTTCCCCCGCGCCGCGACCGGGAGCACACCTATGATCTCCTCGCCGCGCACCATCACCACCTCGTCCATCATGTTGACGACGACGCAGACATGGTTGGGCACGATCCGCACCACATCGCCGACGCTCGGGCGGGTGTTGCTGCGGGCGAGATCGAGGAAGCCGTGTTCTTCGGCGAAGCGCGCGATCCTGGCTTCGGGATGTTCGAGGATCAGGCCGTGGCCTTCCAGCCCGCCGCCGGTATCCGACGTCAGCGTCTTTGAGCCGGCATCCAAAATGCCGCGGTCCGGCGCAGCGCGGCTGACGACGGTCGAATAGATGTTCAGCGCGCAATCATCCCAGCTTGCGACGCCGGCCGCGACCTGCATGCGGTCGTTATAGATATAAGTGCCGGGCCGGTGCTCGGTAGCGCCGTTGAGCTTGCCGAGATTCTTCAGGTTCGGCGAGCCGCCGGTCGAGACCATTTTGGCGTCCAGCCCGTGCGTGCGCACGCCGGCCAGCGCTTCGTCGTAAAACTTTTGTGCCTCCGCCCAGCCGGTCTCGGTCGGGTAGAGCATGAAGCCGGCAAAGGTCAGCCCTTTCGATGCCGCGATCTCGCGCGCGAGCGCGATCGCTTCCGCAGGCGTCTCGACGCCCGCGCGCTTGCGGCCCGTATCGCACTCGACCACCACCGAGAGCGGACGGCCGGAAATCTCCGCCGCGCGCGGCAGCCCTGCGATCACCGTCGCATTGTCGGCGGCGACCGTCATGTGGGCTTTGCCTTGCAGCCCGGCCAGCCGCGCCATCTTCTCCTCGCCGATCAGATTGTAGGAAATCAGGATGTCGTCGATGCCGGCCTCCGCCATCACCTCGGCTTCGCCGATTTTCTGGCAGGTGATGCCCTTGGCGCCGGCCTCGATCTGCATCTTGGCGAGCAATGGGCTCTTGTGCGTCTTGATATGCGGACGGTTGGCGACGCCGGCTGCGTCGCAGGCGGCCTGGATGCGCGCGATGTTGCGCTCGACCTTGTCCATGTCGATGACGGCGCAGGGGGTGCCGTAGTCGCGGGCGATCTTGGCGGCGAGGGATGTGGTCATGATTTAAGCCTGTTCAATCTCTTCGCGTAGCACTTCGAGCTCCAGCCAACGATCCTCAGCGGCAGTCAACTCTGTCTGCGTCGCCGCGATCGCCGCCGAAGCCGCGTCGAATGTCTTCCGATCCTTCCGGTAGAGATCGGGGTCGTCAAGCAGCCGCTGCTGTTTTGCGATCTCTTTCTGCAGCTTTGCGATCGTCTTCGGCAGCGTTTCCAAGGCGTGCTTCTCGTTGAAGGTGAGCCGCCGTTTCGGCGCGACCGAGGGCGCCGCAACCTTTTCCACTCGTTCTTCGACGATGGCGGCAGCCTTGGCCGCCTCGCGCGTCAGATCCGTTCCGCGCTGCGACAGCATATCGCTATAGCCGCCGGCATATTCGATCCATTTGCCGTCGCCGTCAGGGGCGATCACGGACGTCACCACGCGGTCGAGAAAATCGCGATCATGGCTGATCAGGATCACGGTCCCCTCATAGTCGCCGAGCATATCTTCGAGCACGTCGAGGGTGTCGAGATCGAGATCGTTGGTCGGCTCGTCCAGCACCAGCAGGTTGGATGGCTTGGCGAGCGCCCGCGCCAGCATCAGCCGTCCGCGCTCGCCGCCGGAGAGCACTTCCAAGGGCGTGCGCATCTGCTCCTGCGCGAACAGAAAATCCTTCATGTAGCCGACGACATGCTTAGGCTTGCCGCCGACCATGACGTGATCGCCGCGCCCGCCGGTCAGCGCTTCAGCCAAGGTCGATTTCGGGTCAAGGCTTTCGCGGTGCTGGTCGAGGGTGGCCATCTCGATGTTGGCGCCGAGCCGGATGCTGCCACCATCGGGCTGGTCCGCGCCGGTCAAAAGGTTGACCAGCGTGGTCTTGCCGGCGCCGTTCGGCCCGACGACGCCGACGCGGTCGCCACGCTGCACGCGGATCGAGAAGCCGTCGACGATGTTGCGGTCGCCATAGGACTTGGTGATGTTTTTCGCCTCGATCACCAGCCGGCCGGATTTCTCGGCCTCTGCCGCGGCGAGATTGGCGCTGCCGGCCGTCCCGCGATAGGTGCGCCGCTGCTCGCGCAGCGCATGGAGATTGCCGAGCCGCTTGACATTGCGCTTGCGCCGGCCGGACACACCATAGCGCAGCCAGTGTTCCTCGTTGACGATTTTGCGGTCGAGCTTGTGCTGCTCGCGCTCTTCCTCGGCCAAAACCTCGTCGCGCCAGGCCTCGAAGGCGGCGAAGCCGCGGTCGATCTGCCTGATCTGGCCGCGATCGAGCCAGGCGGTCGATCGCGAGAGATTGGTGAGGAAGCGCCTGTCGTGGCTGATCAGGACCAGCGCGCTGCGAAGCCCACCAAGCTCGCTTTCCAGCCATTCGATGGTCGGCAAATCGAGGTGATTGGTCGGCTCGTCCAACAGCAGGATATCCGGCGAGGGCGCCAGCACCCGCGCCAGCGCCGCGCGGCGGGCCTCGCCGCCGGAGAGCTTGGTCGGGTCATCGTCGCCGTGCAGCCCGAGCTGTTCCAGAAGGTAACGCGCCGGATGCCGGTCGTCGCCGGGGCCGAGGCCGGCCTCGACATAGGCGAGCGTCGTCGTGTGGCCTTCAAAATCCGGCTCCTGCGGCAGATAGCGGATGGTCGCGCCGGGCTGCACGAACCGCGTGCCGCGATCGGCTTCGACAAGGCCGGCCGCGATCTTGAGCAGCGTCGATTTGCCGGAGCCGTTGCGGCCGATCAGGCAGACGCGTTCGGATGGCGAAACCGAGAGTTCAACGCCCGATAAGAGCGGCGTGCCGCCAAAGGTCAGCGCGATATCCTTCAGTTGGATCAGCGGCGGCGCCATGGCTTAGCTCTGGTATGGGGCAGGTTGATCCGCGCGCCGGCGCTGGATACGGCGGATGGTCTGGTCGAGCGTCGACAGGAAGGCCGAACGGTCGCGGGGCGCGAAGGATTTCGGACCGCCGGTCACCTCGCCGGATGAGCGTAAGTCCGTCATGAGATTGCGGACCGCCAGCGTCATGCCGATCGACTGTTCCGTGAACGGCTTGCCGTTCGGCGCGATGACGTCGGCGCCTGATTTCACGCAACGGCTCGCCAGCGGGATGTCGGAGGTGATGACGATATCGCCCACACCAGCACGTTCCGCGATCCAGTCGTCGGCGGCGTCCATCCCGGCCCCCGCGGCGACGCGCTCGATCAGCGGGTCCTGCGGCACCCGGATGAAATTCCCAGCCACCACGCTGACGGGCAGGCCATGCCGGATCGCGACGCGATAGATCTCGTCCTTGACCGGGCAGGCGTCGGCGTCGACATAGATGCGGGTGGCGTTCAATTCGGGGTCTTCGGCTTCGTTGCGGGCATGCGTTCAGGTTTTGCGGGTGGTACTCCATCGTCGCCGGAATTGCGAGCAAAACGAAGGCCTTGCCAGCGCATTTGCCTTGCGTAACGATCAGTGCCGGAAAACACGGCCTAATCAGGGGAACAGGCATGACAAGCCGGCTCGAAACCTACCGTGTCTCGGCCTACAACACCTCAAAACAGTCCGAGAACAAGATCCACGACGATGCGGTCGCGCGCCGGTACGGCTTTTCCGGCGGCCTCGTGCCGGGTGTCGACGTGATGGCCTATATGATCCATCTGCCGGTCGCCAAATGGGGCCGCGCCTTTCTCGAGCGCGGCTTCATCGAGGCGCGCTTCGTCAAGCCGGTGTATGACGGCGAGACCGCCGAGGTCACTGGCCTCGAAGACGATGGCGTGCTGACGATCGAGGTTTTGAGCCGCGGGCAACTCTGCGCCACCGGAAGCGCGTCGCTGCCGGCATCCCGGCCGCAGGTCGCGACGGCGGACTATGAGGGCGTCGCGGCGGTCGCCGAGCGCAAGCCCGTGAGTACGAGTTCATATGAGGTCGGCCAATGGCTCGGCACCATGCCGCGCCATTGGGCCGGCGAGGCCGCACAACAATATCTCGCCGATATCCGCGAAACCGATCCGATCTACGCGGCTGATAATCTCGGCCATCCCGGGCTGTTGCAGCGGGTGATGAACAAGGTGCTGGTCGACAACGCCATTCTCGGCCCCTGGATACATGTCGGCAGCCGCATGCAGCTCTTGTCCGCCGCCAACAGCGGCGACGAACTCACCGCTCGGGCGAAGGTGACCGGCAATTACGAGAAGAAGGGCCATCGCTTCGTCGAGCTGGACGCGCTCGTCGTTGCCAACGGAGAGACGCCGCTGGCGCATTGCCAGCACATCGCGATCTACCAGCCGCGCGAGCAGGCGGCGGCTTAGCGGCGGGAAGGGGACAGCCCTTCACACGTTCAACTCGTCATACCCCGCGCATGCGGGGTATCCAGTACGCCGCGGCCTCTCGATCAATCACTGGCGTCGCTGGGATACTGGATCACCCGCCTGCGCGGGCGATGACAGTTGGGTTTGTCGCGGGAGCGGAGTCTACGCCGCCTTCGCCTTGGCGTCCTGGATCGCGCGCCAGACCCGCTCCGGCGTCAGCGGCATGTCGATCTGCTTGATGCCGTACTCCGAGAGCGCATCGACCACCGCGTTGACGATGCACACCAGGCTGCCCGCGCAGCCGGCCTCGCCGCAGCCTTTGGTGCCGAGCGGGTTTGTCGTCGCCGGCGAGGGATGATCGCCCACCTCCATGGTCGGAATGTCCTCCGCCCGCGGCAGCGCGTAATCCATGAACGAGCCGGTGATCGGCTGGCCGCTGGTGTCGTAATTGACCTCTTCCATCAGCGCCTGCCCGATGCCTTGGGCGACGCCGCCATGCAACTGGCCGGCGACGATCACCGGATTGACGATGGTGCCGAAATCATTGACGCCGGTGTAGCGCACGATCCTGACCACGCCCGTGTCAGGGTCGATCTCGACTTCAGCGACGTGGCAGCCGTTCGGGAAGGTCGAGGGCGTATCTTTGGTCGCGTGATCAACATCGAGCGAAGAGGGGACGCCCTCGGGCATCTTGCCCTCGCGCAGGCGCTCGGCGAGCTCCATGATGCCGATGCTGCGGTCGGTGCCGGCGATGGTGAATCGGCCGTCGGCGAATTCGATATCGCCTTCGGAGGCTTCCAGAATGTGCGAAGCGGCCTTTTTGCCTTTCTCGACCACCAGCGCGGAGGACTCGACGATTGCCTGGCCGGTCGCGGTGATCGAGCGCGAGCCGCCGGTGCCGTTGCCGAAGCGCACGAGGTCGCTGTCATTCTGCTCCAGCGTGATCTTCTCGAAGGGCACGCCGAGTTGCGCGGACAACACCTGCGCGAATGGCGTGGCGTGGCCTTGGCCGTAATCCAGCGTGCCCGTGGTCAGTTTCACCGAGCCGTCGGGCTCGAAGGTGATCTTGCCGAGTTCGCCGCTCGGCGGTGCCGTGACTTCCAGATAGGAGCCGACCGCGATGCCGCGGAGCTTGCCGTTCTTGCGGCTCTCGCGCTTACGCTTGGAAAAGTTCGCATGATCGGAAATTTCCAGCGCCTTGTTGAAGACGCCGGCAAAATCGCCGCTGTCATAGGTCACGCCGGAGGCGGCGGCGAACGGCAGTTGCGCCGGCTTGATGAAATTGCGTTTGCGAAGCGTGAGGCGGTCGATGCCCATCTCGTCGGCGGCGCGGTCGATCAGCCGCTCCATGTAGTAGTTGGCTTCGGGCCGGCCGGCGCCGCGATAGGCGCCCATCAGCGTGGTGTTGGTCAGGACCGTCTTGATGTCGACGCCGAGCAGCGGCGTGCGATAGACGCTGGCGAGATTCTTGCCGGTGTTGAGCGACAATGGGCCCGGCGCGACGCCGGTGATATAGGCGCCGAGATTGCCATAGCCGGACAGCCGAACGGCGAGGAACTTGCCTTCGGCATCGAGCGCGAGCTCGGCGTGAATGAGTTGCGCGCGGCCCTGGCTGTCGGAGAGAAAGCTGGTCGAGCGTTCGTCGGTCCATTTCACCGGCCGGCCCAGCGCCTTCGCGGCGTGCGCGATACAGGTATATTCGGGATAGTTGAGGTTCTTCATGCCGAAGGAGCCGCCGACATTGGCGGTGAGGATGCGGACCTTCTCCGGCGGCACGTTGAGGATCTTGGCCAGCGTCGCCTTGTTGCCGGACACGCCCTGGGTCGGAACCTGCAGCGTGTAGCGTTCGCTCTTTTTGTCATAATGCGCCAGTGCGACGCGCGGCTCCATCGAAACGACGGCGACGCGGGTGTTGACGATGTCGAGCTTGGTCACATGCGCGGCGCCTGCGAAGGCAGCGTCGATCTTGTCGGTGTCGCCATAGTGATAGTCGAGCGCGACATTGTCCGGGATATGATCATAGAGCCGCGGCGCGCCGGGCTGGGCCGCTTCGGCCGCATCGGTCACGGCGGGCAGCGGATCGATGTCCAGCATGACGGCTTCCGCAGCATCGCGCGCCTGCGCGACCGTCTCGGCCACCACGAAGGCTACGGGATCGCCGACAAAGCGCACCTTGTCGGTCGGCAGCGCCGCGCGGTTGGTCTGCAACAGCGGCGTGCCGTCGCGGTTCTTCAGCGGCAGGCCGCAGGTGAAGGGACTGTAGTTGGCTGTGGCGAGGTCGGCCCCGGTCCAAACCCCGAGCACGCCGGGCATCCCCTTTGCGGCTGAGGTGTCGATCCCCTTGATGATGCCGTGGGCGTGGCTGGAGCGCACGATCCAGGCATAGGCCTGTCCGGGCAGGCTGAAATCGTCGGTGTATTTACCCATGCCGCGCACCAGCGTGTCGTCTTCCTTACGGCGGACGGGCTGTCCGACGCCGTATTTTTGCAGTGCAATAGCGTTTTCGAGAGATGACGGAGAGGTGTGATCTTGCATCGGGAGTGCCTGATTTTGCGCGATTTCGTGGGCTTTCACCCAGATAATCCACGGAACAGGCAGCGACAACGCCTGATTGGGCATGGCCCATGTGAGGGTTGTTGCGCTGCCCCTCCGCGCTGCTAAAGTTTGCGTGAAAACGAGTTCCGGGCCGGATGGCCGCGAAAGACCTTTGAATGAACGATGACACGCGGCTTCGCGACGGCTTCATGCCGCGCGAAGAGCTGCAGAAGCTTAATGCCGCAGGGGGCACGAGCGCGCCGGGAGCAAATCAGAGGCAGGCTCCGGAGGGCGGCGTCTACGCCGCGCTCGACCTTGGAACCAACAATTGCCGGTTATTGATCGCGTGCCCCTTCGGCGATGGTTTCCGCGTCGTCGATTCCTTCTCCCGGATCATCCGGCTTGGGGAGGGGATTTCGGCGACCGGCTGCATCAGCGAGGCGGCGATCGAACGCGCCATCGCCGCGCTGAGCATTTGCCGCGACAAGATCCATTCCAAGAAGGCCAAACGCCTGCGCCTGATCGCAACCGAAGCCTGCCGCGCGGCATCGAATGCCGACGGCTTTCGCGACCGGGTCGCAGCCGCGACCGGCATCCGCCTGGAGGTGATCAATCGCGAGACCGAGGCCGCGCTCGCGGTGATCGGCTGCTCGCCGCTGCTCGATCCGAAAGGCCGCGGCGCGATCCTGTTCGACATCGGCGGCGGTTCGACGGAACTGGTCCGGATCGAACGCGCTTCCGGCGAAAAGAACGGGGAGCCGCGCATCCGGGCGTGGATGTCGATCCCGCTCGGTGTTGTGACGCTGGCGGAGCATTTTGGCGGCAGGGACGTCACGCGGGAAATCTATGCGCGCATGGTGGACGAGGTCGCCCGGCACATCGATCCCTTCGCGGCCGAGCATGGCAACGGTGCTCAAGACATGCATCTGCTCGGGACCTCAGGCACGGTGACAACGCTGGCGGGCATCCACCTCAATCTCGCGCGATACGATCGCCGCCGGGTCGACGGCATCTGGATGGATGGCGCCCAGATCTCGGCGACCATCGACCGCCTGCTCGGCATGAGCTATCAGGAGCGCGCCAGCAACAATTGCATCAGTGTCGATCGCGCCGATCTGGTATTGGCGGGTTGCGCCATTCTCGACGCCATCCGCCAGGCGTTCCCGTTGCCGCGGCTGCGTGTCGCCGACCGCGGCCTGCGCGAAGGCATGCTGGTCGAAATGATGCGTGAAGACGGTGCGCTTGGGGCCTGATCGATCATGGCAAAGGACAAGACCGGCCGACTGCACGTCACGGTCAGGACGGGCGGTAAGCGCAAGCTGTCGTCAAAGCTCTGGCTGGAGCGGCAACTCAACGATCCCTACGTGGCGCAGGCCAAGCGCGACGGATATCGCTCGCGCGCGGCCTATAAGCTGCTTGAGATCGACGACAAATATCACTTTCTGAAGCCGGGCCAGACCGTGGTCGATCTCGGCGCCGCGCCCGGCGGCTGGAGCCAGATCGCCGCCAAGCGCGTTGGCGCTGTCGACGGCAAGGGAGAGGGCAAGGGCAGGGTGGTCGCGATCGATCTATTGGTGATGCCGGAGATTGCAGGGGTGACTTTCGCGCAGCTTGATTTTCTGGCCGAGGAAGCGCCTGACAGGCTGCTCGCGATGATGGATGGCCGCGCCGATGTGGTGATGTCGGATATGGCCGCCAATACCACTGGGCATCGCAAGACCGATCAGTTGCGCATGGTCGGCCTGGTCGAGGCCGCCGCCTTGTTCGCCTCCGAGGTCTTGAAGCCGGACGGGACATTTCTGGCAAAAACCTTCCAAAGCGGCGCCGATGCCGAGCTGTTGGCCGGGTTGAAACGCGATTTCGCTAGCATCCGGCACGTCAAGCCGGCGGCAAGCCGGCAGGATTCATCCGAGCGCTACCTGCTGGCGACGGGGTTTCGGGGTGGGCCTCATCGACCATGAGCCCCAATTCTCACCGCACTTGTTCTCACTGCACTTTGCCGATTCTCACCGCACTTTGCCGGCGGGTAGCCGCCGGGGTGTCCAGCGGGAAGGGGCCGCTGCTTTGCCCAAAGTCCATCCATTGGAACTTTATGCGGCGTCAGGTTTTGGTGTTCAGGCGAGGTCTGTTCTTGTAGATTTCAGCAGGCAGCCTGCGCAACAATAGTTCTGCAGGGAGCCACGCGTCCGTCGAGGGGAAGGAGCTTTCCCGTGATGGAGCAGTCGACCAGGGTTGGTAATCGACTTTTGGCTGCATTGCCGCCAGCGGATATTGTTTTGCTCGCTCCTTACCTCCGGAAAGTATCGCTTGAACGCGACGCAGTGCTGGTACGATCGGGAGATCCAATTGAACAGATCTATTTCCCCGAGAGCGGGACGATCGCGTTCATCATGGACATGCCGAACGGACAAACGGTTGCAACCGCGGTCATCGGGAATGAGGGAGCCGCGGGCCTCCTGTCGGCGCTGGGACCCTCCCTCTCTCCGCTGACGGCGGTCGTACGTGTGGCCGGGACCTCATTGCAAATTTCTCCCGCACGATTTCGTGCGGCCCTCAACCGCAGTGGCGCCGTCCGACATGCGGTCCAGATCTACACCAGCGCGCTGCTGGCGCAATTCCAGCACGTGGCCGCCTGCAATGCGCTGCACTCGGTCGAGGCCCGCATGGCCCGGTGGTTGCTCCACATCCGCGACCGCGTTGACGATGACGTCCTGCCGCTGACGCAAGAGGCGCTTTCGGAGTTACTTGGCGTACGACGAACGACGGTGACGCATGTCGTACGCAAGCTCCGCTCGTCGCGGGCGATCCGATCCAATCGTCGGGGCTTGATCGAGATTGACAGACCGCGGCTCGAACTGGCGGCATGCGAGTGCTACGAGGTCATGCGCCGCAGAATCAATCGTATTATGTCGGCCGAGGAAATGAAGCCTCACGCCCCGCCGATGCACAAAACTTCCCCCGATCAAGACCCCCTTTTGGCCAAGTTGGATGAAACGCAACGGGGCACGCGAACCCACGGGACGACCGGTCGGCGGGCAAGGGTCACTGATTGAATTGCCGAAAGGCCAACGCATTTCCGCCGTCCTCGGCGGCTGCCTGCGGATCGCAGTGCGCAAGTGTCATCCTTAGTGTCACCCTTGCTGAGTGTCACCCTTGGCACATATCCGCCATCTCGCTCGGGTCGCAAAGCCAGGCTTCCCGGGCGAACCATTCGTGATTGGCTCGGCAGATTGCGCAGTAGGTGCGCGCGAAGAACACCGTACTGCATCGAAACTTCTCCCGATCGGCTTTCATGCCCGTCGGGATCGCGCGTCCCGTTTGAGGACATTTGATCATCACGATGCCCACCTTGGGCTTCCTCCTTTTTCGTTTTTCTGTTCCAGCGGCATGCCTTATCGCCACCGGCTGGACTGCGTCTCTTCTCGCGGGAGGCGCTTGTTCCAGCCGATCTCGGCGGCCCTCAAAAATTCGATTCAGGAGGCTTTCTGCAGGACTCTGGTGAAGCTCTTCTTGATCGGTTCGGCGGTCTCGGTCGCGACTTTCTGGGCGAGTTCCCAAAGTTCCTTATTCTGCGCGGACGTAACCTCGAAGTTCCTGCGGCTCTGCGCGGTTGAGAGCTGTATGATTTCCGCTAACGATTTCGTGCCCATGAGATGGGTGAGAAAATCGAAAGCGGAGGTGGCGTTGGCGCCCGAGATCTCGATGACTTTGGCCCCGTAGTCCGCGGCCCCCTTTGCATTGGTGGAATAGGCTTCCCGAAGAATCTCGGCGATCTCTCCAGAGGCAGACTTCATCTTCTCGCAGCTTTCGGTCGCCCGCACCACGCTCTGCTCGGCGATCCCCCCGAAGATCCCGGGCATCGCAAAAAGCGGCATATCAAAGCCCCGCTTTTCGTCGGCTTTCACTTCGACTTTCACATTGGCATCATTCACGGGTATTGATCCTTTCAGGTGAAACTCAAATCGCACTGTGATTGCGCCCCCGAAACGTTCCGTTCCCCTCGCACCATGGTCGGGTGCTGCCGCGGCTAACCGCGTCGCGCCCGCCTGATCAAGGTATGGCCGAGCGGCGTCTGAGCTTCCGTTCGCTTTCTGACTCTCACGTCGGTTTTTTTGCACATCGGTTTTTTGCACGTCGGGTTTTTTGATTGAATGCCGGAATGTCCGCGCTGGGAGGCCACATCGGAACATCGTTCGACCGCCGCAGGAGGTCGTGATGGCAGCTTGTACGATTGTCGGGATGGGACCTGGACTCGGGTTGGCGATCACACACCGCTTTGGCAGGGCCGGCTCGCCATTGGGATGATTGCACGGATCGGAGGCATTGGAGTGGCCATCACTGCATGGGTCCTGCGTCTCCGCCAAATATTTCTTCCGTTGATGGGCGGTGATAACATTCCCGGATGGATTTGCAGCCCGTTCCCTTTCGGTCGCCTCTTGCCGCGTACGAGCGACAGGCGGAAAGCCTGCTCGCCGGGCACCGTGCGGACGATCCCGCGGCCATTGATCTCTTTCACCGCAAGCACCCTCGCTTCCTCGACGACAAGGTCAAATGGCTTCCGAAAATCATCCCCGACTCTGAAATCCGCGACGCCTCTCTCTCGCTCGAGGATGCCCGCCTCGCGATCGCGCGCCACCACGATTTCCTCGACTGGCCCTCGCTCGCCGCCCATGTCGAGCTCGTTTCACAGCAAGGCCCCGTCTTCGAATTTGAATCCGCTGTCGAAGCCGTGATCAATGGCGACATCGGCGCGCTGCAAGACGCGCTCCACCGCGATCCCGCCCTGGTCCGCGCTCGTTCAGGCCGCGTCTGCTGTTTCGATCCGCCGGTGCACCGCGCCACGCTGCTCCACTATGTGGCCGCCAATGGGGTCGAAGCATACCGGCAAAAGACGCCCCCGAACGCGATCGAGATCGCGCGTACGCTGCTCCAGGCCGGCGCCGAGCCCGACGCGTTGGCCGACATGTACGGCGCCGAGTGCACCACCATGAGCATGCTCGTATCGAGCAGCCATCCGGCCGAGATGGGACTTCAGGCTCCGCTGGTCGAGTTGCTGCTGGATTTCGGCGCCGCGATCGAAGGGCGCGGCACAAGAAAGTGGGGAACGCCGTTGTTCACCGCCCTGGTCTTCGGGATGATCGAGGCCGCCGAAGTCTTGGCGAAACGCGGGGCGTGCATCGAACTGCCCGCCGCGGCCGGACTGGGCCTCGTGGACGAGGCCGCCCGTTTGCTCCCACCCGCGGATGCCGAAGCGCGCCACCGCGCGCTCTCACTGGCGGCGCAGCACGGGCGTGTGGAGGTTGTTCGCCTCTTGCTCGATGCTGGCGAGGATCCCAATCGCTACAATCTCGAAGGCAACCATCCGCACACGACACCGCTGCACCAGGCCGTCCTGGGCGGCCATGAAGCGGTGGTGCGGCTCCTGGTCGAGCGCGGCGCGCGGCTGGATATCCGGGACACCATCTGGCAGGGCACACCGCTCGGTTGGGCGCTTCATGGCGGCGGAAGGGCGCATCCGCACATGGCCGAGTGTCTACGGTCGCTCGGTGCGACGGAGTAGCTTCGCCTTGGCTTTAGCGCATGATCCGGAAAAGTGGGTACCGGTTTTCCCTTAGCTAACAAACGCGAAGCGTTTGCGCGGAGATCTGCTCAAACAAAAAGATAGAGCGGGATGACGATCCGAAGAAAAGTCATCGCGCTCTAGCGCGCCGATTTCCCGGTTTCCCTGTTCGACAATCTGTCGAAAAAGGCGTTCAGCCTCTCGAGCGCCTCCAGCGCTGCCGCTTGGTCCAGGTGGAACTGATATTCGTGGGCGAGGGGCGGATTGTGGTCGGTTGGAAACAGGAGAGAATCCACCGCGACCCCCTGATTGCGGATAGAAGCTGCCATCAGCGCCGATTGTGGGGCGAGCGGATCGGCATTTCCAACCGATATGAATGCGGGCGGAAACGCCGGCGTCACGTGGCGGTTGACCGCAAACTCCGCGAGGCGCGGATCGCCTGTGAGGTCCTTGCTGCCGAAATAGGACCACAATACCGTTCTGATAAAGCCGCCGTATGCTCCATCGCGTTTGATTGTGGAGGGGTCGTAGACGCCGCAGAGCAGGGCGATGCCCCTCAGTTGCGTGCGTGGAATGCTGGGAGAAATACCGACAGCCGCTGCGTAGCTGGGATCGCTGATGATCGCGGCCAGTTGTGCCGCGATCTGCGCGCCGGCGGAATCGCCAGCCAGGAACAGCCTTGTGGCGTCGATATGGAATCGAGCGGCATTGCGGACGAGGAAGCCGAGCGCGTCGTTCGCTTGCCGGACTGGTGTTGGATATTTGACTGCCGGCGCGATCGAATAGTCGATACCGACCGTCGTGTACCCGCGCGCTGCAAGTATTCTGAGGTAGCCGGCAACATCCGACTTGCTGCCATAGACGAATGCGCCGCCATGTATCCAGACAATCGTCGGAAGCGCTTGTCCGGACTGTCCTGACTTCGATGGAAAGAAGACGTCAAGCAGGGCGTCCGCGCCTGCGGTATAACGCTGGTCACGCAATTCAGCGACGTCGGCAGGTTGATACTTTTCAAGGGCGCGGCTGACGACGGCCGTGTCCTTGGCGAACTCGTATCGGATCAGCAGCACCGACGGCCAGGGGCTGAGCTTGAAAGCGCTGTAAGCGGCCGCGCCGACGATCGTCAGCGCCAGCAGAAAACAGGCAACCCACCTCTGTCTCATGCCGAGGCAGTCTAGAAGGGCGTCCCCTGAGGAGCAATCCAAAGTAGATGCGGCAAAATCACCCCAGCCGCTGGTCCCGCGCATCCTCCGTCGTCTCGCTCGCCGCTGCTGCTGCGGCCTTCGCGGCGCCCTTGCGGCTCGAGATCGCGATTGCCTTGCGGCCTGAGATCTCGTGGCCGGCATCGTCGGGCATCTGCCGGAAGAAATAGCACGAGGCCGCCGAGATCAAGGCGACCACGAGGAAGGCCGGTGCGAAAACGCCCGCGCTCAATTCGGTCGCATGGTGCCACCACAAGGTCGTCTCCACCGAAGCCGCGCCGACCGCGACGCCCGCCGACACCGCGAGTTGCTGATTGACGCTGACGAGCGTCGTGGCCCGGCTCATCTGCGCGGGCTCGACCTCGGCATAGGCAACCGTGTTGATCGCGGTGAATTGCAGCGAGCGGAAGAAGCCGCCGACCACCAGGATGATCATGATCAGAAGCAGCGGCGTCGTCGCTGTGAACAGCGCGCAGGCCGCGAGGAACACCGAACTGACGACGGCATTGATGGTCATCATGTTGCGGAAGCCGAAGGTGCGGATGATGCGCGCGGCCAGCGTCTTCATGCCCATCGCGCCGACGGCGGAGGCGAAGGTCACGAGGCCGGACTGGAATGGCGACAGCCCGAAGCCGACCTGCATCAACAGCGGCAGCAGGAACGGCAGCGCGCCGATGCCGAGACGGAACATGAAGCCGCCGATGATCGCGGCGCGCAGCGTCGAAAGCCGCAGCATCGAGAAATCGAGCACCGGCGATCCCGTCCGCCGCGCGTGGATCATGTAAAGCGTCATCGAGATCGAACCGATCGCGACCAGCGTCGCGATGACGCTCCACGGCAACAGATTGAGGCCGGCGACCGACAAGCCAAACGCGATCCCCGCTAAGCCAATGCCCGCCAGCAGCAGGCCGTAGAGATCGAAGCGTTCGGGATCCTCGCTCTTGATGGGATCGATATATTTCAGCGCCAGCACGATGCCGACGAGCCCGATCGGAATGTTGATCAGGAAGATCCAGTGCCAGGAGAAATAGGTGGTGATGAAGCCGCCGAGCGGCGGGCCGATCACGGGCCCGACCAGCGCCGGCACCGTGACCCAGGCCATGGCGCTGACCAGCGCGCTCTTGTCGATCGAGCGGAGCAGCACCAATCGGCCGACCGGCGTCATCATCGCACCGCCCATGCCTTGCAGGATGCGCGCGAACACGAAGTCGGGGACGGACGCCGACACCGCGCAGCCGATCGATCCCACCATGAACACCGCGACCGCGATCGCGAACACGATGCGCGCGCCGAAGCGATCCGCGGTCCAGCCGCTCGCCGGGATGAAGACCGCGAGCGACAACAGATAGGACGTGATGGCGAGCTTCAGCGTCAGCGGGCTCGTGCCGATGTCGGCGGCGATCGCCGGAAGCGAGGTGGCGATCACCGTGGAGTCCATGTTTTCCATGAACAGCGCGGTCGCCACGATGAGCGGGATCAGGCGTTGTTTGTTCATCAAATGTCAGGAGGGGCGGAAAGAGGCGAGAGAGGGCGCTGTATCATCCCCTTGTCATACAGGCTATTGCGGAACCCGCCAAAACCCTAAATCCTGCGTGACCTGTTGATGGCGATTAGCGCGCCGTCGCGGCAACAAAAGCGGTAAATATATCGCGATATGCGATTTTCTGATTGACTGTTATATCGCATTATGAGATGAACGGGTCCCGTGAAGGAGACCGCGTTCACGTCCGCCGCGGTCCGACAGTGGCGCAAGCTCACCGCAACGACGCGCGCAGATCGACCGCAAACTAAAAACGTTCGCGGAAACTGGAGTTAGCGACGTGAAAGCGCTCAAAGGCGCTACGGGAATGCGGTTGCGGTCTGGTGACTGGCGCGTCCTGTTCACGCTGAACGGCAACACGATCACAATTCACGCGGTTGGACATCGCCGCGATATTTATGACTGAGAGCACCATGGCAAAGACCTGCGGCGCAAAAAGCAATGTCCAGTTCATCCGTACGCCGGATGGCAGCGATCTCGCCGTGCTGCCGCGCAACGAGTATGATCGGCTGGTCGCTCTTGCCGCAGAAGCGCAGGAAGATGCGGGCGCGAGTCGGATCGTCCGCAATTCCACGCGCGCGCTCAAGGAAGGCCGCGAAGTCGTGCTGCCAAAAGCCGTGGCTGATCGTCTCGCGGACGGCGAAAACGCGGTACGCGTCATTCGGGAATGGCGCGACATGATTCAAGGCGAATTGGCCGTGGCCGTCGGCATCAGCCAGAATTATCTGTCCGAGATCGAAACCGGCCGCCGCAAGGGGCCCGCGGAGTTGCAGAAGAAGTTTGCCCGCGCACTGGGTGTGCCATTGGACCTTTTGGTCGAGTGACCTCTGTACGAGATCGGCGGGTTTGGAACCTCGGCTTGATGTCGCAAGAATTGCGCCGGGTCCAGCTTGCGTCCAGGGGTCGCCCAAACGAGGTATCTGGGTCGCTCGTCGTCCCAAAAATTTTGGGCAGATGCGAAGGGCCGAGGCGTTGCGGTCGGGTCCAGTCAGGCAACAGCTCGCTTCGCCGAGCGCCGGCCCGCATCTTGGGCCGCGGAAGGAGCAGTTCAGCCGGGTCGGCGCATGCGCAAATGCTGTCACTTTGCGTGGGCTGCCAGGAATACGACTGCGCGGTCAAGCGCGAGACGGCCTGCGTCAGTCGAAAGCAGCAGTTGATATTCGTGATCCAGCGGCGGATCATGATCGTGGGGGAAAAAGAGAGTATCGACTTCAACACCCTGGGCGCGTAGCGCTTCGGCGAATGCCACCGATTGCGGCGCGAGGGGGTCGGCATTGCCGACGGAGATGAAAACTGGCGGGTAGACGGCCGTGACATGCGGCGCAATCGACATCTGTCGCACGCGCGCATCGTCCGGATTGCGTGTGCCGACATAGGACCAAATTACCGTGCGCATGAAGTCGGCAAATGGCCCCTCGAAATTCAAGGAGGCTGGATCGTAGGGGCCACAAAAAAGCACGACGCCGCGGAGCGATGACCGCTCCGAAAGCCAAGGTGCTGAACCGCGAGCGTGTGAGGTTTGAGGTCGCGGGAGGAAACTATCGCCTGGTAGCTGCTTTCGATTTCCGTCGGCAGATCGCCTTCGTGAAGTTCATCGGCACCCACGCGGAATATGATCGCATCGATGCATTGAAGGTGTCGCAGTTCTAAGGAGACGACATGGACATCCGGCCCATTCGCACAGATCAGGATCACCGCGCAGCGCTCGCAGCGATCGAGGCCTGTTGGGGCGCACCGGAGGGTACGGAGGAGGGCGACAAGCTTGATGTGCTCCTCGCGCTCGTCGAAATCTACGAGGCCAAGCGATGGCCGATCGAGATCGACAAGACCTTCGATCCTATCGACGTGCTCCGGTATGCCATAGACGAACTCGGCCATACCCAGGCCGAGCTGGCTGAACTTCTGGGCTCGCGCTCGCGTGCGTCGGAGGTTCTTTCGCGTCGGCGAGCGCTCACGGTCGAGATGATTCACAAGGTCGGCGAAGCGTGGAAAATCCCGGCTGACCTTCTAGTTCGTCCCTACAAGACCGAACGAGCCGCCTGACCGGCGCGACGGTTGTTCAATGGCACATGCACGAGACGAAGTACGCGAGCAACGAATCGCCATGGAGGCCGTCGTCGATGCTTACGGTTCCGGCGAACGTGCGATGGGTTGGTACTACTACCTCGATGGAAAATTGAAGGTCCCATTCAAGGCGCGCTGTAGATCGGCGCGGCCCATCTCCGTTCTCAAGGTCAAAGAAGAAGTGGAAGTCCTCGGTATGGCACCGGAAGAGGAATGCGAGAGCGAGATGTTTGTCTGGGTGGGACGGGCCGGCGAGCGAATTGCCGTCCCTTTGGCGCAATTGCGACCATTGTCGAAAGATCAAGAGACTCAGGAGGCCGTCGGCGATTGGCTCTACTGGGTGGATCGCGGGTACGAGCTATGAGCGCCGCAAAGCACGCTATCCGCCCTGGTGTGGCTCTGAACTATCCGGCCGTCGAAGCCTACGCGCGTCATACGAGCGCAGTCGGCCTCGTGCCCGGCGTCCGATCAAGCGTGAAATCGGCGACTTTCGGCGGCGATAGCGTATTCCGGAGTGGCGCCCCACGGTGGACGAAAGCGACAACTATGTCCACACCACAACCTTATGAAATAACGGCCCTAATTACGCAGGAGCAGCTTGCGGCGCGATGTTCTGCGAGGGGACGCTATGATAGGCCTGCTGCGATTGAGAGGTAAAGCGCCTGCCGGCGCGAGGATAGGCTTCTGTCGAACGGACTCTCGGAGAGGCTGGGACGGGTGGTGAGCGGTCGGCGCGAGCGAACCGGCCGACGAGCTCTTGCATCGGACCCTGGGGCCGCCCTTACAGAAGCGAGGGTCCGGAACGGAAGGTCGGGTATGGGCAGCGAAAAGGAGCGATGGTTCGGTCCCGGGGAGACAGCTCGGCGGCTCGGCGTCACCACCAAGGCGCTCAGGGTCTATGAGCGGGAGGGGCTCGTTATCCCTCACCGCGCTGAGTCGAGATGGCGCCTATACGGCCCAACTCAAATCGCCCGCCTGCACCAGATCATCGTGCTTCGTGATCTCGGCCTACCCCTCAAATCGATCAAGAAGCTTGTCGGGAGCCAATCCCGGCTTCGGGATATTTTGCGACTGCAACGCGAAACCCTGGAGTCCCAACAAGACAAGATCAGGCGCGCGATCGCCCTCATAGAGGTGGCGCTATGTCAGATTGATGAGGGGCGAGACCTTTCTCTGGACGAGTTAGCAATCCTCACCAAGGAGACTCTCGTGCAACAATCCACCGATAAAAAGAAATTCGTCGCAAGGTTCGAAGATCTGATCGCGGAACAGGACCCGACTGGGCAAGCAAGCCGCACCTTTGACGAGATAAAGAAAGAGTATAGCGGAGATGCCCATAAGGCTGCGCTGAAGGCCATGGTGGCGGAAGCCAGCCGACTGAAAGAGGCGGGGGACGTCAATTCCGAAGCCGCCAAAGAGTTCGTTCGGCGTATGCGATCCCGTACCGCCGGCATCAGGCGTTCGACCCCCCAGGCTGAGCAAGAGCTTATGCGCAACGCGTATGCCAAAACGCTCGCCGAGGCGCAGGCGAGGTCTGAGTCCCTCTGGTTCGATCCGGCGGTCCTCGAATTTCTCCGGCAGGTCCGGCAGGGAATGAACGAACGCGGCGAGTTGGACTGACCTAGCCTCAACTGACTCCGGAGCGTCGCCTCGGCGCTCGGAGTTCGACTTTGGGTCGAGGCTGGCCTTTCAGCGGCACGCCCTGACGCCTCAAATCAAACTGCCTCACCACCCTGGCCTGCTTTGGATCGATCTAAAGCCCTGGGCGGACCATCGAAACCGGTCGCGACTCCTTAGCAACGGGAATGCGCGTTGAGAATTGAGTTAAGGCACATGCGCTACGCGATCGCGGCCGCGGATTACCGCAGCCTGCGGCGCGCCGCGGAGGCGCTGCATCTCAAGCAGTCGACCTTGAGCCGCTGCGTGCGCGAACTGGAAGAAGAGCTGAGCGTGCTGCTGTTCGAGCGCTCGCGCGCCGGCGTCCGGACAACCGTCGCCGGCGCTACCTTCATCACCAGCGCCCGCCGCGTGGTCCAGGAGATCAACGGGATAACCACCACCGCAAAAGCCGCCGGGCGCGGCGAAGTCGGCCGCCTCTCCATCGGCTTCTATACCTCCCTGTCGGCCGGGAATCTGCGCGCAACACTGCTCGACTACATACAACGCTATCCCGGCGTCGATATCTGCATCGAATTACGGTGACAGTGCTGGACTGTGTTGGACTGCACCCCTCAAGTGAGACACGATAATTTCTGTGACAGGCATTTCGAGGATGACCTGTGGCAGCAAGAGGGAAGAACCGTCAGTTTCCGACGGCTTACAAACTGAAGGCGATCAAACGTGTCGAGCGAGGCGAGGGCGTTCTATCCGTGGCACGCGAGCTTGGGATATCCCGCAAGATCCTGCACGACTGGATCAAGGCCTGGAAGGCGCACGGGCCAGAGGGATTGAACCGCAAGCGAGGACCGAAGCCTGGTCCTCGAAAGCTCAAACCTCTAGCCACCTATGACGACAAGCGTTCTGCGCTGACGCGTGCGAATGCCCGAATCGCCGAACTCGAACGGCTGGTGGGCCGCCAGCAGATGGACCTCGATTTTTTTCGGCAAGCCTTGCGCGCATTGGAGCGGCCGGCAGCGCAAGGCAAACCCGCACCCGCATCATCGAAGTCATCCAAGCCATGACATCGGAGGCAACGGATTCCCACGCCGACGTGCAACGGCTCTGCCGCCTAGCGGGTCTGCCGCGCGCGACCTATTACCGGCATCTCAACAGACGCAGTCGTGAGACGGCGGATTGCGAGCTGCGCGACCAGCTCCAACGCATTTGCCTCAAGCATCCCTTCTACGGCTATCGACGCGTGACAGCCACCATGCGGCGCAACGGCATGGTCGTAAATGCCAAAAAAGTCCTCAGGCTTATGCGCGAGGA
>WNGJ01000801.1_pt1 | contig 29645 bp, 19 predicted proteins | sample 5400611 | NCBI WGS metagenome assembly WNGJ01 (sample SAMN13153375, study PRJNA577476) | soil metagenome | isolation source: 40 cm soil or saprolite under Garry oak tree replicate 1 | place: USA:California | collected 2016-06-15
TGGGGGAAAGTTGTCCTATCCGCCGGGCGGCTTCGATTCCATTCAGTTTTGGGAGACCGATGTCCAGCACAATCAAGTCCGGTTTCAGTTCTTCGGCCTTCTGAACGGCTTCCAAACCATCTGACGCTTCCCAGATGACTTGTAATTCTGGACGCACTTGGAGCACTAGACGGGCCTGGCGTCGCCAGTCTTCATAATCATCAGCTATTAAAATGCGAATTGATGACAATAGTTTCTGCTCCACTTCTGCCTATAGGAACACGTCGAGTGCAAATCAGTTGCACGAACCTCTAAGTCCCTGTGCGTAAGGAATGATCAGGAAGGGTCATCGAGTCACAAAGCACTCCGCCATGGACCAACTACTATCTCATTTCACGGTTTCTAGCAACACGGTTATGGTCTAGTGCCTGGTAAACGTGGAAAACCACATCCCCGGTAATTCGACTTATCGTCCATTTGGAACGCTGGCTACTGGCAGAGGTATTCGTAGTCAATGTTTGACCGCCGAAGCAGCTAAAACGCAAACCTCAACGCCAACTGCCCAACGCGAGCGTTTACAGATGTGCTCCTGATGACTCCAAACGTGGGCGACGTGAAATTGGTGTCGGGGTTCGCAAACTGCGCATGGTTCAGTGCGTTGTAAAACTCGGCGCGAAATTGAAGGCTGCTCTCCTCAACGGGCCACTTCAACGCCATGGCTCTCGAAAGAGCAAGATCCAAGTTTGCTTGTCCGGGACCATTTACGACCCCTGTCGCGCTGTTCCCAAACGCGGTTCCGATGCCATCAGCTCCGATTACCGGTGCGCTGATAAAACAAGATGCGTTGAAATAACCGTTGAGCTTCGACTCAACCGCACCGCTTTTCACCAACTGGTTTTTCGAGCACGTGCCGCTCAGTTGCGCCCGGTCTGTGCTGATTCCGAACACATTGCTGGAATTTGTCGCGGCGATGGTGAGCGCGCTGCCGGACTGAATTGTTGCTATTGCAGCTAGGGCCCAATTGCCGAGGACCGCACATGGCACCCCGCGAGGTGGGGTTGGGAGCGTCCACGTAGTGCTGAAAACGAACCGATGAGTGCGGTCGAAGCTTGCCCGTCCCCATCGTTGACTGGGAGAGTTTTGGTCACCCAGTGTCAGTGCGTTTCCTGCAGACGTTGAGTTAATGTCGGCACCATCGGTGTCCAGAGTCTTGGAGATGGTGTAGGAGGCGAGGAATTGTAGGCCGTGGCTTAGCCGCTTTGCCAAGCTGATTTCCAGCCCGTTGTACCAAGAACTACCCTCCGATTCCATCTCGCTGAGAGAGTCGGGGCGAATTCCAGGGATGGGAACTCGCGATCCAATATTAGCCAACGTGTTTGACGTCACGCCATTGATTGGATTGTTTGGAGATGCATCGAGCGCCTGATTCAGAGAACGGAAGCGTTGCAGGTGTATTCCCCGGGCGCCCACGTATCCGGCCTCCAGCATCCAATCCTTATGCAATTCCACCTGGGCATTCAACGAGAACTGTTGGACTAGTCCCGGCCGAAAACTGGGGGCTAGACCATTGACCGAGGACTTTGTGGTCGAAGAATAGGGTGAAAACATTGGGAAGGAAGTCGGAGTTGGAAACGGCTCGGCAAATGGTTCTTCAAATGTAGCTCCTGCGTTGGCCAGTCCGATACTAATTCGGGTCAAGGAAAACGGCGCGGCGAGGACGGATTGAGTAGAGGCCTGGCCGGTCGGCCGAGAGAAGTATATGCCATACCCTCCTCGCAGCACCAGCCGACTTGTGTTTGGCAATACACGCCACGAAAAGCCGATTCGGGGAGCGATCGTGTTTTGCCCCTTCCCATAGCTTCCAAATGTGTTGTTCGCACGAATTACTCCTGGTGGGAGAACACCCGGAAAATTGGAGGCTACAATGTACCCATCGAGACTTCCACTCGGAGATGGGCTTGCATTCGCCCTGGTGACATCGAAGCTTGAGTTGCGGCCCAGCTTGTCACCGAATTGCCCCAATCGCTCATAACGCAGTCCGAGATTCAGGCTCAGGGACTTCCTGATCCGATAGTCATCATGCACAAATCCCGAGCCTTCCCACACCCTAAAGTCACGATTCAATAGGCCGAAGGCATCGGCCGATTGAGAGACATTGCTAAAAGTTTTAGTGCCATTGCTCTTGCCGTCGAGGCCAAGTAGGAAATCCGGCCAACTAAGAAACTGTACAAACGAACCAAACCCCGCGAAGTCAAGGTTATCTTGCAATCGGGTAAGTGACCCTCCGAATTTCACGGCATTGGCACCACGGAGAAAACTAAGAACATCGTTGAACTCGAAACTGTTTTGCGAATAAGTTCTAGGAAGTACGCTAGCCATGCTGACGGAACCAAGGATACTCAAGCTGGGAAGTTCGTTATTCTCGTTCATGTTGCTCTCAGATACGCCGACATCGGACCATTTGAACGGAGCCTCCGCCCGTGATTCGGTTCGCGTGCGAACGAATCCAATTCTGGCTTCATTGAGCAAGGCATTACTCAGCACGTACGTATAAGAAAGGGAGAAAACAAAGAACGCGGAATCACCCGGGCTGTTGAACCCGTGAGTGTTACCTATTGCATTCCAGGCACCGCCCGGGAAAGTAACCAACTGATTTACGTCGGCGATAAAGAACCGAGCTCCAAATCGGCTCTTCTGAGGCGCAACATAATCGACATTTCCTAATCCTTGATCCTCGTTGAACGTGCAAGGTTGTGTGAAGGCTGAAAAACCGCTGCTGGTAAATGGCTTCGAAGGGTCAACCGTTTGAGGTGTTGGAATCAGAAAGCTGCCGTCAGGCAGTTTGAAATTCAAAAGAGCCAGGGCAACGGGGTTGATGTTCGATCCGTCAGAATTAATCGCGATGCCTCCCAATGCACCTTTCAAACCGCCGAATAGTTTCCCAAGGGCTGCGGGCGATCTGTCAATGGTGAGAGGTGGTTCGTTGAAGCTGGCGCTGCAAGCAATCCGCGACTGACCCGCGGCTGTTCCATTAACCTGTCGCGTCCCCTGGTACGATCCAAAGAAAAGCACTTTGTCCTTTTTGATTGGTCCTCCGAGGGCAAATCCGAACTGGTTTTGCTTGAGCGCTGGCCTGCTCTGCCCACTTCGGTTCAAGAAGAAGTCGTTCGCATTGAGAACATCGTTTCGCAGGAACTCGAAAATCGTTCCGTGGAACTGGTTGGTTCCTGTCTTCGTGATCACGCTGACGTTAGCCCCCGCACCACGCCCGAACGCGGCATCGTAAAGCCCAGTTTGCACCTTGAACTCTTCCAGCATGTCGGGATTGGGAATCGGGATCCCCCCGCTTATTGAGCCTGAGCTCTGCACGTCACTGACGCTAATTCCGTCCAATTGCCAGTTATTGTCATAGGATCGTGCCCCGTGCACGAACATCCCGTCATTGGACTTCCCAATTTGTGAAAGCGCCGTTGCCCCAGTCCCAAGCTCTCCGGCATTGTAGACTCCGACCGCTACCCCGGGAGAGAGCCCGGTTATTTGCGTGAAGTTTCTTGTAACCAATGGCAAACGGCTCACTGTCTCTCTGTCAACCGCTCTTCCCAGTGCTGAAGTGTCGAGTTGAACCATCAGAGGTGCGGAAACTACTCGTCTCTTCTCCTCGCGAGTTGCCAATTCAAGGTGCAGCTGAAGCCGAAGTGTCTCGGTGGCATATACATGAATATCGGTTTGATGCGCGGGTTTGAAGTCAACCTTGCTTGCCTGCACTTCGTACGTTCCTGGGGGCAGCAAGAAGAACCCGAAGAGTCCATTCTTGTCCGAGCTGACAGCCATCGTTTCCGTTCCATCCAACCTTGCGAGGCGAACGCTTACCCCCGGAAGGATCGCGCCGGAGGGATCGAGCGTTTCCCCTGTCAGTGCTGCGGTGGAGGCTGTCTGGCTGTATATGTTTCTGGGGGAGAGCAGCGCGACAGTCAGGGACAGCAGAAGCAGACGCAAGCAGCGACGGCAAGGTGTATTGCATACATGTAAACCATTGCCCATAAGCGATCTTTGGGGTACGAACTCCGCGCAATTCATGGATTGCACAACCTATCGCTAGGTGCGGAGTTCTGCGGCTGACTTGTTTTTCTCTCGTTTGTACATTGGCCGCGGCCCGGACAAAGTAACGGAGATGCGCTCTAATGCGCCGTGTAGGCTATACTGCGAGCGCGCATTTTATCGCATTTTCACCAAGTTACACCTGTCAGTTCTACCAGTGCTTCGGATATAAGCATGTTGGTAAAATTGCCGGCGATTTCCCCGTCGGGGCAGTCTGCTCTACATCAAGGGGGGTAGTGTGCGGGCAACCGCAGGCTATAGAATTGCACCGTTTGCGTATCTTCGTCCGCCCGCGTCTGGGCACCAAGGCCAGAGAAGGGGGGGACGCCGCCTATGGGTTCTGCTCGCGGCTTTTGCAGCTTTTGTCCCGTCACACCCGATTGCAGCGGCACCCACAAAGGAAGTCCGACGGATTCTGATTCTGAACGAAGCGGGCACTTCGTATCCGGCGATGAACATCATCAATGAAGGGATTCAAACTGCCCTGCACGATTCTCCCTACCAACTTGAGTTCTATTCCGAGTACTTGGATACCATACTGTTCCCCGATCAGGCCGCCCAGCAGGAGTTTCGCACTTTCTACATTCGCAAATATCAGAATCGCAGACCGGATGTGATCATCACGGTCGGGCCATCCCCGCTCAAATTCATGCTAGAAGTTCACCAGAGAACCTTTCCGGGCGTTCCAATTATCTTCTGTCTGCCTTACGGAACTATGCCGGGTACTCCCTCACGAGATCCCGATTTTATAGGCGTCGAGAATGACATGGCCCCGGCTGAGACACTTAAGATAGCGCTGCGGCTCCAGCCCGGCACAAAGCACGTGGTTGTGGTAGGGGGCGTATCGGATTTCGACAAACAGGGGCAAGCTTTCGTCAAGCAGCAATTGAAGGCTTTCACAGACCGGGTCGATATTATGTATATGACGGATTTGGCCATCGCCGATCTGCTCGAGCGTCTGAGGCAACTGCCAAATCACACGGTCGTCCTCCTCATCTCAGTTGGGCAGGATGCGGCGGGAACTCGATTCAAATCAAACGAAGTAGGCCCGATGGTTGCCGCTGCAGCAAATGCGCCGGTTTTTAGCCTATTTGATATCTACTTAAATCACGGAGAAGTGGGAGGCGTCCTTTCAAGCCTCAGCGATCAGGGCAGGGTTGCTGGAGCCATGGCGCTGAGAACGCTCAGGGGGGAAAAGCCGCAGGACATCTCCGGAGTTAAAAGTGCCACCACCTACATGTTCGATTGGCGCGCTTTGCAGCGCTGGGGCCTCGAGGAGAGCGCTCTTCCCCCTGGCAGCATCGTTCTCAATCGGCAGCCAACTATATGGGATTCTTACAAGTCGTACATCATTGGCTGCGTTTCGCTCATCGTCGTGGAGATGCTGCTGATTTTTGGGTTGATGTGGCACCGGGCGAGACGAAGGGAGATGGAAACTCAGCTAGCGATTACTTTGGAGGCTGTGCGGGAAAGCGAACTCCGTTTCCGCCTGGTCGCCAACACAGCCCCTGTACTGATCTGGATGTCTGGTCCCGACAAGCTCTGCAACTACTTCAATCAGCCTTGGCTCGAGTTCACCGGGCGGCCGCTTGGAGCTGAGCTGGGCAACGGCTGGTTGGAAGGGGTGCATCCGGAAGATTTGAAGAATTGCCTGGATACTTACATTCGGGCCTTCGACATTCGCCAATCATTCAGGATGCAGTACCGGCTGCGGCGGCACGATGGAGAGTACCGTTGGGTGCTCGATATCGGCGTGCCCAGACTGAATCGGGACGGTTCGTTTGCCGGCTACATAGGATCTTGCTTAGACATCACGGATCACAAGCTCGCGGTGGAAGCCCTGGCCGGTGTGGGGCGCAGGCTGATTGAGGCCCATGAAGAAGAGCGAACTTGGATCGCGAGAGAGCTTCACGACGATATCAGTCAGCGAATTGCTTTGGTGGCGGTCCAGTTGGAACAATGGGCCCAACATCCTCCCGACTCTGTGGTTGAAGTGACCGATCACATACGTCACGTCCGTCAGGATCTTTCCGATTTAGGGAAGGACGTTCAGGCCCTGTCGCACCGTTTGCACTCTTCTAAACTTGAGTACTTGGGCCTCGCGGTGGCAGCGGGCGGCTTCTGCCAAGAGCTGTCCAAGCAACAGAAGGTAGAGATTGAATTCAGCCATGCCGGGACACCGCGCAGCCTGCCCAAAGAGATTTCCCTTTGTTTATTCAGAGTCTTACAGGAAGCCCTACAGAATGCAGTTAAGCACAGTGGTGAGAGGCACTTCAGAGTGGAACTGCGCGGAACATCGGGGGAGATACAACTGACCGTGAGTGATCCAGGAGTTGGCTTTGACCAGAAAGACTCCATGGACCGTCGCGGCCTGGGGCTCATCAGCATGCAGGAGAGACTGCAATTAGTGGGCGGCCAGTTTTCCGTCGAGTCGAAACCTGGTTGTGGCACCACGATTCGTGCTCGGGTGCCATTTGTTGCGGAACACTATCGTGCGGCCACGGCTGGATGAGAGAGTAATGCACAGTTGAGTCCAGGTCCTGATTAACGCGCTGCTATGAGAATACGGTTCAGCGGGCGGACGGATTGGGCGTCACGCAGCTTTCTGGTCCAGTGTCACGGCGACTCATCTCACGCAGCCACCGGAACGTCGCCAGCGTGGCGTTAGCGAGTAAGCTAGCCCGCATGGCCTGGGCCGTGCTCGCTAGGAATGAACCCCTATCGGCCTCCCGTGTTGGCCGATAGGGCAGCAGCCCAGCAACGACTTGGGAGATTGTGGTTTCTTGCCAGGTCTGCTGGCGAATGAGGAGATGGCACACCTGTCGAACCCGGCGCTCTCCAAACCGGTAACCGGAAGAAGTCTCTCGAGTCTGAATACAAGTGTTACTTGTTCCCTTCCTATCCGGTCCGCCAGCTCCACGAGCATTTTCGCGGCGACATAGTCAACGTCTTCAATGGAATCGAATCGCAAGATAAGCCATCGGAGTCTGGGTGGGGCAGTTCCAACAATCGAGAGTACCTCGTTCATGAAGAATTCTGCATTGCCGTAAATAGCGGAAACTTGAATCTGCAGATCATCAAGCTTGGCAGAGGAACCTCGATGTCGATGTCTGTCGGCATAAAGTCTTTTTCAGCCGAGCCTGACAAAAGACAGTTTGCAACCGACACATTCTTAACAACGCTTCGCATATTAAGGGCCTCCGTCCGACGCTACGCCGCACAATCTATAAGGATGTTTTCCGGTCGACAGGGAAACGGCGCGGATATGCTTCTACCTAGCCGCGAACTCAACTCGCGACCAGTTCTGCCACTGCCACTCGCTGTTCAATGCCCTCAACGTATTCTTGCAATCCTTCTGCTTGTAACATGTCCCGCACTTCGCCGTGAACCTCCGCAAGCTTTAGTTTGGCTCCCCGCGCCGCCAGTTCCCTACAGAGGTCGCTCAGCATGCGTCCTCCTGCAAGGTCGATGTTCGCTGAGGTAGAGAGGTCCAGAATCACCAGTTTCAAACCAGAATAGGCTCCCGCTTGGCTCAGGATTTCAGCCTTCACATTTTGCACGTTGAAGTAGAACAGCCCCGACTCTATGCGGAAGACCAGTACCCCAGGAACGAGATCGTGTTCTGCGTATCGCAAGACATCGACAAAACGGTCGCTTCCCGGCAAGCGTCCCAATCGCAATACGCGCGGGCGGGAAGCGCGCCGCAGCAGAAGCAGTATGGTAAGCATTGCGGCCAACAACACACCTTTCAGGATTCCGAAGACTAATACTCCTAGCGTGGCTACCATGGCTACTCGAAACTCCGGTCTGCTCACCCGCCGCATGTGCATCAGTTCCTTCGGATTGATCAGTCCCCAGACAGCCATGAAGACCACCGCTGCCAGAACCGGGTCGGGAAGGTTTTTCATCCACCCCGTCAGGAACAACAGGACCACCCCGATGCTGAGGGAAGCAACCGCCAGAGCCATGGGAGTTTGGGCACCGCCTTTTTCGTTTACGGCGGATTGCGACATTCCCCCTGCCAACGGATATCCGTGTCCCAGACCCGAGGCAAGGTTCGCTGCCCCTAATGCTAATAGTTCCTGGTCGGCATTGATCTCGTAGCCGTGCTTCAGCGCGAAGGAGCGCGCCACGGAGATACCCTCCACGTAGGCCAGCACAAAGCAACCGAGGGCTAGTGCGAATAGGTCATCTATTTCATTCCACGCGACGAGCGGCCAGCGCAGGTGTGGCAGTCCAGCTGCAATTGAGCCAATCGTCTTCACTCCCAGTCCAGCCACCGGCATCACCGACATGAACACGATGGAGAGCACGACAACGAACAATGCGACTGGCCGGCGCGGCAAAAGCCACTCGCCCAAAATCAGAAGTGCGAGTGCCCCCGCTCCTATGGCGAGAGTCGGCAGGTTCGTTTGTCCCAGGTCGGTCGCTAACTGCACAACACGGTTGAAAAAGTTGCTGCCTCCCGTTCTCACTCCAAACAGTTTCGGGAGCTGCGTGGAAATAATCACAAGGCCGGCGCCCACTTTGAAGCCACTGAGCACGGTCTCGGAGATGAAATTGACGATGTTGCCCAAACGAAACAACCAGGCAAGGACGCCTATGACCGCGACTAGCACTGCCGTTGCCATAGCCAACTGAATTTGGCGACCCGTATCGCCCGGTGCCATGCTGCCCAGAGTGGCACCCATCAGGATGGAGATCGCCGACGTCGGTCCCACTGCCATCTGCCGGGACGTGCCAAACGCCGCGTATGCCACCCCTCCCATGAGGCAGGAATAGAGCCCCGCTTCTCCCGGCAGTCCCGCAAGAGACGCGTAGGCCAGCGACACAGGAATGGCGTACGCCGCCAGTGTTAATCCGGCGACAAAATCAGGACGAAGCCACTGCTTTTGATACTGTGGTGCCCAATCAAGGACGGGCAGTGCCGAACGCAGTCGCTGGCCAAGATTTTGTGTGTTTTGTGGTGAGGTGGGCATCGGTGGGTGCGTCGTTGCTTCTAACAAGTTCCCAATTGCACAAAGTCTAGGAGCAATCCCTGAAACTGGCATCTGTGAGTATTGACAGTTCTATTCTTTCCGCCGCAGATAAAAACTGGGCATGATCGGGAGACTGGTTCAAGGCTCAGCCGCGCGCTCTGGTTCAAGACACATCGCCTGGTTAATTACAAACGACCTCTAAGAAAATTGGCACCCAGTAAACGCATTAATGGGAACCTCGATCCCGGTGTCCGGTAAGGTGATCTGCCCCTAGCTCTTGAGAGGACAGCCACCTGTTGGGACCTCGAACTGTATTTTTTGCCAGTTACTGCGAGGAAGCAGTATGACCTAGCGTCAAAGAGCGGACGCGCACGTCTTGGACAGATTATGAAACGGTGTGCGCAGGCGTGTTTGATGGACTCATTTGGCGCGAGAGGGTGATCCAGAGTAGAGGTAGCTTATGAATCCGAAGCGGAAGTTCTTGGATGTAACCTTCCGATACCTGCTGGTGATGGTCTGTACGTTCGCCATCGTACCTGGCGACACATTGGCATATATGACGTCGTCTCATTCGACGCAGGCGGCTTCACCGCAGGACCAAGCCGCTAAGATTCCAACCGACCAACTCGACTCTCTCGTTGCGCCCATTGCTCTTTATCCAGACCCGATGCTGGCCCAGACCCTGGTGGCCTCCACGTATCCGCTCGAACTCATCCAGCTCCAGCAGTGGCTGGCAAAGAATCCCGGGCTGAAGGATAAGGCCCTCGCCGATGCCGTCGCGAAGCAGCCCTGGGACCCAAGCATTCAAGCGTTGGCTGGCCTGCCCGAAGTAGTAAAGCGTCTGGCAGACGACATTCAGTGGACCACGGATCTGGGCAACGCCTTCCTGGCGCAGCAGAGCGATGTGATGGATGCCGTGCAGCGCATGCGCAAAAAGGCACAGGACACTGGCAATCTGAAATCGACCGAGCAACAGAAGGTGGAAACCAAGGTCATCGAGAGCAAGAGTGTGATTGTGGTCGAACAGGCTGATCCACAGGTCGTGTATGTACCTTCGTATGATCCCGTCGTGGTGTACGGCCCGCCGGTCTACCCCTATCCACCCATTTACTATCCGCCGGCGGGATACTATGCCGCGGGACTGGCGATTTCTTTTGGCGTTGGCATGATGATGGGAGCGTTCTGGAGCGGCGGTTGGGGCTGGAACTCTGGTTGGGGCGGCAACAATAACATCAACATCAATAACAACAATAATTTCAACCGGAACTCCGATATTGGTGGCGGAAACCGCCCATCGCAACAACCGGGCCGTGGGGGCGGAGGCCGCGGAGATTCCAGCTGGAAGCACAATTCGCAACATCGCGGCGGCGCCCCGTATGGAGACCGAGGTACCGCGAACAAGTTTGGCGGTACGGCGCGAGGAGACTCCCTTTCCAATCGCCAGGCTAGTGCCAGGCAACAGGTTGGCCGACAGGGCGGAAATTTGGCCAGCAGTCGCGGAGGCGGAGCTGGCGTGAGCAATCGGGCCAACGGAGCCGGTGCTGGTAACCGAGGTGGTGGTGCAGGCATTAGCAACAGGGCGGGAGGAGGCGGAGCGGATCGGGTAGGAAGCCGGGATGTCTCCCGCGGCGGCGGGGGAAACCGCGATGCCTTCGGAGGAGGTTCCAGAGGCTCCAAGGGTTACAACGGGTCGAGTTCACGCGCTAGCAGCAGTCGCGGTTCCTCGAGCATGGGATCACGAGGAGGTGGTGGAGGCGGTGGTCGTGGCGGCGGGGGGCGGCGTAGGTAGGCGGCCAGTGGAATGGAAGTCATAGGAGCATGGATATGAACTCGACATCTGCGAAGGCAAGCCTGAGTGGGCTCTTTTGGATTGCTGGTATATTGGCGATTTTGGCGGTGCCCGGTCACCTTGCTGCGCAACAACCTGCGGCAATAACCGCCCCTACTCCTGACGCTGTCGGTGCCAAAACCTTCGATTCTGCGCAGCAGGCTGCCGATGCGCTAGTCGCTGCGGCCGAGCAGTTTGACGAGCGCGCTCTCAAGGAAATTTTCGGTCCCGGCGGCGAGGACATAGTTTTTTCCGGTGAATACCCACAAGACCGGAAGCGAGCCGCTGACTTCGCCGCCGAGGCTCGCGAGAAGAAAAGCGTCTCCGTGGATCCCAAAAAAGAGAACCGGGCATTCCTCCTGGTGGGCAACGAGGACTGGCCATTCCCCGTGCCAATCGTGAAGTTGGGCGCCAAATGGGCGTTTGATGCCAAGGCCGGCCGCCAGGAACTCCTCTACCGTCGCATCGGGAGCAATGAGCTTGACGCTATTGATATCTGCCGCGGCTACGTGGAAGCGCAGCACGAATACGCACTCCAGAAGCGCGAAGGATACGATGCAAATCAGTACGCCCAGCGCATTGTAAGCACTCCCGGCAAACAGGATGGCCTGGCATGGCAAAACCCGGACGGTAGCTGGGGCGGACCGATTGGCGAAAAGATTGCCCGTGCGATTGAACAGGGCTACTCCGGCGGTGCGGAGCCATACCATGGCTATTTCTTCAAAATTCTGAAAGGTCAAGGACCCGCGGCCCCACTCGGCGAAATGGACTTCGTTGTAAAGGGTGTAATGATCGGTGGCTTCGCCCTTGTCACTGCGCCGGCTGAATACGGCGTGACCGGAGTGAAGAGCTTCATCGTCAGCCACGACGGCGTTGTCTATGAGAAGGATTTTGGGCCAGCTACCCTCAATGAGTTCATAAAAATGGAGCGCTTCAATCCTGATCGTTCCTGGAAACCAGTCTTCGAGGAGTGAGGAAAGAAGTCAGATACTTTGAACATTGCCGGGGAATCCCAGACAGAATCGGCCTTGATTGCCTTACGTGTTGAGGACTGTCGCACCTGTCCGAAAGGAATTCCAGAAACTTCCCTCTTTGTTCGCCGCGGGGGCTTCGGGCCGTAAGCTCTTAATGGAACAAGACAACTTCTGGAGGTGAACTGGTAGCACTAGAGGGAGACGTGATCGACCCACTCCAGATTTCAAATATTACGGGAAGTGTGTTAAGAGTTATAACGCGTTTTACCCTGTGGCCGTACCAGCACCCTCGGTAACTATGCGTGCTCCACATTCCTCTGCTGCGCAGCCTACCCAATGTCAGCAAATCGATGCTTGCCCTGCGCACCATCCCCGAGGGTCGCTCAAAAGGTCTAACCTGCTTCAGCTCGGACTTTTGCTGCTTCTGACTGGTCTCCTCTTCCAGGCGAATGCCGTAGCGCAGCTCAAAGAAACACGGCGAGTCCTCATTCTTAATGAACTAGGGTCAGATGTGGGTGTCATAGACCAGGAGATATTCACTGCTTTAGGGAAGGCGCCTTACCACACCGAGTTCTATATCGAGGATTTGGACACTAACCTGTTTCCAGAAAAAGATTCACAGTCTCAGTTTAGCGACTGGTATCTTCGCAAGTACCGAGATCGCACGCCAGACTTGATCATTGCCGTCGGTCCTTCCCCAGTCAAAATGATGGCCGAATCGCACCAGGCGTTTGCTCCAAATACCCCGATTGTTTTCTGGGGGAGTACCGAGGAGTTTGCGGAGGCTCCTAGGCTCGACTCTGACTTTACCGGCGTTTGGGGGGTAGCACAGCCAGACAAGACCTTGGATGCAGCACTTCACCTGCAACCCGGCACCAAACATGTGGTCGTAGTGGGCGGTGTGGCACCGTATGACCGCCATCTTGAGACCATCGTCAAAGAACGGTTCCGCAAGTACGAATCGAAACTCGAATTCACCTACCTAACCGACCTGGCGATGCCCGAGCTAATCGAGCGACTGAAGCACCTGCCAAGTAATACGATCGTTTATCACACTTCAATGATGCAGGATGCAGCGGGGACGCACTTTGTCGACACAGTTCAGTCAGTGCCAATGGAGGCCAGCGCCGCGAACGCGCCGGTGTTTGTTGCGGACGATGTAGATGTGGGTAGAGGAACGGTAGGCGGGGACGTCACCAGCTTCGTCTTGGCAGGTCGAGTCGCCGCCGGGATGGCTCTCAGGATTCTCAACGGGGAAAGGCCGCAGGATATCCCCATTGTCAGAGGCACCAACATCTACCTGTTCGATTGGCGCGCTCTGCGGAGGTGGGGGCTCAAGGAAAGCGACCTGCCGCCTGACAGCGTAGTTCTCAATCGCGAGCCAACCTTTTGGGAAGCGTACCGGCAAGATATCATCGCCGGGGTTTTTGTACTCTTGGCCCAGACTCTCTTGATTATTGCACTCCTATGGCAGCGAGCAAAGAGACGGCGAACAGAGGCACAACTGATCCGCTACAGCGATCAGCTTCGCATGGCGATGGAGTCCGGCAAATCGGTCGGATGGGAATGGGATCTCACTACCGGGCGACATACTTGGTTTGGCGATCTGCGTACCATGTTTGGCATTCCTTCCGACACGTTCACTGGGAAAGTTGGCGATTTTTTCCGTTACGTCCATCCGGAGGACCGTAAGCGAGTCTCGGATGCGGTGGCGGAGGCGAGGCAAGAGCGTAAGACCTACATGGCGGAGTACCGCATCCTTTGGACTGATGGCACAATCCGCTGGATTATGGAGAGAGGTAGATTTGAGTACGCGACGAGCGATGTCCCCGCACGAATAGTAGGTATGGCGGTGGACATCACGGAGCACAAACGGACGGGGGAGGCGCTGAAGCGCTCGGAAGAGAACTTTTCTAAAGCGTTTCGTGAAAGTCCTCTCGCCAAAACACTAACGAGCATTCAAGACCATCGCTACCTCGAAGTAAACGAAGCGTTCGAACGTCTCACGGGTTGGCGCCGCGACGAGGTACTGGGCCGAACGCCTTTAGAGATCGAGACCTGGGTCGATCCTGCTCAGAGAGAGAAATTAGCAAAACGTTTACTCATCGAAGGCACTGTGCGAGATCTCGAGGTCAAAATCCGGAGGAGGGATGGCCAGATCCGCACCGCTTTAGGAACATTTGAGTTAATCGAGATCCAAGGTGAGCCGTGCGCTCATTCCATGATCGCGGACGTCACCGATCTTAGGCGCGCTGAACAGGCCGGACGAGCTTCCGAGAATCGATTCAGACAGTTTTTTGAAACATTGCCTGAATATTGCTTCGTAACTTCTGCGGATGGCGAAATTCTGGACATCAACGCAGCAGCCTGTAGCGCTCTGGGTTACTCCAAAGAAGAACTCATCGGCAAACCACTGTCTGCTATCTATGTCCCCGGGGCGCTGACAAGACTGATTGAATTGTCCGGGAAGTGGAAGAACATGGGCACACTTCACAATGAAGAGATAGAAATTCTCACCAAACAAGGGCAGAAGCGAACGGTGCTTGTCAATGCTGGATCGCTGAAAGACGAACAGGGAAACCCCCTATACACGATGACAGTGCAGGTGGATATCACGGAACGCAAACAGATCCGGGAAAAGCTACGTGAGAGCCAGAACCGTTTGGAGGACGTCATCGCCTCGGCGATGGACGCCATCATCGCCGTAGATCAGGAACACCGAATCGTTGTCTTTAACACTGCTGCGGAGAAAATGTTCGGTCTCCCTTCATCGGACGCGATCGGAAGCCCGATCAACCGCTTCATCCCGGAGCGTTTCCGCACTGCCCATACAGAACATCTTCGCCACTTCGGAGAGACCGGCATGACCAACCGCGCGCCAGGCTCGCTAGGGGCATTGTGGGCTCTCCGAGCAAATGGTGACGAGTTTCCAATTGAAACTTCGATTTCTCAGCTGCAAACCGGCAAGCATAAACTGTTTACCGTCATCATTCGGGACGTCACAGATCGGCACCGTGCCGAAGAAGCGCTTAGACAAAGCGAGGAGCGCAGTCGGGAATTGGTACGACGTTCTCCCATCGCAATGGTTGTGACCGAAGGAAGGGATCAGCGAGTCATCATGATGAATGATCGGTTCACCAGTCTTCTCGGGTACACGTTAGACGATGTACCCGACGTGGCCCACTGGTGGCCACTTGCGTACCCCGATGAAGCCTATCGCAACTCGATAAGAGCACAATGGGATGTGCGGGTAGAAGAAGCCCTCAAAAATAGAAATGAAATCAACCCCATGGAGGCAACTGTTCGCTGCAAGGACGGGTCGAGCCGCTTCATCGAGTTTCATTTCTCCCCGCTCCGAAATACCAACATTGTCAGCTTCGTTGATCTCACAGAGCGCAAGGAAGCTGCGACCGTGCTCCAAGAAAGCGAAGAGCGCTTCCGCCTTGTCGCGGATACCGCTCCAGTGATGATCTGGATGGCAGGCGGCGATAAGTTATACACATACTTCAACTCACCTTGGCTGCAGTTCACCGGTCGACGTTTTGAAGAGGAACTCGGAAACGGCTGGATGCAAGGGGTCCACCCGGATGATTTACAAGGCTGTTGGGAGACCTACGCGAATGCCTTCGATCGGCAGGAATCTTTCCAGATGGAGTATCGCTTGCGGCGATATGATGGGGAATATCGATGGATGCTGGATCAGGGTCTGCCCAGGTTAAATGGTGACGGCTCGTTCGCAGGTTACATCGGCTCGTGTATCGACATCACCGATCGCAAACTGGCTCAAGAGGCTCTGTCCGACATGAGCCGCAAGCTAATCGAGGCCCATGAGCAGGAACGTACGTGGATCGCGCGAGAGCTTCATGACGACATCAATCAGCAAATTGCCTTAGTGTCAGTGAATCTGGAGCGCTTGAAGCAAGATTTTCCCGCTCTGGGCCCGGCAGTCATCCAGCCCCTCGATGAAATACTCGATCAAGTCTCAGGTCTCGGTAGCGATATTCAATCCCTATCGCACCGGCTACACTCTTCAAAGCTGGAGTACCTGGGCATCGCGGCGGCGGCCTCCAGTTTCTGCAGAGAGTTATCCGACCAGCATGGAGTGCAGATTGACTTTCACTCCGAAGGCATACCGAAGGACCTGCAACAGGAGATCGCGCTTTGTCTCTTTCGGATCTTGCAAGAAAGTCTGCAGAATGCTATCAAGCACAGCGGAACACAGCGCATTGAAGCATGGCTCAGAGGCGCATCGAACGGAATCGAGCTGAGCGTACGCGATGCGGGCATCGGTTTTAGTCCCGAAGAGGCAATGAGGGGGCGAGGGCTGGGCCTCACCAGCATGAGGGAAAGGCTGAAACTGGTCCATGGGGAGCTTTCCATCGATTCCCAGACCGGACTTGGCACTGTAATTCGCGCCCTTGTGCCTCTTAGTTCTAGTTCTAGGGCTGCGCGAGCGTAAGACCTGGGACATGGGTTTTCCTCAAGCAACAGCCCCGTGATTTCCTGAAGCAATGATCACCTCGACTCCCGCCCAGCCGGCGTCTTCCGCAGATCTTAGGTTCCCTCGCTGTAAGAAGTGACAGTTGTCGCCCCAACACCGTTTTTGCAGCCTATGTAATTAGAAATGCTGGTAGCGATGCCGCAACTTTGCTCGGGTTGCTGCTACTTAAATGTTGTGCCCATGCCAAGAAGGTTGGTTTGAAGGCGCGAAGACCGGCTACGTGCCCGAGGAGAGGTGGACAACAGTGAAGAACCGAAGGTCTATATGCTTGACAATAGCTTTGCTTAGCGTTGCTTTCCTCCCGATGGGCGCCACGGCCCAGTCGGATTCTTCCAATCAAAACGTACAAGAGTTGCGCAAGCAGCTCGATGAATTGCGCGCGCAGATGAACAAACTGCAAACGCGACTTGGCGAATTAGAGAGCAGCAAGGCTGCGGAATCCGCAGTCGCTCCAGCGGCTCCGTCCGGTACGCAAGAGGGTACGATTCAAACGACGCAGCCTCTTCCTCCGGCTCCGCCCTCGAAGCAGGTAGGAGGAGCCACGGCCACCTACCAGGAATTTTCTGAGGACACGCTTGCCGCGGCGCGTTTCGATAACGTACCGCTCGATCCGAAATATCACGGATTCTTTCGTTTGCTTGGGACGCAAACGCTCCTTAAGATTGGGGGCTACTTCAAGTCTGACTTCATTTATGACTTAAAGCCTGCGGGGAACACCGAATCGTTCGTTCCCTCTTCGTTTGTCATCCCGCCACCCACTGGCGTGAACAACGCGACTGTTTCCATTCGGCCGACGAGGCTGAGTCTGGACTTCCGTGTGCCCGCGACCAAGGTTGGAGATGCGCGTTTCTATTTGGAAGGCGACTTGTTCGGAACTAATTCGACGACACCGAGGCTGCGCCACGCTTACGGACAGGTGAAGAACTTCCTCTTAGGGCAAACATTCTCAAACTTTATGGATCCTGACGGATTTCCTGACACGCTGGATTTCCAGGGTCCAAATGGCATGGTCAGCGTTCGTAATCCGCAGTTGCGCTATGGATTTGCCCTCAGCCCAAGCACGACTTTATATGTTTCAGTGGAAAAGCCCAGCTCCGATGTCGCTTTCAAAACATCACAATTCTCAGCCCAGCCCAATGCTCCCAGTCCAGACGGGGTGATTCGTCTTCGGCAGGAATTCGAGCGTGGCCATTTCCAGGTCGCAGCCGTGTTCCGTTCTATCGCGGCGTCTGTCGGAACAGGTCCGACCGCGAAAACAGATTCCGTGTTTGGCTGGGGCATAAACACGTCACTGGGTGCGAAGACTTTCGGGAAGGACAATGTAATCTTTGCGGTTGCCGCAGGGCACGGGATCTCGCGATATATCCAGGACACCTCGGGTCTAGGGATTGACGCAGAAGCATCATCATCCACCTCTCTCAAGGCAACTCCGGCGGTCGGTGTCGAAGCAGCCTATCAACACTACTGGCAGAAAACTCTGCGGTCCAGCGCGGTTTATTCTTACGCCGCGGTAAACAATTCCAACTTTGCCCTGGCCGCATCGTCCTCGTTTATCCCTTACAATCACGGCACGTACACCGGAACCAACCTGATCTGGAATCCCTTCGGTTCGGTCAATATCGGTGCGGAGTTTCTATATGGTTGGATCATGCGCCAGGATGGTCAGAAGGCAAATGCACCCCGTATCCAGTTCAGCGCCAAGTACAGCTTCGTGAAAGTGGACGCGGACTAATATTAGCCTCCGCCGTCGCCGAGTCTTGAGACAATAGGGCTCGGCCCACAGGAAACAACAGCGATGACCGATTACATGAGTCCGCGCAAGAACTTGTGGGCAGCATACGTGGCGAAAACGGTTCCGCGTCTCACGAAGCTCCTGAGAAACCAAACAAATGTGTCGCTTTTCCGGAATCGAGCCTTCCACCTGAGCCTATTGTCTTTGGCAATGCTAACGGCACCGATCGCTTTTGCTCAGAAGACCTCCACTACATTCGACAAGAACTTCGATTTTTCTGGACACAAACGTTACGCCTGGCGGGAAAACCACCTCATGACACACCAGCACCCTGATACCAATGAGATTATGGATCTCAAGATAGTTAAGGCCGTGAACCAAACCCTCATCGCGAGGGGTTTTGCGGAAGTCAAAGACAAACCGGATTTCTACATTTACTATGATGGAGGCGCAGACATGCAGCTCAGTGCTGGAGGTCAGGCACAGGCGAACTCCACTCCTCTTGGTCCAACCGATCGCGCTCCGACGTACGGGTTAGGTAACGGCCCGGCACTGGCTCCAGCCACATGGCTCAAGGTAAATGGCCAAATCGATTTCTACGTTACTGACGAGCCCGGGAAAATCGTGTGGGAAACGAAATACAACAAGACATTTCGTGATCCCAACAAGGCGATACGCCACTTAGATAAAGAAGTCAGTGAACTCGTATCGAAATCGTTTAAAAACTTTCCACCGAACACTAGGAAGTAACCAGTCGTGACACGCCTTTCTTGATGGTCAGCGTTGCAGTCTTTGTTTGACAAATTGGGGCCTCCAGTTGCGTTCGAGGGGTTCTCACTCGAAAAACAATTTAGAGAGTACCCCGTCTGGCAGTTGCGCATGCACCTCGATTCGGCTTGTACGTTATTGGTTGCCAAAACAGCGTGGGCAGGCGTTTTCTCGCAGGGAAATTGCAAGCTGGCTGTGACTCTTGCCCGTTGCCCGTGTATGTCAACTGTTAATGATTGAGTGTGGGACGAGGAGTGAAGGCCGCGATTTTGGCCAGCAGTAATTCAAAGCCTCTACGAAGCAAGGAGTGATTTTCGATGGCGAAGAAGGAAAATGGCAACAATAATGGACGATTGAAGCGCAGGGATTATGAAAAGGAGATTGGGCAGCTGCAGGCGGAGCTCTGCAAGCTTCAGGACTGGATCAAATACAAAGAACTTCGAGTGATTGTCGTTTTCGAAGGACGTGATGCTGCCGGTAAAGGCGGCACAATTCGCGCTATCACGGAGCGCGTTAGTCCCCGTGTTTTCCGTTTAGTAGCGCTGCCCGCGCCGTCCGACCGCGAAAAAAGCCAAATGTACATGCAGCGTTACATGCAACATTTTCCTGGTGCCGGGGAAATCGTCATCTTCGACAGAAGTTGGTACAACCGCGCTGGAGTAGAACGCGTGATGGGTTTCTGCACCAAAGAGCAGCATCGAAGGTTCTTGAAACTCTGCCCCGAGTTTGAGAAATACGTCGTGGATGCTGGGATCATTCTTATCAAATACTGGATGGAAGTTGGCAAGAAGGAACAGCAAAGCCGATTTGAAGCTCGCATTAGAGACCCGCTTCGTCAATGGAAGCTAAGCCCAATGGACTTGGAGTCATTTCGCCGCTGGTACGAGTATTCTCGTGCGCGAGACCAAATGCTGGAAGCAACCGACAGCAAACATGCACCATGGTACATCGTTCGCTCCGACGACAAGAAAAAAGCGAGGCTAAATTGCATCACGCATCTATTGGGCATGATCCCTTATGGCAAAGTCCCGCGGGAAAAAGTGAAATTGCCAAAGCGCAAAAACAAAGGAGGTTATGACGATCAGATTCCTCTGAAGGGAAGACACTTTGTACCGGAGAAATACTAGGTCCCTCCCTTTAAAGCAAGAAAACAATTAGATTAGAGTCTCGATTACTCACGGATCCGGAGACAGACGTTACGCCAGTCTTTCGCAAGCTTGGTTACTAGCGTTTGCCTCCCGCCATCGCCTTTGCCTCCGCGGTTCGCGCTTTTTCGACGAGCTCAGTGAACGCGGCCCGCTTGCCCATTTCCAAGATGCGCTTCGCATCTAAGAAACCGTAAAGCTGGATGAGCTGGGCAACGAGTCCGGTCCAGCCGGTCTGGTGGCTGGCTCCCAATCCGGCACCATTGTCGCCGTGGAAGTATTCAAAGAAGTAGATGTTGTCGCGCCAGAATGGATCACTCTGGAACTTTTCCGTGCCACCATAGACGGGTCGCCGGCCATGCTCGTCGCGCAGGAAGATCCGGGTCAGCCGGTCAGAGATCTCTTTGCTCACCTCGAAGAGGTTCAGGAGCTTGCCGGACCCCGTCGGACATTCGATTTTGAAATTATCGCCGTAGTACAAATAGAAGTTCAGCAGCGCCCGGATAATGAGGGCGTTCACCGGCATCCAGACCGGTCCCCGCCAGTTGGAGTTGCCGCCGAACATGCCGGTGTTCGACTCGGCCGGCAGGTAGTCCACGCGGTACTCCTGGCCGCCTACGTTTAAAACGAAGGGATGCTGCTGGTGGAACTTGGAGAGCGAGCGAATGCCGTAGGGGCTCAGGAACTCGTTCTCATCGAGCATCTTGGTCAGGATCCGGCGCAAACGCTCCGGGTTGAGGAGGGCCATGATCCCGCGCTCGGCTACCCCAAAATTTCCCGGGCCCGTGGGATGGATAGTCTCCTTGAGTTCGGGAATCCGGCGCAGGCGTTCCTGCAACCGAGCCATCGTCTGCGGAATGTGCTGCCGCGACGACTTTTCGACAATCGTGGTGGCGCACAGGGGCAGCAGCCCTACCATCGAGCGTACCTTGAGCCTCTGCGAGCTGCCGTCGGGGAGCCGCAGCAGATCGTAGTAGAAGCCGTCCTCCTCGTCCCACATGCCGTCCTGACCTTGCCGGTTCATAGCCATGCCGATGTAGTAGAAGTGCTCGGCAAACTTCATGATCATGGGCTCGTAGGTGGGGTCTTGGGTGGCGATTTCGAACGCGAGTTCCAGCATGTTCTGACTGAACAGCGCCATCCAGGCGGTGCCGTCTGCCTGCTCTAGGTGGCCGCCGGTGGGCAGCGGCGCGCTGCGGTCGAAGACGCCGATGTTGTCGAGACCGAGGAAGCCGCCCTCGAACACGTTCTTGCCGAAGCGATCCTTGCGGTTCACCCACCAAGTGAAGTTCAGTAAGAGCTTGTTGAAAGTCGACTTGAGAAAATCCACGTCTGTCTCGCCGTGCAGGGCCTGCTCGGTGCGATGCAGAAACAGCGTCGCGAAGGCGTGGACTGGGGGATTCACGTCGCTGAAGTTCCATTCGTAGGCAGGCATCTGCCCGTTGGGGTGCAGGTAGACGGTGCGGAGCATCAGCTCCATCTGCTCCTTGGCGAAGTCGGAGTCCACGATGGAGAGTGGGAGCGTGTGGAAGGCCAGGTCCCAGGCCGCGTACCAGGGGTATTCCCACTTGTCAGGCATGGAGATGATGTCCTGGTTCAGCATGTGGAACCACTCCGAGTTCCGAGAATTTCGATATCCGGTATGGAGCGGGTTGGAGCGGTGCTCGTCCAGCCAGTTATCACCGTCGAAGAAGAAGAACTGCTTGCTCCAAAGCATGCCGGCTAGGGCCTGACGCATTACCTTGGCTGAGTCCGGGGAGACCGAAGGTGGCGTCACCGAGCGATAGAAGTCGTCCGCCTCCTGAAGCCGAGCGCTTAGGACCTTTTCAAACTCCGTGCCGAAGCTGGATGCGGTGGCTTTGCTTTTTCCGCTCTTGAGCGCATCGGCCTGACCGGTCAGACGCAGCCGCACGGTTGACGACTGGCCGGGAGCCACCAGCAGTCGATAGTGCGCAGCGACCTTGGTGCCCTGCTTTTCGGGGTTCACGGCGCCCTGGTTGCCCTGCACAACGAAATCGTTGATGCCGTCCTTGACGTAACGGCTTTCATTCTTCTGTCCAGGGAAGAGCCGCTCGTGGTTTGTTTCGTTCTCGGTAAATAGCAGCGGCACGTCGCCTTCGCAGGAAAGAATCAATTCACCAAGAAGCGGATGAGCTGCCGCAACCGCACTCGTGTTCGGAGTTCCTTCGATGTGCCTGAGGTTTGGTTTCTTGGGGGCCCTATTGGATTGGGCAATCCACGACGACCAGTCATTGCGGAACCAGAGTGTCGGCAAGAGATGCAGTTCTGCGGCGTCGGGTCCACGGTTGACAGCCGTGATCTGCACCAGGATGTCTTCTGGACTGTCCTTGGCGTACTCGACAAAGACGTCGAAATATCGGTCGTCATTGAAGACACCGGTGTCGAGGAGTTCGTACTCCATGTCGTTTTTCGAACGGTGGCGGTTCGTCTCCACAATATCGGCATAAGGAAAGGCCGCCTGCGGGTATTTGTAGAGGTACTTCATGTAGGAGTGCGTCGGCGTGCTGTCGAGGTAGAAGTAGTACTCCTTCACATCTTCTCCGTGGTTGCCCTCACTGTTAGTCAATCCGAAGAGCCGCTCCTTGAGGATCGGATCCTTGCCGTTCCACAGGGCCAGCGCAAAGCAGAGCCGCTGTTTGTCATCGGAAATGCCGGCGATGCCGTCCTCGCCCCAGCGGTAGGCGCGCGAGCGGGCGTGATCATGGGTGAAGAAATTCCAGGCGTCACCCCCTTCGCTATAGTCCTCGCGGACCGTGCCCCACTGCCGCTCACTCAGATAGGGTCCCCATTTTTTCCATGGAGCTTTCTCATTGCGAACAGCTTCAAGACGTTCTTTCTCTGCAATCTGGTTCACGGCTGTAAATCTCCTCTCTCTAGTCTGAACACGTGATAACCCCACGGGGGCAGGTCCAGAAACATGCCGCGAGAAGCCAGTTCCCCCCCGTCACGCTCGTAAGTCAGCGAGGTCATCAGATCCCGGGCACGCACGAAGTGTGCACGGATTTCATCAAACGGGAGCCGCACATAGCACTGGCTCTGATTCGGAGCGTAGTTGACCACAACGATGAGCGGTGGAATGCCCTGCTTATACCAAGCGAAACAGACGAAACAGTCCCATGTCCAGTTGCCGTCCCATGCCGGCGCGCCCTCCAGCAAACGCCACTCCCCGTCTTGGGTCTCCGTCCTATGGACGCAATTTAGAAGGCGAGCGTAAAAGTCGTGCAAGTTCGGTTCCTCTGGCTCGGTCGGTCGCCGGCCCAGGTGCACGGGGACCTTCTTCGTTCGGCCTTCGAACTGCCCGTCATGGAAGAACCGCAGACCTGGACACAAATAGGTCAATACAGCGGCGGCCCGGTAGGTCTCCGGCGCAAATGTTGCCGCTGCTCGTGGCTCATCGTGGTTCTCAAGAAACCGAGCCGACTTTTGCTGAAACTCTCCGTCCGCTCGGAAATGGTCACGCACTGGCCGCGCGTGCACGTCGCGGAGGCGATCATAGAGTCGCTTGTCGTACGTGTAGTCGAAACCTTGCTGCTGAAGTGTCCATTCGAGGTCCCAGTAAACTTCCGCCATGAAGAGGAAATCCGGCCTGCTGGAGCGGATTGACCGGGTGACCTTAGGCCAAAACGGCTTCATTCGCAGGCCCCAGGTCCGCTCAAAAACGTCTGAAAGGATTAACATGGCCATGTCGCACCGCACGCCGTCACACTTCTCGGCGATGCTCTCCAATTCCAACTGCATGGCCTCTTGTAACGATGACTCCGCGTAATTCAGTTGGAGCGTATCTGGCCAGCCCACAAAATAGGGATCTCGTCCATATGCCAGTATCCTCGGTTTTGTGGAGGTCTCGACCTGGACGTAATTATGGGGTTCGTTGTGGAGCTGTACTTCCGTACCTCGCACGTAAAACTCTGGGTGTTGTTCCACCCAAGGGTGATCCAACCCCGTGTGATTGGGTACGAAGTCAAGCAGCAATCGCATTCCGCGTTCGTGCAGCCGGCGGCGAAGCCTCTCGAGAGCCACTTCCCCACCGAAGTCGGAGTGCACTTTGTAGCTGGTGATCGCGAAGCAGGAACCGCAGATGTCGTCTTGCCGAAGATCTGGTAGCACTTGTTGGAACTCGGTCTGCCACTCGCGATTCTCGCGGGACACTCTTCGACCGGCCGGCCCCGTCTGCCAAACACCGAGAAACCAAATCCAGTCAAAGCCCGCGTGCGCCAGCCGATCGAGTTCGCTGTCGGGCATATCGCCGAGCGTTGCTCGTTCTCTTAGGCTCGCTGCCAGCTCTCGAAGCCAAACTCGCGTGTTGACCTGATAGAGGGAGGGATACCGATGCTTGCGCGTGCCAACAATCGGCGTTCGCCGCGTAAGGCCGTCCGGCTCCAATTGAGTGCTGGGCATCTCAAGATCATGTTGCAGCCCGTCGGCGGCGAGCAGAACTGTCAGAATTTACAGATGGCAGTTTTGGGTCATGCTTCTATATTTTTGAAAATGAGGTTCTTAGCTGCAGGCATATGCGGGACCGTGCTATCCCTGGCATGTAGTCTATTCCCTCCCATGGGCCGGCCGCAGGACCTCGCTCCTCGCGCCTATCTCATCACTCCGATTCACTCCAACGCGGTCACTTTGACGTATTCCATCTTCGACGGAAGCTTAACCTTTGACGGAACGGTCCCAATTACAGGTGCGACAGCAAGATTCAACGTTTCGGTGTTCAACTACTCGCACTCACTAAGTTTTTTTGGACGCAGCGCCAATACCCTGGTTTCGCTGCCATACGGTGTCGGCAATTTCCGGGGGAATGTAGTCGGCGCGGAGACTCTGGCGTACCGGTCTGGCCTCCTGCCTGCAACAATTCGGTTTTCGGTAAATCTCAGAGGCGGGCCAGCGATGAACGTTCAGGAGTTCAGGAACTGGAGCCAGAAGACTATTCTGGGCGTCAGCATGAAGGTCGTACTTCTGACGGGCCAGTATGACCCGACAAAACTCATCAATCTCGGAACCAACCGCTGGGCCTTCAAGCCCGAGTTCGGTTACTCAAGGCGATGGGGCCATTGGCTCCTCGACGGGTACGGAGGAGCCTGGTTCTTCACAACGAACCCTGAGTTTTTCTCACACAACCAGTTTTCACCTGGTACCAACAAACAGACAGAGAGCCCAATAGGTTCCTTTGAAGGACACCTCAGCTACGACTTTAAGCTTCGACTGTGGGTCTCACTCGATGCGAACTGCTGGTTCGGAGGGAGCACAAGCCTTAACGGCGTGCAAAACCCCCGTACTCTTCAAAGGAATTCCCGTGTGGGCTTCACCGCCTCCGTTCCTCTATCGAGGCATCAATCCATGAAGGTCAGCTACAACAATGGCGCCTATATCAAGTACGGCGGCAATTTTCAGAATGTCTCTGTTGCGTGGCAATACACATGGCTAGGGAGACCAAACTAGTTCGAGAAAGTTCTGCTGCATGCTTCAGCGTCATTGCGAATGCAAAGACTCAACTAAGCTCTCCAAATTCTGGGGCGCCACACGAATAATCCCGTGATACGGGCTATCGATGTCTGCTATTAGAAACAGTGATATGGAAAGGGCGACAGGCAAAATCAGAAAGAGGAAAGCGCTCCTTCCGTGGGCGACATAACCTACTAATATATTACAGAATATAGAAATAGCCATAAGCAATGCCCATGCAGCAATTGGAATGCGATTCCACCACGCGGCCTGTGTATATCCCTGTGAGTTCAGTACATCGTTCATGCCAGCGAGAATAAGAGCCGCCACAGGAGTTGCTTTTGCCGCGGCGGGCGCGCTGACTGTAGACCACATTTCAATCTGCAAGCGAGCGGTTTGAGCGTTGACCTGCCGAAGCTGTTGCTCATCTTGCGTCTTGTAACAGAGTATGCGCTGATCTAGATAGCTCCTCAACAACGCGTGGACCTTCGCCGCGTCCCCAATGGGCAACAAGTCCGCCCGTTGGTACTCAGTCCCGATTGCATTGGCTTCCTGCTCTTCGTAGTTCTTGCGCTGGTCATACCTGCTCACGGCCATAGAAAAGGTGAAGGCGACGATAAGCCCCAGCAGTGTCAGGGTGGCACCCAGGACGAATGCGAAATCCTCGTGGCTGCCTTCCTTCTCGCTGCCCTGCCTCATGCGGATCCAGCCGCCGACCCACGCCGAAATCCAAAATATAAGCAGGGAGACCACAAAAATAAGAAATGGACGGTCCAGCGGATTGAACATACATTGCATCGCTCCTTAGCGTTATGCTGTGATTCGTTTTTGGCAACATTATCGGCACGAACCGTCGTCCACAAACTGGCCAGTCGCAGCCATTGCCGCCAGTGAGTGCCCGCAATCCAGGATTCGTCGGTCTAATGGATCATTCTCTAGCGCATCGGTACGGGAGTATGTCCTCGATTTGTTTGCCTCGACAAATCGATCGCTCAACTGTTTCATGTTGTTGAATTCGTTCGTAAGCAGGTGGAGCGCATTTTTGTCCGATTCGGTTGATGCGGCCAGCGAAACTAATCTGAGGTTATGTTGGGCTCGGTCACTAAAGCTCGTCATCCAATCGCCGGTTATGGGGAATTCGCGCTGGATTGCGTTGATCAGAGTGCTTCGCCATTCCCTGATCACTGACATCTGTTCGATGCTCGCCCTGAGGAATTCCTTTGTAAATCCCTGTGCGGCAGTCGTCGCATTAGCATTGGAGGGAGGCAGTATCAATACAATTTGGTTGCCTCTGAAGCTGAGCGAGCCATTCGCGAGCCGGGTCAATGCTTCGATTTCAACATAGGAACGTCCTCCCATCTCGGTAACGGGGATCTCCCCAGAATGTCCCGCCACCGTGAATGTCCGATTGTGCTGTGCGGCACGCGTAAGGACGAGCACAGAAGAGCACAAGAAGAGCAAAGACGTTAGCCATATGAGGGACCGTTTCAGTTGCATTTGTTTAGGCCTCGAACATCTCCTGCTCGTTTCGTCAAAGAGTCCCGCTGCTTCGAGAGGCCACCGTATCCTCGATCTGAGTTAGGTCATGAGAGAGACGATAATGGTTCCCCAAGTCGTCAGAAAGATATGACCGAATGCCGCCGTGTACGAGTACCCCAGTGTGGCAACCGGGCTGTCTGATTTCTCCTGTACCGCAGCGACGCCCGCGATCATCGTCTGAGCGCCCGCGATTCCTCCCAGCAATAGTGCCGGGTTGAGTCTAAGAACGTAGCGGCCGAAGAAGAGACCCGTAATTAGAGGTATGAGCGTCACCACGATTCCTCCAAGGAAGAGGATGGAGCCATATTCTCTAACCGCCTGCACAAAGATCGGGCCTGCTTTTAGCCCAATCATGGCCACAAACGCTGCCAGCCCAATCGACCGCATAAAAAGAATCGCGGCATCTGGGATTATTCCGAACCAAGGACGGACGGACCGGGCCCAACCAACGATCACCCCGGCGAGGAGAGTACCAACGCTAGTGCCCAGCGCTATTCTCAGATGGCCCACGGGTATTGTGAGCACGGCCCCGACCAATATTCCGACAAATATGGCTGTTCCGAGCACTGCTAAATCGCTCTCGTCCGTTGGGTGAATCACCCTGCCAACTACCGGGGCAAGTTTCTCGACTGTAGCTTCAGATCCGGTTACATGGAGTGTGTCGCCGCGTTTGATGACCGTGTTTGTTCCGATCGGAATGTCATGGCCACCGCGTGTGATGCCGCGTAGCAGAACGCCGCGAGCCTCTTCGACACCATCAACGATCTCCTGGAGAGTCTTGCCCGCGATTGTCTTGGTGGTGATATAAAGATCAAAGGATGCTACTGAAATTTCCAGTAGTTCCGGGTCAGCGACCTCGCGCGCCGAAGGACCAAGTGCTTTGATCATGAATTCGGTACGGCCAAGCACGGCGACCGTGTCATTCGCCTCGAGGACAGTGGTGCCGAGGGGTGAAAAGATGCCCCCTTTGCGCCGAATCCTCTCCACAAAGAGGCGGACACCGGGTACAGACTTTTCGGCCTCCGCGACTGTTTTACCAACGGCGAGCCCGTCTTGAGGAACTTCATACGCGCGAAAGCCTATGGGTTGCCATGCAGAATAAACGCCAAGCTTCGAGCGTTGGATTCCCAGGTTTGCTTCGACTTTCTTCGATTCCGCACGCAGATCGAAGCGAAGAAGTTTCGGCCCGAGGCTGCTACAGCACCAGATTACTCCTAAGGTTCCGAAGATGTAGCAGATCGCATCCGCCACAGCTATATGTCCGATCCAAAGCTGTTTTTGTTCGTCGGGTAAGGATAGGGAACGTATCGCTTCGCTCGCAGTGCCGATTGCGGGCGACTCCGTCAAAGCTCCAGAAAGCAAACCGGCGGAATAGCCTGGGTCAAGCTTCAGGAAATGAGCGACCGTATACGCTGTTATGAGGCCAATGATAGGAACAAATGAACCGAGCACAGCCCAACGCCAGCCGTCTCCTTTGAGATTCTGAAAAAAACTAGGTCCCACCGAGTAACCGATCCCGAAAAGAAATAGAAGGAACACGATTGATTTGGCTTGGTCGGAGACGGGCACGTGAAAGAAATTTCCAATAAGGATTCCTCCCAACAATGATCCTGTTACCACACCAAGTCCTACCCCGCGAAACTTCAGCCGCCCGATCAAGTACCCTATGCCCACCGCCAGGTAAACTGCCATTTCGGGATACTTTGTAAAGAGTTTCGCCAACCATTCCATATACCGTTCCTTTTACTGCGACCTCTGTCTGGCGGATTTATCAGGTGAGTTCCGTTTGATCATTGTCGAGGTCGCCTTAGAAGTTTTCGCTCCTCCCTTAAGTTCGGGGTTCATTCGAACCGCTCTTCGTTTCGCTGAAACCAACGTGTCAACTCGTTCGCCTGTGGAGTCCGTTTCGTCGATCTGAATTACCTTGGGACGAAGCTATCGGCCAAGCCACGGCAATCCCGAGGACGGTCTCGGTAAAACGAAGGACCGCGTAGGACCATGGATGCGTTCCGTGCGCAACCACAACGATCCCACAGATGTAGCCGGCAACTTTGGCGCCGTCGTTCACTCGCGAGATATGGCATATCAACATGACGACCAAAATGTCCAGGTCGATCGCCCACGCGCTGGGCGGAAATACCTGACGGAGCGCGGCGCCACACGGAGCCCCCCACGACCGTGGCTACGATTCTCTGCAGTCCGAGCTTGCTGGTCCGTGACGGCGAGAGATCGGTGACGATGACTGCAGCAATTGGCGCGTAGATCGGAAACTCGAATCTGCAGAGCCTGGCCCAGGCAACCGACAAACCCGCTGCCACCGCTGCTCGGAGCGCCAATTGAATTCCGCCCGTGAGCTGCTGCGAGTTCTTGTTGATCCTCGGGCGCGTAAGTCACCAGGGTTATCCCCGGATTCTCGGAGAGCCGAACGAACTATCGTGCGGCTGCCGCTTTTGGTTTTTCGGCGCGTTTCGAAGCCTCGAAGGCATCCCGGTAGCCGCGCGCGACCGATCGAACGCCGCGTCCGATGTCCTCGTACACTTCGTCGGGCAGATTGGCCAGGGACACGCGCAGCGACCAGTCTGGCGCCTCGAAGCCGCCGCCGTTCAGCAGCACAATCCCATGATCCTCGGCCAGACGGA
>WNGJ01001410.1_pt1 | contig 29638 bp, 27 predicted proteins | sample 5400611 | NCBI WGS metagenome assembly WNGJ01 (sample SAMN13153375, study PRJNA577476) | soil metagenome | isolation source: 40 cm soil or saprolite under Garry oak tree replicate 1 | place: USA:California | collected 2016-06-15
GTTCGATTCCCTTCGCCCGCTCCAAATTCATTCACCGAATATGGCGGGCCGACGGCCGCTTCACGGCAACCTCCCGAATAACCCGGATCGTCTCGGCGCCAGCAACGGTGTGGTGCGGTGGGCGCGGCCATCAGTCGTTCGCATGAGGCGCACGCGGATCATGTCGAGCAGCGCCGAACCCACCGCGTCCGTCAGGGCGACCGCGAGCGCTACCCGCGCGTCCATCTTATCGCGGAACGATGATCGGGCTCGTATCGAATTTTCCCGCGTAGATTGTCTCAACATTTTGTCCGCATTTGGTCGCGGAGCCCCGAGCGGCTGCCTCGAATGATTGCATCGGGGGGCACCTGCAGGATGAGACGATGAAGTGGGCAATTGCACTGAGCGGGAAGAGGAGCCGCGCGAGCGCACCACCATCATCGGGAAACAGCGCGAAGACGAGCCGGACCGCAAAGATCATCATCAAGGAGCACGATCGCGATTGACGGTCGGCCAGAGCATGATTCGGAAAAAGCCTGCCTCGCACTTGGTGCGGGGTGGACACCGGCTTTCCCTCGCGACAAACGCGAGGCGTTTGCGCGGAGATCACACTCAAAACAATAGAGCCGTCGCGCGAAACCGCCGGTTTTTTGTCCGCCGTGACGTCCCGCCGTTTGCCTCCCAAGCGGGCGTCAACTTGTTCCGGCTCGGCGCCGTTCGCGGGCCGCGCGGGTGCAGCGTGCCAGCAACACTTCATCTGAATTTGTTTTCGAGTCACTCGCTTGCCTGGACAAAATCACGATCCCGAAACACTCTGCACCTTGCATCACTGAAGACGGTCGAACTGGGGCAGGACATGAAACTCGTGACGGGGTTGCTCGCGGCGGTTCTTTTGCTGCTGGGAGTGGGGGCAAGCCATGCGGTGGTTCGGATCGCGGACGACCGCGGCGGCCGCATCGGAACCTACGTCGACAAATACCAGGGGCTGCGCAACTCCGGCGAAGCGGTCATCATTGACGGGCTCTGCGCCTCGGCTTGCACCATCGTCCTCGGCGCCATCCCGCACGACCGAATCTGTGTGACTTCCCACGCCACCCTGGGCTTCCATGCGGCGTGGGATTTCGGTTCCAACGGCCGGGCGATCACCAATCCCGAAGCGACCCAGATGCTGTACTCGATGTATCCATCGGCGGTACGGCGCTGGATCGCTGCGCGGGGCGGCTTGACCCCGCACATGATCTTCCTGCGCGGCAAGCAATTGGAAAGCTTGTATCGGCCCTGCTACCTCGACGCCCAGGCCTCCGCGACCAAGACCTCGGCCTCGCATTGAAAATCAGGCCCTTTTTCCGAATCACGTGATCGGTGCCGTCCGCACGGCGCTTGCCGAGCGGTGCCGTTGGTCTTATCTGAACGGTATGGCCCGACTGCTTTCTTCTCGGCAGGATACCGTCTCCGTCTCGCCCTCTTCGGGGGGCACGATGTCGGTGGTCGCGTGGGGCGGGACGGGGCTGGGCGTGATCGCCCTGCTCGGGGCGCTGGCGCTCTGGTTCCACTACGGCACCACGGTGTTCTTCGAGATGATCGCCTCCGGCATCTCGTCCTGCTTCTGATCGGGAAACCCAATTTTAGGGAAGTTTCAGCCAGGAAAGTTTAAGCAATGGATCGGACCGCTACCCGCCCGCTGGTGATCGTCGCGTCCTTTGCCGCGAGCCTCCTGATCGGCCTGTTGGTCATGATCTGGGGTCTGGGCGGCGTCCGCGGCGTGACCGCGCCGGCTGCGATCGGCGGGCCGTTCCAGTTGACCGACCAGAGCGGCGAGACCATCAGCGAAAAGAGCCTGCAAGGCCGCCCGACTCTGATCTTCTTCGGCTTCACCCACTGCCCGGACGTCTGCCCGACCTCGCTGTTTGAGATATCGGAGATACTGAAGGCGATGGGCAAGGATGCCGACCGGGTCAACGCCTATTTTGTTTCCGTCGATCCCGACCGCGACAACGGCGCGGCGATGAAGGACTACCTGTCGAGCTTCGACCCGCACCTGAAGGGCCTGACCGGCGATTCCGAGGCGGTGGCGAAGGTGCTGTCCGCCTACCGGGTCTATGCCAGGAAAGTGCCCCTGAAAGACGGCGACTACACCATGGACCACACCGCGCTGACCTATCTGATGGACCGCGACGGTAAATTCGTCGCGCCCTTCAACCTGAACAGGAAGCCGGAAGAGGCCGCGGCCGACCTGGAGCGCTATCTCTGAGGACCGGCAGCTCTGTACTTGGTGGGTTCCAGGTACTTGGTGGGTTCCAAGGGGCGTTCGAATTGTCGGCCGGATGGTCTATAAGGCCGGCTGAGTTCCAAAAGCCTCGGGCGGACCCGTTTGCAAATAGCCTCGTCATCCCGCGCAAGTTCGCTTTCCGCCGCGCGCCGCTGGCTCGCCGGGGCGATGGTTGCGGCTTGCGTGACGGTATCGCTGTCCGGTGTCGCACAGGCCCAGACCTTGCCGAAGCCTCCGACTGAAGCCGCCCCGCAGGCCGTGCCCGGCTTCTGGGACCCCCGGCGGCGCCCCGAGCGGCCGGACCTGTCGCGTATCACGGTGATCCGCTTCCTGACCGAGACGGACTACCCGCCGTTCAATTTCACCGGCCCCGACGGCAATCCGGCCGGCTTCAATGTCGATCTGGCGCGTTCGCTGTGCGAGGAGATCAAGGTCACCTGCACCGTCCAGATGCGGCGCTTCGAGACGCTCTTGGATGCGATTTCCTCCAACCGGGGCGACGCCATCATTGCTTCCATCGCGGTGACGCCGCAGATGCGCGCCCGCGTCGATTTCACCGATCCCTATTACCGGGCGCCGGCGCGGTTCGTGTCGCGGAAGGATGCCGTGATGCCGGAGATCCGCCCCGAATATCTCGAGGGCAAGAAGGTCGGCGCCATCGCCGGCTCCGCGCATGAGGCGTATCTGAAGGCGATGTTCACCGACGCCGAACTGCATTCCTATCCGAATGACGACTCCCTACGGCTGGCGCTTCGGCGCGGCGAGGTCGACTTCATCTTCGGCGACGGCATCGCGCTGGCGTTCTGGGTCAACGGCACGGATTCGGGCGATTGCTGCGCGTTCTCCGGCGGTCCGTTCGTCGAGAGCCGCTATTTCGGCGAGGGCATCGGCATTGCCGTGCGCAAGGGCAACGACCTGCTGCGGCAGGCCTTGAACTGGGCCATGTTCCGGGTCTGGGAAAAAGGCCGCTACACCGACCTGTGGCTGCGTTATTTCTCGGTCAGCCCGTTTTAGGCCCTCTGCTCCGTCATTCCGGGGCGATGCGAAGCATCGAACCCGGAATCTCAAGATTCCGGGTCTGGCCCTTCGGACCATCCCGGAATGACGGTTCTCCTCGATTTTGCATTTTGGGCCGAAATCGCTATTTTCCGCGGCCCCGGAGGCCCTGATGTCCACGATCGATCTTTCATCCGCCGCGAGCGATCTGCGTTCGCTCGCCGAACAATCCAACGCCTGGCCGTTCGAGCAGGCCAAGCAGATTGTCGCGCGGCTGAAGAAAACGCCGAAGGACGAGGTGCTGTTCGAGACCGGCTACGGGCCGTCGGGGCTGCCACATATCGGCACCTTCGGCGAGGTGGCGCGCACCACCATGGTCCGCCACGCCTTTCGCGTCTTGACCGACGACAAGATCAAGACGCGGCTGCTTGCGTTCTCCGACGACATGGATGGCTTGCGCAAGGTGCCCGACAACGTGCCGAACAAGGAACTGCTGGAAAAGCATCTCGGCCGGCCGCTGACGCGCGTGCCCGATCCGTTCGGCACGCATGAAAGTTTCGGCGCGCACAACAATGCGCGGTTGCGTGCGTTCCTCGACACCTTCGGCTTCGACTACGAATTCGCAAGCTCGACCGACTACTACAAGTCCGGAAAGTTCGACGCCGCGCTGCTGCGCATGCTGGAACGGCTGGACAAGGTGATGGAGATCATGCTGCCGTCGTTGCGCGAGGAGCGCGCGGCAAGCTACTCGCCGTTCCTGCCGATCTGCCCGCGCACTGGCCTCGTGCTGTATGTGCCGATCGTCGAGCATGATGTTAAGGCCGGCACGGTCTCCTATGACGACCCCGAGACCAAGGAACGCGTCACGCTGCCGGTCACCGGCGGCCGTTGCAAATTGCAATGGAAGCCGGACTGGGCGATGCGCTGGTTCGCGCTCGGCGTCGACTATGAGATGGCCGGCAAGGACCTGATCGATTCAGTGAAGCTGTCGGGCAAGATTTGCGCGGCGCTCGGCGGCGCACCGCCGGAGGGCTTCAATTACGAATTGTTCCTCGACGAAAACGGCCAGAAGATCTCCAAGTCAAAGGGCAACGGGATTACCATCGACGAATGGCTGCGCTACGCCTCGCCGGAATCGCTGTCGCTGTTCATGTATCGCGAGCCGAAGGCGGCGAAGCGGCTCTATTTCGACGTGATCCCGCGCATGGTCGACGACTATCAGCAATTCCTGGAGAGCTTTCCGCGCCAGGACGCGAAGCGACAGCTCGGCAATCCGGTCTGGCACATCCATGCCGGCCATCCGCCGAAGGCGGACATGCCGGTGACGTTCCAGTTGTTGCTGACGCTGGTGTCGTCGTCGAACGCAGAGAATGCCGAGACCTTGTGGGGCTTCATCGGGCGCTACCGCCCGGGCGTCACGCCCGAGAGCCATCCGAAGCTCGATGCGATGGTCGGCTACGCCATCAATTATTATCGCGACTTCGTCGCGCCGACCAAAAAGTTCCGCGAGCCGACCGAGAGCGAACGCGCAGCGCTGCAGGATCTGCGCGATGCGCTGTCTCAACTGCCGGCGGAGTCGTCGGCCGAGGAGATCCAGAACGTGGTCTACGAGATCGGCCGCCGTGAGCCGTTCCTCGACACGAAGAAGGCCAAGGACGGCAAGCCCGGCGTCTCGCTCGACTGGTTCAACATGCTCTATCAGGTGCTGCTCGGCCAGGAGAAGGGCCCGCGCTTCGGCTCCTTTGTCGCGGTCTATGGTCTGGCTAATTCCATCAACATGATCGACGGCGCGCTGGCGAGGTCATCGTAAAGCGTCGCCCTCTCCCCGCGAGCGGGGTGAGGGGGCGCAAGGCTAGGACCACGTCGCAAGTCAAAGCGGCTCGCCGTCCTTGGTGGTGAAGTTGTAACCTCCATCCGGCCCGAGCACCGCGTGCATATCCACATCCGGATAGGTGATCTCATCGCCTGCCGTCCGATCGCCGATCACGAGCAGCTTCACGTCGTTTCCTGTCCGATTGGCAAAGCGGTGCGCGTCGCCGCTTCCGGCGGGAAAGGCGGCGCACATCCCCGCCGTCAAAAGTTGCTCGCCGTCATTCGTCTCCAGCACCACTTCGCCCTCCAGAACGTAGATGAATTCGTCCTGGCGCGAATGCGCGTGCCGGAACGAGGATTGCCCGCCCGGAATGATGCGGGTCAGGTTGACGCCGAAATTCCTTAAACCCGCATGATCGCCAAGCCGCCGGTTGTAACGTGTCTGATTGGCGGCGCGGTGAAGCGCGGGATAGCTGGTGAAATTGCTCTCGCTCACCTCGCCCGGATCGAACGCCGGGAGTTTCAGTTTTGATGGCTCGGTCATTCCGGATTCCCGTTTCTGATCGTTTTGTCCGCAGCCTCACTTGGCCGATCACTCGCCGCCCGGCCAAGCGTCAGCAGCATGCGATTGAGCGGTGTTGGCATGCGATGCCGCTCGCCGGCTGCGACCACGGCACCGGTCAGCGCTTCGATCTCGAGCGGCCGTCCAGCCAGGCGATCGAAATACATCGAGGTGCCGGCGTCGGGCGGATAGGTGAGGAGCGTCGTCAGCAATTGCTCCGGCTCGTCGGCCGGAAGTTGCGCCCCGTCGGCGCGTCCCACGGCCGCCGCCTCTTCGAGGATCGCGAGGCAGAGCGCCTTGACGTCGTCGCGGCGGAACACCGCCTGGCGTTGAAGCGTGAGCGCCGTGATCGGGTTGGCCATGGCGTTGAGCAATAGCTTTCGCCAGGCCAGCGTCTTGAAATCGCCACTGCGGAGAATCCGCATCGCGGTGCCGTCGAGCAGCGCTGCAAATGCGCGTCCGTCCGGGTCGTCGGTGACCGCAAAATCATATTCGCCGGCGCGCCGGTAGCGGACGCGATCGGGCGAAAGGCGCTCGCCATTGTAATAGACGATGGTCGGGATCACGCCCGCTTGTCGGACGAACGGCGCCAGGCGATCGGCGTGACCGATGCCGTTTTGCAGCGCTGCGACCCGCGTGCGCGGGCCGCAGAGCCGCTCAAGCCACGGCGCGCTTGATTGCGTATCCTGCGTCTTGGTGCATAACAGCACCCAGTCGACCGGCTTTGCTTGCGCCGGATCGGTCAGGGCGCGGATGGGAATGTCGATGGCGCCGTCCGGCCGCTCGACGACCAATCGCTCGAGTGGGCGCCTGACGCAGGCGACGAGTTCGTATCGATCGAGCGCCGCCAGCAGGCCCGCGACGACGCCGCCGATGCTGCCGAGGCCGATGACGGCCACGGTCGTCCGCTCAGGATGTCCAATGCTCGACATGAAGCTTCCAGTCCTTGCAACCGCTCGATTTCCTTGCAGCGCATCATCGCATAAATTGGGCCGTGAAACCGCAAATCGAGATGGCAGGTCCGCATCAATTTCAGCCGACATCGGCTCAAGCTGGGTTACAATCATCGGCAAGAATGGTCCGCCCTCGATCGGCGAGGTGACGCGGACGGCGCGATTCAACAGGGAGGATGCCATGCAGTTCAGGGTTTCGCCGAAGACGCTTTCCGAATGCAGCGCCGAGGAATGGCAGGCGCGGGTCGATCTCGCCGCCGCGCACCGGCTCGCCTGCATGCACGGCTTCAGCGAAGGCATCTTCAACCACCTGACATTCGTGGTGCCGGGCCGCGGCGACCGCTACTACCAGATCCCGTTCGGCATGCATTGGTCCGAGGTGACCGCCTCCTCCTTCATGGAAGTCGGCATCGACGACGGCCTGGTCAAAAGCGGCGCCGGTGACGTAGAGCGTTCCTGCTATTGCATCCACGCGCCGATCCACAAGGCGCTGCCGCAGGCGAAAGCGGTGTTTCACACCCACATGCCCTATGCGAGCGCGCTGACCCGTCTGGAGGATCCGAAGATCAAGGAGATCGGCCAGACCGAGACCGGGCTAAGCGGCAAAATCGCCTATGATGACGAATACACCGGCCCTGCGTTCGATCCGGCGGAAGGCGCGCGCCTTGCGAAAGTGATCGGCGACAAGACCATCCTGTTCATGGCCAATCACGGCATCAGCACGGTCGGCGAGACCGTGGCGGAGGCCTATGACCGGCTCTATTATGTCGAGCGCGCAGCACAGGTGCAGATCTACGCGATGTGGACTGGACAGCGCCTGAAGCAGCTTCCTGACGCGATCGTCGAGAAGACCAAGCGCGATATCGGAGGCACCAGCCTGTACCATCCGGGCCCGGCCCAGCGCCATTTCGATGCCCTCAAGCGCATCCTCGACCGCAAGGAACCCGATTACGCGACATAGCGGCTGAGGCTCGCGCCCGTCAGGCGAGCCCGGAGGCGATAGGCCGGCACGAGAGGCGCGCCGGTTCCACACCGACCAGACCTGCGACCGGTCGGTGGTCGCGGCGCTTTAGAGGGCTTGGCCGTCGGCCCGGCCCTGAATAATGGGAAATATTGCCCGAATAATTCAGTTTCTCTTAACCATGCAGGAGTCCGGCAGGCCGCCCTTGAGTTAAGCCGGGGCCGCCGATACGGTCCCGGACTGATCCAAGAACCCCCAGCCCATCATTTGGATTCGTGCATAAGATCTATAAAATTTGTCCTGCTTCCGCCTGGCGCGAGGCCGAACGGCAGGGCGTCTATCGCGGCAGCGCCGACGACGCGCGCGACGGCTTCATTCATTTCTCTACCGCCGTGCAGGTCAAGGAGACGGCGGCCAGGCATTTCTTCGGCCAGAAGGCGTTGTTCCTGATCGAGGTCGACGCCGATGCGCTCGGCGACGCGCTGCGATGGGAGCGCTCGCGCAACGACGAGCTGTTTCCGCATCTCTATGGCGAACTCGATCTCGGCGCTGTACGGGCCGTGCTTCACATGCACGCGCGCTCGGACGGCCACCACGACTTCCCGGAGCTGAAGCCGTGATTCGCGCCTTCGACACCTTCTCGCTGCCGCTGCTGCGCTGGTTCGATCCGGAAGACGCGCACCGCCTGGCGATCCATGGTCTTCGGCTCTTGCCGCAGATCAAGCCGCGCGCGGACAACGCGAAACTCGGGGTCCGTGCCTTCGGTCTGAATTTTCCCAATCCGATCGGCATGGCCGCGGGCTTCGACAAGAACGCGGAGGTGCCGGACGCGCTGTTGCGGCTAGGGTTCGGCTTTGCCGAGATCGGTTCGGTGACGCCGCGTCCGCAGAGCGGCAACCCGCGGCCACGGCTGTTTCGCCTCGAACGCGACGAGGGTGTGATCAATCGCTTGGGCTTCAACAATGACGGCGCGGAAGCCGTGCTGCGGCGGCTTGCCTCGCGCGCGCATCTTGGCGGCATCATCGGCGTCAATGTCGGCGCCAACAAGGATTCGCCGGATCGCGTCGCCGATTATGTGCGGCTGATCGAGACGTTCGCGCCGGTCGCGAGCTACTTCACCGTCAACGTCTCCTCGCCGAACACGCCGGGCCTGCGCAACCTGCAGCAAGGCCACATTCTCGACGATCTCCTCGCCAAGGTGATCGACGCGCGCGAGCGGGTGCGGGAAAAGGCCGGCGATTCGCCAGTGCTGTTGAAAGTCGCGCCGGATTTGAGCCTCGCCGAGCTCGACGAGGTCGTTCATGTCGCGCGCTCGCGCCGGGTCGACGGCATGATCGTGGGCAACACCACGGTGGCGCGGCCATCGAGCTTGCGCGAGACGGCACGCGCGAAGGAGCAGGGCGGGCTGTCGGGCCGGCCGCTGTTTCGTCTCTCGACGCGGATGGTCGCGGAAACCTATGTGCGGGTAGAGGGCGCATTTCCGCTGATCGGCGTCGGCGGCATCGATAGTGGCGGCGCGGCGCTGACCAAGATCCGCGCCGGCGCCAGCCTGATCCAGCTCTATTCGTCGCTGATCTACAAGGGCCTGAGCCTGGTCGACAACATCAAGAACGACCTCGCCTCGACGCTGCTGCGCACCGGCCGCGAGTCATTGTCCGAAATCGTCGGCGCCGATGCGGCGACGATCACGGCCGAGGACTGGCCCGTGCAGTAACGGGCGCTCGGTTCACCTCGCCCCGCTTGCGGGGAGAGGTCGAAATTTGCGCCAACGGGTCGGCGCGAAGCGCCGCCCGATGACAGGCTCCGCGCGAATTTCGGGTGAGGGGGACTCTCCGCAGTCCGACGGCGTGGAAAGAGCCCCTCATCCCGACCTTCTCCCCGCAAGCGGGGAAAAGGAGAGATGGACCTTCTCATGGTTTGAACGAAGCCCTCAGCAGCGAGGGATAGCGCAGGCCTTGCAGGCCGCCGCGCGCGGCATAGTGCACGAGAAACGCGCTCCACAGACCGGCATTGCCGAACGAGCGAAGCGCGAGCCAGGCGCCGAGAAACATTAGGAGCGACAGCACCATTAGATTGCGCATGTCGCGTGCCCAGGTGGCGCCGATATAGACCCCGTCGAACGCGAAGGCGAACACCGCAAGCAGCGGCGAGAAGATCACGAAGATCAGGAAGTCCCGCGCGGTGCGGCGGACGTCTTCGTTCGCGGTCATGATATCGATCAGAACGGGACCGAGCAGCGCGAGAGCGATCGCCACCGCAAATGCGAAAGCAAAGCCCCACAGCACCACCAGCCGCGTCGCGCCGGAGAACGCGACTTTGTCGCGCGCGCCATAGGCCTGGCCGCATAATTGCTCGGCGGCGTTGGCAAGGCCGTCGAGAAAGAACGAGCTGAGCAGGAGGAAGTTGTTCAGCACCGAATTGGCGGCGAGCGTGATGTCGCCGGCGCGGGCGCCCTGCGCGGTGAAGAACAGGAATGCCGAGATCAACGCGGCGGTCCGGATCATGATGTCGCGGTTGACCGCAAGCATCTGCGTCAGCTTGGCGCGGTCGAACAGCACCGCGCGCGGCACGGTGAGCCGTCCCTGCACGAGGTGCCGCGCGATCAGGATCCCGAGCGCAAGCCCGGCTCCTTCCGCGATCACGGCCGCGATCGCAGCACCGGCGATGCCGGCATCGAGGACGAGCACCAGCAGCATCGTGGCCGCCACGTTGACGAGGTTGATCGCGATCTGCACCGCGAGCGCCAGCGCCGCGCGCGCCTGCCCGATCAGCCAGCCGAGCACGACGTAATTGGCGAGCGCCAGCGGGGACGACCAGATCCGGATGATGAGATAGGTCTTGGCCGCGCGGGTGACGCCGTCGCTGCCGCCCATCGCGCCGAGCACGATGGTTGCAAGCGGCAGTTGCAGCGCGATCAAGATCGCGCCGATCAATGCCGCGCCGACAAAGCCGCGCATCAGGATCGCGGGCAATTCCTCAGTCTTGCCGGCGCCGAGTGACTGCGCGGTGAAAGCAACCGTCCCCATGCGCAGAAACCCAAACAGCCAGAACATGCAATCGAAGATCACCGAGGCCATCGCCACGCCGCCAAGCAAGGCGGCGTCGCCGAGGCGCCCGACCGCGGTCGTGGAGGCGATCCCGATCAAAGGCGTCGTCAAGTTGGCGACCATTGCCGGGCCGGCGATGGCGAACACCCGCGCGGTCGTGACCTTGGTCCGGAAGTGGGTGGGGGTTAGTTTCACTGGATCCAGTGCTTACTGGTCTGGCGTGATCATCTTCGGATCATGTGTACCACTTTTCGCGGTGATTCACTAGAGCTCGACAATCATGCCGTCATGCGCGGCCGTATGGTTGAGCGAATCCAGCCGCCCCAGCATGTCGTCGCTCATATGGGTCAAGATCAGCCGCTTCGGCCTGATCTCGGAGAGATGTGCTTCGAGCGTCTTAAGGCTCAGGTGGTTCTTCATAGGCTTGTCATAGGTGTAAGCCTCGGCGATGAAGAGGTCGGCATCTTCCGCGAGGGCTATTAGCGTTTCCGTCCACTCGGTGTCGGCGCTGTACGCGATGACACGTCCCTCGGTCTCGATGCGATAGGCCAGGAAAGGTCCGCCGGACTCGCCATGCACGACCGGATAGGGCGTGACGTTCAGGGCGCCAAAGCCGCGTTTTTTCTCGGGCCTCAATGGGACGACGGACAGCTCGAATTTCTGTTTTGTCTTTGACGAGTTCTCGAACAGCGCTTCCATCACCTGGGCAAGCCGCGTCTCGATTCCTTCCGGTCCGGCAATCACGAGCGGGCGGGTCCGGCGCGAGAATTGCGCATCGAGCAGGACAAAAGGCAGGCCCGCGAAATGATCGCCGTGGAAATGCGTGATCAGGATCAGCTCGATGTCGTTGCGCGCGATGCCAAGCCGCTTCAGCGCCGGCAGTGCGGTGGCGCCGCAATCGATCAGGAAATTGGCGGAGTGACCGGTGACATGAAAGCAGGTGTTCTGCCGGCCGCCGGAGCCGAACGCATCGCCGCAGCCAACAAATTGCAGTCGCATCTCGTGCTATCGACTTTCTCTCGGCTAGAACGCGATGATTTGACGATGAATCACGATCGCGCTCTGGCTTATTGTTTGAGCATGATCGCTTCGGAAAACCGGTACCCACTTTTCCGGATCATGCTCTACCGGCCGCGCGGCGTGCCGAACAGCCGCGACAATAGCCAGACCGGGATCACGATCACGGCGCCGAGCAGGAAGTAGCGCCACAGCCAGTTGATGGCGTCGAAGCCGAGGTCCCAGAGGCGCTGAAACAGGAGCTGGATACTGCGGATGATGTTGTAGGGATCGAAGCCGATCGCAGCCAATACCACGCCGACCAGGATCGACAGCAGGATCAGCCGAAACGCCACGCCCAGGGGTGAGCCGCCGAGAAAGCGGGTGACGCCGTCAGGGGCCGCCGGCAACTCTCTGGTGTCGTTCGACATTCGTGCTCTCCCGCGGTTATGCGGCTGCATCTTGCTACGCCAAGATCCCACTAGGCTAAGACCTTACTACGACAAGACCTTACTACGCCAAGATGTACTTGGGGAACCCGTCAGCCGCCGCCAGACGTTACCAAAACTTTATTTGTGTCCTCCTTCAGCATCCGCTCCAGCGTCTCCAGCCGGTCGGCCTCGCGCGGCGGCTTGTCCCAGCGCAGGCGATTGATGCGGGGAAAGCGCATCGCGACGCCGGATTTATGCCGCGGCGAGCGCTGCAGGCCTTCGAAGGCGACTTCGAGCACCAGTCCCTGGTCGGGCTCATGAACCACATGCCGCACGGGGCCGAACTTTTCGATGGTGTTGCGGCGGACGAAGCGATCGATCTGTAGCAATTCCTCATCGGTGAAGCCGAAATAGGCCTTGCCGACCGGCACCAGCTCGTCGCCGTTTTCGGTCGTGGTCCACACCCCGAACGTATAGTCCGAATAATAGGACGAGCGCTTGCCGTGGCCGCGCTGCGCATACATCAACACGGCATCGATGATGTGCGGGTCGCGCTTCCACTTCCACCATTGGCCTTTCGGGCGGCCCGGCAGATAGGGCGCATCGCGCCGCTTCAGCATCACGCCCTCGACGGCCTCGGCGTCCTCGCCGGCGCCGGCACTTGCCGGATCGGCGCGCGCAGCGGCGAGCGCGTCCCAACTGTCGAAAGCGATGGTCGGCGACAGGTCGATGCGCGGATCATCAAGCCGTTTGACGAAAGCTTCCAGCCGACCGCGGCGCTCGGCGAACGGCAGCGTGCGCAGATCGTCATCGCCTTCGCCGAGCAGGTCATAGGCGCGCAGATGGATCGGATAATCCTTCATCAGCTTTGGCGAGACGACTTTGCGGTTGAGCCGCTGCTGCAGCACGTTGAAACTTTGCACCCGAGCCTCGCGCACCACCAATAGCTCGCCGTCGATCGCGAACGGAGTATGATGCCGAAAAGTGTGAAGCGGTTTTCCGGAAGCATCATGCTCCAAATTTGAAGAATCTTGCAGGTGCAATGAAGGCAACAGGTCCGGAAAGCTGTTGGTGATGTCCTCGCCGCTTCGCGAATAGAGCCGCGCCACATTGTGGCCGCGGGCGTCTTTTCCGCTGACCGCCTGCACGCGGATGCCGTCCCATTTCCATTCCGCGATGTAGTCGGCGGCATTGAGAGGAGCGAAGTCGGTATTCTCGATCGCGTGCGCCAGCATCACCGGACGGAACGGCGCGGGGTCGCGGTTGACCGGCTGGTCGCCGCGGCCTTCCAGCCAGGCGAACAGGTCGAGATAGGGCGGGGTGAGGCCTGGCCAGACCAGCTCGAGCTCGTGCGGGTCCTTATTCCCAAGGGCTGCGGCCGCGGTCTTGGCAAGCCGCGCCGAGATGCCGATCCGCATCGCGCCGGTGACCAGTTTTAGCAGCGCCCAGCGGCCGGTCTCGTCCAACTCGTCCAGCCACCGCGCAAGCTGCGCCGGCAGCTCGGTCTTGCCGAGCGTGCGCAGCGTCGCCACGACTTCGGTCAGGGTCGGCGGAGGGGGATTGTTGTGACGGGCCTTCTCCCCTCCCTCCCCGCCGCTTCGCGGGAGGAGGGGAGCAGAGTGTGCCTTCGGCCACATCAGCGCGACCGTCTCGGAGAGATCGCCGACATAATCATACGACAGCGCGAACAGCACCGGATCGGTACGATCGGCGATCAGGTCGCGGATCAGCCCGGGCTTGGCGTGCTTGAACGACAGCGCGCCGGTCAGCGCCGCCAGCGCGTAGCCGCGATCGGGATCGCCGACGTCGCGAAAATACGCCGTGATCAGTCGCAATTTGTTGTTGCGGCCGGGCTCATAGGCGAGGCGGTCGAGCAGCTCGGCGAAACGGTTCATGTTTCGGCCCCGTCCTCACCTGCGTCCTGGCCCTCGGGCAATGTCTCGCTCTCCTCCTCATCGCCATAGCCGACGAGATCGAGCGGGCGCGCGGCGAGGCCCTTGGTCTGGCACCAATGCACCAGCGCGTCTTCCTGGCCGTGGGTGACCCAGACCTCGCCGGCGCCGGTCGCCGCGATCGTCGCCGTCAGCCCGTCCCAGTCGGCGTGATCGGAAATCACCAGCGGCAGCTCGACGCCTCGCTGCCGGGCACGCGCGCGCACCCGCATCCAGCCCGACGCGAAGGCCGTGACCGGATCGGGAAATCGTCGCGTCCAGATATCCGACGTGGCGGTCGGCGGCGCCAGGGTGATGGTGCCGGCGAGATCGGCCTTCTTCATGCCGCGGACCGGGCGCGGCTCGCCGAGCCGTACGCCGCGGCTCTCGTAGTAGCGGGTGATCTTTTCCATCGCGCCATGCAGGTAGATCGGCGCGTCATAACCGGCCTCGCGGATCAGCGCGATGACGCGCTGTGCCTTGCCGAGCGAATAGGCGCCGACCAGATGTGCACGCTCCGGGAACAGATCGACCGAGGCCAGGAGTTTCTTGACCTCATCCGCCGCGTGCCCATGACGAAACACCGGCAGGCCGAAGGTCGCCTCCGTGATGAACACGTCGCATGGCACCACTTCGAGTGGCGCGCAGGTCGGATCGCGCGCGTCCTTGTAGTCGCCGGAGGCGACGATACAGGTGTCCTTGCAGGAGACCGCGATTTGCGCCGAGCCCAGCACATGTCCCGCGGGGTGAAATTTGACGGTGACGTCGCCTAGCCGGATCTCGTCGCCATAGGCGATCGCCTGCGTGCTGTGCGCAAAATTCTCGCCATAGCGCAACCGCATGATGTCGAGCGTTTCCTGGGTGGCCAGCACCGCGCCATGGCCGGCGCGCGCGTGGTCGGAATGGCCGTGGGTGATCACGGCCCGCTCGACCGGGCGCACCGGGTCGATATGAAAGCCGCCCGGCTTGCAGCACAGCCCGGCGGGCACGGGCGTCAGGATGTCTTGCGGGCGCATATTTCTCATATAGGTTCGGACCGCATTTCATTCGAGTCCACAACCGGTTCCTATCTGACCATGCCTGCACGACTGTTCCTGTCTTCCGGCGATCTCATTGCCGACCGCCGCTTCGAGTTCGCACGCGATCTGCAATTGAAGGGCGATCTGGTGGCGGCGGCCGATCTCCTGCTGCAGGCGACCGAGCTGGCGCCGAATTTTACCTCGGCCTGGTTCACGCTCGGTGAAATCCGCCAAGAGCTCGGCGAGCATGACGCCGCGATCGCGGCGTTCCGGAGCGCGCGCGCAAGCGATGCCGACGATCGCCATGGCGCGGCGGTGCGGCTGATGCGGCTCGGCGCGGAAGAGCTGTCGGCGATGCCGCGGGGCTATGTGCGGGCGCTGTTTGATCAGTATGCGCCGCGCTTCGAGGCGGCGCTGTTGGGCGATCTCGGCTACCGCGCGCCGCAATTGCTGTTCAAGGCCGTGCTCGCGGTGCGAGCGGCGGCGAGGGAGCCCACGTTATTCAGGCGTGCCATCGACCTCGGCTGCGGCACCGGGCTTGCCGCCGCGGCCTTCACCAAGGGGGTCGATCATTTCATCGGCATCGACCTGTCGCCGGGAATGATCGAGCGGGCGCGCACCACCGGGCTCTACGCCGAACTCGAGGTCGCCGACATGGTCGAGGGCTTGCGCGAAGGTGCGGAGGCGAGCGCCGATCTCATTCTGGCCGCCGACGCCATGGTCTATGTTCCCGATCTCGCGCCGGTGCTTTGCGAGGTCACGCGCGTGCTGGCGCCCGGCGGCTTGCTCGCCTTCACGGTCGAGACCCATGGCGGCGATGGCGTCATCATCGGCGCCGGTCTGCGCTACGCTCATGCTGCGGGCTATGTCCGCGAGACGATCAAGACCGCCGGGTTGACGCTTGTCCATCTTGCAGAAGCCTGGCCCCGCACCGAGGACAATGCGCCGGTGCATGGACTCGTGGTGGTCGCGAGCAGAACTTGAGGGCCAAAACTTGAGTCTAGACGCTATCGGCGCGGCGAATTGCGGCGCAAGGCCGCAACTTCGCTATTGCGAAGGCCGCGGCGATGCCGCCAAAATAACGGCATCTAGGGAGTAACAAAAAATGAAAGATCGTCAAACGAGGCGCGAGTTCTGCGCCACCGCGCTTGCCACCATCGCCGTGTCCGGCATGCCTGCGCCCTACGTGTGGGCCGCCGAAAAGAAATACGATCCCGGCGCGAGCGACACCGAAATCAAGCTCGGGCAGACCGTTCCGCATAGCGGCCCGGGCTCGCTCTATGGCGTGCTGGGCCGGGTCGGCGAAGCCTATTTCCAGATGCTCAACGAGAAAGACGGCATCAACGGGCGCAAGATCAAGTTCCTGACGTTGGACGACGCCTACAGCGCGCCGAAATGCGTCGAGGCGACGCGGCGGCTCGTCGAGCAGGAAGAGGTGCTGGCGCTGTTCGGCTCGCTCGGCACCGCGCCGCAGACCGCGGTGCATAAATATCTCAATTCCAAGGGTGTGCCGCAGCTTCTGCTCAACACCGGCGCGTCGAAATGGAACGATCCGAAGAACAACAAGTGGACCATGGCGGGCCTGCCGCTCTATCCGACCGAGGCGCGGATTCTCGCCAAGCATGTCGTGAGCGTGAAGCCGGATGCGAAGGTCGGGATCCTCTACCAGAACGACGATTTCGGCCGCGATTTCTTAGGGCCGTTCAAGAAGGTGCTGGCGGACGCCGGCGGCAAGGCCCGGGTGATCATGGAGCAGACCTATGATCTCACCGATCCGACCATCGATTCGCAGCTCATCAACCTCTCCAAATCAGGCGCCGACGTCTTCTACAACATCAGTACCGGCAAGGCGTCATCGCAGTCGATCCGCAAGGCGGCCGAGCTCGGCTGGAAGCCGCTGCAATTGTTGTCGGCGGGGTCGACTGGCCGCTCGATCCTCAATGCCGCCGGTTTTGACAATTCGACCGGCATCGTCGCGATCCGCTATGCCAAGGATGCCGGCGTGCCGCGCTGGCAGAACGATCCGGACGTGATGGCGTTCGAGGAGTTGCGCAAGAAATATCTGCCCAATGTCGATCCCGATAACACCATCGCCTTTGCCGGTTACGGCCAGGTGGTGACCATGGCAGAAATCCTGCGCCGTTGCGGCGACGAGTTGACGCGGGAGAACGTGTTGAAGCAGGCCAACCACCTCGCGGGCTTCCACTCGCCATTCTTCCTCGACGGCGTGACCTACAGCTACGCGCCCGACGACTATACGCCGATGAAGACGCTCTACATCTCGATCTTCAACGGCAAGGACTGGGACATTTCCGACCGGCCCGTGACTGAGTAGGGGTTTTCCTCTCCTTCTCCCCGCCCTTCGCGGGGAGAAGGTCGGGATGAGGGGCTCTCTCCAGGAGCTCAGCTCGTGCTGAGTCCCCCTCACCCGAAAGCGGGGCGAGGTGACCCGGAGACCCTCGACGAAGCGGCCCGGACGGCTTACCTCTGAAAGTGTGCCGCCCCGTCCTTTGCCAGAGCCTTCGGCTGAGCCGGCCGCGCTGCTTCCCGACCATTTCCAGAAATGGTTCGCGTCGCGCGGCTGGTCGCCGCGCGAGCATCAGCTCGCGCTGCTTGCCAAAGCGCGCGAGGACCGCTCGGCGCTCCTGATTGCGCCGACCGGCGCCGGCAAGACGCTGGCGGGATTTTTGCCGACATTGGTGGAGTTGTCAGGTTCGATGGAGCTTTCTGCGTCCCGATTCCCGGGGCAGGCTCCCTCCCCGCCACGCGCTGCGCGCGCGGGGGGAGGGGAGAAGGTGCACTCTCCTTTAGGAAATAGCGCTTCTTCGAGAAATAGCGCTCCTTCTGGAGATGTTCCTTCAGGCGACAGCGGCGAAGATGAAAGACGGACTTTCGTCTCCACCGGACGCGGCGTGCAGCGCAGCCGCGGCCTGCACACGCTCTACATCTCGCCCTTGAAAGCCCTCGCTGTCGACATCGCGCGCAATCTGGAGACGCCGATCGCTGAGATGGGCCTGCCCATCAAGGTCGAGACCCGCACCGGCGACACGCCGGTGTCGCGGCGGCAGCGGCAGCGCCGCTATCCGCCGGATATTCTGCTGACAACGCCCGAACAATTGGCGCTGCTGCTCTCCTCCGACGACGCGCCGTTCCTATTCGCCTCTCTGAAACGCATCGTGCTCGATGAACTGCACGCACTTGTCACCTCCAAGCGCGGCGATCTGCTCTCGCTCGGACTGGCGCGGCTGTGGAAGCTCGCGCCGCAGATGCGTGGGATCGGGCTGTCGGCAACGGTTGCCGAGCCGGAGCAACTTGCGCGGTTCCTGGTGCCGCAACCTGATGGCAAGGCCGCGGCCGCCGATATCGTCATCGCCGGCGGCGCGGCGCCGCCGATCGTCGAGATGCTCGACACCAGAGAGCGATTGCCCTGGGCCGGGCACACCGCGCGCCACGCGCTCGGCGAGATCTACGAACTGATCAAGCGCAACAGGACCACGCTCGTCTTTGTCAACACCCGCAGCCAGGCCGAGATGCTGTTCCAGGATCTTTGGCGCATGAACGACGATGGCCTGGCCATCGCTCTGCATCACGGCTCGCTCGACGTAGCCCAACGCCGCAAGGTCGAGGACGCGATGGCGGCGGGAAAATTGCGCGGCGTGGTCTGCACCTCGTCGCTCGATCTCGGCGTCGACTGGGGCGACATCGATCTCGTCATCAATATCGGCGCGCCCAAGGGCGCCTCGCGCCTGATGCAGCGGATCGGCCGCGCCAATCACCGCATCGACGAGGCTTCGCGCGCCGTTCTTGTGCCGGCCAATCGTTTCGAGGTGCTGGAGTGCGCCGTGGCGATCGATGCGATCGCGGAAAACGCGCAGGACACGCCACCGTTGCGCACCGGCGCGCTCGATGTGCTGGCGCAGCATGTGCTGGGCCGCGCCTGCGGCGAGCCGTTTCTGTCCGACGAACTCTATGCCGAAGTACTGACGGCCGCGCCCTATGCGACTCTCACCCGCCTCGATTTCGACGACGTGGTCGATTTCGTCGCCACCGGCGGCTACGCGTTGAAGACCTATGAACGTTTCGCCCGCATCAAGCAGGACAAGCAGGGCCGCTGGCGCGTCGCCAATCCGAAGGTGCGGCAGAGCTATCGCCTCAATGTCGGCACCATCGTCGAGGAGCCGATGCTCAAAGTGCGGCTGGTGCGCTCGCGCGGCGCAGGCGCAGGTTCGACCGGCGCGATCGCGCGCGGCGGGAGAATGCTCGGCGAGATCGAGGAATATTTCATCGAGGGACTGGTGGTCGGCGACACCTTCGTGTTCGGTGGCGAGATCGTGCGCTACGAGGCGCTGGTGGAGGACCAGGTCTATGTCTCCCGCGCCAACGACAAGGACGCGAAAGTGCCGTCCTACATGGGCGGCAAGTTTCCGCTGTCGACGTATCTCGCCGAGCGCGTGCGCAGACTGCTCGACGACAAACGCGCCTGGAGCGTGCTGCCGGACCAGGTGCGCGACTGGCTGACACTGCAGCGGGATTTTTCGCGCGTGCCCGGTGCGCGCGAGCTGTTGGTCGAGACCTTTCCGCGCGGCAACAAGCATTATCTCATCTGCTATCCCTTCGAGGGGCGGCTTGCGCATCAGACGCTCGGCATGCTGCTGACGCGGCGGCTGGAGCGCGGCCGTGCCCGGCCGCTCGGCTTCGTCGCCAACGAATATGCGGTCGCGATCTGGGGGCTCGGCGACATGTCGTTCATGATCCGGCACGGCATGCTCGATCTCGACGCGCTGTTCGCCCCGGACATGCTGGGCGACGATCTCGAAGCGTGGCTTGCCGAATCCGCGCTGATGAAGCGCACCTTCCGCAATTGCGCCTTGATTTCCGGGTTGATCGCGCGGCGATTCACCGACGAGGAGAAGAGCCGGCGTCAGGTCTTGTTCTCGACCGATCTGATCTACGACGTGCTGCGCAAGCATCAGGCCGATCATGTGCTGCTGCGCGGCGCGCGCGCGGATGCGGCAACAGGCCTGCTCGATCTGCGCCGGCTCGGTGATATGCTGGCGCGAATCACCGGGCGAATCACTCATCGGGAACTCGATCATGTTTCGCCGCTTGCGGTGCCGGTGATGCTGGAAATCGGCCGCGAGTCAGTTTATGGCGAGGCATCGGACGAGTTGCTGGCGGAAGCCGCCGACGAGCTCGTCAAAGAGGCGATGTCGTAACAAGACGTTGTTGAAAAGAAAATGATAGGACGGGGCGTTACTCTCTCCACATCGTCATGCCCGGGCTTGTCCCGGGCATCCACGCCATTTCTTTCGCGGCCAAGACGTGGATGGCCGGGACGAGCCCGGCCATGACTGAAGTAGCTTTCTCGGTTTCCTATCCCGGCGCGCTTGACGTCGCCGGCGTCACGATGCTCGGCGATCTCTCCGGCGCGCTGGTCTGGGAGGAGCAGCGCCTGCTCGTCGTCTCCGACCTGCATCTGGAAAAAGGCTCGAGCTTCGCCGCGCGCGGCGTGCTGCTGCCGCCTTACGACACCGTCGCAACCCTCGGCCGGCTCGCGGCGGTCGTCGCGCGGCACGATCCGCGCATGGTGATCGCGCTCGGCGATAGTTTCCATGACCGCGACGCGCATGAACGGCTGTCCGATGCCGACCGCGATACGTTGACGGCGCTGCAGGCGGGCCGCGACTGGATCTGGATCTCGGGCAATCACGATCCGGCGTTGCCCAGCGATCTCGGCGGCATGGTCGCGAATGAAGTCGCGATCGGGCCCATCGCGTTCCGGCACGAGCCGACCGGCGCGTTCGGCGAGATCGCCGGCCATCTGCATCCCAAGGCGCGCGTCGCCACCCGTGGCCGTGCGATGGAGCGGCGCTGTTTCGCCTCCGACGGCGAGCGCGCGGTGATGCCCGCGTTCGGCGCCTATACCGGCGGCCTCAGTATCCGCGATGCCGCGTTTTCGAAAATATTCCAGTCGCTCGGCTTCACGGCGCATGTGCTCGGCGACAACCGCCTGCACTCGATCGCCGCCTCGCGCTGCTACTGATCTTTCGATCGCTCTTCTTCACCTCGCCCCGCTTGCGGGGAGAGATCGGATTTTACGCAACGGGTCGGCGCGAAGCGCCGCCCGATGACAGGCTCTGCGAAAAATCCGGGTGAGGCCGACTCACCGCGCATTCAGTGCTCATGGAGGCAGCCCCCTCACCCCAACCCTCGCAGAGCGAGCGGACTTCGTCTGCCAGCCAACTACGCCGCCTTCGCCTGCACCGTGTCGCAGAACTCGGCGAGGCGTTCGGCGAGCCGCAGGGTCGCCGGGCTGGCATTGGGAGAGGCCAGCAGCGCCACCTCCGTCTTCTCGATCGGCGCGAAACCGTCCTTGACGGTGAGCACACGGTGGTCGGCCTGGATCGCCATCTCGGAGAGAATGGAAAGGCCCATCCCGGCGGCGACCGCGGCCTGGATTCCGGCGAGACTCGAAGAAGTATAGGCCATGTGCCAGCCGCGCCCGGCGCTTTCCAGCGCATGGATCGCGCGGGCCCGGTACAGGCAGCCGCCGGGAAAGCCGATCAGCGGCAGGGAGGCGATCTTCAAATCGATCGGATGGCTCTTGCTGGTCACCCAGTGCACCCGCTCCGGCCATACCGCGATGCCGCCTTTCTCGCCGGCATCGCGCTTGAACAGCGCGAGATCGAGCTCGCCGCGTTCCAGATCGCGCCTGAGCGTGAGGCTCTGGTCGGCGCGCACGTGAAGCCTCGGGCCCGCGCCCCTGCGGGAGCATGTCGCCAGCAATTTCGCGAGCCTGTAGGCGGCGAAATCCTCGGGGATGCCGAGCCGCACCGCGCCCTCGTTGCCCGGCCGTGTCACCACGTCGCGCGCTTCCTCCGCCAGCGACAACAGCCGCCGCGCATAGGACAACAGCCGCTCGCCCGCTTCGGTCGGCGTCACGTCCTTGCCGTTCCGGACCAATAATGGCTGGCCGACATCCTGTTCGAGCCGTTTGATCTGCTGGCTGACGGTCGACTGGGTGCGATGGACGCGCTCGCCGGCGCGGGTGAAACCGCCGGCGTCGACGACGGAGACGAAACTGCGCAGCAGGTCGAGATCGAGCATGGGGTGACCTTTGGAAGTGTGACCTTTGGAAGTGTGACCTTTGGAACCGTGTTGTTTAGAAGTGTGGCCTATTCGATTTTCCACTGATTGTAAGTTTATCATTTAATTTCCAAATGGCAACGCGATCACGTAGAGCCTTTGAGTCGGAACAAAGGCTCTGGCCTCTTGTTCTGACGCGTTTTTTCTTCACGCGAACCGGTACCACTTCGCTCGAAAACGCTCTGGATCAAGGGCCCAAGGAGAGTCCCATGTCGCTTGCGCCCTCGGTTTCGGTCCCCCGCAGCCGCTTCAATCCGTTGCCGTTCTACATCGCTTTGTTCTGCCTGCTCTGGAGCTTCGCCTTCGTCGCCGGCAAGATCGGCGTCACCGATTGCCCGCCGCTGATCCTGCTGGCCGCGCGGTTCCTGCTCGCGGGCATTCTGATTCTCGCTATCTCTGTGTTTCGCCGCGATGTGTCGCCGCTGTCGTGGCGCGACGTCGCGGTGTTCGCCATTCTCGGCGTCGCCAACAACGCGCTCTATCTCGGTCTGGGCTATACCGGGCTGAAGTCGGTCTCCGCCGGCCTTGGCGGCCTGATCGTCTCCGCCAATCCGGTATTCACGGCGGCGCTGGCCGCGTTGTTTCTCGGCGAGCGGCTGACCTGGCGCAAGATCGCAGGGCTCTTGCTCGGCATCCTGGGCGTCGGCCTCATCGTCTGGCACCGCATGTCCGTCGGCACCGATAGCCTGCACGGCATTCTTTTCACGCTGGCCTCGCTCGCCTCCATCGTGGCTGGCACCATCCTGTTCAAGCTGCTGGCGCCGAAGGGCAGTCTCTGGATCGGCAACGGCGTGCAGAATCTCGCCGGGGGGATTGCGCTGCTGCCGTTCGCGTTCACCTTCGCCGATGTCGGCGACATCGTGCCGAGCACGCGGCTGTTCGCAGCCTTCGCGTTCCTGGTGCTGGGCGGCTCGATCCTGGCTTACCTCCTGTGGTTCCATCTCCTGAAAGTGTGTGGCGCGACGGCTGCGAGTGCCTATCACTTCCTGATGCCGCCGCTTGCGATGCTGTTCGCCTGGCTAGTGCTCGGTGAGCATGTCGCGTTCAGGGATTTGCTGGGAATCATTCCGGTGGTCGCGGGGATTTATCTGGTCACTCGTCCGGCCGCCGCGGCCCGCCCGTCTTCGGAGAGGAGCAAACCATGACATTGTCCATCACGCTGGTCGGCGGGCCGACCGCGCTGATCGAAATCGACGGCTTTCGCCTTTTGACCGATCCGACCTTCGATGGGCCCGGCGCCTATCAATTGCCGCATGTGAAGCTGGAGAAGCTTGCGGGACCCGCGCTTGGCGTCGACAAGATCGGCGAGATCGACGCGGTGCTGCTGAGCCACGATCAGCATTCGGACAATCTCGATCATTCAGGGAAGGATTTTCTCAGCCGCGCCAAGCGCGTGCTCACCACCGAGGCCGGCGCGAAGCGGCTCGGCAATCACGCCGAGGGTCTGGCGCCCTGGGCGAAAACCGAACTCACCAAGAACGGCAAATCGCTTGACGTCATCGCGACCCCGGCGCGTCAAGACGGTTCACCGATCTACATCAGCGGCGACACCGTCTGGTACGACGGCGTCGCCGAAGTCGCGCGGCGCTTCAAGGCCGGTGTGGTGCTGCCGTTCGCGGGCGCGGCGCAGACCCGCGGCCCCTTCCATCTCACCATGGACACCAACGACACGATCGAGACCGCGCGCGCGTTTCCCGATGCGGTGATCGTCCCCGTGCACACCGACGGCTGGGCGCATTTCCGGCAGAGCGCAAAAGACCTGCGCGCGACCTTCGATACGCTGGGGTTTGGCAAGCGGTTGAAGCTGCTGGAGCCCGGCGTCGCGACGATGATCGACCCGCTGGGCGAGACAGCGTAGTCGAGCAAAGCCGTCGCTGCATATAGAGTAGTGTCAGATCACACCTAGCTCGGCTAAGGCGTCGGCGCCGGCACGAATCTCGTGGCTCGAGCCATCAAGATCGCGGCCGACAGCTTCAAAGGCGCCGCCGAGATGCCGGGCGAAAAACGCCTCGGCTATTGCGATGTAAGAAATCCGATTGGGTGGTTTTTGGAACCCGTGACCTTCGTCCGGATAGACGATGTAGGTCACCGGGATATTTTTTGCCTGCATCGCAGCGACGATCGTGTCGCTTTCGGCCACTTTGCATCGCACGTCGTTGGCGCCGTGAAAGATCAGCATAGGCTTCTTGATATCCTCAACCTTGTTGATCGGTGAGCGCTCAGCGAGCAACTTGCGGCCTTCCTCCGTGCGTGGATCACCATAGCTGCGATACATATATTCTGCAAAGCCAGCCCAATAGGGCGGCAGGGCCTCCAACAGTGTCCGCAGATTGGAAATACCGACCACTGGAACGGCGCAGCAAAAAACCTCTGGCGTGAAGGTCGCGCCGACAAACGAAGCCAAGCCACCATAGGACGTGCCGAAGATTGCGATCTTGTCCTTCTGTGCGATGCCTTCATCGACGGCCCATTGCACCATGTCGATCAGGTCGTCATGCATCTTACGGGCGTGCTCTTTTTCACTTGCGGCAACGAACGCCTTGCCGAAACCGGTCGAACCGCGATAGTTGACCGAGAGTACCGCATAACCCCGATCAGCCAGCCACTGATGATCGCCGCGATAGCCAAAGATATCTCGCGCCCATGGACCTCCATGAACGATCAGGACCATTGGCAACGGACGCGGCGGGCGATCGCCCTCGATATCAGCCGGCATCGTCAAATACGAAACGAGCGTGAGGCCGTCGCGCGATTTGCCCTCCACCGCGTGCATCGGCGCCAGGCGGTACGGCTTTAATTCCGGTCGGGCCTTGAACAACTCGGTAAGGGTCTGTTTGTCCCGATCAAGGAGATGATAAGTGGCGGGCTGCTCTGGCGTATAACTTACGATGATCCAGCGGCGATTATCATCAGCCTGACTTTGAACATGGAAGGCGTGCCCGGGAAGGCGCGCCTTTATCAAGTCAAGCTCCGTTGCGACCGCGGGCGTCAAAGCCGTCCATTCCTGCCGACCGGGATCGACGCAAACCGCCTCCGGCTCGAACGTCCGGGCGTTGAAAATGATGTCGGTAACATCGGCGCGTTCGCTCTTGAACAACACTCTCTCTTCGCCGGTCGACCAATCGATCTGTACCAGAGCTGATTTGTCCTGCTCGATGCTCGAGCTCATGTGAACGTGATTGCAACTGGCGTCAAACATCCAGACTCCCGTGCCCGCGTTGGCGTCAAACGGGATATCGCGCCAATGCGTGACCTTCTCGCCATCGAGACGCCAAAGCCTCGAACCTCCATCGGGAGCATTGCCGCGGGCGTGCCGCGGCTTCAATTGCCAGTCGAGCCCGACGAAATCAAACTCCTGCCGATTTTCCCAGACGAGGGTGCGTTGGCCGGTCGTCGGATCAAGCAGAAAGACATCGTGCCAGCGCGGGTCGCGATCGTTGAGGCTGATCGCGATCTTGTCGGGGACAATGTGTGACCAATGCGTCGGCATCGCACGGATATTGGTGAAGGGCGTGAGGTCGCGGAGTTCGGTACTGGAGGGCTCAACAACGTACATGTGCAGATTTTCATCGCCGTTCTCGTCGTTGAGAAACATGATGTAACGGCCGTCCGGGCTCCAATCCTGCCAGTTTATCGGCCGGCCCTTGGTGCGTGTAACCGGTTGTCCGGCCGCGACGCTGTCAACCGGGGACACCCAGACGTTCAGGACGCCGTCAACCGGGGCAAGCCACGACAATAATTGACCGTCCGGCGACAATTTGGCGCCTAAGAAGGTCGGGTTATCGAACAGCGTCCGGCGCGGGATCAAGGGGCGTGTTGGCATGTTAGATCTCTGTCGTGTTCGCTTAGATATCTGTCGTATTTGTGTAAGGCTGGCGAGGGATCGTCCAACGTCGAAAACTCTATCAAGCTGGCGTCGGCAAACTCTGCGATGTTGATCGACGAGTCGAGCCGCGTTCTCTTGCTGATGCCGAGCGGACTCAAGGATGTGCCGCATTCTGGACCCCCGACAACCGCAGCGCAGCCTTGAAGAACGCGGCGATATCGTGTTTGGCGCCGGCGCGTGCGTCCGAATCGCCGCCGATATGGACGCCGCGGGACGAGCAGGTGCTGAAATATGTCCCGATCTCACTACCGGCAAGCACCGCGCCGGTGTCGGTGCGGCGCAGCACGCGTGCCTCAATATCGTATTCGGTGTCGCAGCTCCCCGCCGTGGTCGCCTGGGCGATGAAATGCAACGGCTCGGTGCCGTCGAAAAGATGGTGGGCGCCGGGATACACGACGACCTTGATCGCGGCGCCCATGTTGCGGAACCATTCACCGTAACGCCGGCACGGCTCGGGCGGCGCCTGATCGTCCGCATCTCCGAGCAGCATAAGCATCGGTGCTCCCGTAATCTCTGCCGCGAGATAACGCGTATTGCAGCCGGGATAGAGGGCGACGTGAGCGGCGAACCGCACGCTGTCGGGCGCGCCGATGCGACGGACCGGCTCGAGCGCGGCGGTCAATGCCACCGTGCCGCCGCGCGAGAATCCCATCAGCGCGACGCGGGTCGGATCGATACGCGGATGACTAACGAGCAGGCGCAGCGCGGCGTAGACGTCCGCGACGCTGGCGGCGAACGACGGCTGATTGGCGAAGCCCTTGACGCCGCGCGGCGTGAAACTGTCGACGACGAAAACGGCGATGCCGATCGAGGTGAGCCGCTCGGCCCAAGCAAGGTCGCGGTCCTTCGAGACGCCGCCGGCGCTGTGGGTCAGCACGACCGCCGGCACCCGTTCGATACCGGCGGGAAGGCGCAGCTCTCCGCTCACCACCGTTTCGGGCGCTTTAGTCGTTTCCAGATACTGATCGAGGCCGGTCGGCGTCGAGCTCGCGAAGAAAATGGGTCCGTCGCGACCATCGGCAAGGGAAATCACAGGCGATTGAGCGAGCAGCGTCCCGGGACATATCAGCGCAAAAGCCATAAGAAGAATACGCATGAGATTGCCTCCGCCTGCCGATGGCGTCCCGGATCATTGCGGCAATTACATTTCAGTTCGTGAAACCGGAAAGAGGCCGCCAACCAGGGCGGCCTCGCCCGGATCGTCATCTCCTCGCCATTCCCGCGTATTGCCTGCCGCTGTAGGGGCCAACATGAACGCCGGTTTTCATGCATTGCGCTTTTGCCGCCAGGCACATCTGGACCGCGTCCGTCCGATCGCCGGAATCGCGAATGCATGAGGCTGCGTACGCGCTGCATGTGTGGGGGATAGCAGCCCTCATCATGACCTCCTGTAGCGACAAGAGCGGCCCTCATCAGACGACTGGCAACGCCTGCCGTCCATCTTGGCGGCCGACGCGGTCGTGAAATCGGACGATACGATGATGCCGGACATTGCGTGCGACAAGATAACGGCCGTTGTCTTCCTGGTGGACTTCCTGATTTGGCTCATCACGCGATAACTCCGAGTTCGGATGCGCTTCAGCCATGATGCGTGCGATGCGCCGGCGGACCGTCGCGGGGCGCGCCATCGTTACGCCAATCGACGGCGTGCGCGGCAGGCGTGCAATGTCGCGCAGGATCGCCGCATAGAACGGACGATCGCCCAACGCTTCGATCGCCGCGTCGTCGCCCGCCAGCTCCGCCAGCGCCGTCAATCGCCCGTGCAGCCACCAGGAGAACGGGCTGAACCAGAAGACCGATCGGTTAACCTGCGACAGAAGCTGAACATAGAAGTCGCCGCGCGCCACATGCGCCGCTTCGTGCGCGAGGACCGCGCGACGCTTGCGTGCATCCCAGTTGACGCACTCCGCTGGCAACAGCACGTGGGCGCCAACGGTGACAGGCGCGCCGATCCAGGTGTTCGTTCGCAGCTTCGTGCCGGCGGCCCAGTCGGCTCCCACCGGTCGCGTGGCGCGCAGCATTCTCTCCGACAAGATGAGGCCCCGCAACAGGCGCAGAAGAAGGAGAGCGGCTACGAAGACATAGAATCCGGTCAGCCATTTGCTCCAGGCGAAAACCAAATGCGGCTCCAATGCACGCGCCGCAGTCACGCCAGAGGAGGCGACGGCCCACACAATTGCCGGCATCGCGATCGAAGCGATCAAGACCACGGTCCAGGCAGAGAGCAGCAACTTCGGACGACCCACATGGAACGTCCAGAGGCAGAGCTGAACCGCGAAGGCCAGCAGCAGCGTGCCCATCGCTGCCCCAATGACGATCTCCAGCATCACGTGTTTCCTTTCTTTTTTTCTTCTCTGGCCTCCTCAATGCGCCTTGCAAGGCGTTGCAAGGTCTGGCGATCGAGCATGCGCGCATCCACCATGCCGACCAGCACCTCCTCGACGGATCCGTTGCAGAGCCAGTCCACGACTCCCTTCACTGCGCGGGCCGCAACCTGTGGCCGCGCCTCGGCGGCCCTGAAAACACAGGTCCGACCGTCGACGGTGTGGATGATATAGCCCTTGTCCTCCAGTCGCCGCAGCACGGTGCGCACAGTCGATTCCTTCGGCCTGCGGGCGAGGCGCTCACGGATCGCATCGGCGGTGGTCTCACGCGCGGCCCACACCAATTGCATGACCTCGCGTTCGAGTTCGCCAAGTTCGGGTGCTCTGTCGGCCATTGATGTGCGACCTTGTGTAATGCTACCATTTGTAGCATATCTGGTACGTCACGCATCCGTCAAGCCCGCGCAGCAATGGCTCACGCACAGCCGCCGTGATTGAGGGATGGATCCTGGTCGCTCGCTCTGCCAGGCGGAGCCGGATCGTTGTTGCGGAGCGTCGTCCTCCGTGCGACGCTCTGTAGCGTTACGCGAGAGCCAAAATCGAAGGAAAAATCAAGATGGATGACAGCCTGCCCGAACTAGGCGACCTCGAACGCGAGGTCATGCAACTGGTTTGGGCCCACGGTCCTTTGACGGCAGAGGACGTGCGTGAGCGGCTGTCGCGCCGTCTCAAGGAATCGACCGTTCGGACCGTGCTGCGAAGGCTGGAAGACAAGGGCTACACGAGGCACACGGTGGATGGGCGAACCTACGTCTACCACGCGGCCGAGCCACGCGGACGGGTTGCGGCGAAGGCGGTGCAACGCATCGTCGACTGGTTCTGCAACGGTTCCATCGAAGAGGTCCTGGTTGGCATGGTGGATAGCGCAATGCTCGACCAACGCCAGTTGCGCATGCTCACCGACAAGGTTGCCAAGGCCAAGGAGAAGGCCAAGGAGAAGTCCAGGGAAAAGGAAAAGGCGAAGGGAGGGAAAAAGTGATGCTGGCTATACTGGCGGAGTCGGCGCTGCGCTCCTTGCTGCTCGGCAGCGTCGTGTGGATTGGCCTATATCTTTTCCGGGTCCGAAATCCGCACGTGCAGATGACATCCTGGGTCATCGTGCTGGTGGCGTCGCTGGCGATGCCGCTCTTGATGCACTGGACCACGGTGACCATCACCTTGAACCCTTTGCCGGTCCCGGCGCCGGAAAGCTTGTGGCCGGCCAAGAATCCGTTGCCGGAGCCATTGGGCGCGTCGCCTCCGTCGTCGGAGCTCGGCGCCGCCGTC
>WNGJ01002861.1_pt1 | contig 29625 bp, 34 predicted proteins | sample 5400611 | NCBI WGS metagenome assembly WNGJ01 (sample SAMN13153375, study PRJNA577476) | soil metagenome | isolation source: 40 cm soil or saprolite under Garry oak tree replicate 1 | place: USA:California | collected 2016-06-15
CCGCTTGGCCGCGCCGGCCTGTTTACCGCCGCTCGGACCCTTGGCGCCGGAGGAGGGGCGGCCTCCCGCTTTGGCTTGCTTACTGCCGCTCGGACCCTTGGCGCCGGATGAAGGGCCCTTTCCTTTCGCCGGTTTAGCCTGGCCACGATCGGCACCGCCGGGACGGTTGGCGGAGCCGCGATCTCCGAGGTTGGCGCGGTCGCTAACGGGCTTGAGCACCTGCTCGCCGCCGCGGCCTCGGAAATCATTCCGCGCTGCGCTCCCCGCCCGCAGATTGTTGTTGCCGAACTTTTGCTGCAGGCTCGCGTTGTTGTATCTCACTCCTTGGCGGTGCTGGGGATTATGCTCCCAATGCGTGACACGGTTGCCGCGATTGATCTGGATGTTGTTCCCGCCGCCGCTCCAATTGATGCTTCCGCCCCAATAATTCGCGCCCCAGCGCCCCAGGGCATATCCCGCGCCGAATGCTATGCCGGTCGCGAGCAGCCCCCCGGGGTGGTAGCCGGACGGGTAATAATAGTACGGCGGGTAGTCTGGATACGGCCACTCGCCGTACGCGACGGCGGGGTCGTAATACGGCACATAGACCGTGTCGGGGGTAGTAGACTCGATGGCGATGACCTGCTTGTTCTGCTCCTGCCTGACGGCAACCTTCTGTTCTTTGGTCGATTTCAGCTTGTTATTCGCCTGGGCTTTCGATCGCAGCCGCTGGATGGCATCCATGACATCCGGCTGCTGAGCAAGAACTGCATCGCCCAGTTTTTGCGTCCAATCGAGCTTTGTGCTCATCATCGTAAGAACGGATGGCGTCGCGACCAGCGACTTCACACTTTCGTCCCAAGCTTGTTTGTCGACCTGAGCTTTAAGCGGATCTCCCTTGAGGTTCTTGTTCTCGGTTGCCCAGCGTTCGGCCTGTACCACCTCGAGGGGATAACTGGATGCGATCAATACTTGTGCCAGCAATGTGTCCGGATAGAGCGCAATCGGCGCAACGAGCGCGTCAAGCTCCTCGGATTTGAGCAGCTGCTGGCTACTAGATGCGGCAGGCGGGGGACTTGGGTTCTGTGCCGCCGCACTCAAAGGCATAAGCACAAGAAATGCCACTACCGATGGCCGTATCGTCCACAACATCATTTACGCCTCCTTATGCGCGGCACCACATTCATGTTTTTGGATCCGATTTTATTCCTCGAAATGCCTTGTTTGCGCGGGTGGCAATAGCGGAGAAAACTGGCCGCAGCATGACGATCGCGCTTACGATGAGCACGATGAGGACAAATCCCAACCACCACCGAATGACATCAAATCTTGGGTCGCCCTCCGCCACAAACAATTCCGGGAGATAGTTAAGGATGATCAAGATTCGCTCAAGAATCCAATCGATCATCGGTTTTCCTCCATGCCCCTCTCCTCTCACTTTCAGAGGTCGGGCGAGGTCGTCTCAGCCACCGAAGAGCCCTAGTGACCCTCAAAGAAGATGTAATTCTGCCAACTCCGCATGCGGAGCAAGATACGCCGGAGTAGGGCCACGTGCTCCCAGTGCTTCGTCAGGATGGCGACCTGCGCGGCAGCTCCTAAAGGGATTTGGTAACCGGAAACGTCATCCAGAATTTCGATTTCTGCTGCCGCTCGGTCATTGTAAGTTTGTACGCCAAAGTCCTGCAGCGTCCCGGTCGGCTGAAACTGACCGGCCGCAATCGCGTCCAGCACTAGGGCTACCCTGCCCCTGAATACACGTCCGGGCACGGCATCGAAAGCAATCTCGGCGTGGTCACCGACTCTGACCCTTTGCAACGAATTCTGTCGAAAAGCTGCTGCGAGCAGTTGGTCCCGGTGGCCCGAATTGACGAACACCATCACGGGCCGCAATGGAGCGGGAACCACGTACATTCCAGGGCGCAGCGCGACCTGGGTCGCAAACCCTGCGGTTGGCGCGCGGGTGACAGTCTGATCGAGGTCGAACTCGGCATCGCGCAATTCCGCCTGTAGGCGCGCGACCGTGGTGTTTACGCCACCAATCTCCGAAGTATACGCCAATCGGGCGCGCTCCTCGGCAGCTCTGGCTCCGGCCAAACTTTGTCTCGCCGTTTCGAGATTGCGCTCATACGTATCGAGCGCCGCCTGTGCAATCACTTTCCTTTCGAAGAGTTGGGCCTGGCGGTCATAATTCTCCTGCGCCAGCTGGAACTGCGCCTGAGCCCTTTCGGCACCTGCAGTCGCCTGGTCGAGGGAGGCCTTGAGCTGCTTCACGCTTTGCTCGGCTTCCGCCAGCAGGGCCTTCTTCTGCTCGACGACGTACTGGTAGGGCCGCGGATCAATGCGAAAGAGTACGTCTCCTTCCTTCAAGGGGGCATTGGCTGCGACCGGAACCTCAATGACCCGACCCTTGACGCCAGGAAGAATTGGGGTAGCCGAAAAGTAGATGCGCGCCGTGGCTGTGAACGGGTGATTGTAATTCATTATAAGCAGAAGCAATGAGATGCCGATGATCCCGCCCAGCGCCGCAGTGGCAAGGGACCACTGGTTCACCGGGATCCTGAAGATCTTGAAAATCGCGAAGCAAATTGAGACGTAGATGAGAATGAGTAGGAGTTCCATTATTCAACCTCCAACCTCAGTCATCCTCCCGGGATGGATGTTGCGGTTAGATGTCGCCGGGCTTTCAAGACTTGGTTTTGTCCCGGGCTTGACATGACATTCCAGATCTGCGATCCGCCGACGCAACTCGGCAAGTTCTTCTGCAGGTGTGAGGTTCTCCGAATTTCCCTGCGACGTCTTACTGAAACCCCAACCACGCTCAGGCCGGTACGCCATCGCCCAAATCCAAAGAAAAGGCCACAGAGCGTGAAGGGTGAACAAGCTGACCCACCCTGCTGCGTGGATAGCGTCTTGGTGGGGATGATCGCGCGACTTTGCAATTGTGTGCGGAATGTCGTGGATGGCGATGATTCCGTAAAAAATCACCACCACAACGAAGACCAGAACCCCAAGTGCGAAATAGTTCAGGAAGGGGTCATCTATCATCTAACTCCCCTTGACGTTTCGACGTGCGCTAATGCTGAACGCGTTCCATCTGAGCCCCTTGGGCGTTTTCTCGCTTACCGACATTGCGAGCCACAAGCAGATCACAGGTTCAAAGCCTGGACATCTCTTGCCCTTTCTATTGGCAGACTTGGTAAGTCGCTCCTGAAATCGCAGAACAGCATTGATCTAGCCTAAATCATCAACGGCATTTGCCCCTATTCGAGAGTGGTGATAGTATAGCAGCCTTTCTGGGTGCTACCTAGGAAAATTGACAGTTCGATGACCCGATGCCGCCAGGCCCCCGTTGGTGAGCCGGCGAGCGCCCGGTCGGTTCGCAGTGTTCTTGCTTTAACGCTTTGCCGAAAATCAAAACGTAGATCTGGATGCTTAGAGGGAGCCTGACATGATCGCGGGAGTGAAGCGCGCTCTTCCCCGTATTCGACTGGTTGGCCGCTAGGCTAGGGGGACAGCGCGGGCGTGCCAAGGGAGATCTATTAGCTGTGGCACAAATATTTGCCGCGAGGATACAAGCTGCGACGTGCAAATTGTCGACTGGACGGGCAGAATGCAAGGAGACATAGGCCGAGCCCAACGCGTTCGTCTCAGACGCAACTCAATGAGGATCACTGCTGATGTTACACGCAGCTAAGTATTCGGCAATTGAGGTGCTGCGCACAGGACGCCGGGTCGAAATCCGCGCCCTCAGACCGGAGGACCGATCCGACCTCCTCGCAGCCGTTGACCGCACCAGCACCGAATCGCTTTATCGCCGGTTTTTTGGTGTACGACGCGGTTTTACCGAGCAGGAAGTAGACTTCTTTTTGAACGTCGATTTCGCTAACCACGTGGCCTTGGTGGCAGTGGTGGAAGAAAGCGGGCTACCAGTGATCGCCGGTGGCGGACGCTACATAATCTTGCAGCCCGGGAAGGCCGAGGTGGCTTTTGCGGTAGTCGATCAGTACCAGGGCAAAGGTATCGGCGGAGCACTGATGCGCCATCTCGCAGCCATTGCTCGTGGAACCGGCATCACGGAACTGACTGCGGATGTCCTTTCGGACAACATTCCCATGTTGAAAGTATTCGAAAAAGGCGGATGTCGAGTGAGTACGAAGCGCGACTCCCAAGTCGTCCACGTCGCGCTTCAGCTGTTCTAACTGCTACGTCCCATGCACTTTCTGCAGCTTCGAGAGGCGACTACGCTCCTTCCGGCTTGTCTCACTTTTGCCTCAGCTTCGATCGGTGTCGTTAGGCTCACCGGCGTTAGCCTTGTCTTATCCTGGGTGCTAGTCTAGCGGTCTGATTCATACGGAAATTCGCGAGAAGCTCCGGGACGTGGTCGGCCTCTATGTTAAGCCTCCCGCGCCCACACTGTCGTTCTTTGGTCGACGAGAAGAGCCAAATCCGGGCCCTCGACGCACCCAGCCAAGGCGCAGATGAAGCCTGGTCGCGCCGGCACGATGACACAGGACTACGACGCAACGAGACGGGACGACCACCCTGGGGCGATTCCAGTTCCAAAGCGGACGATTCGTTTGGCTGGGCATACTATCGCCGCCCCAGGAGTGAGCGGCGGCTGCCGTTTCGCCGAGCTTCCTCGCGGCAAGCGAAGGTGGCCGTGCAGATCGATCGAGCGCGACAATCCCGCTGAGGGGGTGACCGTATTTGTCGAAAATGCGTCAAGATTCACGTTAGACATTCCACCTTCGGTTCGTCGAACCGCCAGCCCATGGGCCTGGTGCATTACACCGACGCGGAGCGCTATCGCCACGGCTAGCCTGGTCGCTCATTTGCCAGGCCCGAGTACGGTTTCGACAGCCTGCATGATCGGCACATTGGAATTGATGCGACAGTACTGCTTCACCTTTTCCGCGTTTTCCTTGAATCGCTGCGTGTCTATCATGGTGTTTCCTTGCTTGCCGCTATAGTAGCCCTGTATCCAAAACGGAATGAAATCAGAATTCGGAATCTTATAAAGAACGTACTGTTCGCAAGTTACTTTAGCCATGTCGATCGTGACCTGGGCGGGCGCATCGAAGGTGAAAGCTAGCACTAAGATAGCTGCTCCATGCAACGTACGCCTCGACTTCCACATCACCTGTCCCTCCCGAATTCGAAAGTTCTCTAGGAACATAGCAGCAGCCCGTCAATGCGTATCTCTAACGGCCGACTCTGCGGTTGACACTACCTGATCAACACGGGCCCATGCAACCAACAATTCCCAAGCGACAGCGAGCACGATCGGGCCGATGAAAACCTCGATGAGTCCGTTGTCCTTGTCGGAAATCAAATCCGGGCATACTGATGATGCAATCCGCCCAAAATTGGCCGGCACAGAACGCGCCCGGCGGCCTGCACAGCGCGCGGTATCGGCGCATCCTTGTTCAGTGATAAGTGGGTGCGCGCCTCGTTGAAGTATTCCATGTACGACAGCAGCACGTGCCGAAGGTGCCGCTCCCCAAGCACGACGACATGGTCAACGCATTCCCGCCGGATCGAACCGATCAACCGTTCGGCATAGGCATTTTGCCAAGGCGACCGCGGCGAGGTCGGTCGATCTCGGATGCCCATCGCCCGAACACGCCACGCCATAGGCACGATCCCGGTCGTGGATGAGGTACTCTGGAGCCCTCTCCCAGCCGCATGCCTCAGTGATCTGACGAGCGATCCACTCGGCGGTCGGGTGCGCGGTGGCCCCCAGCCATAAGATCCGGCGCCGATCGTGGCGCAGGATGAGCAAGCCATACAGAAGCCGGAACGAAATCGTCGGCACCACGAAAAGATCCATCGCGACGATCCCGTCGGCATGATTGCGCACAAAGGTCGTCCGGCCCTGGGACGGCGGTCGCTTCCGCCGCGCCATGTACTTGGCTACACTCGTCTGCCCAACATCGATGCCGAGCTTGAGCAGTTCGCCGTGGATCCGCGGTGCGCCCCATAGCGGGTTGGCAAGGCTCATGTCACGGATCAACTGGCGTATCTCCGGCGGCACCTTTGGCCGTCCCCCGCGGGTTTTCGATTTCCAGCGCCAATAGGCTCTGAACCCTGCCCGGTGCCAACGGATCAAGGTATCCGGCTTGACGATCGCCAGCGCGCCCCGAACATCGGGGAATAGCCGATAGAGGCCAACGAATAGCAATCGGTCGATCCTGCTGATGAGAAGCCTTTTTGGCGCGGTCCGCCGCAGGATGTTGATCTACTGGCGCAGCATCAAGTTCTCCGCCTCGAGCGCCCGTCTCAATCGGAACAGCCCGACAAGCGCCCACCAGGTCAGTCTGCAAAAGTCCCACATCGGACAACAGCATCGCCCGATTCGCAGCCACTCGCCAGCCGGACGAGGTTTCCGATAGGGACAGGTGCCATGTTCCGACGCTCAAACGCGGCGACGTTTGCGGCGACGTTTAATGCTGGACAGCCTGCCAGCCCACAGAGTCGCCGGCGTGCGGGAGGCGATTGAAACTGCTGGCGCGACGCTACGCTATCTTCCCAAATACTCGCCGGATCTCAATCCGATCGAGCAGGCATTCAGCAAATTGAAAGCGCATCTCCGGAAGGCGGCTGAGCGAACCATTCCGCGCCTCTCGCGCAGGATTGGCGCCCTCGCTGCCACGTTCAGCGCCCAGGAATGCGCCAATTACTTCAGCCACGCAGGCTATGCTTCAAAGTGACCGGAATCCGCTCTAATTGCTCTTTTCAGGATGGAGGCTGTGGGGCACCAACTTTTCATGTTTCCTCTCAGGTATGGGTGGTCGGCCGCCGTTAACTCTAGTCGATGATGTGATATCCACCATCCACGTAGAGCGTCTCTCCAGTAATGAGCCGGGCGGCGTCATGCGCCAGAAACGCGGTGGCAAGGCCCACGTCGTCGATGCTCACGAGACTGCGGGCGGGAGCTTTTGTTCGCGCCTTCTCCAATAGATCGTCAAATTCGGGAATCCCTGACGCCGCACGGGTGGCGAGAGGGCCCGGCGAGATCGCGTGGACACGGATCCCCTTGGGGCCAAGTTCAGCGGCCATATAGCGCACGGCGCTTTCCAATGCCGCCTTGGCTACCCCCATAATGTTGTAATTTTCTACGACCATTTGGCTGCCGTAATAGGTCATCGTGAAGAGCGTCCCGCCTTTGCTCATCAACGGTTCCGCCAAGTGTGCCATGCGAATGAAGGACCAGCAGGATACATCCATGGTGGTGAGAAAACCGTCGCGTTGGACGTCGACAACCCGTCCCTGCAGCGCTTCCTTAGGGGAGAACGCGATGGAGTGGACGACGAAGTCGAGCTCACCCCAATCCTTCGCGATCCGCTCGAAGACCGCCTCTATTTCGCCGGACGCGCGTACATCGAGTGGCATCGTGATTGGTGCCTCGAGTTCGCGAGCAAGCGGCTCAACGTATTTCCTTGCCCTTTCGTTGAGATAGGTCACCGCAAGTTCTGCGCCCAACCCTCGAAATGCCTTGGCACAGCCCCAGGCAATCGACTGTTCATTGGCGATGCCGATGATGAGACCCTTTTTGCCCTCCAAAAGCTTGGCTTTGAAAACAGGAATCATGGATCAATCCTCTTGCGGGGTGGTGAAGAGCAGAAGTCAGTCCTTAGCTGACAGACTTGATGGGGACTGTGGTTTTTTAGGTTCATTGAGGCATTTCCGAAACATGGTTCGGAATTGCAAGCTCCGCCTCAGTCGCCGCAATCACTTGTGCAATGGAAATTCCATGACCTGTCTCGATCAGCGTCGCGCGGCCACCGGGAAACGAGATTACTGCCAATTCTGTGACCACCAAATCGACGGGACGTGTCGACGTGATGGGCAACGTGCATTGTCTTACGAGTTTTGCCGAACCCTTGGCGGTGTGCTGCATAGCCACGATGACGCGTTTCGCACCGGAGACCAAATCCATAGCTCCGCCCATGCCTGGCACCATTTTGTTGGGAATCATCCAGTTGGCTAGTTGTCCGACCTGATCGACCTGTAGACCGCCGAGGACTGTGAGATCGAGATGACCCCCACGGATAAGGCCAAAAGACATTGCGCTATCGAATGTGCTGGCGCCAGGTAGCGCCGTGACGGGACGGCCGGCTGCGTCCGTAAGCATCGGATGGGCCATGCCTTCTTCGGGGATTGACCCGGTACCGATCAGCCCATTTTCGGACTGGAAAAACACCTGCATTCCACTTGGCACATGGTTTGCCACCAGCGTGGGAATCCCGATGCCAAGGTTCACCAGCATGCCGGGCGAAAGCTCCCGCGCAATCCGGCGGGCGATGATTATCTGCGGTTCCATTGGCGTCTCACGGATTGGCGACGATATAGTCGACGATGGGCGCGGGCGTCACGACATGATCGGGCGATATCACGCCGATAGGCACAATGTTGTCGGCGCCTGCAATAACAGTATCTGCAGCCATCGCTATCACCGGATTGAAATTACGAGCGGTGAGTGCGTAGCTAAGATTGCCCAGGTAATCAGCAATGAATGCCTGCACCAGCGCGAAGTCGGCGCGGAGCGCCGTTTCGAGCAGGTAACTTTTGCCCTTTACTTCGATGCGCTGCTTCCCGTTATCGACGGCCGTGCCTACACCCGTTTGCGTCAAGATCCCACCCAGCCCATGCCCGCCGGCGCGAATGCGTTCGATGAGGGTACCTTGCGGGACGAGCTCGACCTCCAATTCGCCTGCCATCATCTGTCGCTGGGTTTCGGGATTAAGACCAATGTGGCTGACGATGACCTTGCGCAGAAGCTTGGATTGAACAAGCTTGCCAATTCCTTTGCCCGGCATGGCGGTGTCATTCGCGATCAAGGTAAGATCGCGCTTTCCCTGACGTATGATCTCGTCAATGATGCGTTCAGGCGTGCCAACGGCCATGAAACCGCCAACCATTAAACTTGCGCCGTGAGGGATCATCTCAACGGACTGATCGAGAGAAAGGGTCCGCATTTTTGCAAGCTCTCTGGAATGCTCGATTATTGCGCAGTCCACCCGCCGTCTACCGGCAGGGCCGCCCCTCGAATCTGGGACGCGGCTTCCGAACAGAGGAACACCGCCAGTGCGCCAATCTGCTCGGGCGTGGTAAATTCAAGGGATGGCTGCTTCTCGGATAGCAAATCGGCTTTCGCTTGATCGACCGAGATACTCTCCCGAGACGCGCGCTCCTTGATCTGTTTGTCAACCAACGGCGTCAGGACCCAACCAGGGCAAATTGCATTGCAGGTGATGTCGGTTCTTGCGACCTTGGTCAGCCCGAGCACACCATGCTTCGCAGCCACATACGCCGCCTTATCCACTGATGCGACCAGACCATGCGTCGAAGCTATGCTCGCGCTGTGCGGACTCCACCATTTGGACAAAACCAAACTCTCCTCACGCCATTGCCCTTTCTGGGGACTGCGGCTGGCGGTATGCCGGGATCAGCGTCAACGTATGCCGTGCAATCATCAGCTCTTCATCGGTAGGCATGACATAGAGACCCGCACGGCTGTCTAGTCGAGATATCAGAGACTCTCGGGCTGCATTGGCGGTCGGATCGAGAGTGACGCCCAGCCAACCTAGTTTTTCCGCGATACGGGCGCGGATGATTGCCGAGTTCTCACCAACTCCACCCGTGAATACAAAGGCATCGATTCCGCCGAGTGCGGCCGCTAACATCCCAGCATGCAGCCCGACGCGGTAGACGAAATAGTCGATGGCGAAGGCCGCCCGGGGATCGGAGCTGCTTTGCAGCTGGCGCATGTCGTTGCTGATCCCTGACAGGCCTTTTAGGCCGCACTCGTGGTAAAAGAGAGCCTGAACCTCAGAGGCACTCATTCCCTTTTCGGTTATTAGGTAGAGCGCGACGCCGGGATCGATCTGTCCTGGGCGCGTCCCCATCGGCAAACCGTCGAGCGCCGTAAAGCCCATCGTGCTTTCGATGCTGCGTCCGCTTGAAAGCGCGCACATGGAGGCGCCGCTGCCAAGGTGCGCGACGATTACCCGCCCACCTGCGATATCCGGCGCGACATCACGAAGACGCTCAGCGATGTATTCGTATGAGAGCCCGTGGAAGCCGTAGCGGCGCACTCCTTCCTTGTAGAACTGCTCGGGGATTGCAAAATGGTCCGCCAGAGCGCCGTGGGTGCGATGGAAAGCGGTATCAAAGCAGGCCACCTGCGGCAGCTTCGGGAAACGTGAGAGAATGGCGCGAATTGGCGCAAGATTGTTGGGCTGATGAAGCGGCGCCAGCGATACATAACGCTCCAGCCGGGCCAGTACCTCGTGATCAACGACAACCGGTCGATCGTAATCGGGTCCACCGTGAACCACGCGGTGTCCGACCGCAATCGGATCGATGGCCTGCTCGTCCTTCAGCCAAGCGCCGGCCAAGTTGAGGGCAGTCGGCACATCAGGCACGTCATTGACCTGAAATGCACGATCGACTGCGACTTTCCCATCTGCATCGCTTGCCCCCAACCGGGGCCGTGTACCGATGCCATCCATCTGGCCTTTAATCAGGCGTTTAAGACCGTGTTCTTTGATCCCGAAGACCTGGAACTTGACGCTTGAGGAACCGGCGTTGACGACGAGGATCGTTTTCATGACATTCAGGCTGCCGGCAAGGCTGCGGTACGATGGCGGGAATGAGCGTAAAGCACCGCGACCGCGCAAGACGCCATGCGCGCTCGTACCGAATCCGCGCGCGAGGTCAGAATGATCGGCACCCGCGCGCCGAGGACGATCCCTGCTGCGTCCGCCTTCGCCAGAAATGTCAAGTTCTTGGCCAGCATATTGCCTGCCTCGAGATCGGGCACGACCAGGATTTGCGCCCGGCCGGCGACTTCGGAGCGAATGCCCTTGATCTTGGCTGCCTCGGGATCGATGGCGTTGTCGAATGCGAGCGGACCGTCGAGGAGGCCGCCAGTAATTTGACCCCGATCGGCCATCTTGCACAGCGCGGCGGCATCGATGGTCGAGGGAATTTTGGTGGTTACAGTCTCCACGGCCGAGAGCAAGGCGACCCGTGGCGTGCCGAAGCCAAGCTCCGTGAAGAAATCAATCGCATTCTGGACGATGTCGCGCTTGGCATCGAGGTCGGGAGCAATATTGATCGCCGCGTCGGTGATGAACAGCACGTCGGGATGCGTCGGCACATCCATCACGAAAACATGGCTGATCCGCCGGGCCGTACGCAATCCACTCGCGCTGGAGGTAACTGCTCGCATGAGTTCGTCGGTATGCAGGCTGCCCTTCATCAGCAGCTCGCCCTTGGCCCGGTGGATCAGTTCGACGCCTTTTGCGGCCGCCGCTTCGCTGTGTGCGACATCGACAATCTCGAAACCGTCGATGTCGAGGTTCTGTGCGCGCGCTACGGCGGTGATCTTCTCGGCAGGTCCAACCAGGATGGGAACGATAATCCCCAACTCGGCAGCCTCGGTCGCACCGCGCAGGGAAGTCTCATCGCATGGATTCACCACGATGGTTGCAGCGGGGGGAACCTGTTTCGCGAGAGCGATCAAGCGCTCGTACTTCACACGGGGCATAGCTGCGACTGAGCTGATCTGAGACATTACTATCACTCCAATTGCTCTGTGTTCGCCCGGATAAGCCCCGGACTATGACGCTTTGGTCCTCTCGGCGGTCCGGGCGGTCCCTGTGGGGAGGCCGACCGGCCTCGCGTCAACGTCGAACAGCTGAGCGATACGCCGCAACCTTGTTGCGGTTTCGCCTGTGATCTCGCCCGGTGCGCTGAGCACCTTTCGGATGGCAGCAAACGCCTTGCGTCGCGCATCGGCGTCATGTGGAAGCAGATCGGGAATAGCCGCGAGCGTCGCCTCAGTATCGAGGAGCAGCATGAAGTACTGCTCGCGCACCATGCCCTTGAACTCTGAGAGGGTTAGCCGTGACATTCCGTCCTGCTCCAGCCGGATGCGCCGTACCGCTGCGAACGCGCGCTCGTCGGGTGCGCCACGCGCCATGCCGACATAGAGCATGGCGCGGACCGCGCATTCCCGCAGGCCACCTATGGTGATGCGGGCTTTCAACTCAGCGATCCGCGCTTCCAAGAGTTGGCGATGTAATGGACTTTTCCCCGCTTTCCGCAACGGCGCCGTTCCCGTGGGATCGATGCCAACGGCTGCCTGCAGCGCTGGAGATCCGTACATCGACAGGAACATCCATTCCGACACGTCGTCGTGGAAATCGCGCCAGCCATCGAGCGCGGCAACAATCAACTGCGATGCGCTTTCCTGCATTGCGACAAGAGGATTGTCCGCAGGGGCGCGGCTGCGATTCTCCCGCACCCAGTCGGCCGTTGTCTCCAGCGGCGCGACGAACGGATTCGATTGAGAGAACAACTCGTATTGCAAGCGCAGAGGATGCAACCGCCGCATCCACTCCGCGACGTGCGGCGGCACCATCGCTCGCACTACCGGCTGAACGAAAGTACGGTAGAGAGCGAGGTTCGCCTCCGAAATCTTCGCCGCGGTCGCGAAACGCCGCTCGTCCGCAGCATCGTTGCCGCCGAGCGCCCGAATATCATCGAGCGTCCTCGGCTCGCATCGCATCACCCACTCCCCCGTGACGAGGTCTGGACTTGCTGTATCCTCGGTCTTCGCTTCGAACGTCGCTTCATATAGGCCAGGCGGCAGGACGTCGATGAAATCGATATTGCTCGAGAACTCCCCGTGCTCCTTGCGAGCCACACCGGCAGAGACGAAGATCCCGAGATGACCCACCTTCTCGTGGATGGTGTAGACGATCGTTTGTCCATGCGAACGGATCTCGTCGACATCCGCATAGAGGTCAAGAATCCATCCGAGCGCTTGCTGCGGCGGAGTGATATTGTCACCCTTCGAGCAGAACACCACGATCGGCGTGCGAATATTCCGAAGGTCGATGGTGGTGCCGTTGGACGCCTGAATTCGTCCTGCCGCGAGATTGTTACCAACGAACAGCTCATCGACGATGAATTGGATTTCCTCGGCATTAAGGGTAACGTGCCCCCCCCACCAGCGCTCAAATTCGAGATAGCGCGAAGCCTCGGTGTCGATCTTGGCGTACAGATTGTACTGCTTGCTCCACAGAGTGTTCGCGGGGTTGAGACTCTCGAAATTTTGCACCAGCCAAGCGCCGTCGAACTTGCCATGGCCAAGGTCACTGGTGAGCGCGGTGAGCCAGCTGCCACCCAATAGACCGCCGGTGTATCGCATGGGATTTTGGCCGCGCACGCCTGCCCAGTACGACAGCGGCGACCCCGCAAGGATGATAGGGCCGAACAACTCGGGACGTACCGCAGCAAGCATCATCACCGCCCAGCCCGCCTGGCAGTTTCCGACCACACAGGGCTTGCCGTCGGCCTCGGGGTGCAGAGCGATCACATTTTCCAAAAAGATCGCCTCGGCCCGCGCGATGTCCTCGATGGTTTGGCCCGGCATTGGGTCAGGTAGAAAACCGATAAAATAGCAGGGGTGCCCGGCCTGTAGCGCCACGCCGATCTCGCTATCGGCCTTGAAGCCGCCGATGCCGGGGCCATGACCGGCGCGCGGATCGACGATTACGAAGGGGCGGCGGGTCGGATCGACTTCGATACCGTGCGGAGGCACGACCCGCGCGAGGGCATAGTTCACGGGCCGCTCGAGCTTCCGGCCATCCGTCACCAACTCTACATGATAATGGAGTACATGCGGGACAGCCTCCTCCAGGTGCTCGCGATACTGATTACCGCGCTGGCGCATCACATCCCAAAACAAGATGCTCCGCTGAGCCGCGTCGACCACGTACTCGATGCCCGAGGTCAACGCAGGGGCCGGAGATGTGACGCCGTGCTTAGACTGCCCACCGTAATTCGATGACATCTTTTTGCCTTTCTTATGCCAAGCGCAGTGAATGGGCCTGAATCGGGAGACCAGTATTGATTTAATGCAAACTACCATAGCGTTTTATCCCTAGGAAGCCCGTTGATGGCACTGGCTGGTCTTTAAGGCGCTACCTGGGAAATTGGCATATATGCACTTGAGTTGCCTAAGTTAAAGGTGACGCGATACCGGCAGCTACCGCGTTTGCGAAGCGGCGAGGGCCATGCACCATTCAGGCTTCTGCCGCTTTGGGAAAAATCAACACGTAGATCGGAGCTAAAATCTATGATTTAGTTTAGTCAGCGGGACGATATCGGAACCAGACGGATGCTTAAAGGGAACCTACCATGAATGCCAGCGCCGATGATCTGCTGCCTACGGCAAAAGATTTGATGACAACGATCGCACTAGCTGAGTCCGAGAAAGCGACCCAGTACATGCGTGAACGCGCAGCGGCGGAAGCCGAAAAGCAGAAGCTGATTGAGCAAATGCAAAAACCTTCAGGCGTTTCGGATGAAGAGGGTATTCGGCGCGGTGCGGCAATCATTCAGCGCGCTGTAAGCGCCGGGTTGACCGAGGTGGAAGTCCACCGCTTTCCGAATAACATGTGCACGGATCACGGACGTGCGATCAATCAACAGGAACCAGGCTGGGAGAGCACTCTGACGGGGGTCCCAAAGGAGATTTACCAGCTTTGGTACAAATACTTTCGCCCGCGGGGTTACAAGCTACGGGTCCAAATCGTCGACTGGCCTGGGGGAATACCGGGAGATGTCGGGATGACCCTGAGTTGGCGCTGAGAGCCCGGTGCCGCGATTTTCTGCGTATGGTTGGCAAGGCACGGCGTCTCTAGAGCAGGACGTTCGTGTGATTCACAACATTGCCCCGGCAGGTGGCGAAACAAGCTCTAAGAACGCCGCGGCTCGGATCGGCGTATGCGATTCTTTCACCGGCCGATTCTTTCCGGAGAAGCAGCTCTGAATAGGCACCCTGGAAAGGCTGACTACATCGATCGCTAAAGGCAAATTTTGCGCGGACCTCGAAGAACAGCTGGGGGTAAGCATGGCGACTATTGGTGGGCCCACTGGCCTTTCTGTGGACAACGAGGATCCTGCGTCGAGGATGCCGAGTGCGGCAGTCATCGACCTGACTATCCGACTAGGGATTCTCGCTGCGCTCGCCTATTGGTCGCTGCTACTCGTCCGACCGTTTTTGACGATTGCCTTATGGAGCATTGTGCTGACGATCGCGCTCTTTCCCGTGTTCGACTGGTTGGCCGCTAGACTGGGCAGTCGGCGCGGTCTTGCGGCGGTATTGATTACGGTTCTGAATCTGCTGATCGTTCTCGGGCCGGTCACTTGGCTGGGCCTAGGCCTGATCGAAACCCTTAGGACTCTCTCGGAGCGGCTCGTTGCCGGCGACCTGTTAATCCCTCCGCCCTCCGAGGCCGTCAAGAGCTGGCCGCTAATCGGCGAAGGCGCATACGAAATTTGGAATCTGGCATCGAGCAACCTTGGGGTCGCATTTGCAAAAGTCGCCCCGCAACTCAAACCGCTCGCCGGCAGCTTGCTCGGCATGGCAGGCACGGCTGGCGCCGGAATGCTCAAGTTCATCGTGGCGGTGATCATATCGGGATTTCTCTTCGTACCGGGCCCATCCTTCGTGGAAACAATCAAGACGTTTTCAAATCGCATCGATTCGAAACGGGGAAGGATTTTCGTCCAACTAGCTGGCGCAACAATTCGCAACGTCTCACGCGGCGTGATCGGGATTTCGCTGTTGCAGGCATTGCTAGCGGGAATCGGTTTGATGGCGGCAGGCGTACCCAACGCCGGCCTCATTACATTCGCCGTCTTGCTCCTCGGCATTATTCAAATCGGTCCAACGGTCATTTTAGTTCCCGTGATCGTGTGGAGTTGGATCGTGATGGACACAATGACAGCGCTTGCTTTCACGGCCTATATGCTGCCGGTTAACTTGCTGGACAACATCCTGCGCCCGATTGTCCTGGCGCGCGGGATGACAACCCCGATGCCGGTCATTTTCGTCGGCATTGTTGGCGGAACCCTTGCGCACGGGATTATCGGAGTTTTCGTCGGCCCGATCGTACTCGCTGTCGCTTGGGAGTTGTTGATTGCTTGGGGACGCCGCGATCCGCCATTGTCCACTGCAGAATCAATCAGTAAAGATATGCATTGAATGGCTCTGATCTCGAGAAGACCTTGCGTTGGGAGAACAGCGATGTCGACTCTTAAGCACGCGCTGCGAGGAGCAGCTGTCTTGGCGTCGTTTTTTATTTCTGGTGCCCACGCACAGGTAACGATCGATATGTCCAAGGTGACGTGTGAACAGTACGTGCTTTATCAAATTCCAAATTCCGATTACATGCCTTTTTGGATCCAGGGCTACTATAGCGGCAAACGAGGTAGCACCATCATTGACACGCAGCGATTCGAGGAAAGTGCGGAGAAGGTGAAGCAATACTGTCGCATGAATTCAAAGGTGCCCATCGTGCAGGCTGTCGAAACGGTATTAGGGACTGGTAAAGAGTTTTTCGCGTGCGCGGGCCACAAAGCGCGTTGAGGTAGATCAATGACGGCGCAGCCGAAGTATGCATATCGAATCCCGACGCAGTAGCGTGGATGGCAAACGCTTCAGCCCCTCCACATCTTCGTAGCAAGCCAGCCGGACTATCGACGACAAGGGAGTATCGAGACATGAGCACAACAGCTATCTCGCCCCAGCAGTCAAATATCTGGTGGGTTTTCCTACTCCAGGGCGTCATGGCGATCATTCTTGGACTAATGTTTCTTACTGCTCCCGGCGAGACACTGCTCGCGGTCGTTACATTCCTCGGGTTCTATTGGCTCATCACTGGGATGCTGGCGCTAGTGCGCGTTTTCGTGGATCGCTCCGTCCCGTGGGTTTGGTCGCTCCTCATCGGGATCGTGGGTATCCTGGCTGGAATCTTTGTTCTGCGTCACCCGCTGCTCGCCGCGCTGACCGTGCCAACCGCGCTCGTTATCGTCCTCGGCGTGCAGGGGTTTGTCATGGGGGTGCTCGACATAATCGGCGGATTCAAGGGCGGTGGGCTCGGGTCGTTCATACTCGGCGTGATCAACATCCTGGTCGGGCTACTGCTCCTCGGTTCGCCGTTAGCTGCGGCGCTGGCGGTACCGCTCGTATTCGGCATACTCCTGCTCATCCAAGGGGTGGGTCTCATTATTTGGGCGTTTCGTGTTCGGGTCTGAAAAGTGTGACGGGCACGAGCCCGCATTGCGGTGAAGACAACCGTTCGAGCGCCGGCACCATGTCCTCACATGCCTGCACTCGTTGGCAACGAGCGGATTTCTCTATCTTCGGCCGGCCACCAGCTGCGCGAGGGCTTCCTTGCATCGGTCACTGAGGTTGCCAAGAACTCCCTTGACGCAAGCCTCAATACGCCCCAGGTCTCGCTTCACGCCAGCGCAGCTTTGCTTACATCCGCCGTACATGTTTTGCCGGTGGCAGCGACCTTCGCCGACCTGTACGAGTGAGCAAGGCCTTCATGCCTCGGAAGACGTTCGAGCCGCATTGGCACCAAGTGATGGGCGGAAATCTCAGAAAAATCCGAAATTGAATACATTTAGGGATTTTCTGGGCGTGAGCTCGGTCGCCATGGCCGCGCATGGAGGTGGGGGCGGAGGAGGGGGAGAGCATGGCGGGTGGCGGCGGTGTGGGCGCTGCGGTCCGCGGGTTCGGTGGGTTCGGCGGTAGACACCACGGCGGAGGGCCAATGATCGGCGGCCGTGTGAGAGGGCCGATGGTCAGGGAATGTTGGACCGCGCACTCAGTTCGTCCAGCGCGGGCTTCGAATCTTGACACGGGGGCACTCGCGCTAATATGGTCGCCTTAGTTTTGAGCGTGGCTCGGATGGATTGTCGCCTCCTCGCTCAATGCCGTAATTCAGGCATAATCGCATTCTCGCTGCTTGGGTTTGGCGGCGGCGTGTGCTCAACCCAATACATTACCGTTCAAAGCGGGACTATGATTTTATATACTGCTGCCCCAACCGGAGCGAGCTGAAGGAGACCAAACCGGCGATGGTCGATCCCATCCATCAATTTCAGATCACCAAGCTGTTCACGATCGGAAAGATCGACTCGGTGGAGATCGCTCTCACCAATTCCGCGATCTACATGATGCTCGCTGTCACGGGGATTAGTGCCTTCCTGATAATCTCAACCCGAACTCGGGCCTTGATCCCGGGACGGCTGCAGGCAGTCGCGGAAATGCTGTACGAGTTCGTGGCCGACATGCTCCGTGGCACTGCCGGACCGGAAGCAATGCAATTCTTCCCCCTGGTGTTTACACTATTCAGCTTTATCCTGGTGGCAAACGTTATGGGACTGATTCCCTACGGCTTTACGGTCACCAGTCACATTATCATCACTGCCGCGCTCGCCCTGCTGGTATTTTTCACCGTGATCGTCGCAGGATTCTGGAAGCACGGCTTGCGTTTTCTGAGGGTATTCGTGCCAAGCGGCATTCCTATCTATATTTTGCCGCTGGTCACCGCTATTGAAGTGATGTCGTTCTTAACCCGTCCGCTCTCGCATGCCGTGCGCCTGTTCGCCAACGTGCTTGCCGGCCACATTACGCTGAAAGTGTTCGCAGGCTTTATCATCATGCTGGGCGGAGCGGGGGTGTTGGGCATACTGGGCGCGGTCCTGCCGCTCGCGCTCACGATCGCGCTCACCGCGCTGGAGTTGCTCGTCGCGGTGCTCCAAGCCTACGTGTTCGCCATTCTCACCTGCATCTACCTCAACGATGCACTGCATCCGGGCCACTAACGGCTCATCCATCCAGGGATCAACCGAGAGGAGCTCTCGTCATGGATCCAATCGCTGCGAAATACATCGGTGCCGGCATCGCCTCGGCGCGCGTCTCGTCGAGCCGGCGCGGGGAGCGTGCCGCGGCGAATTCACGAAACGCGTCTTCTCGCCGTGCACGACCAACGGAAATATACCTTTAGTCGCCCTGCTGGGCTGCTTATGTAGTCTATTCCACAGACCCGAGTTCAATGATGCAAGGAGCGACGTGACCGCTGAAAACTGGTGGCCTAGATTGATGCCGCTAATGAGGCATCCCGGGTTTCACGTTGCAGGCACTCTAAACGGACCATGTCAATTCAGGAAGACGGCTCATGACGAATCCAAGCTTTTTACTCCTAGGACTCATCGTCGCCCTTTTCTCGACGTCAGACGCTCAAGCACAGGTCACAATCGACATCTCTAAGGTTACATGTGAACAATTAGTCCAATATCAAATCACAAATGACGAGAACATCGCCATTTGGTTATACGGCTACTATAACGGCAAGCGCGGCAACACCGTCGTCGAGCCCCAAAAGTTTAAGGCAAATGCGAACAAGGTGAAGAGGTATTGTATCATGAATTCTAACGTGACAGTTATGCAGGCGGTCGAAACAGTGCTAGGTCCCGGCAAATAGACCGAACGCGATGGGCGGTGATTACAGCCGGTTCGCAAGATGCTGACTCGGCTCGGTGTGGTCGCCAAGATGCCGTTCCCCCATCCATCCACACTTGCTTCGGCACAGTTGCGGTTTCTATGCCTCTTAGGAACTTTGCTTATGGTGACTAAGGCAGAAAATGCCGAGGCTCAAGGGCCGCTGTCTTTGTTTAGAAGCTCGGTCCAGGCGCATCAACACTGTCCGAATGACACCGTGGTCTGGCTCGACCTTCAGAGGAGGATTTATTACGTTCAGGGCCAGCGTCAGTATGGTCGGGGCAGGACGGCGACGTTCATGTGCCGTGAGGAAGCTCGACGAAATGGCAACCGCCGCTCGCTGCTGGGCATCCGGTAGTCGGCACATTCCTTTCCCTAGCGTATTCTCCCCCATCCTCACACGTCGCCCCAAGATGCGAATACCCTTGGGCCTGTGCCTCCGAGATCGTGCGGGTGCACCAATTAGGAATCGCTCGAGCCAGTCGCGCGAAGACCAAATCGCAGTCTTCCCTGGTTTTGGTAGCTGTCATGATACACTTCCGCGATGTTCTCCGGATAGCCATGGAGCAGCGGGGCATATCGAGCATGGCGGGCACGACGGACACAGCGCCGTGGCCTCATTCGGAGTGCTACGCACCGGTCTATACTCAGTGCCCCAATTGCGGGATGCTCCATCAACTTCCGATCAAGAACGGGTACTTGGCGCGACCGGCATATTGGTCTTCTTCCGTAAGGGCCATGCGGCGGGTCCTGCACGCACCGCGTGCTGCTGTTACGCCGCAGACAGAATCCTCACCGCAGCCATGCGATATTGCGCAGGCCCCCATCGATACCGCAGCCAATGGTGGCATCGGGCTATCACTGGGCTATCAACCCGAGCATGCCCCCGCCACGTTCCAGAAACGGCCGCTGGCGGCGAGACATCAAGCTCCCGGCCCGGCCCCGCCGCGGCTGTTCTGGGGGCGTCGAGGCCGAGCCCGCCTCGATCTCAGGGCCGACCTTGGGTACGAGGACGACCGGCGTCGATCACCTTCGGGAGGGCTCCATGAGCAAGGCCCTGGCCAAAGAAAACGTGAAGCAGCCGAGGGGCTCGAAGCTCGATGCGAAAAAACGCGGGCAGTGCAGCCTACGTGATTTGCTGGGGATAGTTTCCGAAATCTCCGATTTGTGAATTGACTCGACATCATTGCCGCCAAGGCGCAAAGTTAATTAAGAAGGGGCCACGCCCCGAAATCCAAACCATCGACACAACATACCGCGAAGGGGCGGAGGACCGTCCATCGCGCGGACCTATAGCCTAGAAAGGATTTACCAGATGACGACCACCAGCAGTACGAGAAAATTCCCAGAAAGTAGTACCATACCAGGCAAACACACGTTCGAGGAAGCGAGTGCGGCTGGCAAGGAAGCCGCTCGCCGCGTCGAGGACACCTACTCAAAGGCCTTCCAAGAGGCTATGGACTATAATCGTAAGGCTCTTGCGATTGCTCAAGCCAACGTCGACGCGGTTTTTGAGTGCGCGCAGGAACTTATGGGCGTGAGGTCGCCGTCAGAGTTTATGGAGGTAGCGACGAACCATGCGCGCCAGCAAGTTCAAGCCATGACCGAACAGACCAAGGAACTCACGGCGCTCGCCCAAAAGGCAGCGGTCCATAGCGTCGAGCCGCTCACTAGTGGATTAACCAGCGCGTTTCGTGGGACCACCTAATCTCGAATCACGCTTATGCAATTAAGCCTGGGTGCCAAAGCATCCGGGCTTTTTCTCAATGCCGGGTTACAGCACCCTTCGGCAAATCCCTACACCGGGCGCCGCACGGGTCCTTCACGCTGCCGACTTGCACCGGACCCTGTGGACAACTCGCCGCCTGCTGCAGTCTTTAATTTGGATAGGAGATAGCCTTGCAGCCGGTGACATGGCTTCCTCCATGTTGCGGGCTAGGCCGTCGGCTGTTCGCTTCCGGCCGGTCGTCCACCCCGAAGCAGAGGTTCCGTCAGCAGCCGGGGGAGATGACGATGATGCTTGAACCGCAGAGTCTGATCGTATGGCTGGTTATTGGTTTAATCGCTGGGTGGCTCGCTGGCCAGATCGTCAAGGGTTATGGTCTTGGTCTCGTTGGCAACCTCGTTGTAGGTGTCGTGGGGCATTCATCGGCGGTTGGCTCCTCAGCTTCCTCAACATCCATATCGGCGGCGGAATCCTTGCCGCAATCATCAACGCTACCATTGGCGCAGTGGTGCTCCTGGTCATTATCGGTTTTTTCAAACGGACATAGCGCGGTTCGTGTCGCTAGTCGCCTCCGGTTGGTCAAAGCCGGCGCAACAGGCTTTCCTTGACTACGCGCTCGTGCGGGCTCGTCAACGCTCTTGATCCGCTACTCAAACTCACCGTCCCTCGGGGGCAGTAGGGCAGTCTCAGCCACGAGTGCGGCGAAAGTCGTTCGTAAGACTCAAGCCGTCCTCCACAACGCGGGCTAACGCCCGCGGGCCACGATTTCGTGTGCCGTCTCTTTCTGTGCGCGTGCTTCTCTCGGCGTCTTGCCGGTCCAGCGTTTGAATGCGTGGGTGAAAGCGCCGGCCGATCTCCCGGTGCAGTCTCGGCGACAGCACCAGCGTCGTGAGCATCAACCATCCTGCAATGCCCGCATGCTGTCGCCAGGAGACGGTCCGACGGAATGCTAGCTAGATCTGCCCTGGTTGCGCTGGGATGATCCGATCAGCCAATTCGCCGAGTGACTCGCGCCAAGCAGGCGCGGTGCCACCGTCGCAGCCGTCCTGTTTTCAATCCGCACTATCGGGTCCCACTGAGGATCGAAGTCTTTCCCCCTTCCCAAGGCCTCGACGGCCGGCACCGCGAACATAAGAATAGTGCAAATGCGGCGCCTTCTGCTGCTATCCCTGCCCGGTCCCCCGACATCTTCGTAGAAGGCTGGGCCTCATGCCCCACGGCGCACGACGGCGCGATCATCTTCGGCGACTTGATCGACAAGCTCGACGTGTCGACCATGCAGCGAAAAGGTGAAACTCCGATGGAGTTCCGCGTCTAAGCTAAAGCACCCTTCAAGCCGCCTCTCGATCCGCTGGCTTGAACCGGCCGCCAAACAATGTGTGCAAGCAGCTTTCAAGCTCGGCTAGGCTGAAGGGCTTGCTGAGCACCGGTACATCACAGTACCGCGCGTCGATGTCGCCATCCCAGGCCGTGAGGAATGCGAAGGGGACGCCCTTAACGTGAAGCCGCTCGGCGACAGGGTAGACCGCCTCGCCATCCGCTAACTTTATGTCAAGGAGCGCCGCATCCCAGGACGCCGTTTCGATCAGAGTAAGGGCCTCGGAAAGTCGAGCGGCGGAACCGACTACGTCGGCCCCCTTCCTTCGGACTGCATCCTCAACTTCCAAAGCGATCAATGCCTGATCTTCAACAATCAGGATGGCGAAGCCCTGCCCGTTATCCGCGGCGCCTCCCGGCGACCCGGAACGGGTAATGGCTTGAATAGACACGGGTTTTCCTTTCGCCCGGTGTACCGTGCGAGGACAAAAACCCGGGATCGGGCTCCTCGATAAGTCTTGATCGTTAAGGGGGTGCCGCTTCCCAAACTCCCAAAATTATTTTGCGCTTCGATTCCTGGAGAGTCCAGAACAAAAGCGAAACTGGGAAATGTGGGCCCGTCATGTTAAACCTGCGGCACTACCAGCTCTCGCCACCATTAGCGCGATGAGCTCCGTAACCGTATAGCAAATTGCAATCGTCTCTGAGCAATAGTCCGCTTTCCGCTGGGTCCTTCCTTCCTGTCCCTTTGTAGGTGGAAGTTAGGAATCGGAAGGTTTTGATAAAAGAAGCATGACTCGTCACGATCTCTGCAGACACGGACAGCGGCGGGACGTGTCATGTTGGAATGTCATTTTGGGGGTGGATTCAGTAGCAGCGAAACCCGCCATGGCCCCAGCTCAGCGGCTCACTGATGGCTATTGACCAGGAACGAAGCGGTGGCAGAATCTTGAGCCCAGCCGGGCTGAGACGTTGAAGTGATAGGGTAAGGGCTGAGAAATGACGTTCTATCTTGTTACGGTACTCTTTATCGGCAAGGAAACGGTGTTCTGGTCAGTGCCATTCGCGACCAGAGAATTGTGCATTGAGACCCGGGCAGAATCGGTGTTGGTTTCGACTAGGTCCGGTTCCGTGGTCTCCTACTGCACCGACAAACGGCCGAGGGAGGATGGTTCTGATTTGTTAGTCGAGAGGCGGGCAAAGGTAAAGCCAGGGAGACGGAAGTGATTGAAGCCGAACCATGATAAATTTGTTGGATGCACTGGGGCGATACCGGCAGAGGCGAGACACATCAATGGGCAGTTAGAGCGTTCATGGTTTATGTTGTAAAATGGACCGAAAGACCAAGGTGTGACGATTGATCATACCATCCGATACGAACACCCTGATCAAGTCTTGGGAATTCGCCTGCAATGCCCTCCAACTGAGTCCCAGGAAAATATGGATTGAGGATGACAAGGGCACACTACACGCCGATCATCAGGCTATATTAGAGCACGACCGAAAATCCAGTTTGCCGAGGCTGCGCTCCAGTCCCGAGGGGCTTTTGTATTTCAAGGGCGGCGGCGGAACCTTTGGCGTCCTGGAAGATTGAAGGGCCAAAGTAGGGCGGCAACCAATCCCCCCGTCCCCCCATTGCTGCCCTACGATAACTCATGGCAACCACTGAGACCCTGGTTATTTTTGGCAGCCAGGGTCTCTTTGATTTTCGGCTATAGCGTGGTGGCGGAGCAGGGCCAGGGCTTGGAACGGCTCTATGGCGTCCCCAGGGCATTGGCGGGGGGGGTTCCAGGGCTTGGACAACTCCCCCGAGGATGGATTTTAGGCTGCGATGGGTGGATGTGCCGCAAAATGCTAGGACGGGGGTATCAATTCACCGTTTCTGGGTCGGGGATTGGAACGGCGGCGGCAGCATCGGGCAATTTGTGGTCGGTGGCGGACAAAGCAGGCCCTAAAACCCGCACCGTGGACTCCATCCTTTGTGCCGTGCCAGCGACTTCGGAGAGTTCGCCGTCGTCCAGATTTTCCAAATACTGAATTACAGCGGACATCAACATTTTACGAGCGAGTCTAGTCATACTTCCCCCTTCCATCGTGCGTGGGGAGATTTTCCAGACATAGACGCTGGGCAGTAGCGAGTCAAGGACACTCGCATAGGTGGGGCACTGTTTGGTCGAGGCGGAAGTTTATTAGATTCAGATTGGAGACGCCAAAATACATGGCAGGCCGTTTGTTAGGTCGTTTATTCGCTTTTGTTATTTTAGTCAAGCGGGACTGTTGTTTGATTCCAAGTGATTTCAGACTACGCGGCATCGATGAGGCTCCGAAGCTTCCCGATAGAAAGCCAAGTTCGCCTGGAATGGATCATCCGATGGCAATTCGCGCATACTAACGCGAGGTCCTCTAGGCTTGTTTTCGATCCGGCTACAAGCGTGTGAACCGGCTTAGTATGGTGAACCTCGATGAAGCCCTTACCGCGTTCTCCATAAAGCAGTGAGCAAACCCGCCCCTACCCTGCGCGTCGCCAGCTTGGCGAGGCGCTCATTGCCTCTGCCTACCAGCTACGAATGGGCCAGTTTCAGTCTCGAATGCAATGCGTCCCCGATAGGTGCATTCCAGTCGCACACCTGCGGACGTGCCTGCGGACTGACGGGCGGTGACATTACTCACGCAGACATCACCAACTCGGTGACGACCCGCCCCGCAAGCTTCGCGAACTTTCGTAACCATGTCGTTTGGCTGAATCGGTGTTAGTGGCATTGCCTGTGCCGATGTCGCGAGGGCCAGCGTAAAGGCAACGGCGATCAACCTGATCATTCTTTCCTCCCATGTGAACCTTCAAGACGAGCCCTTTTCTTGAAGAACAGATCATTATGCATCGTTCGACTCAACTGTCCAGGGACCGCTATTCTCAACGGCAAGGAGCTTGGTAAATAATCGGGCCAGCGGGGGTAGCAGTGAAACCGAGTCACCTTTGAATGGCGTCGGAATTCGGGTGCAGTCGGGCTTTCGGTACATCGTGCTTGGAGCGACGCTGACCACCGCCGACGATAAAGTCGAAACGAAACATAGCCAGAAGCTCAGCCTCATCTGATCTCCTTTCGATTACTGCGTTGCTGCTCGGCCTTGAAATAGCACCTCTGCGGATTGGTGTCATCGCAAAGCGAGTTTAGGGCTGGCCAGCTGAGGTGGTCCGCTCTCGGTCCGCGGCTTCGACCGGTTTTTCGTTGGCCTGGCCAGTGCCGCCGTTTTTTGTGGCTGCCAGTTCGACCAGCTTTGCGTACTGGTCCAGGCGCACATTTGGCACGAAGCCGCGGCCGTTGGCATAAAATGCGGCCTGAGGGCAGTCTTCGGGCGATCTCCGCTATTTCGGGCGAACTGGTATTGCAGATGGTCAGACCCCATTATTGGTGGCCTGGATGTGTCGGAGGCCAAGCGACTGAGAGCGCTCGAGGCGGAGAACGCAAGGCTCAAGAAGCTGCTGGCGGATGCGATGCTCGACAACGCGATGCTGAAGGTAAGAGTGGGCTGCATTCAGGCGGTCCAGGATCCCGGTTCGGTGCAGCGATCATGCTGCCGCCCACCTCCGTCCAGCCCGGGCGGCCCTCGCCAGCGCCAAGCAGCAGGCCGGAGAGGAATTACTTGTCCGAAATGCCGTAGACGTTCCCTAGAGGCGCCAGGAGGGCATCCTGATCGTCAAGCGCAGCGCCGTGCTGGCGCTTGCGGCTCGCGACGGCGAAGTCGCGCGGCAGCTCTGGGCGTTGACCGCCAACGAGCTCGAGCAGTTGCAGCATCACATACTGGTGCTCGGCTGCATGAACGCCAAGGAGCACGTGGCGAATTTCCGGTGGGGACGAGATCGTATTGCCAATGTCCCGCCAGGACATTGCGGATTATCTCGGGTTGACAATCGAGATGGTGTCGCGGACGATAAGCCAGCTTGAGCATGACGCCGCGATCGGGCTTGCGACCTCGCGCCGGATCGTGCTGCGCAACCGCGCCATGCTCGGCCGCCTGGACGGCTGAGCAATCATCCCGCCGCTTCAGGGGTCGGGGGTCCGTTTACGCATCGGACAGGGTCCGAACCGCTCGGGCCAGCGGCTTGGAACCAAACCGGCGGACCGCGCATCGAGCATTTTGGGGAAAGAGCCCATGTCCAGCTACGATCAGCCTCACCCACACTGCCGCATGTTCTTCGGCTTCGATGCGTCCGAAGCAACCCAGAATGTGGGTGCATGGCAGTTCGTGGCGATCCGATGAGCGCGTTGCATCCGCTTTGAATGATGAAAATGAACATGAGAACGTCTCACGTTTTAAAAGACTGCGCTAAAACCGCACTAGGATTTGGCGCGTTCTCTTGGATTTCCGGGGCCTTGATCTGTTCTACTAATCAAATTGAGTATAACACAATAGAGCAGTTAGTCGTATTAGGTTTTGGAGCAGCCATTGGCGCTGCTTTGAGCTATGCATTTCGGGAACACAATCGGTTTAAGTCCACACCAAAGTGAACCTTAACCTCTGAAAAAAGGGGTGCTAGGCAGATCCCCAATCCAGGCGGCGGGATGCCGCCCTTGAAGTTCCTCGCCGTCTAAGATCCGTAGTCCAGGCCGCGATCGTTTCCGGAAGGCGGTTATCCGCGAGCAATTGCCAGATCCGGTCCTTTTCATGCGCTTCCTGGCGGAAGCAGGTCTGGTCACATGCGCGGAACCGAGGCGGCAGCAAGGCGGCACATTCCTTGAGGCGCTGTCCGCGCCGGACCTTCTGCTTGTGATCGCCGCCGCGCTGCCAGTCATTCACGGCCTGGATCAACTCGGGCGGGAATGCGTCCGCGGCCATGCGTCACCGATCGCTCGTTGCAGCTGCCGTGGTTTGCGGGAAGACCGTCTCGACGCGTGTGCGCACGGGTGTAGCCACCTCCGCCGGCGCATTGCGGATGTACTGGAGCGTGGGCAGGGGGGGACAACGCCTGTCCGCCTTCGCCATCTCAAGCCGCCTCCGAACGCACGGGACCGGATTCGGCGCGGACCGGGACGGGTGGCAGTTTGACCGTGAGGACCGAGGTGCCCAGCGCCTCGCGCGCGACGTCCAGTAGATGCTTGTGGTGCGTGAAGAACAGCACCTGGGTCTTCTTCGCGAGTTCGTTCAAGACCCGGAATCCCGCCGCCGCGCGCTTGTCATCGAAATTGATGAACAGGTCATCGGCGATGAAGGGCATCGGCTCGGCATGGTCGATGTAATCCTCGATCGCCGCGATCCGGAGCGCGAGGTAGAGCTGGTCAACCGTGCCGTCGCTCATGCCGGCGACCGCGACGCGCCGTCCGTCCTGCCGCATACCGGCCAGTTCCACATTGTCATCGTCGTCGAACTCAAGCTGGAGCGTCTGGAACGAGCCGCCGGTCAGAATTGCGAAAAGTTCACCCGCGCGCTTGAGGATGGGTGCCTGCTTTTCCCTCCGGTAGCGATCGATCGCCCACTGGAGCAGCAAGATGGCAGAGCGCAATCTGACATACTGTTCGGCGATCTCCTTGATCTCGGCGAGCGCCGCCTGTCGATCGGCGGCGTCCCTCGCCGCACGGTCATCGCCGCCGATGGCCTCGAATTCCCGCCGGGCATTGCTCCGGCTCTCGCGCGCTTCCATCAGCCGGTCGCGGAGCTCGTTCACCTCCTGCGTGACCGTATGCTCCCTGGCGGCGATCTCGTCCAGGTCGGTGGCTGCGCACTCATCGCTTAGGGCCGCGATCGAAAGCCCGTCCCCATCCTGCGCCAGTGCGTTCGTGAGCCGCTCAAACTCCGAGCACAGTTTCCGCATCTCGTCCGACTGCCGGATCGCGATCCGAAGCTCGTCGATTGTTTGCACACCGGCTGCATCCTGGAATCGGCTGATGACATCGCGGGCCTCGCAGCAGGATTCGTGGCACTCGTCTATCTTTTCCTGCAAGCCACTCAGAGAGGAGTCTTTTGCAAGGGCCAGGTCGCGAACCCGCTTCGCCTGGGCTGCCAGCCTCTCCAGAGCAAGCACCGCCTCCTCGGCATCCACCTCGCTCTGTTGCGGGGCAACGGACTCGACCAGTGCCGCAACGTCGTGTTCAAACGCCCTTATGTCGCGCTCGATCTTCTCGATCCGCTCATGCCGGAGATCATTGACCCGGCCTGCAGCCTCGCGCATCTCGTCGATCGCGTTGATTTGCGCGTCGGCAGTTTCCGGGGTGGAAGTGATGGGCAGTTGCAGCGCCTGGAGCGCCACGCCCCACTGTGCCGTCCAATCTTTCCACTCCAGTTCGGCTTTCTCCAGCGCCTTGCACTTGCGCGCTGCGTCGCTTGCCGCTTTGCGCTGCGACGCCTCAAGATCGCGCCTGGTCTTGGCTGCGCCTTCATGCGCCCGTTCGACAGCCGCGGCGGATTCGATCACGACATGAAGCGGCTGGGAGGCCAGAGGCGCAGACGGAAGACCGAACGCATCGAACTCGGCCTGCACCAAGCGCTTGGCGTCGGCCTCGCGATCTTGCCATGTCGCCATCTGCCGCAGCGCCGTCGAAAGCTGCGCGATCAAGTGCACAATGTCGGACCGGGCGCGCAGCCACCGGACCATCACATCAGGATCCTGCGGGGCCACAGGCGTGGCGGCCCACAGGGCCTTCCAGGCGGCGTCGAGCGCGCCGCGTTCCTCCGCCAGTCCCTTCTCCTCCGCGGCCAGGGACTCCAGCAGATCATTTTGTTCTCCGATCTGTCTTGCGATCACCGCGAGGCGGGCTGCGGCTTCCGATTTCTCGAACCGCCGGTCGGCGGCGTTGTCGGCGTCACGCATCGCGGATTCGAAAGCTTGCGGCAGCTCTTCAGCCGTACTGAATGCGAGGACCTCGTCCTCTGGGACCGCGACACCATCCACATGCCGGCGGCGAATGATCGACCAGCCGCTATCGCGATGGCTGCGCAGGCGCTTGAGTTCGTCAGGCGCGATCACCTGCTCGTCTGTTGCGATCCGGTCGTACGCCTTCAGGTGCCGCGCCAGCTCCTGTTCGGCGGCGCGCACGCGCTCGCCGCAAGCCCTAGCCCGTTGTTCCAGGTTCCGGCAGGCATCCCGGTGCGCTTCGGCGGAGTCCAGCGGCGGAACGGGCATCGATTCCAGAGCCTCGTGGTCGGCCACTGCGGGGCGCAGGGATTTGAGGCCCCGGTCGATCGCCGCGTGTGCCTCCTGCGCTTCGCGCTTGGAATTTGCGATGTGCCCGGC
>WNGJ01001235.1_pt1 | contig 29606 bp, 40 predicted proteins | sample 5400611 | NCBI WGS metagenome assembly WNGJ01 (sample SAMN13153375, study PRJNA577476) | soil metagenome | isolation source: 40 cm soil or saprolite under Garry oak tree replicate 1 | place: USA:California | collected 2016-06-15
CATCGACCACTCCGCGCAGGGGCGTGACCCGCTCTCCTCGACCTTCGATCAGCGCCGCTCCCTTGGCCAGGAAGAACGGAACGTCGGAGCCGAGGCGAGCCGCCAGGGCAAGGCGTGACGCATCCGGCAGCTCAGCGGCCCAGGCCTCGAGCGCGCCGTCGATTGCTGCGGCCGCGTCACTGCTGCCGCCGCCGAGGCCGGCCGCGACCGGAATTGCCTTCTCGAGTCGGACTGCCAACGCGGGTGGTGGACCCGACCCGCCGGACCAGCCGGCGCCGACCGATCCGCGCGTCTCGGCGATCGCGCGCAGGACCAGGTTGTCGGCGCCCGGCTCCAGATCGTGGCCCGAGAGGTGCAGCGTGTCGCGGTGACCCGCGGCCGGCGCAAAGCTGAGCCGGTCGGCGAGCTCCAGGGGGACCATGACCGAGTGGAGGGCATGAAAGCCGTCGGGCCGCATGCCGACCACCGCCAGGGTGAGGTTCAGCTTGGCGGGCGCCAGCCGGACGACCGGCGTGAGGCGCCGAAGGGGATCGGTCACGCTCGGGCGTGCTCCGCTCGCCGGCCTCTGACGTCGGGCCCGACGGCCCCAAGCGAGCCGTAGAGGCCCAGCCACTCCTCGACCGACAGCGTCTGCGGCCGCCGATCGCCGTCGATGCCGTTTTCGACAAGTGCGAATTCGAGCCTCGCCGGCTCGACTGGGAGCTGGCGCACGAGGACATTCTTGAGCATCTTGCGCCGCTCGCGAAAGGCCGCCTGCACGAGGCGCCAGAAGTCATCCTCCTCGGAAGCCGGCAGGCGCCCGCCCTGGATCCCCGAGGCGGCCGCACCGCTCTGCCGCGGCTCCAGGACGATCAGGGCAGACTCGACGTCGGGCTGTGGCTCGAACGCCGCGCGCGGGACGAGGAATGCGATTCGGGCGCTGGCGTGGTATTGGACGAATACCGACAGGTAGCTCATCTCGCCGGGGCGGGCCGCGATCCGTTCGGCGACCTCGCGCTGGACCATCAGGACGAGGCGCTCCGGCCGCGGACCTTTGCCGAGCAGGGCATGCAGGATCGGGCTGGTGATGTGGTAGGGCAGGTTCGCAACCACCTCGTACGGAGGCGACACCAGACTGACCAGGTCCTGGTCGAGCGCATCGCCTTCGATCAGTCGCAGCGAGCCAGGCGCTCCGGGCTCCGCCTCACCAGCCAGCAACTGACCGGCAAAACGTTCCCGGAGTCGTTCGGCGAGCCTTGAATCGAGCTCGACCGCCGTGACCGACGTCCCAGCATCGAGCAGGCCCCCTGTCAGGATCCCGAGGCCGGGCCCGATCTCGAGGATTCTGCGGCCGGGCGCGGGCGAGGCCTCGTCGAGGATGCGTTCGAGGACTTCGACGTCGGCGAGGAAGTTCTGCGACAGCGCGTGCCTCGGCCGAAAGTCGGCATCCGGCAGCAGTCGTCGGACTGCGGCGGGGTCGAGCCGCGGGTGTCCCGGTCGGCGGTCGTCCATCGGGTGAGGTCTCAGCGAGTCGCCAGTGGCAGCGAAGGACGGGCGTCCAGATCCAGGCCTGCTCGATCGCCGGCCGCCAATCGCCACGCTCCGGCGGCGCCGATCATCGCGCCATTGTCCGTGCACAGCGCGGGCGGCGGGACGATACACGGGAGGCCTCTCGCCTGTGCTTCGCCGACCAGGCGTTCGCGCAGCACCCGGTTCGCGGCAACGCCGCCGCCGAGCACGATCGAACGCGCGCTCGTTTCCTCGGCTGCGCGGATCGTCTTCGTCACCAGGACGTCCACCACCGACTCCTGGAAGCCGTACGCCAGCTCAGCGACGGTCTCCCGGGACAGGCGGGCCTTGGGATCGTCCGCGGGCAGGCCTTCGTCGGCACGAGCGGCATCCACGATGCGGCGCGCGGCAGTCTTGAGGCCGCTGAAGCTGAAGTCATACGACGTGCCCATCCAGGCGCGCGGGAAGACGATGTCCCGACGGGTCGCGCCTGCGGCCGCCTTCATGATCTCCGGCCCTCCCGGGTAACCCAGCCCCAGAAGCCGGCCAACCTTGTCGAATGCTTCGCCGGCCGCGTCGTCGACAGTCTGGCCGAGCAGGCGGTAGGTCAGGTGGTCGCGCATCTCCGCGAGGAAGGTGTGGCCCCCGGACACGACAAGGGCCACGAGCGGGAACACCGGCTCCTCGTGGGCGCTCCCGTCCCGATCTGCTGCGCTCTCGCTCGCGGACAGCCAGGCCGCATAGACGTGACCCTCCAGGTGATTGACCCCGATCAGCGGCTTGCCGCGGACGTACGCCAGCGCCTTGGCGAAGTTGATGCCAACCAACAACGAACCGGCCAGCCCCGGTCCGTAGGTCACGGCGACCCCGTCCACGTCCGACCACTCGAGGGCGGCCTCCGACCACGCCTCCTCGAGGACCGGCACGATCCAGCGCAGGTGGGCTCGCGCGGCAACCTCGGGGACGATCCCGCCGGCGGCCGCGTGCATGGCGACCTGGCTGGCGACCACGTTAGCGTGGATTCGCCGGCCTCCCTCGACCAGGGCGATGCTCGTCTCGTCGCAGCTGCTCTCGACGGCGAGCAACAGAGGTCCATTCCGGCCGCCGCTCACGTCGCGATCTCGTCGTCGGGAAATTGAGGCGCCGGACTGGCCTCGAGTGCGTCCCGCAGACCCGCCAACCGGCCGGCCATGGCCGAGCCTTCGAGCTGGTCAGTGGTCATGATCAGGGCGTCTTCGCCGTTGTCGCTGTAGTAGTTCGGCCGCAGCCCCACCGGGCGGAAGCCGTACTTCTCGTACAACCTGCGGGCCGGGACATTCGAGAGCCGCACCTCGAGGGTCACCTCCCGCGCTTGGCGGCTGATGGCGAGGTCGAGCATGGCAAGAAGCAGCCGCTCCCCGATGCGGCGTCGGCGCCACAGGGGATCGACCGCGAAGGTCGTGATGTGCGCTTCGTCGGCCATCAGCCACATGCCGGCATAGCCGACCACCACGCGCCCGGCACGCACCACGAGGTAGGTCGCCAGCCGGTTCGTCTCGATCTCTGTGCGATACGCGTGGGGCGGCCAGGGCGTGCTGAAGCTGCGCCGCTCGATATCGTGCACGGCCGAAAGGTCGGCCACGCGCATCGGCTCGATCACGAGCCTCACTGGCGGCCGCGCGACCATGCCACCTCCCCACTGAGCCGGCTGATCCCGCGCGGCAGCGTGACATATTCCGGCACGAGCTGACCCACATCATCTCGCGCTCCGGCGGCCAACCGCGCCGCTCCCATGCGCAGCAACGCGGCGCCCAGGCCGTCGACCGCTCGCTCACCCAGCCGGATCGACTGTTCGGGAGCACGTCCCGCCAGATCGACGGCCAGCAAGAGGGTTCCCGCTTCGAGGTCGGGGTCTTCCCCGCCGGGCAGGAGACGGGCGCTCCCGTCGCTCACCAGGACGCGGTCCGACGGCCCGGCGGGGACGAGCAACGCGAGCGATGCGACGGCTTGCAGCCCGCGGCTCGCGGCATCCATCAGCGCCAGCGACGTCGGGACGCCAACGAGTGGCAGCCCGAGGCCTACCGCCAGTCCCTTCGCCGAGGCCAATCCCACGCGCAGCCCAGTAAAGGCGCCCGGTCCGGTTCCAACGATGATGCCCGTCAGGTCACCCACCGCGGCGCCCTGTTCCGTGAGCAGGCCGTCGATGCGGGTCAGCAGTTCTTCGCCGTGGCGATAGCCTGCCGCCCAACTTGTCTCGGCGCGGCTGCTCCCGGACTGATCGCCGAGGGCGACGACCGCGGTCGTCGTAGCCGTGTCGAGAGCGATGAGGAGCCCCTCGCTGACTCGGCCCGCGCGAGTCGGGGGGCCGGGCCGGTTGCCGTCCTCCATCACGGAAGGGCCTCCAGGTATCGCGCGTAATCCGGGCCGCGGGCCTCCAGGCGGATGATGCGCGGCTCGTCGCCCGTGCCCTCGATGAACACGTCGAGGCGCGAGCTCGGCAGGGCGGCCGCGAGCCGCTCGGCCCATTCGATCAGCGTGACGCCCTCAGCCTGCCGTTCGTCGATCAGGCCGCCGGCGAGGGCTTCGGTCGCATCGGCAAGGCGGAACAGATCCAGATGGAAGAACGGCAGGCGACCGCGGTACTCGGCCATCAGGACGAAGCTCGGGGAGTTGATCGTCTGGTTGATGCCCAGACCTGCGCCGAACCCCTTGGCGAGCTGCGTCTTTCCCGCCCCGAGCTCGCCGACAATGCCGATCAGGTCACCCGGCCGGGCGGCAGCCGCCAACGCGGCGCCCAGAGTACGGGTGCTCTGGACGTTTTCGGACCGCACCTGTCGCTCCAGCGCAATGGGCATGACCCTGAGGGTACCCGAACGCCGTGCCGCCTCCGCCCGTGTGCTGAGCGGCTAGACGAGGCGCTCCAGATCGGCCAACGGCACGGGTGTCGGCGCGCCCTCCCCGAACCGCACGAAGCCGGCCTCGAGATGCATTGCCGCTCCGAACCGCCGCTGCCCGGCCGGGCCGAGCCAGTGGCCCTCGCGGCCCGCCATCGGGCCGCTGCGTGCACGCACCCAACCGGGCGGAGCCTCGGGGATCCGGCCTTTGGGGTCTTGAAACAGGAGCGCTGGCGGATCACCCACGATCGCCACTTCGGACCCCTCGAGGGTCTCGAGCAGCTTCATCACGGGCGACGAGATCGGCCGGCGGAGAACGCCGTCGAGCACGAGGACCGCGAACGAAGCGAGATGATGGACGCTGGCTCTCTGGCGCCGTTCTGAGGCCTCGAAGTCCCGCTGGTCCTTGCCGGACAGAGCCCCAACGATCACGCCCCGAACGCCCATCGCTCGAGCGCGGGTGAGGGTTTCGGCGGCAACGCGCGAGCCGACGACGAGGAGTGCAGCGCATTCCCGGAGACATCGATCGCGAGGCCCGCCGTTGGATCGACTGAACGCACGATGCCCGTGGCCGGCGACTCCAGCGGATGACGCTGGCCGCCCGTGATGAACCATTCGTGCCCGGCCACGGTGATCTGCTTCTCGTGGCCGAAGGGTTGACCTCGCCGACCATGTTCCTCGAGGTGGGCATGCCGAAGCCGCTCCGCAAGCAGCAGGCCGGGCTGGACCGAGTCGCCGGCCGCCACGAAGACCTCGTCGCCGAGCGACAGCGGCAGACGGATCCTGGGCGAGCGATCCACCAGCGTCCGAGGAGCAACCAGCTCGAACCAGGAGCCAACCGCCTCCTCCTCGCCCGGCGCCCTTCGCGCCCGGCTGCCCCCGGTGCCTCCGGGTGGTTCGGTCACGGTTCTATTCCGGGCCACAAGGGCCGCTGCCAGTCGGCCAGAACATCGCGCCGGCGTTCGGCCCGGTCAGGCAGCCTCAGGGGGATGTCGCGCAGGTCGACGAGCAGTCCCGCAAGGCCGCCGCTCACCTCGATCGCGAAGCGTTTGCCCCTCGTCCCAACGAGCACCGGCTCGCGGAACTCGAACTCGGCCTGCGCGAGCTGACCCGGCGGGACGTCGACGATCTCCAGCGTGCCGGGCACCAGATCCCGCTCCGTTGAGTCGCCGTTGGAGCGGACCGCCACCCGGCCGCCCGTCCGACCCGGCCTGACGCCCTGTGCCAGCACGACGCTCCCGATGGGCAGCAAGAGATCGTCCCGCAGGTCATCGAGCAGCTGTCGGCGCTCTCCCTCGTCCTCGATCGTGCCGAGCGGCCCCAGCAGGCGCGCGTGGTCCACCGCCATCTGGCAGGCACCGGGACGGCGCCTGACGTCGGCCAGGGCCAGCGCCACAGCCGAACCGGGCGCGGCGGACCACACGCCACCGGCCGCGATGACGAGGTCCGCTGCCGCGTGCGCGGAGACCGCCGGCGTCACAGTCATGAGCCGCGCGACCGCGACGCGGGCCGAGGCCAGTCGCAGTAAAGCCCCATCGCCCTGTGCGTCGGCCCACGGCCACAATCGCAGCTCCCGGAGTCGGTCTCGCAGCCGCGTACGATCGATGGGAAGGGTGGACCATGCGAGCACCGCGTCAACGGTTTGCTCGTCGGCCTCGGCCGGAAAAAGAGCCGCGGCGACGCTCTCGGCCGACAGGATCGCAACTCCACCTGGCTCATCGGGGGCGGGCCAGGCGGCGGCCCGCAGCCCGGCTTCGAAACCGATCTCGAGCGTTTCCACGTGCCGGTCCGTCACGGCCGCCAGGGATGAAGTGGATCGAGCGACCCCCTGGCGGGCATCGTCCGACCGCGCACGCATGCCCAGCAAGAAGGCCGTCAAGGCACTGCCCGGCGGGTCGCCGGTGTTCGGCGCCGGGGCAAACAGCCGCTCGCCACCTTCCGGCTTCTCTGCCTCGAGAGCAGGGACACCGACCAACGCACCGGGGACCGCAGGGCCTGGGATCGCAGGGCCGGCCGAACCCGTGGTCGATCCCGTGATCGATCCGGCGACCGATCCCGCCAGCACCACGGGCAAGTTCGGGCGGCGCTCCGTGATGGCATCCGCGAGAGCCTGAAGATCCTCGAGCCGAGCTCGCTCATCGGTGAGCGGCGGGTCAGCGGCGCCTACGAGCACGGCCTCGACCGCCGGATCGAGAGCCGTTCGGAGCAGGTCGAGCCGATCGCCGCGATCCAGGCTCCCTCCGCGTACCCGCCAGCCGGCCCGGTCGGCGACCGTCCCCAGGGATACGCGCCGCGCGTCGGTGGCGGCAATCACCGCGATGGTCGGCGGTGGGGTCGTCCTGGCAACAAGCCGTCCGACGTCAGCGGCCGCCTCGGGAAGCTCGGTTTCCGCGACGATCTCAGCAGGCGCGGCTTCGCGAACGCGGCGGAGGAGCAGCTGCAGGATCGCCTCCCGGTCGATCGTCGCCGGAAGAGCCAGGCTGCCCAGAAGGCGCCAGCTGCCCTGGACATTGCCGACCAGAGCTGCGGCGGTGGTGGCGGCGCCCAGATCGAGCGTGAAGAAGGCGCGCGGGTCGCTCGTCACCCGCTCATGGTACCGGGCCGCGGAGGGGATCGGCCTTCAGGCGTCCCAGGCGATTTCTTCCTCGATCTCCTCGAGTCGCGCGATCAACTGCTCGATTCCGTCGTCGTCGGCGAGGATCTCGGACGCGGATGCGTACTCGCCTCCGAACAGGCCGCGCAGCACCGGATCAAAGAAGAGCATTGCGTTGCTGCCGAGGGGCCTGTACGGCCGGCTCGCCTGCAGGAAATGGAACGCCGGTCCCGTCAGACCACGCAGCTGGATCTCGCGCGCGACCTGCTCGACGAGGTCGTCGCGCTGCTCCTGTAACTGTTCAGGCGGGAGGGTCATGCCCTGGGCCTCGCGGAGGCGGAATCGGCGGGCGTCGGCGCAGCATCCAACGCTCGGGCTTCGGCTGCCAGGGCGGCCTCGAACGCGTGGTAGGCAGCCGCGCCACGGAGCGCGAAGACCACCGTATTCAGCCCCGGCGAGCGAGATGCCTCGTCACGAACCGTGCTCACCGTGATGCGCGCGCCCTCGTCCAGGGGGAAGCCGCCCACGCCCGTTCCCAGTGCCGGAAAGGCGATGCTCACGACATTGTTCTCACGGGCGCGAGCCATCGCGCTCCTGGCCGCCTGTTCGATCAGCTGCCCGCTCGTTCGCCGATCTCGATCGAGGGACACGGCATGAATCACGATCCGCGCGGCAAGTGTGCCGGCCGCCGTCACGACGGCCTCGCCCAATCCGATCGGGCCCTGGCGGACCGCCGCGAACTCGATCGCGTCACCGCCGGTGCGCTTGATCGCCCCGCCGACGCCGGTCGCCATCCACAGCGAGGGGTTGGCAGGGCTCACGATCGCGTCGACTTCGAGGTCGCAGATATCCCCATTCCAGAGCTCGATGAGTGCCACGCGTAGGTCTCCTCCGTGAGCGTCCGCAGACCCACGGGTACGGCCGATCGATAGTACACCCGGGCTACTCGCCGAGCCATCGAGGTGAGGACCTCGTATGAGATCGTGGTGCGTGCTTGCGCCAAGTCCCCAGCCCCGATATGGTCCGCTCCCTGCGCTCCCAGCAGCACGAACTCGTCGTCGACAGAGACTGGCGCTCCCGGCACGTCGGTGACATCGGCCATCACGGCATCCATGGCGACCGTGCCGACCAGCGGAACGCGCAGGCCACGGACAAGGGCCTCCGCGCGGTTCGACAAGATCCGCGACCAGCCGTCGGCATAGCCGATGGGCAGGGTCGCGATCCGACTCGAGCGCGCGGTCTCGAAGCTCGGCCCATAGCTGACGCCGTGGCCAGCCGGCAGATCCGCGACGCGAACTGGCCGGGCGTGAAGCGACATGACCGGTGCGAGAGCGGCCGCAGCGGCGGCACCGGCGACAGGGACGTTCAGCCCGTCCGGGATCAAGCCGTAGGTCGCGAGGCCGATGCGGACGGCGTCGAGGGACGGCGCGGTGCCGGCCAGGAGCGCGCCGCTCGCGGCCAGGTGGCGCATCGGCAAGGGCTCATCGGCGAGGAGGTCGGCGAGGGCAGCATCGAACCGGCGGGACTGACCACCCGATCGTTCGGGCTGCCCGGCTGCGGCAAGGTGCGACCAGATCCCAGCCAGGCGGATACCCGGCGCGTCGCGGATCGCGGCCGCCGCCCAGGGAGTCTCGGATTGGTCGAGGCCGCCCCGCCCCAGCCCGGTCTCGACCTCCAGGTGGACGACGAGCTGAGGCGGCGGTCCTGCCGCCGCTCCGGATGCCGCTGCCGCCCGGGCATCCAGCGTCCGCTCGAGCAGGACCCGATCCGCGATCGTGATCGCTACGTCGAGCCGGGCCGCCTCCGCCGCAAGCTCCGGCGCGATCGAGAAGAGCACCAGGAGCGGCAGCGTCACGCCGGCGGCACGCAGCTCTCGGGCCTCGTCGAGCGTGGCCACCGAGAGCCCATCTGCACCGGTTTCCTCGAGGAAGCTGGCTACCCCGACGGCCCCGTGTCCGTACGCGTCGGCCTTGACGACGGGCTCCAGCCGGACACCGGGCGGCAGCATGGATCGGACGGCCGCCAGGTTCGCCGCGAGTCGGTCCAGGTCGATGGCCAGCCACGCGGTCCGCGGCAACGGCGGCAGCCCCGCGTCTCGGAGCGCCACCTCGATCGGGGTCCGCGCGGGGAAGGGAGCCCCCGAGCTCAGGAGCGGCGCCCGACCGTGGGCGGCCGCGATGCCTCTGCCGCAGCCGGACTCCCCGCCGGCGCGGGAATTTCGTGCATGCCGAAACCGACGGGCTTGCGCGATCGGGGCGCGAGGGCAGCCAGGCGCTTTCGCGCGAAGGCGATCTGGTCGGGCAGGTCGGACGCGAGCAGGCCGGCGTCTCCGATGCGCTCGCGGACAGCCTCACCGGCGAGGCCATGGAGATACACCCCCAGGCGGGCAGCCGCGAAGGGTTCCAGACCCTGGGCGAGCAACGCTCCGATCGCGCCTGCCAGGACGTCGCCGGTCCCTCCGCTGGCCATGGCCGGGTTCTCGAACGGAGCGACGGCCACTGATCCATCGGGGGCCGCAATGACGGTCCGCGCGCCCTTGAGGACGACCACCTGGCCCCACTCCTCGGCCGCGGCGCGGGTCACCCGGGCGCGCGCGGCGTCATCCGCGACCAGGTCGCCGTCGGCCTCGGGATCATGACCGCTGCCGGCGCGCAGGCGTCCGAACTCTCCGGCATGCGGCGTCAGGACCGCGTGCCGGCGCGTGGCGGCCCACCAGCGGTCGGTCGACGCAAGCGACCGAAGAGCCTCCGCGTCGAGAACGGCCGGAGGAGGTGTCGGCTCCTCGGGGACCGCAAGCAGCGCGGCGATCAGCTCGCGTGTCGCGAGGCCCGGTCGAAGGCCCGGCCCCACCACCAACGCGTCGTGGTCGTGGTCGAGGATCCGCGCCAGCGCCTCCTCGGGCTCCACTTCTTCCACGTCGTCCTCGGGCAGGGCCATCGTGGTCGCCTCGAGGACCTTGGCGGCGAACAAGGGCTGAAGCGATTCGGGGATCGCGAGGGTGACCAGGCCGACGCCGCTCCGCCCGGCCGCCCGGCACACGAGCAGGGCGGCCCCGGCGTAGTCGAGCGAGCCGGCCAGGACCAGCAGTTTGCCGAAGCTGCCCTTGTGACCGCGCTCCGGACGCTTCGGCAGGAGGTCGGCGGCAGCGGCATCTCCGAGCAGGACGGCTCCTTCCACGACGGGCACACCTGCCGGCGCACCCTCCGCGTCAGACCGTCGACCGAACCCAACGGGCCCCCGGTCAGGCACGGGATGCCCCCGTACCGTCGTCTTCGGCCTCGAGAGCACGCAGGCGCTCGATCCGGGCGAGGATCCGCCGCTCACGATCGTCGAGCCGGTCCTCGATGTCCGGCGGGAAGAGGTAGCGCCCGCCCGCCGTCCGGACGCCGAAGGCGATGGCCACCGCATAGTCGGCCTCATGGCTGATCGACACGGCAATGCGCGCCATTCCGAGCTGCTCGGCGCGGGCCGCCGCTCGGCCGCGCAGGCGGACCGCCGGCTGGCCCGTAGGCAACCGCTCGATCTCGATGTCCCGCCAGCCGATTCCGCGGACGCCGAGGCCGAGGACCTTGGACACCGCTTCCTTCGCCGCCCAGCGGCCTGCCAGCGTTTCAGCGCGATCGCGCACGTAGCGCTGCTCGGAAGGCGTCAGCACGCGACGCACGAAGCGGCCGCCGAAACGGGCCAGGGTCCTGCGGATGCGCCCGACGCTGATGATGTCGATGCCCAGCTCCGTCGTGTCGCCGGACAGGCGGCCCGCCGGGGTTTCGCCTGCGCTCGCGGTGAGCCGGGCTGCCCCTCCCGAGAGACCTCCTTCGAGCTGTTCGCTCGTGCCCATTGCCTATTCGACCGTCACCGATTTGGCCAGGTTGCGCGGCTGGTCGACGTCGGTACCACGGGCGACCGCGGTGTGATACGCGAGCAGCTGCAGTGGGATGACCGCGAGTACCGGGGTGAGTGCTTCGTGCGTGTCGGGCACCCAGCACACCTCGTCCGCGAAGCGCTCGATCTGCTCGTCGCCCTCGGTCGCAACGGCGATCACCCTCGCGTCACGGGCTCGCCCCTCCATGACATTGCTGATGACCTTGTCATACACCGACGATCGCGTGGCCACGGCCACGAGGGGGCATTCCGCATCGAGCAAGGAGATCGGGCCGTGCTTCAATTCCCCGGCGGGATAGCCCTCCGCGTGGATGTAGCTGATCTCCTTGAGCTTGAGCGCACCCTCAAGGGCGGCAGGGTAGCCGTAGCCACGCCCGACGAACATGAAGCCGCGCGAGTTGACGTAGCGCCGTGCCAGCTCGGGTGAACCCCCGGCTGCGTCGATCGCGCGCTGGGCGGCGTCCGGCAGTCCTCGAAGCGCCGCTGCAATCTCGGCTTCCTGCTCCAGGCCCATCATGCCGCGCAGCTTGGCGATCGCCGCGGCAAGCACGATCAGGGTGGTGACCTGCGTCACGAACGTCTTGGAAGCCGCGACGGCGATCTCCGGACCGGCCTGCAGGAACAGCACGGCGTCAGCCTCACGCGTGATGGCCGAACCCACCGTGTTGGTCACGGCCACCACCGGACAGCCACGCTCGCGCGCAAGCCGGGTGGGGGCGATCGTGTCCGCAGTTTCGCCCGACTGGGTGACGGCGATGACGAGCGTGTTCGCGTCAAGTGGCGGAGGGCTGTAGCGGAACTCCGAGCCGACGGTTGCCCGCGCCGGCAGGCCGGTCCAGTCCTGGAACGCGGCCGCCCCGACGAGGGAGGCGTAGTACGCCGTGCCGCAGGCAATCAGCTCGATCCTCGTCGCGGCGCGGATGGCATCCGACATGCCGTCCAGCTCCTCGACCCGGATCCGGTCGTCGCGGCTGACCCGCCCGGCGATCGACTGCCGAAGGGCCTCGGGCTGTTCCTGGATCTCCTTGATCATGAAGTGGGCATGGCCGCCCTTCTCGGCCAGCTCCGGGGACCACGTGATCGTCGTGACGGCTCGATGGCGCGGCGCGCCCGTCACGTCGGTGATGACCACCCCCGAGGGACGCAGGTCGGCGACGTCGCCCTCCTCAAGGAAGATGACCTGGTCGGTGTGGGCGAGGATTGCCGCTACATCGCTGGCTAGGAAGGTCTCGCCGTCCGCGACGCCGACCACGAGGGGCACGTTCATCCGGGCGCCGACCAGTCGATCGCGTTCGGCGCGGTGCATGACCGCGAGGGCGTAGGCGCCGTCGACCTTTCTGAGGGCGTCTCGGGTCGCGTCCGCAATGTCGCCCGAATAGGCCTCCTCAATCAGGTGGGCGATGGCTTCCGTGTCGGTCTCGGAGGTCAGCTCGTGGCCACGTGCCTCGAGCCCATCGCGCAGCTCCCGGAAGTTCTCGATGATGCCGTTGTGAATGACCGTGACGTCCCCGGTGCAGTCGACGTGGGGGTGGGCATTGAGGTCGTTCGGCCGCCCGTGGGTCGCCCAACGGGTGTGGGCGAGCCCGATTGCCGCATGGGGAGTCCGATCGGCGATCGCCGTCTCCAGGTTGGCCAGCTTGCCTGCGCGCTTCTCGACGAACAGGTCACCCTGATCGTCCACGAGCGCGATCCCGGCCGAGTCGTAGCCGCGATATTCGAGGCGTTTGAGGCCCTCGATCAGGATCGGGCCGGCCTCGCGCGGTCCCGTGTAGCCGACGATGCCGCACATGCAGGTGGCGTTCTCCACGGCGCCGACGTCTGGAGCGCCGGGTCCCGGCTAGTTTAGACGCTGCCCTGCGAGGTCGGCCAAAGCATCCGCGAGCTCCTCGACGAGCGCCGCGTCTTCGCCCTCCACCATGACCCGCAGGGCGGGCTCCGTGCCGGACGGTCGGACCAGGACGCGGCCGCTCCGCCCGAGACGTGCCTCGGCCTGGCGGATCGCTCGCTGAAGCTCGCGATCGCCCTCCCACTGGTCCTTGTGGCGGGCAGGAACCGCCCGCTCTTGCTGGGGCAGCAGCGGGATCGCCGCCGCGAGCTCGGCCAGGGTGGCGCCGCGCCGTGCCATCACGCGCAAGACCTCGAGAGCGGTGACGATCCCGTCGCCCGACGTGGTGTGCTCCAGCACGATGACGTGCCCGCTCTTCTCCCCGCCCAGACCGGCTCCGCTCACCAGCATGCCATCGAGGATGTACTTGTCGCCCACCGGCGTCCGGACGACCTGTCCACCGGCCGCCTCGACGGCCGCCTGGAGGCCGCCGTTCGACAGCACGGATACGACCAGGCCGCCTTTTGGCAGCACGCCGCGCGCCAGCCTGTCGAGCGCCAGGATGCCCAGGACCTGGTCGCCATCGACGACGGCACCGGTCGAATCGGCGGCGATGAGCCGGTCGGCGTCTCCGTCGAGTGCAAATCCGACGTCGGCAGCACGCGCGGCGACTGCCTCGGCGAGCGCCCCCGGGTGCGTGGCTCCGGATGCGACGTTGATATTGACTCCGTCGGGCTCGTTGTGGATCACCTCCACCGACGCGCCCGTCGCCGACAGGATCTCCGGGCCGACGATACCGCCCGAGCCGTTCGCGCAGTCGAGAATGACGCGCGTTCCCGAGGACTCGATGCCGCGCGCAAGCCCCAATCGGTGGCGCCGGTATGCGTCCAGCAGGTGCCCCGCGTCGAATGACCGGCCGAGCTCCTCGTTACCGACCCCGCCCAGTTCCTCGGCGCGCCAGATGAGCTGCTCCAGCTCGTCTTCGACCGCGTCGTCGAGCTTCAGGCCCCGCTCGTCGAGCACCTTCAGGCCGTTGTCCTCGGCCGGGTTGTGGGATGCGGAGACCATGATCCCGGCCGCGAACTCGCCGGAGCCGGCCAGGTAGGCAAGCGCCGGGGTCGGCACGATCCCGGCGCGATGCACGTCGACGCCGAGGCTCGTGGCTCCAGCCGTGATGGCCGCCACGAACATGTCGCCCGAACGACGGGTGTCCTGGCCAACCACGATGGCCCCGCCCGGCCCGACGAGGCGCTTCGCGGTTGCGCGCCCGAGGCTGAACGCAGTTGTCGGCCGGAGCTCGACGTTGGCGACGCCACGGATTCCGTCCGTACCGAACAGGCGCGGCACCGCTATGGCCCGCTCGGAGAGGGACTGGGACTCGGCGCCGTGCCCACGTCCACCGTGATGCGCGGGGGACTGAGTGCGACCAGATTTACCCCGGCCGGGAGGGTGACCCTGGGCACGACCTCGTGTGTTCCGGGGCCGAGGCCGTCGACGTCGACCGTCAGGATGAACCCGCTGCCCTGGAGGCCCGCCAGATCGCTCATCGTGCCGCCCAGCGTCACGAGGACCTGGTCGGTCGACAGCGCGTAGGTCCGGTCATCACGCGCACCGGACAGCACCATGCCCGCGGTGAATGAGCGCGTTCCGGTGATGGCGCGGAGGTGGACCGTCACCTGGACGTCAGACGAGCCGAGTGCCGACAGACCGGTCGCAAGGCTCAGGGGCACCGTCTGGTTGACGTCGGCGGCGGCGCCGGAGACCGACACTGGCCCCGTGTCCACCTTGAGGAGGCTCGACAGGACACCCGCCTCACCTTCGATCGATACCACGACGGGCTTGACGGTGATCGTCGCCACCTCGAAGCCGCTGGCAGGCGTTCCGGTCACGACCGCGTTCACCGGCAACGCCTTCGAACCCAGCTGGCTGCCAACGAGGATCTTCACGCGGACGCTGGAAGGCTCGATCCGGACAGGAGCCACCGCTTCCCCACTCGCGTCGACGGCGATGAGGTCGACCGACTGGTCGACGGAGACGCCGGACGCATCGATGCGGACCCGCGCGACAGCCTGCGTCACCTGGCTGACGACGGACTGCGAGCCCGAGACCGTCACTTCGCTGGTATCGACGACGGGGTCCCGGACCTGAAGCCCGGCCGGCACGCTGCCACGGTCGACCACGACCGGCACAGTCTTGGTCCGTAGTGGATCGAGGCGCACCCCGACCTGCCGCGGCGACCAGTCGATCACCCGGATCTGGTCGTCCGGCGAGGTGACGTTGACGGCCACGGTCGCCAGCCCGCTGGCGTCCGGAGTTGCGCCCGCCAGATCGATCCGGGCCAGGAAGCTGGCGCTGCTGACGCGGATGTCGGGCGGCGCGAAGTAGCGCACGTTGGTGACCGGCGGCAGCGCCCCTTGCAGGACCGCCGATGCGGGCTGGTTGACGACGTCGATGGTGAGCGGCCCGGGCCACTCCCTCGCGTTCTGGCTGAGTGCGAGGGCGACATACAGGACCGTCGCCAAGGCGACAGCGGCGAGCTTCAGAGGCCAGTTGTGGAAGATGAATGCCAGGACCCGGGTCAATGCGTGGTTCTCACCGATGCTGCCGGGGCCGCCGAGTCGTCCTCGGTCCGCGAACGATCCGCCCGCGCTCGCCTGCGCGCGACCATCCCGCCCAGGTTCGACAGTCGCGGCGCTCGACCGCCGGTTGGCCCCTCCGGCCGGTCGGGACCGCGACCGAACGGAGTGCGCCTGCCGCCCGCCGGATTGAGGAGGGCGATCAGCGCTCGCCCGAGCTGGACCTCGTTCAGGTTCCGCACGATCCGCGCGCGCTCGACCAGGCTGACCTGGCGGTTTTCCTCGGATATCACCACCACCACCGCATCGGTCTGCTCCGTGATTCCGAGGGCTGCCCGGTGGCGCGTCCCGAAGCGTTCGGTGTGGACCGTGGTCTCCGCGAGCGGCAGCAGCGCGCCGGCCGCCAGGATCGTCGAGCCCCGAATCAGAACGGCTCCGTCGTGGAGCGCGCTGCGGGGCATGAAGATCGTCACCAGCAGATCGGCCGAGAGATCGCCGTGGATCATTACGCCCGTCTCCGCGATCTCCTCGAGGCCCGTCTCACGCTCGAGCACGATCAGTGCCCCGTGGCCCTCCGCCGAGAGCAGGGCCGCGGCTCGCGCGACCTCGGCGGCGACGTGCTCGGCCTCCCGCTGGGCGGCGGGCGACAGCAGCCAGGCCAGCGAGCCGACACGGCCGATCCGCTCGAGCGCCCGGCGCAGCTCCGGCTGGAATACGACCACGAGGGCAAAGACGCCGACGACCGCTCCGGTCTGGAGAATCTGGGACAGCAGACGCAGGCCCAGCGCCTGGGCTGCCGCATAGACGAGGAACAGGACGCTGACGCCGATCACCAGTCGTACGGCGCGAGTCCCGCGGATCAGGCTGAACAGCCAGTAGATGAGGAGTGCGGTGATCCCGATGTCGATCAGCGTGGTCGGTCGAACCTGATCCAGGATCGACTGCAGTAGCTGCGCCATCGTCTCGAAAGTGTAGCCGAGGAGGCCGCTTCATCTCGCCTCGGTCGACCCTCGCACGGGGCCGAAACGACGCCGCTCTCGCCGGGAGCGGCTTCGGAGGGTCAGGCGCTGGGCGAGGCTGCCAGCCGCATGTCCTCCGGGAAGAAGATGGCCACCGCCGCCACGCGCTCTTTCGCGGCCGCATCGTCGGTCAGCTCGACCAGCCGACGGAGGAGGACGAGCTTGTCGGCCGCCTGGCCGCGCCAGCCACGCGCGAGGTACAGGTCGATGAGGGCGAGGTGGACGTCCGGATCGTCGGGAGCGAAGGAGAGCGCCAGGTAGCAGGCATCGAGCGCGGCGTCGCTCTGCCTCGCGGCCGCCAATGCACGCGCCGCACTGAGCAGCCCGGCCAGGGCAGCCGCGGGGTCCCCGGCATCGAGCGACGCGAGGGCCTCGGTCACAAGGATCGATCCGGGCGGGCTGGGCGGCTGAACTTCCTTCCCGGCCTGTCCGTCTCGCCCGGAGCCTTCCGCGTCTTCGGCTTTGCCGGGCGTCCCGGCCGGGCCGGCGCCGGCGGGTTTGCGCGCTTCGAGCACCTCGGATGCACGGGCCAGGGCGGCCTCAGCTCCCGGCCCGCCAACCTCCCGGAGACGCGCGACCAGGTCCGTCAGGTGGCGGCGCCGATCGCGTGACTCGGCCTGTTCGAGGGCGCTTCGCGCGGAGTCTGCCGCGTCGGCGAGGCGGCGTGCCCCGTCCTGGACCTGCGAGAGGAGATCGAGCGTCCTCGCGGCCTCGGCGCGCCGCCCTCCGGCAACGAGCGCCGCGGCGCGACCGTTGAGCGCGGTCTCGTCCCGGGGCGAGCGCTCGAGCGCACGGTCGTAGGCCGCCAATCCGTCGTCCAATCGACCCAGCCGGACGAGGACGTCGCCGAGGCTGACGTGCGGGACGGGCCGCTCCGGCGCCAGCGTGGCTGCTTCGGCGTAGGCGTCGATCGCGAGGTCGAGCCGGCCGCGGAGCGCTGCAACGTGGCCCCGTCGGAGGGCTTCCCGATAACGCTCGAAGACCTCGTCGCTCAATCGGACGCGCTTCCTCTCCGGCGGTCGGGCCCTCAGCGTTTGGTGTACTGCGGTGCCTTGCGAGCTCGCTTGAGGCCGTACTTCTTGCGTTCCTTCATGCGTGGATCGCGCGTCAGGAGCCCGGCTTGTCGGAGGGGCAGGCGATGGCCATCCGGATCGAGCTGGAGCAGGGCGCGGGCGATGCCGTGACGAATCGCACCGGCCTGACCGGTTACCCCGCCGCCTTCGACCTTGACCATCGCGTTGAAGCGGCCCTCGGTGCCCGTGACCCGGAACGGCATCCGGACGTCCGCCTCGTTCACGGCGTTGCCGAAATGCTCCTCGAGCGTCCGGCCGTTGATCACGATCTCGCCCTCGCCCGGCAGCAGCCGAACGCGCGCGATTGCCGTCTTGCGGCGACCGGTCCCGGTGAAGAAAGCAGGCGTCGTCATGGTGCTCCTCGTCAGGCCAGCGGCTCGGGCTGCTGGGCTTGGTGCGGATGGTCTGACCCGGGGTAGATCTTGAGCTTGCGAAGCTGCTGAACGCCCAGGCGATTGCGCGGCAGCATCCCCTTCACGGCTCTTCGGATGGCCTCCTCCGGACGCCGCTCCAACAGGTGCCCAAGGGTTTCTTCCTTCAACCCGCGCGGATAGCCGCTGTGGCGGATATACAGCTTCGTTTCGCGCTTGTCGCGGGTGACAGCCACGCGGGCCGCGTTCAGGACGATGACGTGATCGCCGGAGTCGAGGTTGGGCGTGTATTCGGGCTTGTTCTTGCCCTCCAGGACGCGCGCGATGCGCGAGGCAAGGCGACCCAGCGTCTGATCCGTCGCGTCCACGACGTACCAGCGGCGGTCGATGTCGCTCTCGCGGAGCGTGAAGGTCTTCGAGTTCATCGCTCTTCGTGCTCTCCGTCCAGTTCCTCTTGCACTTCGTCTGGTTGCACTTCGTCTGGCCCGATTTTCTCGCGTCGTCCAAGGGCGACCCGTCGAAGGCTCAGGCCCTTCGCCGGTGCCGCGGCCCCGTCGAATGCTGCCTTTCGGCCGACGAGCGCCTGGCCGACGGCATCTGCATCAATATTCCCGCGGCCCACTTCCAGGAGCGCGGCCACCATCCGGCGAACCATCCCCCGCAGGAACGCGTCGGCGACGACGTCGATCGTCACCTCCGATCCCTTGCGCCGGACCCGGACCCGATGAACGGTCCGGATCGGCGATGCGCCGATCGCTGCCCCGAAGGCGGAGAAGTCGTGCCGGCCCTCGAGGACCGACCCGGCCCGCGCCATCGCGCCGGTGTTGAGCGGGGACCGCACCCCGAGTGCCAGGCGCTCGCGAAGCGGACTACGCGGCCCGTTCCAGACGGTGTAGCGGTATTCCCGAAACCGCGCCGCGCGGCGAGGATGGAAGCCTTGGGCCACGCGTCTGACGTCTCGAACCGAGACGTCCGCCGGCAGAAGAGCGTCGATCGCTCGACCCAGATCCTGCGCCGAGAGGCGGCCGGGATAGGTGAACGCGATCACCTGGTCCGCGGCGTGCACCCCGGCGTCGGTCCGGCCCGCAGCGTCGACTCGGAGCCGTGCTCCCCCATTCAACTGGGCGAGCGCGTCCTCGAGCGCTCCCTGGACCGTCCGAGCTCCCCGTTGCGCCTGGTACCCGGCGAAGTCCGTGCCATCGTATTCAACCCGTGCGCGGAAGCGGTGTCCGCGCCCGAGGGCACCCTCTCGGGTGCCTGCGTTCTCAGACCAGTTCGAGCTGGACGATTTCCGCCGCGTCACCGGGCCGCTGTCCGATCCGCACGATACGGGTGAAACCCGATGTCCTGTCCGCGTACTTTGGCGCGATCTCGTCGAACAGCTTGTTGATCACGAGCGGCTCGTTCGGAAACTCCGAGAGCACCGTCCGGCGAGCGGTGAGGTCGCCGCGCTTGGCGAGCGTGATGACCCTCTCGACCTGCCCGCGGACCTCCTTCGCCTTGGCCTCCGTCGTGCGCACCTTCTCGTATCGAAGGACGGACACGGTCAGGTTCTTGAACAGCGCCATCCTGGCGCCGTGCTTGCGCCCGAGCTTCCGGCCGTCGATCCGATGGGCCACGCTCAGGCCTCCTCGTCCCCACCTTCGAGGCCGTCGTCCTCGACGCCCAGCTCGTCGAGCTCGTCCGCGTCGGTCTCGGGCACGATGAAGCCGCGCATGCGCAGGCGCTCCTTCATCTCGTCGAGCGACTTCTTGCCAAAGTTGCGCATTCGCAGGAGGTCATCGTCGGAGAGCTGCAGCAGCTGGCCGACCTTCACGATGTTGTTGCGCTTGAGCGAGTTGTAGGCCCGCATCGGCAGGTCGAGCTCTTCGATGGGCATGTCCAGCATGTTGGGCGGCAGCTGCGGCACGCCGGCTCCGGCGCGCTCGCCCGGCCCGATCGGCATGCCGATGCTGACGAAGTTCTGGAACTCCCGGACGAGGCGCTCAGCAGCCCGCGAAAGAGCCTCCTCTGGGCTGATCGTGCCGTCCGTCTCGATCTCGATCGTGAGCTTGTCGTAGTTGGTCATCTGGCCAACACGGACGCTGTCGATCCAGTAGTTCACCTTGCGGACGGGTGTGAAGATCGCGTCCACGGCGATGACGCCGATGGGCAGCGCTTCCGTGCGCTCGGCGCCCAGGTAGCCCACTCCGCGCTCGACCGTCAGGTCCATCTCGATCGTCACGTCGTCCTTGTCGATGGTCATCAGGACCAGCTCGGGGTTGACGATCTCGACGTCCGCTGATTCGGTGATGTCGCCGGCCGTCACCGCGCCGGCGCCGCTCTTGATCAGGCGCAGCGAAACCGGGTGGTTGGCGAAGCTCTTCAGTCGCAGCTTCTTGACATTCAGGACGATCTGCGTGACGTCTTCCTTGACGCCCGGGATCGTGGAGAACTCCTGGTACACGTCCCGGACCTGCACGGACGTGACCGCGGCGCCTTCGAGCGAAGATAGCAGGACGCGCCGGAGCGCGTTGCCGAGCGTGACGCCATAGCCCGCCTCGAGGGGTCCGGCCTCGTACTTCGCGTACGCGCCGAGCTCCTCGACGGGCTCGATATGGGGTGCCTCGAGTTCGATCATGGTTTAGGGCTTACCTCGAGTAGTACTCGACCACGAGCTGCTCGTTGAGATCGAGCGGCATCTGGTCACGGCGGGGATCGGCGGAAACGGTGCCGGACAGGGCGGCGGGGTCCACGGTTAGCCAATCGGGCGTCTGCTGCGAGCGGAGCGTCTCGCGCGCCAGCTTGAACGGCTCGCGAGCGCGTCGGCTCTCGCGGACCTCGATCCGATCGCCGGGCTTGAGCTGGAAGGACGGAATGCCGGTCGGCCGGCCGTTCACCGCGAAGTGACCATGACCGACGAGCTGGCGGGCCTGTGCCCGGGATGTAGTGAAGCCCATCCGGTACACGACGTTGTCGAGCCGCAGCTCCAGCAGACGAAGGAGGTTCTCACCGGTCACGCCGGGCCGCGATTCGGCGGTGTCGAAGTAGTTCTTGAACTGCCGCTCCAGGACGGCGTAGACCCGCCGTACCTTCTGCTTTTCGCGCAGCTGCAGCCCGAACTCGCCGACCTTGCGACGGCGGACACCATGCTGGCCGGGCGGTGTGGGACGCCGCTCGAACGCGCATTTCTTGGTGTAACAGCGGCTGCCCTTGAGGAACAGCTTGGCGCCTTCTCGGCGGCAGAGGCGACAGACAGAGCCCGTGTAACGTGCCATGACGACGCGCCTAGACCCGGCGCCGTTTGGGCGCGCGGCAGCCGTTGTGCGGAATGGGCGTGACGTCCGTGATCGCTGTGACCTCCATACCCGCCGCCTGGAGTGACCGGATCGCCTGCTCGCGACCCGCGCCGGGACCCTTCACGTACACCTCGACCTGGCGCATGCCGTGCTCCATCGCCCGGCGCGCCGCACCGTCGGCCGACAGGGCCGCGGCATAGGGCGTGCTCTTGCGGGAGCCCTTGAATCCGGCGGTGCCGGCCGAGCCCCAGCTGATGACCGCGCCGGTCGGGTCCGTGATCGTGATGATCGTGTTGTTGAACGTCGCCTGGATGTGGACGTGTCCGGATGGGACGTTCTTCTTCTCACGGCGGCGCTGTTTGGTCGCCTTCTTGCGTTCGGCCATACCTGGCTTGGTTCCTCGTTACTTCTTGCGCCGGACGCCAACCGTCCGCTTTGGTCCGCGACGCTGTCGCCCGTTCGTTTTCGTGCGCTGGCCGCGAACCGGGAGATTGCGCCGGTGGCGCACGCCGCGGTACGAGCCGATCTCGATCAGGCGCTTGATGTTGAGCGCCACCTCGCGGCGCAGGTCGCCTTCCACCTTGTATCGTCGGTCGATCAGCTCGCGCAGCCGGTTGACCTGCTCCTCGGTCAGATCGCGCACCCGTGTGTCGGGGTTGATGTTGCTCTGGGCGAGGATCTTCTGAGCCGTCGGAAGTCCGATGCCGTATATGTAGGTAAGCGCCACCTCGACGCGTTTTTCGCGCGGGACGTCGACGCCGGCGATGCGCGCCATTGATCAGCCCTGCCGCTGCTTGTGCTTGGGATTTGGGCAGATGACCATGACCGTTCCATGCCGGCGGATGACTTTGCAGTTGTCGCAGCGGGCCTTGACGGACGCTCTGACTTTCAACGTTTCCTCGTGAGGTTCATGCGTTGTTCACGCGCTATTTGAGCCGGTAGGTGATCCGGCCCCGAGTGAGGTCGTAGGGCGACAGCTCCACCCGCACGCGATCACCCGGCAGGATCCGAATGAAATTCATCCGAAGCTTGCCGCTGATGTGGGCGAGCACCCGGTGGCCGTTCTCGAGTTCGACCGCGAACATTGTGTTGGGAAGCGGCTCGATGACCGTTCCCTCCACTTCGATCGCGTCCTTCTTGGCCACAGGCGGTTAGTCGTTCCCTTTCTCGTGCCGAATGCCGGTCCGTGACCGGCACACGAACGCGCAGAGTATCAAATTGAGCGCGATCCGGCAACCAGCGGACTGCCCACGCTGGTGAGGATTTCCGGCCCGCCTTCCGTGATCGCGATGGTGTGCTCGAAGTGTGCGGCGAGCGAGCCGTCGCGCGTCACGACCGTCCAGCCGTCGGCCTCGACACCCACGGCGTCGCCGCCCAGGGTGAACATTGGCTCGATCGCCAGGCACATGCCGGCCTCGATCCGACGACCTCCGTTGCCCGACCGGAAATTCGGGACCTGCGGTTCCTCGTGCATCGACGTTCCGATGCCGTGGCCGACGAACTGGCGGACGATGCCGTAGCCCTTCTCCATGGCGATGTCCTCGATGGCCGCGCCGATGTCGCCGATCCGGCTCCCGGGCTGGGCCGCCGCAATTCCGGCCATCAACGCCAGCCTGGTGGTGTCAACGAGCTCGCGAGCTTCTGCGGAGACTGGGCCGACCACGAATGTCCGCGCAGCGTCGCCGTGCCACCCGTCGACGATCGCCCCGGCGTCAACCGAGACGAGCTGTCCCTCCTGGATGTCGCGTTCGCTGGGGATGCCATGCACGACCTGATCGTCGATCGAGATGCACAGGCTTGCCGGGAAGGCGCCCGGCCCGCGGCCATAATGGCCCCCGCCGAGATAGCCCTTGAACGAGGGTGTGGCACCCGCGGCGCGCAGGTGTCGCTCTGCCAGCCGGTCGAGCTCGCCCGTCGTGATGCCCGGGCGCAGCTCGGATTCGACGAGCGCCAGCACCTCGGCGACGAGCCTGCCGGCGCGGCGCATCTTGTCGATCTCCTGGCGCGACTTGCGTGTGACCACGTCAGGCACGGCTTTCGCTGGGCTGTGACAGCGCGGCCACGAGCTCCTCGGTGACCTCCTCGATTGGGCGCATTCCGTCGACCGTCCGAAGCTTGCCCTGGGCCTCGTAGTGCGCGCAGACGTCGAGCAGCTCGGGGATCTGCTGGTCCAGGCGCGCCTTGACCGTCTCGAGTTGGTCGTCCGCACGCTGGTAAAGCTCGGAGCCGTCGATGTCGCATTCACCGGGGACGTGAGGCGGGTTTGTGACCTCGTTGTAGATATGTCCTGCGGCGCGGCAAAGCCGGCGCCCCGACAGGCGCCGCACGAGTTCTTCGGCCGGGACGTCGATCAGGATGGCCTCCTCGACACCCGACCTTCGTTCGTCAAGCGCCACGTCGAGTGCTCGCGCCTGGGCAGGGGTGCGCGGGAAGCCGTCGAGGATCACGCCATGCGTCGCATCCGAGGCGGTCAGCCGGTCGAGCAGCATGCGAACGGTGATGTGATCGGGGACGAGCTCGCCGCGGTCCATGTATGCCTTGGCTTCAAGGCCGATCCTCGTGCCCGCGGCGGCAGCGGCTCGGAACATGTCGCCGGTCGCCAGGTGAAGAAGGTTCAGGCGAGGAGCCAGCACGGCCGCCTGCGTTCCTTTTCCAGCGCCGGGCGCGCCGAGCAGAACGATCACGCGCATTCAGCCGGCCACACCATCAACGGATAAATCCCTCGTAATTCCTCATCATCAACTGGGCCTCGATCTGTTTCATGGTCTCGACCACCACGCTCACCACGATCAACAGGCCCGTACCGCCCAACCCGATCCCGCCAAGTGTGGGGAAGATCGCCGCGACGACCTGCGGCGAAACGGCAACCACCCCCAGGAACAAGGCGCCCGCGACGGTGATGCGGAACGCGATCTTGCTCAGGTACTCCTGGGTGGGCCGGCCCGGCCGAATGCCCGGGATGAACCCGCCGTTCTTGCGCAGCTGCTCGGCCGTCTCGTCGGGCTTGAAAACGAACGCCGTGTAGAAGTAGGTGAAACCGACCGTCATCAGGAAGTACAGCAACAGGTACGGCGCGCTGTGGACATTCAGGAAGTTCACGATCCCCGTCGAGATCGTGGCCACGAGCGGGATCTGCGAGTTCTGGAAGTAGCTCGCCACCTGCTGGGGGAACAGCAGGATGCTGATCGCAAAGATGATGGGGATGACGCCGGCCTGGTTGACCCGAAGTGGCAGGAACGTCGACCCGCCCTGGTACATGCGCCGGCCGCGGACCCGTGACGCGTACTGGATGGGGATGCGCCGCTGGCCTTCCTGGATGTAGATGATGACGAACACCGCCAGCACGCCGATCACCCCGAAGATGACGAGCGAAACCACGTCCGGGTTGCCCAGGAAACTGCCGATCGCGTTGGGAATCCGCCCCACGATGCCGGCGAAGATGATGAAGCTGATGCCGTTCCCGATGCCTTTTTCGGTGATCAGCTCGCCCAGCCACATGAGGAGGACTGACCCTGCGGTGAGGGTGATGATCTGGGTCAGGGTCTCAAAGCGCGAGATGTCGAAGGGCGTCGTCAGGATCGTGCCCTGCGAAGCCAACAGCGCCAGGAATCCGTACGACTGGAGCATCGCCATGGGCACGGCCAGGTAACGCGTGTACTGGTTGATCTTGTTCCGGCCGTACTCGCCCTCCCGGCTGAGCTCCTGGAGGCGCGGGATGACGCTCGTCATCAGCTGCATGATGATCGACGCGTTGATGTACGGATTCATGCCCAGCCCCACGATCGAGAAGCTGGACAGCCCGCCGCCCGAGAAGAGATCGAGCAGGCCGAACAGGGCACTGCCCTGAAAGAAGGTTTGCAGCGCCTGCCGGTCGACGCCCGGGACCGGTACGTGCGAGAGCAACCGGAAGATGATCAGGACGAAGGCGACGAACAGGATCCGGCGCCGGATGTCCGGCGCCCGAAACGCATTGATGATCGCGTCGAACACGGGTCAGGCTTCGTCGCCGGTCGATTGCACGTTTGATTCGGATTCGTCGGCAGAGCCGGCGGGTCCTTCGTCCTCGGCGGTGGGGGTCTCGGCCGAAGGCCCCGCCTTCGCGGCGCCTCTCGCGCCTCGGGCATCTCCCGCGCCGCGTGCCCGCGTCGCTCGCGGCTTCGGGGCAGGTTTTTGATCGGTCGTTTGCGCGGAGGGCTCTCCGTCAGAAGCAGCGGAAGGCCTCGCGCGACGGGACGCCTTGTGGACCTCGCGGGCCGCCACCGGTGTCTCGCCAGCCGGCGGCGGAGTTGCCTCCTGCGCGGCCTCGGGCTCAGGCGCCGCGACGGGCTCCGACGCCGCCGCTCGCTCGTGCGCAGCCGCGGGCGGCGACGCTGCCGCGGTCGCCCTGGAGGGTTCGGCGCCATCGGCCGGGCCGCCGTTGCGCCTGGGACGGCTGGGGGCAGCCGGCATCTCGATGACCGACACGCTTCCGCCGGCGGCCTCGATCTTCGCCACCGCGCTCTTGCTGAACGCGTCGGCGACGACGAACAGCGCCTGGCTGATGTCGCCCTGGCCGAGCACCTTCAGAGGCTTGTCCAGCGTCCGGACCAAGCCCACCGCCTTCAGGATTTCCTGATTGACGGTGATTGGGGCGGCTTTTCCACTTCGGGCCTTGGCGCCCGGCATCTCGCCGGGCTCGAGGGTGCCGAGCTCGACCAGGGCCCCGATGCGTCCCAGGTTGACGATCTCGTATTCGATCTTGAACGGGTTCCGAAAGCCGCGGAGCTTTGGGATCCGCTGATGGAGCGGGGTCTGACCGCCCTCGAACCAGGGTGGAATCGAGCTCCCTGCTCGTGCCTTCTGGCCTTTCGTCCCTCGCCCGGCCGTCTTGCCCTTGCCGGCGGCGATCCCGCGGCCGACGCGGGTTCGGGCCGTGCGCGAGCCGGGGGCAGGTCGCAGGTCGTGCAATTTCATGGCTTCTCCGATCCCTCTGCGGGAAGCTCCTCCACGGTCACGAGGAAACGCACCTGGCGGACCATGCCCCTCGAGGCGTCGTTGTCGGGCACCTCGACCGTATCGCCGATGTGGTGAAGGCCGAGCGCCCGCACGGTCGCGCGGTTCCGAGCGACGTGGCTGATCGTGCTCTTGATCTGGGTGACCCGCAGCCTACCGGCCATCGCTTGACTCCGGGCCGGGCTGGCCGGCGATGAACGAACGCAGGGTGACGCCACGCTCGGCGGACCGCTCCTCAGCCGAGCGGAGGCGGCGCAGGCCCTCGAGCGTCGCGCGGACGACGTTGACGGGGTTCGTCGACCCGTGCGTCTTGGCCAGGATGTCCCGGATCCCGGCCGCCTCGACCACGGCGCGCACCGATCCGCCGGCAATCACGCCGGTGCCCTGCGAAGCGGGCTTGAGCATGACCCTGCTGGCGCTGAACTGCTGACGGATCTCATGGGGGATCGTCGTCCCGACCATCGGAATCTTGATCAGGTTCTTCTTGGCGTCCTCGACGCCCTTGCGGATCGCTTCGGGCACTTCGCCGGCCTTGCCAAGGCCCGCTCCCACGTGGCCGGCCCCGTCGCCGACGACGACCACTGCGCTGAACGAGAAGCGTCGGCCGCCCTTGACGACCTTGGCGACGCGGTTGATCTGGACGACGCGCTCTTCGAGCGTCAGCTTGTTCGGGTCGATCCTGGCCACGTGGTGCTCCCTTCGATCAGAACTGCAGGCCGGCTTCGCGGGCGGCATCGGCGAGCGACTTGATCCGCCCGTGGTACCGGAACCCGGCTCGATCGAAAACGACGCTGGCAACGCCAGCCGACTTGGCGCGCTCGGCGAGCAGGCGGCCGACTACCGCCGCTTCCTCGGTCTTCTTCTTGCCCGTGCGACGCAGCTCCGACTCGGTCGAGGAAGCCGCCGCGAGCGTCCGCCCGGATGCGTCGTCGATGACCTGTGCGTAGATGTGATTCAGGCTACGGAAGACTGCCAGCCGCGGTCGCGCAGCCGTACCCGCCAGCGTGAGGCGGATGCGGTCGTGGCGCTTCTGTCGGGCGGCGCCGCGAGTGGCGACCTGGCTCATGCTCGTGCTGTCCTCACCTGTGCGTGGTTACTACTTCTTGGCGCCGATCTTGCCGGCCTTGCCGGCCTTGCGGCGGACCTGCTCGCCGGCGTAGCGGACACCTTTGCCCTTGTACGGCTCGGGTTTCCGGCTCGCTCGAACGGCGGCTGCGACCTGCCCGACGAGCTCCTTGTCGATCCCAACAACGGCCAGCCGGGTGGGGTTCTCGAGCTCGAAGCTGATGCCCGGGGGAGGCTCGATCTCGACCGGGTGGCTGTAGCCAAGGCTGAGCTGGAGCTTCTCGCCGATTTTCTGCGCGCGATAGCCGACGCCGGTGATTTCGAGGCCCTTGCGATAGCCAGCCGTGACGCCGGTGACCATGTTCGCCACGAGGGTCCGGGTGAGGCCGTGCAGCTCGCGATGGTGCTTGGCATCGCTCGGTCGCGAAACGACGATCGTGCCGTCCTGGCGCTCCACGCGCATCTCGGCCGGCAAGGCGCGCTCGAGCTTGCCCCTGGGGCCGGACACGGCGATCCGCGGACCCTCGATCGTCACCTCGACGCCGCTGGGAACCGCGATGGGCAGACGTCCGATTCGGGACATGCGCTCTACCAGACGTAGGCGAGGACTTCCCCGCCGAGCTGCGCCCGCTTTGCCTGCTGGCCGGTCATGATCCCCTGGCTCGTGCTCACGATGACGAGGCCCAGGCCGCCCAGCACCCTCGGGATCTCCGTCTTGCGCGCATATACGCGCAGGCCGGGCTTGCTGATCCGCTTGAGACCCGACATGACCGGCGCCTTGCCGTCGACATACTTGAGGGTGAGCCGGAGGACGATCGTCGGACCCTGGCGCTCTTCGCCGACCTCGGCGATGAAGCCCTCTTCCTTCAGGATTCGGGCGATCTCGCGCTTCGTGCGCGACGCCGGCACGATGACCTCGGTGTGGTGCGCGCGGGAGGCATTGCGAACCCTTGTGAGCATGTCCGCGATGGGATCGGAGATGTTCATTGGTGTCCCTTACCAGCTCGACTTCGTGACACCCGGCAGCTCACCGACGAGCGCACGCTCGCGGAAACAGATCCGGCATAGCGCGAACCGACGCATGAACCCGCGCGGACGTCCGCAAACGGTGCAGCGGTGGTACGCCCGAACCTTGAACTTGGACGGGCGCTTGGCTTTTGCGATGAGTGACTTCTTGGCCATGATCTCTCCTCCCCGCGCCTACGAGGCGAAGGGCATGCCGATGAGCTCGAGCAGGCGCTTCGATTCCTCATCGGTCTTCGCCGTCGTCACGATGCTGATCTCCAGCCCGCGGAGACGGTCCACCTTGTCGTAATCGATCTCAGGGAACGCGAGCTGCTCGCGCAGTCCCAGGGAGAAGTTGCCGCGCCCGTCGAAAGACTTCGCAGGCACTCCGCGGAAGTCCCGGATGCGCGGCAAGGCCAGGCTGGTGAGGCGATCGAGGAAGTCCCACATCCGCTCGCCGCGCAGGGTCACCTTCGCGCCGATCGGGTTGCCGGTGCGCAGGCGGAACTGCGCGATCGAGCGGCGCGCGCGCGTCACGATCGGCCTCTGCCCCGTGATCAGGGCCAGGTCCCCCACCGCGGCGTCGATCGCCTTGGCGTTCTGGAGGGCCTCGCCGAGGCCGATGTTCACGACGACCTTGGCCACCCGCGGGACTTCCATTGTGTTTCGATAGGAGAACTGCTTGGCGAGGGCGGGCGCGATCTCGGTGCCGTAGCGCTGCTGTAGCCGGCTGGTCACGCGTTCTTCTCCTCGAGCTGATGTCCGTTGCGGCAGACTCGCACGCGGCCGCCGGTCGACAGCCGGACGTGGCCGATCCGCGTCGGCTCCGAGCACTCGGGGCAGACCAGCATGACCTTGCTGATGGCCATCGGCTGGGCGATGTCGATGATGCCGCCCATCTGGGACGCCGGCACGCGACCGGTGGTGGCCTGATCCGGCCGCGGCGGGCGGCCCTTCTGGTGGCGCTTGGCGATGTTCAGGCCCGTGACGACCACGGTGGCCTCGGCCAGCGGTGAGCTAGACTGCCACGCCTTGCGGGCGCCCATCAGGCGTCCCTTGGGGTCGCGCAGGACGCGCTCCACAACGCCGCGCTTGCCGGCATCCTTGCCTGCCAGGACTACCACGGTGTCGCCGGTTCGGATCTCGGGCACCTTGGTCACGCGGGGGGCGGTCACGCGAGGCATCACAGCACCTCCGGCGCGAGCGACACGATCTTCATGTAGTTGCGGTCGCGCAGCTCGCGGGCAACCGGGCCGAAGATCCGCGTCCCGCGCGGGTTGCCCTGGTTGTTGATCAGGACGGCCGCGTTCTCGTCGAAGCGGATGTAGCTGCCGTCGACCCGGCCGTACTCCTTGGCGGTGCGCACGACGACCGCCCGAACCACGTCGCCCTTCTTGACGGCGGCGTTCGGAATGGCCTGCTTGACGCTGGCGATGATGACGTCACCGACCCCCGCCGAGGTCTTCTGGGAGCGGCCCATGACCCGGATGCACTGGATCGTCCGGGCGCCCGTGTTGTCGGCCACCTTGAGGCGGGTCTGCTGCTGGATCATCCCTGCCTCTCAGC
>WNGJ01001094.1_pt1 | contig 29576 bp, 28 predicted proteins | sample 5400611 | NCBI WGS metagenome assembly WNGJ01 (sample SAMN13153375, study PRJNA577476) | soil metagenome | isolation source: 40 cm soil or saprolite under Garry oak tree replicate 1 | place: USA:California | collected 2016-06-15
AGTCCTGCGAGCGGCTCGCCCCCGTCGGCCGTGACGAGCCAGGTGTCCTGCATGTAGAGGCAATCCACGCCGTTGTCGGCGATGACGTGCGGATGCATCGAGAAGACCATGTTCTCATTGAGCTCCGTGTCGATGCCCTCGCCGACCTTTGGATGCTCGATCATCGTCATGCCGATCGAGTGCCCCGTCACATGACCGAGGTGATAGCCGCGGTCGGTGAAGCCCTTGGACACCGCGCGGTGCACGTCGTGAGCAGTCGCCCCGGGACGGAGCGCGGACTTCGCCGCCTCGAAGTACTCCTCATAGGCCTCCACCATCCGGCTGACCTCCGCGTTCGGCTCGCCGAGCGCGCGCGAAACTTCGACCCAGTGGCCACCGGGGCCGGCGATCTCGAGTGACGGGATGCAGAAGCCCCCGAGGATCGTGTGCTTCCGTGCCACTGCAAACTCGGCCCCGATGAGCACCATGTTCATCGTCAGCCGCCCGCAGCCCTCCTCGACGAAGAGCCGTTCTGCGGGTGCAAGCACTTCCGCCGCCGACTTGCCCGGCCGGTACGCGCCGAGGAACGCCCAGAAGCCTTCGGTATTGATGCGCACCGAGTCCCGCACGGATTCGATCTCCTCGGCGCTCTTGACGGCGCGTGCCAGGTCGAATTCGACGTCGAACGGAACGAACTCCACGCGCAGGTGCGTGGCCTCGAAGTCTCGGACCGCCATCACGTAGTCGAGGCCGTACACGCCCACGCGCTGCGCGGCCAGGCGGTCGCCGATGTATTTGCCGGGCCGCTCGGCGAAGACCTGATCCTCGATCCACGACGTCCCGTGCTCCCCGACGTAGCGTGCCTCGGCCGGGAAGATGATCGTCGGGTCACCCTCGCGCGGCAGCAACACGTATGCGTAGCGGTGGACGATCACAAAGCCGGACATGTAGGTCACCGCACCCTCGAAGCCGGTGTACTCGGAGCCGCAGACGATGACGGCGTCCAGGTGCTGTTCCGCCATCGCGTCGCGGACGAGCCGGTAGCGGCGGTCGATCTCCTCACGGCTCACCATGACTGCTCCAACCCTTTCACGAGCGACCAGATTGCGCGGTTGAGCGGTGTCGGGACGCCGTGTTCCCGACCGAAGCCGACGATGCCGCCGTTGAGGTAGTCGATCTCCGTCGGACGGTGCGCTTCGACGTCCTGGAGCATCGACGCCTTGTGGTCGTAGGCGACCTCCGGCTTGGCTGCGTGGTCGATCAATTCCTCTGGATCGGCATCGAGTGAGATCCCCTGCGCGGCGGCGACGGCCTTGCCCTCGTCCACGAGGCCGCTGACGAGCCGCCGAAGACCGGGGTCGTCGCACACGCGGCCGTGCGTCAGGCGCGTCAGCGCACCGACGGGATTCGTGGCCGCGTTGAAGATCACCTTCCGCCACTGGGGACCGCGTGCGTCTCGCACCGCCGTCGCCGGCATGCCTGCCCGGGTGCATGCGTCGGCCAGCCGCTCGACCTCGGCGAACGGTGCCGGTCGCGGCTCGAAGGGCCCGAGCGTCGTGTCGCCCTTGACGTCCCACTGCACATGACCCGGCTCGACCAGCTTGCCCGCTGGGAAGGTCGTGCCGCGAATCACGCGCTCGGCGAATCTTGCAATCGCCTCCTCGTTACCCAGGCCGTTCTGGACGGTCGCGACGCATCCGCCAGTGAACGCGGCCGCCGTCGCCTCGACCGCGGCCGCCGTGTGCATCGCCTTTGTCGCGACAATCCCGAAATCGCACGCCGGCAGCGAGGCCGGGTCGGAGGTCGCCTGCAGCCGGCCCAGCACATCGCCTGCGCCGCTGAGCCGAAGGCCCGCACGGTTGATCGCCTCGACGTGCTCCTCGAAGAGATCGTACGCCCAGACCTCGACGTCTTCGAGCTGGGCGAGGTTGGCGGCGAAGAGCGAGCCGACCGCCCCGCAGCCCACGATGCACACCCTCATGAGTAGGACGCCTCTCTCGCCGCAACGAGGCGGTAGACAGCAGTCTGCAGAGGAGCGTCCACGGCATGACGCTCCGCCTCCCGGACGATCGCTCCGTTGATCAAGTCCACTTCGGTCGGTCGCCGAGCCTCGACGTCCTCGAGCATCGAGGGATAGTGCGCGCTTCCGCGTTTGGTGGCGAGGACGTTCATCTCCCAGGGATCGTCGCGCAGCTCGACGCTTGCTGCCGCAGCGACGAGCTTGCCTTCGTCCACGAGAGCGTGGACGAGATGGCCGAGATCGGACTCGACGTTCTCGGCAGCGAAGTGTGCATCGTGGGGAAGGCCGGTCAAGGCAGCGACACCGTTCACGGTCGCGTTGAAGATCAGCTTCGACCACTGCGCGGGCCGCAGGTCCGGCAGGGCCTCCGCCTCGAGACCCGACTCGATCAACAGCTGAGCGAGCTCCTGCACTCGTTCATAGGGCGTGTCGCCGTACGGCCCCAACCAGGTCGGAGTGTCGAGGATGTACTCCACATGCGTGTCGGAGTGTTTCGTCCCGCTCATGAACGTCACCGCGGAGATCAGATGCCACTCGCCATGGCGGCGCACGACCTCCTCAGCACCGAGACCGTTCTGGACCGTCGCGATCGTGGCGTCCGCGAACCGGCCGTTCAAAGACTGGGCAGCTTGTTCGAGACCGGTGGCCTTCGTCGCGATGATGGCCACGTCGAAGTCCGGCAGCTCGCCTGGATCCGGCGTCGCGGTCACCCGCGCGGTGAAGTCGTGCCGGCCGCTGACCCGGAGCCCTCGAGCGTTCAGCGCCTGCGCATGCTCTTGCCGGCGCGTGAGCACGAACACGTCTGCAACCTTTGCCAGATGCGCGGCGAAGAGACCGCCGATCGCGCCCGCACCGATGACGCATACCCTCACGCGAACTTCGTGTGCAGGTACTTCAGATACGGCTCGGGATCGATGCCGGATCCGGTCACACGTCGCAGCAGATCCGACGGTGCGTATCGACCGCCGTGGCGGTAGATCTGCTCGCTCAGCCACTCGCGCAGCGGGGCGAACTCGCCCCGTGCGAACTGCTCCTCGAGCTCGCCGAGCTCCGCACACGCGCGGTCCCAGATCTGCACCGAGACCACGTTCCCGAGCTGATACGTCGGGAAGTACCCGAAGAGCCCGGTCGACCAATGCATGTCCTGGAGCACGCCGTGCGCATCGTCCGGAACGTCGACGCCGAGGGATTCCTTCATCCGCGCGTTCCAGACCTCCGGCAGGTCACTCACCGCAATCGTGCCGGCGAGCAGCTCCCGTTCGAGCTCGAACCGCATGATGATGTGAAGCCCGTAGGTCACCTCATCGGCATCGCCGCGGATCGGCCCTGGCCGTACGGCGCTCACCGAGCGTACGAAGGAGACGTCGTCGACACCGCCGAGCGCATCGGGGAACAGCGCTTGCAGCTGCGGGTAGAACCATGTCCAGAAGCCGCGGCTCCGACCGACAAGGTTCTCCCACGTCCGGCTCTGCGATTCGTGGATCGTGCTCGAGGTGCCCCGGGCGAGCGGGGTCCGCGCAAAGGAGGGGTCGATGTCGAACTCGTACACGCCGTGCCCGAACTCGTGCATCGTCGAAAAGAGCGACGTGAGATCGCTTTCGTCGGTGTGCGTCGTCAGGCGGATGTCGCCGAAGCCGGGCTTCGCCGCGAACGGGTGCGGCGTCTCGTCGAGCCGCCAGGAATCGGGGTCGTAGCCGAACGCCTCCAGTACCAGTTCTCCCGCCGCTCGCTGCCGCTCGACGGGAAACGGGCCGGGGACGTCCTCGATCGGATCCTCGCGATGGCGGTCGACGAGCTGTAGGAGCTCACCCTTCAGCCGGGCGAAGATCTCCTCGACCTGCGCCGTCGTGAGGCCTTCCTCGTACTCGTCGAGGAGGACGTCGTACGGATCGTCCGTTTTGGGAAAGCACGCGATGTAACGGCGCCTGAGCTCGAGCTGACGCTCGAGATGCGGCTTGAAGGACTCGAAGTCGGACGCGGCCTTCGCCTCGTCCCAAGCGGCAACACCGATGCCGCCGGCCTGCACCAGCTCGCCGGCGAGCTCCGACGGAATCTGGCTGGCGCGCGTCCATTCGCGCTTCGTGATTCGGATGAGTGCGCCTTCGAGCGACTCGGGATCGTGCCCCTCGCCGTCCAGCTCGGTCAGAAGCTTCCCGATCTCGTCCGAGACAAAGCGCCTGTGCGCGAGTCGCGTCACGGTCGAAGCGATGTCCGCACGAGCCTTGGCGCCTGCGCGAGGCATCGACACGCGTGCGTCCCATTCGAGAACCTGCTGCGCATGAGAGATGTCAGCGATCTCCGCGAGGGCGGCCTTCAGCCGTTGGAGGCGCGGCGATTCGGTTGTGACCGTCAAACGGCCTGAGGCGCGAGCTTCTCGCGAAGGTAGTGCACGTACGGCTTCGCGTCGATCGGGCTCCCGGTCACGCGCTGGATCGTCTCCTGCGGCGTGAACTTGCGACCCAGGCGATGCAGGTGCTCGCGCAGCCATTCGCGCAGCTCCCCGAACTCGCCCTGCTCGAAGCTCTCGTCGAAATCGCCCAGGTCTTCCTTCGCCTTCTCCCAGATCTGGACCGAGATCACGTTGCCGAGAGCGTACGTCGGGAAGTACCCGAATCCACCCGCCGCCCAGTGCATGTCCTGGAGCACTCCGTGCGCATCGTCGGGAACGTCGACCCCGAGATACTCGTGCATCTTTGTGTTCCAGGCCTCCGGCAGGTCCGGGACGGCGACACGGCCGTCGATCAGGTCCTGCTCGAGCTCGAAACGGAGAATGATGTGCATGTTGTAGGTGACCTCGTCCGCGTCGATGCGGATGAGGGAGGGTTCGACCTTGTTCACGGCGCGGTAGAACGCCTCCTCATCGACCGACCCCAACTGCGAAGGTAAGATCGCCTGCAGCCGCGGATAGAAGTACCGCCAGAACGAACGGCTTCGCCCTACGAGGTTCTCCCAGGTCCTGCTTTGCGACTCGTGGAGGCCGAGCGAAACGCCCGAGGCCAGTGGTGTCCCCGCGAGTGACTCGTCGACTCCCCATTCGTAGAGGCCGTGGCCGAACTCGTGCATGGTCGCGAAGAGCGAGCTGAGGTTGTCCGGGCGGAAGTTCGTGGTCAGGCGAATGTCGCGATGCCCCGGCGTGGTCATGAACGGGTGGGGCGTCTGGTCGAGCCGCCACTCCTCCTCCGTGTAGCCGAATCGTTGCAACACGTCGAGGCTGAAGGTTCGCTGTGCCTCCAGATCGAACGCCCCCTCCAGGAACGAGTCGTCGATCTCGCCTGTCTCGGCGATCTCGCGGATCATCGGCACCAGCTCCTCTTTGAGCTGGTCGAAGATCTCCCGCACCTCCGCCGTCTTCATGTTCGGCTCGAAGTTGTCGAGGAGGACGTCGTACGTCTCGTCGGGCGGATCGAAGCACGCGACGTAGCGATGCCGCAGTTCCAGATTCTCTTCGAGGTGCGGACGGAGAGCTTCGAAGTTCGAGTCCTCCTTCGCCGGCCCCCAGGCCGAGAGACCAAGCGCTGACGCGCGGCTGATCTCCCCGACGAGCTCGGGCGGGACCCGCGTCGCCTTCTCGTAGTCGCGACGCGTAACGCGGATCAGGCTCGCCTCGAAGGAGTCGTAATCCGAGCTCTCCTCGAAGTCGCGCAGGTCTTCGAGGAACCGGCCGATGTCGTCCGTCACGAAGCGTTCCTGCCCCAGGCGGGTGACCGTCGCGATCGCCTCGGCTCGGGCCGCTGCGCCCCCGGGCGGCATCATCACGCGCTGATCCCAAAACAGGAGTGTGGCCGCCTTCGTGAGGTCCTGTGTCTCGGCGAGCCGCTCTCGCAGTTGCTCGAACTTTGGATCGATCATCTGGCGAACTTTGTCAGAACGCGCAGGGGCCGGCGCCGCCGAAACGAGAGCTCCCGGCCGCCTGTGAGCCCCACCGGCCGAAGGATCAACACCAAGGCCATCAGGCTCCCGACGACCACGATGCGGGTGCCGGCGGGCAGGTCGAGCGACTGTCCGAAGAGGTGGATGCCGTTCTCGGCCTCGGCGAGGAACGAGTCGACGGCGCTGACGGCGAATGCTCCGATGACCGCGCCCCAGAGGCTCGTAGCGCCGCCGATCACGAGCATCGCCAGCGTGAGGAACGTGAGGTCGAGATAGACCGACTCGGTGTTCACCGGCAGCAGATGGACCAAGAGCCCGCCTCCGAACCCGGCCAGGGCTCCCGAGAGCACGAAGGCGAACAGGCGCTGGCGGTAGACGGACACGCCGACCGCGCGAGCCGCCGCCGCATCCTCCCGCGTAGCGCTGAGCAGGCGACCGAGCCAGCTCCGTCTGTAGGCGAATGCAACGACAACGGCGAGACCGGCTCCGAGCGCAGCCTGGAACAGGCCGGTGGTCTCGGGGACTGCGGAGAAGGTGCTGAGCCCCGGGCCGATCTTGTCCCAGTAGCGCAGGACGTTGTGCGTGATCTCGAGCACGCCGAAGGTCGCGATGCCCGCGGCGAGCCCGGAGAGCCGCATCAACGGGAGGCCGACGACGAGCGCGTACGCCGCGCCCACCGCAGCGGCGATCATGAGCGACCACACATTGCCGATGGTGTGGTCGCCGAGGACACCGAAGAGGTGCGGCATGATCGCGGGCTTCTCCTCGACGGGCATCGAAAGGACACCGGCCGCCCAGGCGCCGACGGCGACGAAGCTGATGTGTCCGAAAGAAAGCACGCCGGAGTTGCCGATGAAAACGTAGAGCGCCACGACGATCGCGACGTTGACCAGAGCGTTGATGACGTACGTTTCGGTCGAGGTGGAAACGAGGGTCCCGACGAGGGCGGCGACTCCGACGAGCGCGAGCGGCGCTAGCAGCTGCAGGACCTGGTCGGTACGCCTCATACTCGCTCCACAGCTCGCTGGCCTTCCCGGGTGAAGAGCCCGCCGGGCCGGATGAGGAGAACGAAGATCACCGCGGCGAAGAGGAACGACGGTAGGTATTGGCTCTGGTTCGTGGGGAGCGCGCCCCCGAGCAACCCGGACGCGAAGCCGATCGCGAAGCCGCCGAGCGTTGCCGGGACGAGCCGGTTCATCCCACCGAGTACCACTCCAGCAAGCACGAGGATCGTGTCGCGCAACGCAAAATCCGGCGTCACGAGCGGCGTCTGCACTGTGAGCATCACGGCGACGATCGCCGCGAGGACGCCCGAGACGAGCACCGCCGCGCCGATGACGCGCCCCGCTCGCACGCCGAGCAGCTCTGCCGTGCGGAAGTCCATCGCCGCCGCGCGCATGTGCAGGCCGACCCGAGTGCGTCCGAGAAGGAGCACGAGCGCCAACAGAGACGCTGCCGCCAGGGCGGTGGCGACGATCGAGATCTTGCGGATGTCGACGCCGGAGATCATCACCGGCTGGTTCAACGTCGCGAGCGACGCGGAGATCTTCCCGAGCGGCCCGAACCACAGCAACGCAACGCTCTGCAACAGGAACGCGACGGCGAACGTCGCGACGAGCATCACTGCGGGAGAATACGAGCGCAACGGGCGGAACACGATCCGGTCCATCACCAGCGAGAGGGCCAGGACAACCGCAAAGCACAGGACGATCCCCACGCCGACTGGCCAGCCGTGCTCGGACGCGAACGCGAGCGCGTACGCTCCGGCCATGACGAGCTGTCCGTAGGCGAAGTTGACGAGCCGCAGCACGCCGAACACGAGGCCGATCCCGACGGCCATCAGGGCGTAGATGCCACCAAGTCCGATCGCGTCGGCGAGCGTCTGCCAGTCGATCCCCAGCACGGCAACCGTCATGCGAGATACGCACTCACGAGCGCCTCCGTGTCGCCGGCGGACTCCGGTCCGAGCGTGAGACGGAGCTCGCCGTTCGAAAGCACATGGGAGCGATCGGCGAGCGCCACGGTGCGCTGCGCACGCTGTTCCACGAGCAATACCGCAAGGCCACGGTCGCGGATCGAGCTGAGCACCTCGAAGACGAGGTCGACGACGCGCGGCGCAAGCCCGAGCGAGGGCTCGTCGAGCAGGAGCACTTCGGGATCGGCGACGAGCGCGCGCGCGATTGCGAGCTGTTGCTGCTGGCCACCGGAGAGCGCGCCCGCCTTTCGGCGACGGGAGTCTCTGATCACGGGGAAGAGGGCGTAGACGCGTTCGAAGTCGGCCGCAGCACCGTCACCGGTTCGGCGGCCGGCGAGCCCAAGCCTGAGATTCTCCTCGACGGTCAGATCCGCGAAGATCCTCCGGCCTTCCGGCACGAGCGCGACGCCACGGCGCGCCACGTCTTCCGGCCGCCGGCCCACGACCGACGTTCCCTTGACGCGCACGTCGCCGCCTGCAGGCCGCACCGCCCCCATGATCGCGTGCAGTGTCGAGGACTTGCCTGCTCCGTTGGGCCCGATCAGGCCGACGATCTGCCCACGGTCGACCGAGAATGAGATGCCGCGAACCGCGGTCACCGCGCCGTGCCGCACCCGGAGGTCTTCGACCGCGAGGGCCGGCTCGCTCATTACTCGTCGCCCGTGTCCTGCACGGGGCTCTCGCCGAGATACGCCGCAGCAACGTCGAGGTTGGCTCGAACCTCGTCGGGCGTGCCCTCCGCCAGCGCACGTCCCTGGTCGAGCACGTAGATCCGGTCGCAGATGGCCATGATCAGTGCCATGTTGTGGTCGATCAACAGCACACCCACGTCGTGGTCGTCACGGACGCCGCGCACGACGTCGGCGAACCCCGGAACCTCGGCTTCGGGGAGCCCCGCGGCCGGTTCGTCGAGCAGCACGAAGCGAGGTCTCGTGGCCAGCGCCCGGGCGACGCCTAGGCGACGTTCGTCGCCCTGGGCCAGCGTGTCGGCCGACGCGTCCGCGTGCGCGGCGAGACCCAGCGTCTCGAGCAGCTCCGACGCCCGACGGCGTGCTTCACCGGCGGCCGCGCCGACGCCGAGCGCGGCGACTTCGACGTTCTCACGGACGGAGAGCGACCGGAACGCGTGACTGTGCTGGAACGTTCGGGCCAGGCCATGCCTGCCGCGGCGAGAAGGGCTCCAGCCGGTGATGTCGCGGCCCTCCAACTCGACGGTCCCGCCGCTCGGCCGGTCGAAGCCGCTCAGCACGTTCACGAGCGTCGACTTGCCTGCCCCGTTCGGCCCGATCAGCCCGACGACCTCTGCGCGCCCGAGCTCGAGCGTGACGTCGCGCAAGGCATGCACGCCCTCGAAGGACCGCGACACCGAGGAGGCCCGGAGTGTGTCCCCGGGCCTCCTCGTCGTTTCTTCGCCGTTCGGTTGCGACAAGACCTAGATCTTCGGAACGACCTTGGCCACGATCGTGCCGACCAACTTCGGAACGTTTTCCTGGATCCGGATCACGCGGTACCGCCGCCCGTACACAGTGTGGAGTTTCGCCGAGAAGCTGACGTTGCCTGAGATTGTCGGCACCTTCTTGAACTTCTCCATCACCTTCGCGAGCGCAATTCCCTTCGTCGAGCCGTTGGCACGTTTGATGGCAACAACGAGACCATCGATCGCCGAGGGTCCCGTGATGAAGCCCCCTGTGCCCGCCTTCACTTTCTTCGCGAGCGCATTGACCGCCGCGCTCGGATCGTCACCGAAACACGATGCGAAGGTCACGAACCAGTAGTTCGTCACCTTCGGGTTGGCCGGCAACCAGTAGGTGCCGTCGCCGGCCCACGAGTTGATGACCGGCGTGTTGTTCCCGAGCGATCGCAGGCCGGAGATGAGGGTCGACAAGGCACCGAACGCACCTGCCGTTGATGTGACGATGACATCCGCCTTCACGTTGTTGAGACGGCTGACCGCGTTCTGGACGTTGTTGCCGCCAAGCGACTGGTATGTCTCCTTCGCAACGATCTTGCCGCCGAGCTGCTTGAATCGCACTTCGAACGCCTGAACGACGTTGTTGAAATACACGATGACGGTGTCCGTCGCGAGCGCGGCGCTCTTCCAGCCTCGATTCCACGCGTACTGCGCCATCGCGGAACCTTCATCCTGCGCGACGTTGCCGAAGCTGAACGCCAGCCGTCCTCTCGAGCCGAAACGCTTCGGCCCCATCTGGTCGGTGCCGATGCATGGTGCGATCGCCAGGACGCCGCGGTCGATCGCCGCTCTCACTACCGGCGCCGCGAAGTCCACGTCACACGTCGTGAAGAGGACGTTGGCCTTCTGCCCGAGTAGGCGCAACGCACAAGCCTTGGCGGTCGCGGGGTCGTTTCCCTGGGTGTCGCACGTCTGGATCTGCAGCTTCCGTCCGTTGACGCCGCCCTTTGCGTTGACCTGGGCGACGCGGAGTTGCGCGGCCGCCAGCGCCGGGTTGTCGAACGGAGCCATCGCGCCCTTGCTGTCGAATGCCCAACCGATGATGATCGGCGCCTTCGCTTGTGCGGTTCGGTGCCCCGCCGTCGCCGCGAGCGCGCTTCCGATCAGGACGAGCGCCAGCAGCCCGGCCGTGGTGAACGTCCACCTCCCTCGAGCTCTCATGTACTGCCTCCTCTTCGGGTCGTCCTCATCCGTCGATTACCTGGCACCGGGCGATACCCGGTCAAGGGGAATTCGGATTCGCGCTTCCCAGGCGCGCTCGAACGCCTCCTTCCCCCTTCGAGCAAGCTCTTCTCCCGGAACATCCCACAGTGAGTCGGGCCACGCGTTCCCGAACGTGCCGTTGTCCGAGAAGATCTCGAGGTCGTAGTAGCCGCTCCAGCCGGCTCGGTCGAGCGCACCGAGGATGTGCGGGAGGCCCGCGACACCGTCGCCGGGCAGCACTCGATCGCACCAGCCCCGAGTCGTCCCGCCCCAGTCGGCCATGTGAACGCCGACGAAGCGCTCTGCGTACCTCTCGATGTCTTCGACAACCTGGGGCGTGTTCCAGACGTGCCAGCTGTCGAACTGGATGCCGAGCGCGGGACGGTCGACGTCTTCGAGGAGCTCGACCGCCTCGGAGAGCGAAGAGATCATCGTCCAGTCCTCCCCGCCGATGCGGTTGACCGGCTCCAGGCCGACGCGCACGCCGGCGCGGGCCGCTTCCTCACCGATCGTGCGCAGCCCGTCGACGACGGTGTCGCGATCGTCGCCCGGCCCTGTCAGGCAAACGACACCGCTCGGTTTGAACGGGGCGAGGCGGTGTACGGAGGCGCAGATCGCCTCGATTCGCTCCTCGGGCTCATCCGGCCCGGCCATCAGTGGCAGGGGCAGGATCGACGGCACCGCGGGAACCGCCGCGGCCGATCCGAGCCCACTCTCCTCGAGTTGCTCGAGGGCTTCGGCCTCGCCTCCGTCCGCGAGCTTGATCTCCCACACGCCGATCCCGTCAACGCCTGCGGCGGAGTAGGCGCGCACATCCGCCGCGAACGTCGATGTCAGGGTCGTGATCTGCGAGATCGAGAAATGCGGCGGGATGCAGGCGATTCTATGCCTGTCCGGGACGCAGAAACGCGCCGAGCCGCCCGACGATCCGCTGGGCCGCCGGCGGCTGCAAGAGAGTCTTTGCGACCAACGTCCCGGAGCCTGCGCCGAGGCCCGGCCCCGGCCAGGTGCTCGCGCCGATCTGGAAGAGGCCGTCGACGGGGGTTCGATGCCCGGGCTGGCGGGCGAAGGGACGCCAGACGAAGTTCTGGTCGAGCGCCAGCGAGCCCGAATAGGGGTCGCCTTGCTCGAGATTGATGTTCGCGGCCTGGAGATCCGCCGGCGAAAGCACGACACGACGCAGGATCGAGGACTCGAGGTTCGGAACGTGCCGCCCGATCCGCGCTTGGATCCGGTCGGCGTAGCGCTCGCGCAGAGACTCGTCCCACGTCCCGTTCCCGACGTCCAGCTCGCCTGCCGCGTCGCCTTTCACGTGCCACGGGAGCTCCTGCAGCTGGATCCAGAGGATGCCTTTCCCGGCCGGCGCGCGCGAGTCGTCGAGGGCCAGCGGCTGTCCCACGACGACCGTCGCCTCGGCCGGCAGCAAACCGCGTTCCGCCTCGTTCACCGCTCGGGAGACCCCGTCGAGCCCGGGCGTGAGATGAACGATCGCCGTTTTGTCGAGCCGTTCGTCGCCCTCCCACCGCGGCGGCTCCGACAGGGCGAAGTGAATCTGCATCTCGGAGCGGCCGAAGCGGAACCGTCTGCCCGCGTCGGCCACGTCCGCCGAGACGTCCGCGGGATCCAGCAGGCGTCCATACAGCTGCGTGGGCGTCACGTTGCAGATGACCGCACGTCCGGCTCCGATAACGTCGCCGCCGGCGAGCCGGACTGCCGTGGCACGCCCTCCCCTGACGAGAACTCTCTCTACGTCACGGCCTGTCTCGCAGACGCCGCCGTCATCTCGGATCAGCCGCACGAGCGCATCGACGAGCCGCGCACCGCCACCCCGCGGAACGGGCATGCCGCCAGCTTCGATTGCGAAGGCGATCACGCGGGTCATGAATCCCGACGCGGCGGCATCCGGCCCGAGGCCCGTGTGGAGTACCCAGGGCGCGAGTAGCCCGTGTGCGCGCTCCGAGCGGAACGTCGTCGTCAGCCAGTCCCTGCTGCTCTGCACGACCTCGGCGCCGAACCGCGCAAGCCCGCGTCGGCCGAGACGGCGGTAGGCTTTCGCGCCGAGGCTCAGGCCGGCGGGGGACCACAACTCGGTGCCGAGCACGCCGAAGATGAGCTCCGCCTGCGTGCCGACGCTTGCGATCGCCTCTCGCCAGGCAGCCCCGTCACCCGTCGCGAGACGATCGAGCTCCGCTGCGTTTCCGTCGGTGGCGGTGGTCAGGAAGGCGCTTTCCCCGTCCGGGAACAGCGTCCCGGTCGGGTGCTCGGTGTTCAGGTACTCCAGTCCCCGCTCGGCGAGAGCCGAGCCGAGCTCAGCATGGGCCGGGCTGCCGACCCAGAGCGGATGCCACGCGCTGAACACGTCGTGGTGGAAGCCCGGCTCGGTGAGCTCGGCCGTGCGCACCGCGCCGCCCAGCTCGGCCTCGCGCTCGAGGACCGCCACGCGCCACCCCGCGCGCGCCAGGAACGCCGCGCAGACGAGCGAGTTGATGCCGCTCCCGACGAGGACGGCGTCGTAGTCAGCCACGCGTGAGCTCGCGGAACTCGTCGTCGGTGACGAGCCCACGCTTCTTCGTTCCGAGCTCCTTGACGCGCACGAGTAGCTCGCGCTGCGCATCGTCCGACAGCTCGAGCCCGAGCTCCTCGGCCTTGATGCGGATCGAGTCGATGCCGCTCTTCTTGCCGAGCACGATGCTGCGCTCGGCGGCAACGAGCTCCGACGAGTAAGGCTCGATCGCCGGAGGATCGTGGAACTGACTGGCGACCGCGCCCGACTCCCGGCGGAAAAGGTTATCGCCGACGAGCGGCTTGAACGGCTCGAGCTCGTAGCTCGACAGCTCGCGAAGTCGTTCTGAGAAAGCGCGTGCCCTGTCGAGGCGGAGGTTCGTGTCGATGCCGTAGAGCCCGCGCAGCGCCAACGCGATCTCGGGAAGGTTCGCGTTACCGGCGCGCTCCCCCATCCCGTTGACCGTTCCCTGGATCCAGCTCGCGCCCGCACGGGCCGCGGCGAGCGCGGCGGCGGTGGCGAGACCGAAGTCGTTGTGCCCATGGAAGTGGATCGGCACCTGGGCGCCTACCCACTCCTTCGTGCGCCCGACGAGGTCGGCCACCGCCTCGGGACTTGCGATTCCGATCGTGTCGACGACGACCGCCTCTTGCGCCCCGGCCTCGATCGCCGTCTTGTAGACGGTCTCGAAGTACCCCGGATCGGCGCGCGTCCCGTCGACGCCGAAGAACGCGACGGTCACACCCTGCTCGACTGCAAACGAGATCGCGTAGACGATGCGTTCGAGCATCGCCTCGCGATCGACGCCAAGTGCCGCCAGCTTCAGGTCGGAGATCGGCGATTCGATCACGCTCGCGCCGACGCCGAGCTCGACGAGCGCCTTCACGTCGGCCTCGACCGCGCGCGAGAAGCCCCACACCTCCGCGTTCAGACCGGCGTCGCGGATCAGCTCGACGGCGCGCCAGTCGTCTTTCGAGACGCGCGGGAAGCCGGCTTCGATCCGCTCGACCCCGAGCTCGTCGAGTCCGCGCGCGAGCTCCAGCTTGTCGTCGGGACTGAGCACGACGCCGACGGTCTGCTCGCCGTCGCGCAGGGTCGTGTCGTAGAAACGGACATCGGCATCGAAGCGATGCGGATCGTTGAGCTGGCCGGTCCAGAAACTCATCGGAAATCGTCTGGGTAGCTGGACAATTTTTCCGGGCCGCCGGCGGTGATGAGGAAGTTGTCTTCGATGCGCAGACCACCGCCACCGTCCCAGTACGCGCCGGGCTCGATCGCCAGCACCATGCCCTCCTCGATCGTGCCGGTGCCTGCCTGGTGAGCGTACGGCGGCTCGTGGGCACGCGCGCCGACGCCGTGTGCAATCGGATGCGACGGCTGGTCGGGGTAACCGGCCTGCGCGAGCCCGTCTCGGATCAGGACGTCGAGCTCGGCGAGGCTCGCGCCGGGGCGGCAGTGGTCGATGGCGCGTCCGTAGACGTCGAGCAGCACGTCGAGCAGCGCCTCGTAGCTGATGTCGAGCTTGCCCGGGCAGACGTTCTTCGTGTGGTCGCACCAGTACCCATCGGCGCAGACCCAGATCTCGAACAGTGTCGGCTCGTGCCTCTGCACCAACCTGTTGCCCGTTGCCGTGAAGGTGCGGATTCCCGGGCCCGACCAAACGAGCGAGAAGCCGAGCGCGAGGTCCACCTGCCCCTTCCAGCCGGTGCCCTCGCCGTGCACGAAGCCCCCCCAGAGCGCGGCCGCCTCGCTCTCCTTCATCCCCGGCCGGAGCTCCGCGGCCACGTGCTCCATCGCCGCGGCCGCGATCTCGTTGGCCAGCCGCATCCGCTGCACCTCTTGTTCGGTCTTGAGTGCGCGTGCACGCGACAGGAGCGGCGTCGCGTCGACCGCCTGCGGGAAAGCGTCGAACCAGGCCTTCGTGAAGGTCGTCGGTTCGCCCACCATCCGGTCCGACGCCTGGGTGCCCAGGGAGAGCTCGAGACCGACCTTCTCGTAGGGCCGGGAGGCCGACAGAACCGCCTCGAGGGTGCGCGAGAGCGGCGGACGGGGGTCGTCAGGGTCGTACCCGGGGACGAGCACGATGCCAGTCGTCCAGGCGTTGTCTGCCGCATCCTCAGCGGACGGCTCGATCGTGATCAGCACAGGTGGGTCATCCCGGGGAAAGACCGCCGCGTCGTATCCCTTCATCCCCCAGAAGTTCGTCAGATAGAGGACGTTGTCCGGCGCTCTCACGACGAGGGCGTCGAGCCCCTCCTCGGCCATCAGCGCCCGGACGCGGTCGAGCTTGGCGTCGTCGCGCGGCCAGGTCACCGGCGCGACGCGCCTGTCCGCGAAGCGGACCAGTGGAGGGGGTTTGGGGGTACCGGGAGGTTCCCCCAAGTGCAACGATTAGGCGCGGGAGATTGGAGCCGACTCACCACTGGACGCGCGGAGGGGCGGGCACGCCGTGGCCTTCCTGCCAGGAGATCACCGGGTTGCGGAGGACTCCGATCTTCTCGATCTCGGCTTCGATCACGTCGCCGGGCTTGAGATAGAGCGACGTGGCGTCCTCGCTGAAACCGGCCACACCGCTGACGGTGCCGGTCGAAACGACGTCGCCGGCCGAGTAGCCGAGCGCTGAATAGTGCGACAGGATGTCCGGGATCGTCACGGACATGTTCCCGCTGTGCGACTCCTGGCGACTCTCGCCGTTCACCCGCAGCTCCATCCGCAGATCGTGCGGGTCGCCGATCTCGTCAGCGGTGACGATCCACGGCCCGAGCGGGCAGAACGTGTCGATGGCCTTGCAGAACGAGAACACGCCCGAGCGCATCTCTCGCCGCTGGATGTCGCGGGCGGTGATGTCGTTGAAGATGACATAGCCGCCGATGTAGTCCGCCGCCTTGTCCGGACCGAACCACTTGCCGGACTTTGCGATCACAACGGCGAGCTCGAGCTCGTAGTCGAGCTCCTCGGTCAGGTGCTCCGGGTAGACGATCGGCTCGTCGGGGCCCACGATCGCGTCGACATTCTGGAAGAAGACGATCCAGGGCGCGATCTCGTGCGACCAGCCGACGCGCTTGGACTCCTCCTCGTGCTCGCGGAAGTTGCCCGCCGTGTGAATGAACTTCTTCGGGACGATCGGAGCGCGAAGCTTGACGTCTTCGAGCGCATGCTCTCGCCCTGTCGGACGCGCCGAGCCGGCACCTTCGAAGTACTCGAGCATCGACGAGACGTCGAGCTCCGCGACCTTGTCGTCGCGCAGCTCGCCCACCTTCCCGTCGTCGAACGTGACGAGCTTCACACAGCCTCCGCACGGCGCTTCGCCGCCCGGAGCACGAGCATCCGGATGAGCCCGCTGAAAGGACGAACCAAGCGCCAGTAGCGCGAAAACTTCCGCCGCGACACCGGATCCGGAATGTGCACGCGCGTCTCCGTCGCCAGGCTCCCGGGCAGCGCCCGGAAGTCGATCACCGCCGTCGCCGGCGCTTCGGGCCCGCGGCCTCGGACGCGCCAGAATTGACCGCTCAGCGTCAGGATGAGCCCCTCGCCGGGCACGTCCTCGAGAACGGTCGCGCGGGGAACCATCGTCGCGAGCACCGTCTCCTCTGCCTTGCGCAACCCGAGGCCTCGCGCCAGCAGCAGACCGCGCACGACGGGAACCTCCTTGAACGTCACGTCGCGGAGAGCTCGATCCGCCCGCGCGGGATCGACGGCGATCGAGACCTGGTGCCGTGTCGCGAAATCGTACGTCGGCAGAAACGCGTCGAGGCTCTTCACGCCGTCCCGCAGATCCGCTGGGCGACGAGGGCGTAGACGTTCGCAATCTTCACGAGCCCGTCGATGTCGAGGTTCTCGCCGAGCACCGGGTCCGGGAGGCCGCTTGACGTGCCGTAGTTGACGCTCTCGATTCCGTAGCGCGTCAGTGTGGACGCGTCCGAGAACCAGCGCACGGTATCGCGCTCGGGCCGTGCGCCGAAGACCTCCGCATGAGCCTCGTCGATCGCATCGATCAGGGGGTGATCTTCGGCAATCTCGGAGCCGGGAGCGGTGACGTAGATCTCCGACTCGATCTCGTGGTCGGGAAAACGTTGACGGAGGCCGCGAGCGAAGTCGCCCAGCGCGGTGCGTGCTTCGGCCATCGGCATGGTCGGGGGGACGCGGAAGTCGACGAAGAGGTCGGTCCGGTGCGGTGTCCGCGAAACGCGCCAGGCGAAACCGCCGCTGATCGCGCCGATGTTGACGATCCCTTGCTTCCCTCCGTACGACGTTCGTTCCTCCCATTCGGGAGCGAACTCCAGCACCGCCTCGAGCACGTCACGCATCCGTACGATCGAAGTCTCGTTCCGCCGGCCTTCGCTGAACGCCGTGTGGATGAACGGCCCACTGGTCGAGATCCGCATCCAGAGCGAGCCGTAGTGGCCCAGCACGATCCTCTGCTCGGTCGGCTCGCCGAGGATGCACATGTCGGTCACTGCGCCGTGCGACGTGAGGAAACGCGACCCGGAGGCATAGCCTCGGTACTCGCTGCCGACGAAGTCGGGATGCCATTGCGTCTTCTCGATCTCACCGCAAACGCACGCGATCATCACGTCGCCGCGCAGGCGTACGCCCGCGTCGCGCAGCGCACGCACGGCCTCCATGTAACAGGCCAGCGCACCCTTCATGTTCGAGATGCCGAGCCCGTACACGCGGCCGTCCTGCACGAAACCTTCCGGCTGGAAACCGCGGATGCCGGCCAGCCACGGCTCCTGCCCAGAGTAGGACGTGTCCATGTGGCCGTTGAACATGAGCGACTTCCCGCCGCCGGCGCCTTCCCAGACTCCGACGATGTTCGGGCGACCTTCTTCGACCTCCTGCCACTGCACCTGTAGCCCCATGTCGGCGAGCTCGTCGCGTACCCGCTCTCCCATCGCTTGCTCGTCGCCGGTCGGACTCGCGACGGAGACGAGATCCACCGCGAGCGCGACGAGCCGGTCGGCGTCGATCTCAACGGAAATGCGGCAGCACCTCTTTGCCGAACAGCTCGATCTGCTCGTGCCGCCGGTCGCCCCAGAGCTCGAGCATCACGTGCGTGCAACCGGCCTCGCGGTACTCCTCGATCGCAGCGATGCAGTCGGCAGGAGTGCCTGCGATCGGCCTGCACTTGTCGAGGATCTCGTCCGTCACCTTTGCCTTCGCAGCGAGCCGTCCGCCGTGCTCCATCGCTTCGGCCACGGGCTGGATTTCCTCCTGCGTCAGCCCGGCAAGGTCGAGCAACGTGTCGGCCGCACCCTTGATGTTCTGCACCTTGTTGGCGAGGTACATCCCCGCGATCTCGCGCGCCCCGTCGCGCCCCTTGTCTTGATCCGTCTCGTGGATCGACGCCACGACCGTGCAGCCGATGTCGATGTCGGCAGCGACGTTCTCGCGCGTGTAACGGACGAAGGCGGGAGTCGTGATCGAAGGCGTCAGGCAGCCGTCCGCGATCTGGCCCGCGAGCGCCTGCATCTTCGGCGCGGTCGCAGCGACGTACACGGGTGGTACGTGCCGGGGTGTCAGCGCTTCCTCCTGCAGGCCGGGAACGTCGGCGCTCCACGTGTCGCCTTCGTACGCGAACGGCTCGCCCGAAAGGACGCCGCGGACGATCGCAACGGCGTCGGCCATCGGCCCGAGGGTGCGCTTGCCGTTCAGCCGCGCGTTGTTGAGGAAGATCTTGGACGTCCCGAAGCCGAGCAGGAACCGGCCCGGCCCGGCGGCCTCCTGCACCACGCGCGCGTCCATCGCGACCTGAACAGGGTGGCGCGTGAACGGCGAGATGATCCCCCAGCCGACGGTCAGGCGCTCCGTCTCCTTCGCGACCAGGCCGGAGACGACGGTGGACGAGCGCGCCTCCATCCCGTGCTTGCGCCACCAAGGGTATGCCTCAGCGAGCCAGATCGTGTCCATTCCGGCGCGATCCATGACGCGCGCCGACTCGAGCATCTCCTCGAGCGGCTCCATGGTCAGCTGCATCACACCGATGCGGAACGGCGGCGGCATCAGGGCGATCTTCTCACGCGAACAGCTCCTTGAAGTAGAAAGCCCCGGGCCAAAGCGTCCCGTCCGGCCGCCGCGAGTAGTTCGGCATCGTCCCCATCCGTGTGTACCCGATCGCCTCGTAGAACGCGCAGGCATCCGAGTCGGCATGTGTCGTCAGCCACAACAAGGTGACGCCGTGCTCGCGGGCGGCCTCCTCGACCGCGGACATGAGGTCTTGACCGATTCCCCGGCCACGCACCTCCGTCGCAACGCCGACTCGCTGCACCTCGGCCCGATGGTCCGCGTTCGTCGCCCGGCTGAACACGACCTGGGCCATTCCGACGACCTTTCCCTCCTCCTCGCCCACGAGCAGCAGACGCTCGCGCTCGTCGAGCCCCGCGACCAGGTCGCGGTAGGACCGCTCGAGGACGCTGCGGCCCATCGAGGCGAGCGCGCCGAGGGCCATCCCGGACCGAAGAGCGTCGTCATGAACCTTCGCGAGGCCTGCGCAGATGTCGTCGGCCTCGGACGGGCGGACCCGGCGAAAGCGGAGCAGCGGGCCGGCTACGGGCCCTCGCCACTCATAGGCCGGCCTTCATCCTGCCTTCGCCTCCTGCACCTGCTTGTCGAGTGCCGCGAGCACGTGGGACACCTGCTGGTTGACGATCGGCTGCAGCACCCGCTGACCCATCGACGCGACCGGGCCGAGCAGATGCACCTCGGCCTCCCACTTCATGTTCGTGCCGCCGTCGGCCTCGGTGAGATTGAACGAGGTGTCCATGTTCAGCACCGCGCCCACGCCGTTCCCCTTGGCGTGCAGCTTGGCGAAGTCCGGCTCGCGCTCCTCCACCTTTTCGAAGTCGATCGACATGCGCAGACCGCCGAGGCCGAGCGGGATCTTCACGTGCGCGCGCCAATGCCTCTCGTCCTGGATGTCGAAGGACTCGACGCCCGGCATCGTCTTCGCCATCTGCGCCGGGTCGTTCAAGACCTGCCAGACCGTGTCCGGCGGCGCCTCGAACTGCTTTTCCCCGGCGACCTTCATCGACTTTCCACACTGACGAGCTTCCGCGTCTCGTCCGGCTTCTGCAGCAACTCCCACACGCCCTCGTAGGGATTGCAGCTTCGCCAGACGATCGGGCCTTCGCCGCGGCGGCCGACGGCGTTCTGAAGCGCCGCGCAGACCGCGTGGATCCCGGCGCCGCCCCCCTCCCCCATGCCCTTCGCGCCGAGCGGCGTGAACGGCGACTCCGACTCGATGAAGCCGGTCTTCATCGGCGGCATGTCGAGCGCATGCGGCACGTGGTAGTCGTAGAAGTTGGGAGTGAGCAGGTTCCCTTCCTCGTCGTAGGTGAAGATCTCGTGTGTCGCTGCACCGAGTGCCTGGGCCGTGGCGCCGTGCACCTGCCCCTCGACGATTTGCGGATGAATGCGGTTGCCGCAGTCGTCGACCGCCGCGTAGTCAACGATCTCGTACACGCCTGTCTCCGGATCGATCTCGACCGCGCACGCGTGGATCTGCGTCGCATAGGTCAAGGTCAGATTGCCGAACTTCCGCTCGAGGTCCGGCTTCTCGAACGCCGGCCTGTAGACATGCCGCACGTTCAGCGTGATGTCGAGCTCGGGCGGCAGCCCGGCGTTGTTTGCATTGAGGATCGCGCCGAGCGCCATGAAGGGCAGCGCCGCTTCCGGATTGCCCTTGATCCGCGCCAGGCTCTCGACGAGCTCGATGTCGTCCGGGGAAGCGCCGAAGACGGCGGCCGCAAGCTGCTTCATCTCCCCTGCGAGCTTGTCGGCGGCGCCTTTGACGGCGCCAAGGCCCGTGACGGCGAACTGCGACGCGTACGTCCCCGAGAATCCGGCGGTCGAGTTCCAGTACGTGTCGTGGCCCGCGCGGACGTTCACGTCGTCGGGCGTACAGCCCAGGATCTCGGCCACGACCTGCGAGGCCGTCGTCTCGTGCCCCTGGCCCTGCGGCACCGTCCCGAGCGTCACCACGACCTCGCCGAAGATGTCGAGCTTCACGGTTGCGACTTCGTTGTTGCCGGAGAACTGGAGCTCCGGGTTGAGGATCATCGACTGCCCGAAGTTGTTCGTCCCGGAGTCGAGCGTCGATCCGATGCCGATCCCAAAGAGCTTGCCGCGTGACTCCGCGTCGCGCCGCTTCTCCTCGAGCGAGTCGTAGCCGATCAGATCGAGCGCGATGTCCAGGCAGCGGGCGTAGTCGCCGGAGTCGTAGATGCAGCCGTTCGGCGTCTCATACGGAAACTCTTCGTGCTTGACGTAGTTCTTCTTGCGCACCTCGATCGGGTCCATGCCCAGCTCGCTCGCAACGATGTCGACGATCCGCTCGGTCAGCCAGAGATGCTGCATGCGTGAATAACCGCGGTTGGGCGCCACGGGCGACTTGTTCGTGCAGACCTGCGTGAAATCCACGCGTACGTTCCGCCAGCGGTAGCAACCCGGTGTTACCTGCGCCCAGATGATGCAGCCGAGTGGCTCGTAGCGTGGGAACGCCCCACAGTCGTCGATCGCGCGGACCGAGAAGCCGAGCATCGTCCCGTCTGCCTTCACCGGAACGGTGACGTCGAGGAACGTGCGCTCGTTTCCGTGCGTGTTCGCCGTGTGCTGGTCCGTGCGCCACTCCGTCCACTGCACAGGCCGGTTGAGCTTCCGCGCGAGCAGACAGCACGCCGTGTATTGCGGGTGGAGCGTGATCTTGTTGCCGAAGCCGCCGCCGATGTCCTGGCTGACGAAGCGCAGCTTGTCGATCCCGACTCGGAGCGCCGGCGCCATCCAGATCGCCCCCACTCCGGGCATCTGATGGTTCCCGTGGATCGTCCACTGGCCGGTTCCGCGGTTGAACTCGACGAGGCAGCCGGAGCACTCGAGCGGCGTCGACGAGAAGCGGTCGAAATGCAGCCGCTCGATCCTGACCACGTGGTCGGCGTCTGCCAGCGCGGCATCGAAGTCACCCCAGTCGAACACGCCCGACCAGACGGTGTTCGACCCGGCTTCCTCGTGCAGCACCACTTCGTCTTTGAGGGATCCCTCGCCGTCGAGGACGTGTGGCAGCGGGTCGTACTCGACCTCGACGAGCTCGGCGGCGTCGCGCGCGAGCTCACGCGTACGTGCCACCACGGCCGCGACGGGATCGCCGACATGGCGCACACGCCCGACCGCGAGCGCATAGTCCTTGATGTTCGCTCCGGGCGGCGTGGAGAGCTCGAAGAAGGGGTCCGTGAGAATCGCGACTTCGTCACCGGTGAGCGTTCCGTAGACGCCGTCCAGCTCGAGCGCCTTCGAGACGTCGACGGACTTGATCCGTGCGTGCGCGTACGGCGACCGCACGAACTGGACGTAGCCCATCTCGTGCCGCTTGACGTCGTCGAAGAACACGCCCTCGCCCTGGACGAGGCGCTTGTCCTCCTTCCGCGGGACATTTTGTCCGATGAAGCCCGGCTTGAGCTCGCTTGACTCGACGACGAGTGGCCGCTCGGGAGTGACGGTCGTCTCGGTCATTGCGCCGCCGCCCTGATCGCCTCGACGATGTTCACGTAGCCCGTGCAGCGGCAGATGTTCCCCTGGATGCCCTTGCGGATCTCGTCCTCGCTGGGGCTCTTGTTCTCGCGCAGGAGCGCTGTCGCGCTCATCAGCATGCCGGGCGTGCAGTAGCCGCACTGGAGCGCGTGATGGTCTGAGAACGCCTGCTGGAGGCCGTTCAGCTCGCCGTCTGCGGCAAGCCCCTCGACGGTTTCGATCTTGGCACCATCAGCCTGGACGGCGAGCATCATGCAGCTCTTGACCAGGGTGCCGTCGACGAGCACGGAGCAGGCCCCGCAGTTTCCCGTGTCGCAGCCGATGTGACTGCCGGTCAGGTCGAGGTCGTCGCGGATGAAGTGGATCAACAATCGCCGGGCGTCGAGCTCGCGCTCGTAGCGTTCGCCGTTGACGTCGACGGTGATCGTCTTGCGGGAGACGGGGTCCAAGCTATCTCCTTTCAGCGGCCTGCGCGACCGCACGGAGGGCGAGGACCTCGGCGAGGTGGCGGCGATACTCGGCCGAGGCATGCACGTCCCACGGCGGGTCGAGGTTCGCATCGTGCACTGCCTTGCGCACGGCGGCGTCCTCCGTCGAGTCGGGCGTCAGGAGGACGGGCACGGCATCGACGCAGCCGATGGCGAGTCGTGCAGTCCGGTTGGTGAGCGACGCTGCGACGTTGACGATGCAGGTTCCATCCTTGCCGATCGGAACGGAGGCGAAGCCGTCGCTCTTACCGGGCGGCACCGAGATCTTCGTCAACAGCTCCCCGGGCCCAGCCGCAGTCATGTAGACGCCGAGGAAGAACTCGTCCGCGGGCACCGAACGCTCGCCTGCCTGTCCGACGATGGTCATCGTCGCGCCGATCGCGACGAGCAGCGGCGGCAGATGGTTCGTCGGGTCGTTCGAGCAGACGTTGCCGCCGATCGTGCCGCGGTTGCGGACCTGGACGTCGGCGATCTGGTTGCAGACCTCGCCGAGGATCGGCCGAGCGCGAGCCTCCGCGGAGTCGATGATGTCTGTGTACGTCGTCATCGCGCCGAGCTCGAGCGTCCCGTCGGAGCCGAGCTCGATTCCACGCAGTTCGGCGATGTCGGCGAGATCGACGAGGACATCGGGCGAGGCCGCGCGTGCCTTCATGACGTTGATCAGTGTCTGGCCGCCGGCGAGGGCGCGAGCACCGTCGTTCGCGCCGAGAAGGCGCAGGGCTTCCTGAACGCGCGCGGGACGAGCGTACTCGACCTCCCTCAGCAGCATGCGCTATTCAGTTCAGAAACCCCTGCTCAGGTCAAGAATCAACCAACGAAACCATGCAGCGATCGTCACACAAGCCAGTGGCCGAAGCGCCGCCGCAAAGCTCGTCGGAAGCGAAAGGCGAGGGTCCCCCTCGCCGTCGTTGGGACCCAGAACTCCGCTGGAAAACAAGCGCGAAGCGCGTTTTCCTGCGGCGAAGAAGCGCGTTTCCTGCGGCGAAGCTCCCCAGGTTGGACTCGAACCAACAACCCTCCGGTTAACAGCCGGATGCTCTGCCAATTGAGCTACTGGGGAAAGCAGCGCGCGCTAGTTTAGCCGTTGAAGTCGCGCCTCGACCTGGCTCAGGTAGGCGGGATCACGCGCCTGCGCCCGGCTTCTCAGGGTGGCGTCGAGACCCGCGCGAATCTCCCCCACGAGTGCATCCAACGGGAGATCCTCCTCGCCGTTGTCGACGACGAAGAGCTTGCGCGGCTCCGGGTCTGCGCCCCACGCCGCGTGGAACGCGACGAGGTTTCGCCACGCGTACGCGGGCCACACAGGCAGGACGCAGACATGGAGCGAGGCGGGCTCGAGTGCGCGGGCGACATCCGTGGCCACCTCTCGGCTGGCGAAGAGCGGCTGCGCGTCACCGGCCGGGACGATGTCGAGCTCGCCGTTGTCGTCGAGCTCGCCGACGGCGAACAGCGGGCGTCCTGCTGTCGGTGTCCCGAGCGCAAGTGCATGTTCGAGCTCATCCCGTTGGGAATCCGCGGGCCTGCGGCCCGTCAAGAGTCGGTGCGCATGCTGTCGCGTGACGCCGAGCTGTCCGGCGAGATCCGTGACCGACAGCCCTTTGCGCCGCAGGAGTGCTTGCCAGACTTCGGCTTCATCGCGCATGGCGACGATCGTAACCCGAAGCAGCAAGGGGTTACGAGCGTCAGGTCAGCGCGAGAATGCCTGTGCGGACGCGAGTTCCTCGATCGTGGCGAGGATCTTGGCGAGTGAGGCTTGCAACTCCATGGTCCGGGCCGGATCCGCCTCGCTGAGCTCACGCTTGATCTGGCGTTCCCGCAGGCGGAGCAAAAGTTGCTCGGCCGTCCGTTCGTCGATTCCTTCCGACGTCGCACGAGCGTCAAGCTCCGCGACGAGTCCCACGAGCTCTTCGTCCTTCTCGGCACCGGAGACCAGCTGCTCACGGAGGCGCCGATGCTGCTCGCCGTCGAAGTGCTCCGGCCCGAGCTCGGCGAGGACCGGCACGAGGGCGGGATGGGCGGCGACCCCGGCGAGCGCGTTTTGCTCGAGGCGCTCGCCGGCGTCCAGCAACCTCGCGGAGACGCTTCCCGTTCTGGCGGCGGAACCTCGCGGCGCAAGCCCGGCCTGGGTCTCTTTCGGGAGGTCGAGCCTGTCCGCCGCGTAGCGGATCGCATCCTGCCGTTCGGGTGAGTCCTCGGAGCGCGAAAGCACCTCTCGTACCCGGACGAACGCCTCCTGCCGATCGGCGGCTCGCTCGATCTCGAGCCGTACGCGATAGCCGAGATAGCTTTCTGCCCGCGCGAGCAGCTGCTCGAATCCTTCCGCAAGATCGGCCGGATCGAATCCCGCCGGCAGAGCGACCACGCGGACGTCGAGACGCTGTGCAAACGCGAGCTCCATCCCCCGCAAGGTCGCCGCCTCTCCGGCGGCATCGCCGTCGAAACAGAGCCACACGCGGGTCGTAAGTCGTCCGAGCTCCTTCAGCTGCCGTTCGGTGAGCGCGGTCCCCATCGACGCCACCACCGGCTCGATGCCCGCCTGACTGAGCGCAAGCACATCCGTGTTCCCCTCGACCACCACTGCGCGCTCCTGCTTCGCGATCGCGGCGCGCGCGCGGTCGAGTCCGTAGAGCAGATCTCCCTTGCGAAAGAGCTCGCCCTCTGGCGAGTTGACGTACTTCGCCTTCAGCGGATCGTCCTCCCGGAGTTTGCGCGCCTGGAAGCCGAGCACCCGGCCTCGGGCATCCGCGAGCGGGAAAAGCAGCCGCCCGAAGAAATAGTCGTTGCCGCGCCTGTTTATCAATCCAGCCGCAACCAGCTCCTCGCGCGTGAATCCTCGTTCGAGCGCCTTCCGTGTCAGTGTTGTTCCGCCGAGCGCAAGCCCGAGCCGGTACTCACGGCAGACCTCCTCGCCGAGACCGCGACCTGCGAGATAGTCACGAGCAAGCGAGCCTGCCTGCGAGTCCCAGAGGTAACGCTCGTAGAAGGACGCGGCCGCATCGAGCAGTTCGAGCAGACGCTCCCGCCGGCGGCGGCGCGCATCCTGCTGCGGGGACGTCTCCTCGTACTCGATCTGGACGTTGAAGCGGTCCGCGAGCCATTCGATCGCTCCGGCGAAATCGAGCTGCTCGGTCTCCCTCACGAAGGTGATCAGATCGCCCTTCGCGCCGAGTAGAACTTGTCCACCGCGTTGACCGAGAAGCTCGGCGTGCGTTCCTCATGGAAAGGGCACCGCCCCATGTACCGTGCGCCGGCCTTGCGGAGCTGAGTGCGCTCGGACACGACGGCGACCATATCCGCGGCGGCTTTGACTTCTTCTACCGATGTGTCCTTGATTCGGGCCACGGTGACTAGCTCAGCTCGGCAACGTAGCTGAGGGCGAATCTGTCGGTCATGCCGGCGATGAACTCGACGATCTGCTCCGGCTCGTCCCCGCGCTCGGCGAGGTGCTCGAAGATCCGGCGCACGGTTGCCCGGGCGCGTTCCTGTTCTTGCCTCGTGTGGGGGCCGAGGTAGACCCGCTCGAACATGAACGCCCGGAGGGCGAGCATGGCACCACCGATCTCCTCGCTCTGGACGATGTCGCCGGCACGCTGGGAGCTTTCGACCAGGTCGTGGACCAGCGTGTCGATTCGGCGTGAGCCCCGGTCGCCGAGGAGCGCGACCTCCTCCTGCGGTAATTCCGCCGGATCGAGGATCCCGAAGCGGACGGCGTCGTCGATGTCATGGTTGATGTAAGCGACGCGGTCGACGATCCGCACGATCTTGCCCTCGTGCGTCGCCGGCTCCTGCGAACCCGTGTGCGTGAGAATCCCGTCACGTACTTCCTCTGTCAGGTTCAGCGACTCGGCGATTCGCAGCGACTGCTCGTTGTGACGGAAGCTTTGACCGAACCGCTCTTGCAGTGCCGCATCGAGCGCCTCCTCACCGGCGTGACCGAACGGTGTATGCCCCATGTCATGGCCGAGCCCAGTCGCCTCGACGAGATCCTCGTTCAGCCGCAAAGCACGCGCCACGCCACGCGCGATACCCGTCGTCTCGAGGGTGTGAGTCATTCGCGTGCGGTAGTGATCGCCTGCAGGATCGATGAAAACCTGTGTTTTGCCCTTCAGCCGGCGAAACGGCTTCGAGTGCAGGATCCGGTCGCGATCGCGTTGGAACGGCGTGCGCAGGCGGCAGTCATCCTCGGATCGAAGGCGCCCGCGTGTCTCGTAGGAACGGACGGCCAGGGGCGATAGCCATCGTTCTTCTTGCGCGCGCACCTCGCCCTCGAAGGCATCCGCGACTCTTCCCGCCAGTTCGGGCATCAGTGGCCCTGCCAGTGACATTGCCGGATGCCTGGGTCGCGAGCACCAAGCCAGAGGCCGCACTCGCTCGAAGCCAAGGCTAGAAGCCTTCGTAAGAGCGAGGGTGGACTATGGCGCCGCGTGAGCGCGGGCCAGGCGCCGGCGAATGTTGCTGGGAGGGCCACTACTTCAGGCTAGATGATGATCGGGACGGTTCCGCCGTCTGCGCTCCAGGCGGAACCGGTCACGTAGGACGCACGTTCCGAGCAGAGAAAAACGATGACGGAGGCGATTTCGTCGGGCTCGGCGAGTCGGCCCAACGGCCGCCCTGCTCCAACGGCGTCCAACACTTCTAGACGCGTCTTAACAGAAGCCGCTGCCTGCTGGTCTGCCAGACCCCCTTCGCCAAGCCATGCCGGAGTCGCCGTCGGGCCGGGCGCGACAGCGTTGCAGCGGATGCCGTGCTTCGCATAGAGATCGGCTACCAGACGGGACAGCGAGAGCACCGCCGCCTTCGTGACGGAGTAATTCGGCATACCCGTCGACGGGCGCTTTCCCGCAGTCGACGAGACGTTGACGATCGTGCCGGCGCGCGCCTCCTTCATTCCTGGGAGCACGGCGCGAATACACCAGACGTAGCTCATGACGTTCAGCTGCCACATCGAGTTCCATTGGTCGTCGGTCAGCTCCTCGAAGGCGACCTGATAGGCGTCGCCGACGTTGTTGACGAGGCACTCGACCGGCCCGATGGCCGCAGCCGTCTCGGCGACGAGCCGGTCAGCGGCGCCGGGCTCCGAAAGGTCGCACGGAACTGCAAGCGCAGCACCGACTTCGATACGCGCCTGCTCGGCACGATCGGCGTCCCGTCCGTTGACGACCACGCGTGCCCCTTCGGCGACGAGCCGCCGCGCGGTCTCGAGCCCGATGCCCGCAGTCGAGCCCGTAACGAGACAAATCCGATCCTCGAGGCCAAGATCCATCGGCTGGGTAGCCTAGTTTTTGCATGACGACACTGCTTCTAGTTCGCCACGGCGAGACGGATTGGAACCGCGACGGCCGCTGGCAGGGCGGCTCGGATACGCGGCTGAACGACCTCGGCCGCGAGCAGGCCCGGGCACTCGCCGATGAGCTCGACGGCAACATCGACGTGGTCTACTCGAGCGACTTGGCGCGGGCACGCGAGACGGCGGACATCGTCGCGGCCAAGTTGCAGCTCGAGGTGCGCGTCGATCCGAGGCTGCGCGAGCGGAGCTTCGGATCGTGGGAAGGACTGACAACCCTCGAGATCGAGGAGCGCTTCGCCGATTCGCACAGGCGCTGGCAGGCGGGCGAGGGTGCGGGCGCAGACGACGCCGAGGCTTTCGAGGATTTCTCGGCCCGGGTAAACGACTTCCTCGCCGATGTGCTCCGCCTCCACCCAGGCGAGAACGTCCTGGTGATCTCCCACGGCGGCTCGATCCGGGTCATCCACGCCCTCGCGGCCGGCGTCGACTACGTCCGGGATCACAGGCTTATTCCAGGCGTGCCGAATTGCGCGGTGGCCAGATACGTCGCTCGGGACGGGAAACTCGCCCCGCTAGACTGAGGCCCCCGGTGGAGGACTACACGAACAAATACAAGGGCGAGCAAGTTGAGGTCGCCCTTTTCGGCGGCGAGTATCAGGAAGGCGTCCTCACCGCCTATTGCTACGTGGAGGACGTCGCCCACATAGAGCTGAACGGGCACATTCTCGTTCCGTTGCAGAACATCGCCTCGCTGCACTGTTCGAGCCGTTGCGATGCTCCCGACGACGACTGGCCTCCACGGGGGCTCGAGCAGGAAGACGGTAACTAAGGCGCCGCAGTGGGCGGGCGCCTTGTCGTCATTCGGAACGTTCTCAAGGCATGGGCCTTGCTGCTCGGCGCCTGCGCGATCCTCGGCCTGGTCGGCTGGGCGCTGGGCGGTTACCGTCTGCTCTCGATCTTTGTCTTCTGCGGCGTGCTGCTCGCCGGTGCCCTGTATTGGTACGCGGACCGTGTCGCGCTCGGACTCGTCCGCGCACGCGAGCTCCCGGTCGGAGGAGCGCCCGGGCTCCATTCGACCGTCGAGCGGCTTGCCGCGCGCGCGGGCGTCGCGAAGCCGAAGCTGTACATGATCGACGACGGGTTGCCGCGCGCGCTCGCCACCGGTCGTGGGCCGCGCGGCTCGACACTCGCAGTCAGCACGGGACTTCTGTCGGCGGCATCCCCGGCGGAGCTGGAGGCGGTGCTCGCCCACGAGCTC
>WNGJ01000804.1_pt1 | contig 29556 bp, 28 predicted proteins | sample 5400611 | NCBI WGS metagenome assembly WNGJ01 (sample SAMN13153375, study PRJNA577476) | soil metagenome | isolation source: 40 cm soil or saprolite under Garry oak tree replicate 1 | place: USA:California | collected 2016-06-15
AGCCGATCGCGGAGAGGATCGAGATGATGGCGACCAGCACCAGCAACTCGGCAACGGTGAAGCCGGCCGAGTCCGGCCGGAAACTACGCCCCAGGATCGCGGTGTTCTTGGTCATGTTCACCCATTTGGAGCGCGTAGGTCATCACGGCAATGTCCATCCGCGGACGGTTGAAGCAATGGGTATGCCACGGCCTGTCGGCCGTTGAATCGCGGACTTAGAGGGCGGATGGGCGGGGCAGTGACAAATTGCTAAGCGCGAGCTGACAAAGAACGGCCCTTCCAGAATTCGCTAACGATTCCGGAAACGTACAAGACGCTGCGGACAACGGGAACGCGCGGCTCAGGCGTAGAGTTCAACCGGGCTCGGCCAGGCCTGTGCGCCATCCTCTTAGGTCACGCGAATCCAGTACGGATGGCGGCGGCCCCGCATCGGCGCGGAGTCGGTGTGCTCGAACCCGAGCCCGCTCCTGTGGGGGCGTCGATCGTGACGTCGATACCGTAGTCGTCGCCGGTCGTGTTCGACACTCAGGAGACGCGGCGAGCGGAGCGCTCGCGAATGCCCTTATCCGGCTTCTCCATCGCGAACGTCACAGCGTTGACGAAGCGGCCGGCCGATAGCGCGACGTGGCCGTCCCACGTGGTCACCCGGCGCGCCCGAGCTGACCGGCGACGACGAGATCCCCCGCGAGGGGAGTGTATACTAAGCCCGCTTGACCCTTGGAGAGGTGGCCGAGTCGGCCGAAGGCAGCCGCCTGCTAAGCGGTTACAGGGTTAAAAGCTCTGTCCCGGGTTCGAATCCCGGCCTCTCCGCCAAATCACCACCACGGCCCGAAACAGCACGAGCGCCGAGTCATCTCGGCGCCCGTGTCCGCGTCAACCCCGTTGGTTCCGCTACTTCTTCATCTCGAGCGTGATCCCGGCGGCCTTCGCGGCCTCGTCGTACTTCGCCTCGGACTCCGCGTGCTTGCCGGACTGGTGGAGAGCCCAGGCCTGCGACGCGATCGACCGGGCATTGGCCGCGCCCGGGTCGAAGCGGTTCCCGACCGCCTTGTCGATCTGAGCCTGTAACATCGGGCACTGATTTGCCAGTGCAGGACCAGCAGCCGAGGCGACCAGGATGAGGGCGGTGACGAAGCTCTTCATCTCTCTCCTCCTTTGGGGTCTATCGGACGGGACCAGTCGCCGGGGATAATCGTGGCGATCGGCCGACATGTCAAGACGCGATCCGTTTGGACGCCGGTGTGTAGGCCGCAACGAGCTCGCTCGCACCGTGGCGCAGCGTAGTGTATCGTACTGCCCGTTGCGCCCTTAGCTCAGGTGGACAGAGCGTCGGACTACGAATCCGAAGGCCAGAGGTTCGAATCCTCTAGGGCGCACCACTTCCACTCCATCCCCGCGAAGTCTCTGACTTCCCGTCTTGCCTCTTGGTGCGAGGGGACAAGGACGGGGGCAATTGTCGAAGCTCATGACGTGGCTTCAACGCCGGCCGTCAGGCCAGTACCGCGTGCGTGTGACCATTCCGCCGCGCCTTCGTCGCTTCTTCGATGGGCGCACGATCCCCACTCGCGTTCTCGGCACTGCTGATCCTCAAGTAGCCATGTTGGACAACGCCTCGCCAGGGGCAGGATAGAGAAGTTAGATTCTTCGCGAGGATAGCGCATGGTATGGTGGCCCCTGAGCGAATCCTCTAGGGCGCACCATCTTCGACAAGGGAGGCCCGCGTGACCTTCAAGCGGTTTGTGTGCATCGTGCTGCTGGTGGTGTTGACGGCTGTCGTGGTGCGGCCGGCTCGCGCCGAGGCGATGGATCCGCAGCTGATCCTGATCATCGTCGGCGTCGGGATCGCGGTGGTCGCCCTGATCGCGGTCGTCATCATCGCGAACGCGTCGGAGGGCAGACGCCGCGGCGCCGAGCTGTCGACGACGGCGGAAGTTCTCGAAGAGCTCGAGCGACGCTCGCGGACCCTGCTCGCCGGCCCCACGGTGGTGGTGCTCCACACGACGGTGGTCGAGAGTCCCTGAGCTCCTGAGAAGTTGGACGCTGAAGCATTCATGCGGGCGGCGCTCGCCGAGGCGCGCGTCGGCCTCGCGACCGGCGAGGTCCCCGTGGGCGCCCTGGTCGTCCTCGACGACATGATCATCGGGCAGGCGCACAACGCGCCGATCGCCCTCGGCGACCCCACCGCTCATGCCGAGGTTCTCGCCCTGCGCGAGGCCGCCCGGAAGACCGGCAACTACCGGCTCCCGCGCGCCACGCTCTACGCGACGCTCGAGCCGTGCGCGATGTGCTGTGGGGCCGTCATCCAGGCCCGTCTCGCGCGCGTCGTCTACGGCGCGTTGGATCCGAAGGCCGGCGCCGTCGAGTCGCGGCATCGGCTGCTCGATGACGGCCGTTCGAACCATCGCGTCGCGACGAGGGGCGGTGTGCTCAGCGCCGAGTGCGGCGCCCTGCTGAAGGAATTCTTTGAAGCCAAGCGCGGCGACGGCCGCTAGAGGCGCGCCACGGCCGGGATCACCTTCGTTCCCATCAGGTCGATCGAGCGCATCGTGGTCGCGTGGTCCATGCGCGATTCCTGGGCCTCCAGGAGCAGGTGGCCGACGCCGAGCTCGCGCTGCACGCGGGCGAATCGGTCGATCACCTCGTCGGGCGTGCCGGCCACGATGAACTGGCCGTCCAGCAGCTCCTCGTAGCTCATCGACGAGAGCGACCGGGGCCGCGCACGCAGCGCGAACTGCGTGCCCGCCCGCGAGCGCATGCCGACGGGCGCGAACCACTCGACGGGCGCCCGCAAGGTGGGGCCCATGCGCCAGACGAAGTGGCGGCCGGCCTCGAGCGCCTTGGCCTTCGTCTCCGCCGTCACCGCGCAGATGAGAAAGCCGAGATTGTCGGGCGTGACGGTTCGGCCAACCTCGGCAGCGCCCTGCCGGTAGAACTCGAAAAGCTCGCGCGCGATCTCGAACGGTACCAGGAAGGGCACGTAGGTGTAGCCGCGTCGGCCGGCCCATACCGCCGTCTCGGGGCTCGCGGTGCCGGGGATCCAGATGGGCGGATGTGGCTTCTGCAGTGGCAAGCACCACGGGTTCACGTGGCGGAAGTGGTAGTGCCGGCCCTCCCAGCGAAACGGCCCGGGATCCATCCAGCACTTCAGGATCAGATCGTGGCATTCCTCGAAGCGCTCGCGGTTGTGCACGGGATTCGAGTTGGACCACCAGGTCTCCACACCGACGCCGCGCACGAAGCCCGAGAGCACGCGCCCGCCCGAGATGAGGTCCGCCATCGCGAGCTGCTCGGCCATGCGCACCGGGTTGTCCTCGATCGGCAGGATGTTGCCGAGCAGCAGGATCTTCGCCTGCCGCGTCGTGCGGCCGAGCACCGCGGCGGTCATGTTCACGCCGACGTTCACGCACGACGGCGTCGAGTGATGCTCGTTGATCATCAGACCCGCGAAGCCCGCCTGGTCGGCGAACTCGTACTCCGTGAGGTACCGCTGATAGTTGGCCGCGGCCTTCTCGCGGTTGAAGAAGCGGTTCGGGAACTCGAGCCGGAGCGACGGGTACTTGTCGCCTTCCTCGTCGGGGAACTCGTGGTGCGGCATCTCGCTGAAGTAGTAGAGCTTCATCGCCGCGAATCTCCTCCGAGGAAATCGAGTACCAGGCGCGCGAAGGCATCGGGCTGCTCGATCGGCGGCAGATGGCCGCATCGCTCGAGCACCGTGAGCGTCGCGTTCGGCAGCCCCTGACGGTATTGTTCGCCGCACTCGACCGGCACCGCGCGGTCCTCGCGGCCCCAGACGATCAGGGTCGGGTTCGTCACGCGCGGCAGGAAGTGCGCCAGACGCGGATTGTGCATGTAGGGCTTCCACGTCAGGCGCGCGGCCATCTCGCGGTTGCGCGTCGCGGCCTCGATCTCCGCGGGAGTCGGCGGGCGACCGAAGAGCTCCTGCCACTCCGGAACCGTTTTCGAGTCGTGCACCATCATCGTGAGCAGCTGCGCCGGCGAGAAGTAGAAGATGTCGAGGATCTCGCCGGTCTCGGGCTTGAGGCCGACCGGCGCCACCAGCACGAGCCGGTCGATCGAGGCCGGGCTCATCGTGGCCAACTCCACGGCGGTCCACCCGCCGATCGAATGCCCGAGCACGTGGGGCCGCCCGAGCTTCGCCGTCTCGATGAACCATAGATAGAAGCGGGCGAGGTCGTCGATGCCATCCATCCAGTCCGCGTCGTCGGAGCGCTCGAAGCCCGGGTGGGTCGGGGCCCACACCGTGAAGCGCTCCGAGACCTGCGCGAGCCAGCGGGTCCAACCGCGATTGCCGCCGGCGCCGTGGAGCACCAGCAAGGGATCGCCCTGCCCGCCGACCCAGGCGTGCACGCGGATGCCGCCGACCGAGATCATCTCCTCACGAGGTCGCATGCGCCGTATTATGCTCCAGCCGGCTAGACAGTATGGAAAAGACACCGCTCGCGGTGCGGCTCGGAGAATTCGCCGCCCGGCTCCGCTACGAGGAGCTGCCGGCCGCCGTGGTCGACAAGGCGAAGGCGTTCGTGAACCACGCCGTGACGGTCGGCCTCGTGGGCGCGGGCCACGAGCGCTCGGCCGCCGCGCGACGCGCCGTGCTCGAGCACGAGCGCCTCGGCCCGCGGCGGCTCGGGGCAGGTCAGGGCGCGACGTTGTGGATCGACGGCGCGCGGGTCACGCGCGCGGGCGCGGCATTCGCCAACGGCGTGGCGGTGGCGGTGAACAACCAGTGCGACTCCTACCACATGCTCACGCATCCCGGCGTCCTCATCGTGCCGGCGGGCCTCGCCACCGCCGAGGGCGAGGGAAAGTCCGGCCGCGATCTGTTGACGGCGCTCGTCGCCGGCTACGAGGTGCAATGCCGGTGCGCGCGCGACTTCATCCCGTCGACGCCGGCGCACGGCTTTCGCGCGAGCCCGGTCTACGGCATCCTCGGCTGCGCCGCGACGACCGCCCGGCTGCTTGGTCTCGACGCGCGCGGCGTCGGCAACGCGATCGCGCTGGCGGCGAGCTTCGCCGGAAGCCTCATCGAGGGCCAGCGCACCGGCGCGCGGGACGCCGATTTCGCCGAGGCTCAGGCGGCCCGGAGCGGCATGTGGGCGGCGAGCCTCGCCGCGCAGGGGTTTCAGGGCGCGGCGACGGCACTGGAAGGCGAGGGCGGTTTCTACAACGCGTTCACCGGTAGCCACACGGGCGATCTGGCGTACACGTTCACGGGGCCGCCCAAGGCCGATCTCGGCGAGATCGTCGCGGATCTCGGCAGGCGCTGGGAGGTCCTGGACGTCAAGTTCAAGATCTATCCCACGCCCGGCTTCAATCAGCCGGTCGTCTGGCTGGCCAGCGAGATGGCCACGCAGCACAAGCTCGCGCCCGACGAGATCGAGCACCTCACGCTCGAGATGAACTACCTCGAGACGCTGTATCCTTCGCCGAGGTTCCCGCGCCCGCCGGCTCCGGACGGAAGCGGATTCGGGCGCACGGCCTACATACTGGCCTACACTGTGATCGCCGGTGACTACCCGGTGCTGGAGGCGAACGTCGAGGATCCGCGCGACGCCGGCGCCTCGACCGGGGTGGAGCTGGCGGCGCGTGTGGCCGCCCTGCAGAAGAAGGTCGAGATCGTCGGCGCGGTCGGCCGCGAATGCTTCGCGCCTCGCCTCACGATCACCTTGAAGAACGGTCGCCGCGTCACTGGCGAATACCACGGCCGCGAGCTCATGTGGGACTTCGCGCGCGACGCCGAGGTGCTCCGGCGCTTCGTGCCCGGTCTGCCGATCGCGACGACGCGCTACGAGAGCTTCGTGGCCGCGGTCGCGGGGCTGGACAAGGCGTCGTCGGTCGACGAGATCGTCAGCCTGATCCTGCCCGATTAGGCCGCGCGCCGTCCGCGGCCGACGCCTACCTCAGCACCGCCTCGGCGATGCGCGTCAGCTCCGTGCCCATCTCGGACTCGGTTTTCACCACCGGCGGCCGCACGATCACCCGCGTCGCGCCGGCATCGTGCAAGCGCCGCAGCAGATCGAGATCGGCCGGCTGTCCATGCACCGAGATCGTGATCGTCGACGGATCGCGTCCAGCGTCCTTCGCCAGGCGATCGAGCGCCGCGCGGCTCTCGCGCAGTTGCTCCGGCGTGGTGCGATTCGGCAGCCAGCCGTCGCCCCAGGCCACCACTCGCTGCAGCACGTTCTTCGCGCCGCCGCCGAGCAGCACCGGCGGATGCGGCTTCTGCAGCGGCTTGGGGAACGACTTCACCGGCGGGAAGTCATAGTACTTGCCGTGGAACTCGGCCGCGGGCTTCGTCCACAGCTCCTTCATGGCCAGGATCGACTCGCGCGTCTGGGTCCAGCGGTGGTCGAAGTCACCACCCATGATCTGGGTTTCTTCCCTGAGCCAGCCGGCGCCGATGCCGAACAGGAACCGCCCGCCGCTGAAGAGATCGAGCGTCGAGATTTCTTTGGCCAGCAGCAGCGGGTGGCGCTCGGGAACGAGCACGATTCCGGTCCCGAGCTTGATCGATTTCGTCGTGCCCGAGGCGCGCGCGAGCGCGACGAACGGATCGACGAAGTGCGAGTAGCTCTCCGGGATGACCCCGTCCGGCGAGCCCGGAAAGCGGCTCGCCGAATTCACCGGGATGAACGGATGCTCGGCGCACCAGAACGATTCGAAGCCGAGCTCCTCGGCTTTCCGGGCCATGAAGCCGACGTCGACGTGGTACGCGGGCAGCGGAACCGAGATGCCGATGTTCATGACGGCTCGACTCCGTCGCGAATCAACGCAGCGCCTGGCGGAGGGAGGCCGCGACGTGGGAGGTGGCACGGTTCCCGGTCGCGATGAGCCGCCCCATCGGCATGAAGCCGTGGATCATTCCGCCATAGTTGATGTAGTCGACCTGGACGCCCGCGTCGGAGAGCCCCGCCGCGTAGGCCGCGCCCTCGTCGCGCAGCGGGTCGAACCCCGCGGTGATGACGAGCGCCGGCGGAAGACCCGCCAGTGACGGCGCGCGCAGTGGCGAGACGCGCCAGTCTTGCGCCTCGCTCGCCGATTTCAAGTAGTGGTTCGTGAACCAGCGCATGCTCTCGCGCGTGAGCATGTAGCCTTCGGCGAAATCGCGATACGACTTCGATTCGGCGGCGACGTCCGTCACGGGGTAGATGAGCACCTGCAGCGCGAGGGCGGGCCCGCCGGCATCGCGCGCCATGAGCGCCACGACCGCGGCGAGGTTACCGCCGGCGCTGTCGCCCGCGACGGCGACGCGTCGGCTGTCGATCCCGAGCTCGCCAGCGTGCGCGACGACCCAGCGCGTCGCCGCCCACGCGTCGTCGACGGCCGCCGGGAACTTGTGCTCCGGCGCCAGCCGGTAGTCGACGGCGACGACGGTGACGCCCGCCTCGGCCGTGATCTGCCGGCACTGGACGTCGTGCGTGTCGAGATCGCCGATCACCCAGCCGCCGCCGTGGTAGTACACGAGCACCGGTAGCGCGGTGCCCGCCGGCACTCCCGCCGGCCGATAGACGCGCAGCGGGATCGGCCCGCCCGGGCCGTCGGCGGTGAGATCTTTGACCGCGCCGATCTCCGCCGGCGTCGGAGTCGAGGCCGGGCGGGTTTCGCGAAAGAGCTGTCGGGCGTCCTTGGGCGACAGCGTGTTGTAGGCGGGCCGCCCGGACTTGATGACGAGGTTGATTACTTCCTGGGCCTGGGGATCGAGGGCCATGGCACGCTCTCCTTCTCGGGATGACATCTCGGCGAAAGCCTAGAACACGTCGTCGCGCCGGCCGCTCTCGAAGTCGCGCGTGCGCTCCGCGAGCGCGCGCGCGGCGAGCAAGCCCTTGGCCGCGAGCAGCCGCTCGAACGCCCGAAGCCAGCGTTCGTAATAGCTCGTGGATTCCCCTTCGCGCTCGGCGTGCGCGATCTCGGCGATGAGCTGAGCCTGAAACTCGCGCCACTCGAAGCACGCCTCGTCGCTCATCGCCACGGTCATGCCGAAGATGCGACCCTGCCACGCCTCGTCGAAGACCAGCTCGCCGTTCTTTCTCGGCAGCGCCGCCGCGCCGCCCATATCGGCGATCTCTCGGCTCGGGACCGGTTCCATCGGACGCCTCCTGGTCAGCGGACCGCGGCAGCCGGCGGCTTGACCACCGCGACACCGATCATCGAGTCGCGCGTCACCAGCTTGGCCAGCTCAGTCTCGCTCAGCCGCTCGGTACCGGCCGGGCGCTCCGGCAGGACGAGATAGCGAAGCTCGGCGCTCGAGTCCCAGATGCGAATCTCGGTGCTCTCGGGCAGGTCGACGCCGAACTCGCGCAGGACCACGCGCGGCTCGCGCACCGCGCGCGAGCGGTACTCGAACGACTTGTACCAGACCGGCGGTAATCCGATGAGCGCGTGCGGATAGCACGAGCAGAGCGTGCAGACCACGAGGTTGTGCACGCCGGGCGTGTTCTCGACCACTTGAAGGTCGACGCCGCCGAAGCCGAGCTCTTCGATGGCGCTCGTACCGTCGGCGAGCAGCCGCTCGCGATAGGCGGGATCGATCCACGCGCGCGCGACGACCTTGGCGCCGTTGTGGGGCCCGATGTCCTGCTCGTAGGCGCTGACGATTTTATCGACGGCGTCGCTCGCCACGAGCTTCTTCTCGACCAGCAATGACTCGAGCGCGCGGACCCGCAGCGAGAGGAGGGACTCGGGCTCACGGTGGTGATGGCCGTGCTCGTGATGGTGCCCGTGATCGTCGTCCGTGCCGCTCATGACGTGCTCCTTGCGGGAGAAGCCGGCTCGAGATAGCGCTCCCAGAGATCGATGTGGACGGGGGCTCGGGGCTCCGCCGAGGCGCCCCACAGCAGGGCGGCGTCGAAGCGGACGCTGTAGAGCGCGTGCGCCTGCTCGCCCTGCCCGTGGGCGTTGGTGTCCGGGAAAATGAAGGTCCCGTGCACGCGGACGACGACGCCGGGCTTGCCGCGCGCGTAGCGCGGCAGCCGCGTGTGCCCCACCGGCGCGTCATGACGCGTGAGGACTCGTTCGCCGGTCGCGAAGCGCGGCGCCGGTCCGGGCTGACGATACGGCGTCCGGTCCTTCGTGACGCGCAGCATGCGATCGGTCAGCTTTGGATCCGAATGCGGCGGCGCCGGGTCCGTGCCGCGGGCCAGCTGGGCCATCCGGCGCTCCAGCTCCTCGCGCGTGATGACGCCCTTTTCCACGAGCAGGCGGATGTTGCGATCGAGCCAGCGCTCGTAGTAGCTCGCGCGGAGATAGTCGGCCGGCGCCATGCGCTCGATGGCGTGGCGGCTCTCGTCGATGTTGAAGATGTGCTGCACGGCGCACGCGCGGGTGATCCCGAGCACGCGCCCTTCCCACGGCGCGTGGAAGACGGGCTCGTTCTCCTCGCGCTCCACGCGCCCGAAGCCGTGCATCCCGCCCATGTCGTGGATACCGTTCACGTCACGAGACCTCGCGTCGCACTGTGCAACGCGGTGATGATCCTGTCAAGAAACCGGGTCGAGCAGCAGGCGCGTGAGCTCCTCGGGCTGGCTCAGCATGGGGTAGTGGCCGGTATCGAGCTCGTGCCAGGCGCCCTTCAAGCGCTCGGCCGTCCGGCGCTGGTGCGCCTCGGGCGGATTCGTGGCGCGCCGGCAGCGGATGACGGTCGTGGGCCAGGCCTGGCTCCAGAAGCTGCCGAGCTCGACAGGCGCTTCGAGCGCCGCGACCGGGTGCGGCGTATAGCGAGCCAGGGCCCAGGCCCGCAGGTCGGGATCGAGATCGGCGAAGAGCCGCTTCTCGGCGTCGGTGCGCGCCGGCCCGGTCGTGATCGCGGTCGTCTCGTTGGCCGACACGCGCTTCACGATGTCGCCGACCCGCTCGCCGGGCATCAGCGCCAGCGCGTCGACGAAGACGAGCCGTGCGATGCGGTCCCGGGCCAGCTCGGCCGCCTTGCAGATGACCATGCCGCCGGAGCTCGTGCCGACGAGGACGACGCGGGCGAGGTCCTCGTAGAACAGGAGCTGCGCGATCTCCTGAGCGTGCGTGACCGCGGTGATGCCCGGGCGCACGAGGTGATGGCGCTCGGCGCAGCCGTCGAGCGTCGGCGCATGCACCTGGTGCCCGGCCGCTCGCAGGCGTTCGACGACCGGCTTCCAGATCCAGCCTCCCTGATACGCCCCGTGAACGAGCACGTACGTCGCCATGGTCGCTCCTCTATAGGGATCCCGGATGCACCGATCGGTTCTCGCGCCAGGCCGCGCGCGGCGACCCGCAGTGTACACGGTGGGGGCTCTCTGCGATACTCGGCGGGCGCGGAGGGTCGGCCCCGCGCGTCCTGCTTCACGAGGCCGAGAGCGGCGTCAAAGTTGTGCGCGCTGCAGGCCGTCGCGGGGCTGGGGCCCCGCCGGCCGAGGCGCGCCTTCAAATCGAGGGAGAGGCACATGAGGCTTGCGGGAAAGGTCGCGCTCATCACCGGCGGTGCGAGCGGCATGGGTCAGAGCGAAGCCATCATCTTCGCGCGGGAAGGCGCGAAGGTCGTCGTCGCCGACGTGCTCGAGCTCGAGGCGCGTCAGGTGGTCGAGAAGATCGCGGCGGCCGGCGGCCAGGCGCGGTTCGTGAGGCTCGACGTGACAAGCGAGGCGGACTGGGAGAGCGCGGTCAAGGCGACAGTGACGGCGTTCGGCAAGCTCGATCTCCTGATAAACAATGCAGGGATCAGCGGCACGTTCGATCCGGACACGCTGAGCACGTCCGCCTGGGACACCCTCATGAGCGTGAACGCGAAGGGCGTGTTCCTCGGCATGAAGCACGCGGTGCCCGCCATGCGCGACGCCGGCGGCGGGTCGATCGTGAACATCTCGTCGATCTCGGGCTTCGTGGGCCAGGACCGGATCCACATGGGCTACAACGCGTCGAAGGGCGCGGTGCGGATCATGACCAAGTCGGGGGCCGTGCAATTCGCGCAGCACGGAATTCGCGTCAACTCCGTCCATCCGGGCGTCCTGCCTCCGATGCGGACCTCCAAGGCCTCCGCCGATCCAGCGTGGCGCGAGAAGTCGCTTCGCGCGGTGCCCCTGAAGCGCGAGGGGCGGGTGGAAGAGGTCGCCCACGCGGTGCTGTTCCTGGCCTCGGACGAGGCGTCCTACATCACCGGGATCGAGCTCCCGGTGGACGGCGGCTACCTGGCGGTGTGAGCCGCGGTCGGTAAGAGGGAGACGGCGATGCCCGAGGCGGAGTTCGACCGAGCGAAGGCCAAGGCGTTCACCCAACTCATGGTTCGCCACCTCGAAGGCGCCGCCGTCTCCGTCATGCTGGAGATCGGCCGGCGGGTCGGCCTCTTCGAGGCGATGGCGAAGATGGGCCCGGCCACGAGCGAGGTGATCGCCGAGAAGGCCGGCCTCAACGAGCGCTACGTTCGGGAGTGGCTGGCCGCCATGGTCTGCGGCGGCATCGTCGAGTACACGGCCGCCGAGCACATGTATCGGCTCCCGCGCGAGCACGCGGCCGGGCTCACCGGCTCGTCGACCCGCAACCTCACGAGCATGGTGGAGATGTTCCCGCTGATGAACCGCGTCATTCCCGAGGTCGCCGAGGCGTTTCGGACGGGCAGGGGCGTGCCATACAGTGCGTACCAGCCGGACTTCACGGGGCTCATGGATCGGCGGAGCCGCCCGCGTTTCGACGAGCTCCTGTTCAGCGCCTATCTCGGCAAGCCCGAAGGCATCATCCCTCGTCTCGAGGCCGGCATCCGGGTCGCCGACGTCGGATGCGGTACCGGACACTGCATGACGTTGATGGCGCGACGATTCCCCAAGAGCACGTTCGTGGGGTACGACATCTCCGAGGAGGGGATCGCCGGTGCGCGCGCCGCGGCCAGCGGGCTCGACAATGCGTCGTTCGTCGTGCAAGACGTCGCGAAGCTCGAGACCCGAGCGCCCTTCGATCTCATCACCGCGTTCGACGCGATCCACGACCAGGCCGATCCCGCCGGCGTCCTGCGCCGGATTCGCGCGGCGCTCGGCCGCGGCGGCACCTTCCTGATGCTCGACGTCTGCGCGTCGAGCGAGCTCGCCGACAACATCGGCGTGCCGATGGCGCCGTATCTCTACACGATGAGCACCATGCACTGCATGAGCGTGTCGCTCGCGGCCGGTGGTCCCGGGCTCGGTACGGCGTGGGGCCACCAGGTCGCGACGAGGATGCTGCGCGAGGCGGGCTTCCGCGACGTGCAGCTGCTCGAGCGAGTCGATCCCGCCAACTCGCTATACGTCGCGCGCTCCGGGGACTGAGCCGCGGCGATGGGCGAGCGCCTGTTCGGCGCGCGGGTGCGCCGCCGCGAGGACGGGCGGCTGATCACGGGCCAGGGGCGCTACGTGGGCGACGTGGCGCATCCGGGCCTGCTTCACGTCGCGGTCCACCGTAGCCCGCACGCCCACGCGCGCATCGTCCGCGTCGATCCGACCGAGGCTCGGCGCCGGCCTGGCGTGGTCCACGTGCTCGTGCCCAAGGACGTCGCCGCGCTCGGACGCCTGCCGCTGCTCGTCCCGCACGCGAGCCTGGTGGCTCCGGCGTGCCCCGAGATCTTGCCGCAGGAGATCGTCTCCTACGCCGGGCAGGCGGTGACGCTCGTGATCGCCGAGAGCGCCGCCCAGGCCGAGGACGCGCTCGAGGCGCTCCGCGTCGAGTATCAGCCGCTGCCCGCGGCCGCCTCGCTCCACGACGCGCTCCGCGCCGACGGGCCCCGCGTGCATCCCGGCGGCAACGTCGCGTCGCGATTCACCCAGAAGGTCGGCGATCCGGCCGGCGAGCTCGCGCGAGCTCCAGTCGTGCTGCGCGAGCGCTTCCATCTGCATCGCGGCGCCGGCATGGCCATGGAGACGCGCGCGATCGCGGCCCGCTGGGACGGCGATCTGAGTCAAGTGACCGTGTGGTCGACGACGCAGGCGCCACAGATCCTGCGCCGGCTGCTGGCGCGCTATCTCGTGCTGCCCGAGCACGCGGTGCGCGTCGTGACGCAGGACATCGGCGGCGGCTTCGGTCCCAAGGGGATCGTCTACGCCGAGGACATCCTGGTGCCGTTCCTGGCGCGCGCGCTTGGCCGCCCGGTCCGGTTCGTCGAGACGCGCCGTGAGCATTTCCTGTCGGTCACGCAGGAGCGTGACCAGTGGCACGACGTCGAGCTCGGACTGACGCGCGAGGGCCGGATCGTCGCGATCCGCGATTCGTTCGTCCACGACTGCGGCGCCTTCGTTTCCTGGGGCGTGATCGTGCCGATTCTCACCTCGGTCAGCGTGCCCGGACCGTATCGCGTCCCGAACTACGAGGTGACCTTGACGGCGCTCTACACCAACCGCGTGCCGGTCACGCCGGTGCGCGGCGCGGGGCGGCCGCAAGCGGTGTTCGTGATGGAGCGCATGCTCGATCTCGCGGCCGCGCGGCTCGGGATCGACCGGGTGGCGATCCGTGCGCGCAATCTCATCCAGCCCGACGAGTTTCCGTACGACGTCGGCTTGATCTCACGCGACAACAGCCCGCGCCGCTACGACAGCGGGAACTATCCCGAGTGCCTGCGGCGCGTCGCCGAGGCCGTGGGCGCGGCCGACTTCGCGGCGGAGCGTGAGCGCGCCCGCGCCGCGGGTCGGGCGATCGGGCTCGGCTTCGCGCTCTTCGTCGAGGACACCGGGCTCGGTCCGTACGAGGGCATCCGGGTTCGCGTCGATCCGGCCGGCCGTGTGTTCGTGTTCTCCGGTACCTCGAGCCAGGGGCAGGCTCACGAGACCACCTTGGCCCAGGTCGTCGCCGATGGGCTGTCGACCCCACTCGAGCAGATCACCGTCGTCCCGGGCGACACCGCGGGCATTTCCTACGGGGTCGGCACGTTCGCCAGCCGTGTGGGCGTGCTCGCGAGCACCTCGGCGGCTCACGCGGCCGCGGAGGTCCGCAAGAAGGCGATTGCGGTCGCCGCGGACCACCTCGAGGTGGCGCCGGAGGATCTCGCTCTCGAGGACGGGCGCATCACCGTGCGCGGCGCGCCGGCGCGCGGTCTCACGCTCGGTGACGTCGCCGGCATCGCGACCGCGCCCCGGCCGGGCTACGCGCTGCCCGGTGCGATGGATCCTGGCCTCGAAGCCTCGGGCTACGTCCACGTGCCGCAGTCGACGTACTCGAACGGCGCCCACGCCGCGGTCGTCGAGGTCGAGGCCGAGACCGGCACGGTTCGGATTCTCAGATATGTCGCGGTCGACGACTGCGGCACGATGATCAACCCGCTGGTGGTCGAAGGGCAGATCCACGGCGGCATCGCCCACGGGATCGGCAACGCCTTGCACGAGGAGATCGTCTACGACGCGACGGGCCAGCTCGTGACCGGCACCTTGATGGACTACGCGCTGCCGCGCGCGTCGGACGTGCCGCCGCTCGAGGTCGGCCACGTGGTGACGCCCTCGCCGCTGAACCCGCTCGGCGTCAAAGGGGCGGGTGAAGGCGGGACCTTGCCCGCGCCGGCCGCGATCGCGAACGCGGTGGCCGACGCGCTTCGTCCGCTGGATGTTGCGATCACCGAGATGCCGCTCACGCGCGAGCGTCTGTGGCGCACAGTGCGCGCCGCGCGCGGTTGACGCTCGCGGTGCGGGTCTGATACCGTCGCGCCGCTGAGCGCGCAGGAGCGCGGATGCCGTTCATATTGACAAGGAGGTCAGTCATGGCGAGCGAGGCACGCGACCGAGACGATGCGAACCTGATATCGAGGCGCGTGCTGATCAGGACGGCGGGGATCGCGGCGGGCGCCGTCGCGCTCGCGCCGCGCATCGCGGGGGCTCAGGCACCGGCGCCGATGGCTCCGCCGAGCACGATCACGACGCCGCCGCGCGATTTCGGCCCCAACGCGCCGCCGAACGTCTACTTCACCGATCCCGACGTGCTGACCATCGATCCGATCTTCAACGGTCTCCGGCAGCCGAACGCGCCGATCCAGCGGTTGTGGACGGGCGCGCTCTGGTCCGAGGGCCCGGCGTGGAGCGGCCAGGGTCGCTATCTCGTGTGGAGCGACATTCCGAACAACCGGCAGATGCGCTGGCTCGAGGACAACGGTCGGGTGACGGTGTTCCGCATGCCGTCGAACAACAGCAACGGCAACACGTTCGACTTCCAGGGGCGCCAGCTGTCCTGCGAGCATCTGACCCGCCGCGTGGTGCGCTACGAGCACGACGGCTCGATCACCGTGATCGCCGAGCGGTTCGAGGGCAAGCGCCTCAACTCGCCCAACGACGTGGTGCCGCACCCCGACGGGTCGTACTGGTTCACCGATCCGCCGTACGGCGGCCAGCTCTACGAGGGCGCGCCCGACGCGGCCGGTGGTCCGAGCAACGCGGCCGGCCGGCTCAAGTCGCGGTTGGGCCAGGCGGTCGGCATCGGCGACAACAAGCGTGAGCTGCCGACCAACGTCTATCGCGTCGATCCGAGCGGCAAGGTGGAGCTGGTCGTCGGCGAGGATCAAGTGCCGGACCCGAACGGGCTCGCGCTCTCGCCCGACTACAAGAAGCTCTACGTCATCAGCACCGGCAAGGGTCCGGGCGATCAGGGGCCGGGCGGCAAAGGCGAGATGTACTCGTTCGACGTCGGCACGAACAACAAGGTCTCCAACCGGAAGCTCTTCAGCGATTTCATGATCGACGGCGTGAAGTGCGGACCGGACGGCGTGCGGTGCGACGTCGACGGCAATCTCTGGTGCTCGAGCAACGCCGGCCGCGCCGTGGGCTACAGCGGCGTGACGGTGTGGACTCCTGAGGGTAAGCTGATCGGTCGCATTCGCCTTCCGGAGATCTGCGGCAACATCTGCTTCGGCGGTCCCAAGCGGAATCGCCTCTTCATGGCGGCCAGCCAGTCACTGTACGCGCTCTACGTCGCGACCCAGGGCGCGTCGCCGGGCTAAGCCGCGCCGGGCTAAGCCGCCGGTCGCGTCGAACGCGGATCACGCTTTGCGCAGGAAGTCGAAGTCGCAGCCGTGCTCGGCCTGGAGCACGTGATCCATGTAGAGCTTGGCGTAGCCGCGCGCCGGGGGCGTCGCGGGGCGAGGCAGAGCCGCGCGCCGGCGCGCGATCTCGGTGTCGTCGACGACCAGGTCGATTCGGCGGTCGTTGACGCTCAGGCGGATGCGGTCGCCGTTCTTCACGAGCGCCAGCGGCCCGCCGACGGCCGACTCGGGCGAAACGTGCAGGACGATCGTGCCGTACGCCGTGCCGCTCATGCGCGCGTCGGAGATGCGCACCATGTCCTTGACGCCCGCGCGCGCCAGCTTCGACGGAATCGGCAGGTAGCCGGCCTCCGGCATCGCGTAGCCGCTCTTGGGCCCGGCGTTCTGGAGCACGAGGAAGTCGTCCGGCCGCACGTCGAGATCGGGCGAGTCGATTCGCGTGGAGAGATCGTCGAGCGAGGAGAAGACCACCGCGCAGCCTTCGCGCTCGAACAGCGCCGGGTCGGCGGCGGAGCGCTTGAGGATCGCGCCGCCGGGCGCCAGGCTGCCGAAGAGCGCGACGAGCCCGCCGACCTTTTGATACGGATCGGCGAGCGGACGCACCACGTCGCGGTCCACCCAGGTGCCCTCGGCGGCGAGCCGCTGACCGAGCGTCTGCCCCGTGACCGTCAGGCAATCCAGGTGCAGCATCGGCGCGAGCTCGCGCAGCACGGCGCCGAGCCCGCCGGCGGCGTTCAGGTCCGACATGTAGTGCTGGCCGGTCGGCTTCAGGTCGACGAGCACCGGCGTCTCGTCGCTCAGCGTGTTGAGGCGCCGCAGCGAGACCTCGACGCCCACGCGCCCGGCGACCGCGGTGAGATGGATGATGGCGTTCGTCGAGCCGCCGATCGCCAGCAGCACGCGCAGCGCATTCTCGACCGAGCGCTGGGTGATGATCTGGCTCGGCCGCAACCGCGTCGTCGCCAGCGCGACGGCCTGCTGGCCGCTCGCCTCCGCGGCGCGCAGTCGATCGGCATGCACGGCGGGAATCGCCGCCGTTCCCGGCAGCGCCATGCCGAGCGCTTCTGCGATCGAGGCCATCGTGCTGGCTGTGCCCATCACCGCGCAGGTGCCCGCGGTCGTCGCCAGGTTTTCCTCGATGCGCTCGATCTCCTCCGCGGTCACGCCGCCGGCGCGGTACTTGGCCCAGAAGCGGCGGCAATCCGTGCACGCCCCGAGGCGCTCGCCGCGGTACGCCATCGGCATCATCGGCCCGGCTAGCAGCTGCACCGCGGGCACGTCGGCCGACGCGGCGCCCATGAGCTGAGCCGGGACGGTCTTGTCGCAGCCGCCCACCAGCACGACCGCGTCCATCGGCTGGGCGCGGATCATCTCTTCGACGTCGATGGCCATGAGGTTGCGGAACATCATGCTGGTCGGCGAAAGAAACACCTCGCCGAGCGAGATCGTCGGGAAATCGATCGGCAGCCCGCCGGCGGCGAGCACGCCGCGCTTCACGGCGTCGATCAGCTCGGGAAAGTGCCGGTGACAGTTGTTGAAGCCACTCGCGGACTGCGCGATCCCGACGACCGGCCGGGCCAGCATCGCCTTCGAGTAGCCCATCGACGTCGCGAAGGAGCGGCGCAGATAGAGCGCGAAATCCGGGTCGCCGTAGTTGGTGAGTCCGCGCGCCAGACCGCGAGGGCCTTCCGGGGTCGTCATAGTCCGCGATGCTACCCCATCTCGGCCCGCTCTCACAGCACTCGGCAGAGACGAGCCAAGACTTGGGTATTTCAGGCGCCCCAGGCTAGACTGATGGGAACGATAGTTTGTCTATCGGCTCATCTCCGTGGAGTCGTCTATGACGAAGGCCCTGACCCGAGTCGTCGTGTTGCTCGCGATGCTACTCGCCATCGCGCCCCCCGTCGCGGCGCAACAGTCACGCGATCCCCTGGAAACGATGCGGCAGATCCAGGCCCTCGCCTGGCGGCACGGCCCCGCGGATGCAGACATCGGCGGCCTCGCGACCATCAAGGTTCTCAAAGGCCTGTCGTTTCTCGATGGGCCCAACACCCGCAAGTTCCTCGAGTTGAATCTGAACCCTCCGCGAGACAACCACTACACGCTGTCGGCGCAGGACCTCTCCTGGTTCGCCGTGTTCCATTTCGAGAACAGCGGCTACGTGAAGGATGACGAGCAACTCGATCCAGACGGTCTGCTCAAGTCACTGCAGGCCAGCGACGGTCGGGCCAACGAAGAGCGCGAGCGTCTCAAAATGCCCGCCATCTACACCGTGGGTTGGCACGTCCCGCCGCACTACGACGCCGAGACCAAGCGACTCGAATGGGGTGTCAAGCTCCCCCAAGCTGGCGACAGCGCCTTGGTCGTCAACTACACGATCCGCATGCTCGGCCGACGGGGGGTCATGCACGTGACGCTGGTTTCCAATCCCGAGGATCTCGACAAGGACATCGTCACGTTCAAGAGCGCGCTCGGTGGATACGGCTTCGTCGCCGGCGAACGCTACGCGGAGTTCAGGGCGGGGGACCATGTTGCGGAGTACGGCCTGGCGGCGCTCGTGCTCGGTGGCGCCGCGGCGGTGGCCACGAAGTCGGGCTTCGGCAAAGCGCTCTTCAAGCTGATCGGCGTCGGCGTCGTGGCCCTCTTCGCCGGGATCACGGCTTTCTTTCGCAAGTTCTCGCGCCGATCCTGAGTCGGCGGTGCTGGACCCGACACACGGCGCCGACTACACGATCTGGATCGTGGCGGCGCTGCTCTACGTGTCCGATGCGGCGAAGCTTCTAGCGCCACGGCAGCTCCTGTTGGTCGAGGCCGGCCGCGGGAAATTCGCGGGCGCATTCAGCGCAACGCCCTACACGCTCGCGGGGCGGGTGCTGTCCTTCGCCCCGCTGCTACAGCCCCATCGTGGCGTCTTCGTCGCGCCGTGGGCAAGTGTCTGGACGGACGGCGCCCGTCTGAAGAAGGTCCTCGAGTCCATCGAGCGATTGAGGCGCTCGTTGCGCGGCGCCCGCGTTCTCGCGATATGGGCGTTCCTGCTGCTGTTCGCCGTCGGCCCTGTGCTCACCCTGTCTCTGGGCACCGCCGCGGCAATTCTCGTTACGGCGGCCGTGCTCTACCCGACGGTGATCGTCGCGATCGCCTATCTCTGGTGGCGACGTCGTGCCCTCCGGCTCACCACCGGCCGATCAGTTGGCCTCAGCCTCGAGATCCTCGTCTGTCCTGCGTTCCTGCCGAACCTCGTGCGGAAGATCACCACGCTCGAGTCGATCCAGACCGACGGGGCCCAGGTCCTCGTCGCCACCGCAGCAGCCGACGTCAAGACTGAGTTCCTCTCGCGGCTCGAGAGCCGGACCGAAGAGCTGATCGAGGAAATCGGCCCTGACGATCCCGCGCAGGCGGATCTACGTGCCTACCTCGCCGCAGTGCGCGGTGCGCAATGACGGCTCTGGTCGCGGCCATTGTGGCCAACGTCGTCGTCAGCCTGCTGGGCTTTCGCGTCTTGCGAGACCGGGAAGGGCGTGATGCCGAGGCATACCTCTTCATTCCGTATCAGGTGGCTCGGGGCGAGAACGGCGTGGGCTTGCTGCTCGCGCACTTTGCGCACGCCGGCTTCGCGCACCTGGCCTTCAACATGCTTGCGCTCTATTCGTTCGGCGGCACGGTTCTCACTGCCCTTGGCCCGATGCGGTTCTTGCTGATCTACGCCGTCGCGGGTCTCGGCGCCGACCTCGTCGTGTTCGCGCTCCACAAGGGGGACCCTACATATCGCTGCCTCGGGGCCAGCGGCAGCGTCTTCGCCATCATGATGGCGGCGATCGTGCTCGATCCCACGACATCCATCATGGCGTTCCTTGTTCCGGTCCCGATCCCGGGCCCGCTCTTCATGCTGGGCTACACGGTGATCGCACTCTTCCTGATCGCGCAGAAGCGCCGGGGCGGCATCAGCCACGAGGGACACCTCGGTGGCGCGCTCGTCGGTCTCACCTTGACCGGTATCTTGGCGCCGCGAGGTCTCCAGCCGCTGATCCGCTGGCTCGCGCAGTGGACATAGTCAGTGGGCCGACGCCGGCCGTCGGTAGCGGCCGTCATCTCAGGCCACGCCCAGCCGCACTCCCGGCCGGAGTCCTGAGCTCTTGGCGAACGCGCCCGCGGCGATCTTCTGACCGCCCTCGGGCCGTACGCGCGTCACCTGGATCTGGCCGCCGGTCGCGCCGATCGTGAGTCCCGAGTCATCGACCGCGATCACTTCGCCGGGCCGGCCGGACGCGGCGCCCGCGATTTTCTTTGCGTCGAGCAGCTGCACGGTCGTGCCCTCGTGCGTGGTCCACGCGCCGGGCTGCGGATCTGCGCCGCGGATCAGATTCCAGATGGTCTGGATGGGCTGCTGCCAGTCGATCTGGACGTGCTCCTTCTTGCACCAGCCTTCGTAGGTTGCCTTGGACTCGTCCTGAACGATTTTCGGCGCCTTGCCGTCGCGCACCAGGTCGACGGACTCGGCCAGCGCCGCCACTCCCATCGGATAGAGCCGGTCGAAGTAGAGGCTGCCGAGCGTGTCGCTGTCGCGGATCTCGACTTCCTTCTGCAGTAGGATCGGTCCAGTATCCAGCCCCCGATCGGGCCAGAAGATCGAGAGCCCGGTCCGCGTCTCGCCCATGATGATCGGCCAGTTGATGGAGCTCGGGCCGCGATGGCGCGGCAGCAGCGAGGGATGGTACTGGATCGTGCCGCGCGTGGGCTGATTCAGCACTTCCTCCGGCACGATCAGCGTGACATAGGCCATCACGCACAGATCCGCCTTGAGTCGCGCGAATTCCTCCCACACCTCGGGCTTGCTGCGAAACGATCGAGGCTGAAAGACCGGGAGGTTTCGCGCGAGCGCGGCCTCTTTCAGAGGATCGAGCCGTCCACCCTGGGCCGGATCAGGGGCACAGTAGACGCCGACGACGTTTTCCCCGCGCTCCAGCAAGGCGTCCAGCACGCTCTTGCCGAACGCCTGCTGTCCATGGACGACGATGCGCATGACTCATTCCCCCACGAGCGTAGTGGATGCGAATGCTACCTCATCTGAGGTCGTCTCTCCACCCGCGCTGACGTCCCTCGTCAGTCGCTCGCGTCTGGTTGTCACGCCGGGGGACCCGGACGAACCGTAACCCGCGAATTCGCAGAAGGTTTGGAGTGCTGGCACCGCGCGTGCAGTTTCTAGTCCCTCAGAGGCGGATTGAGCGAAATACCGGAAACGCTCACGCAAGAACTATTGATGGCTCACACGTAAAGAAGGAGGACGACTCATGTACGCTCACCTGAAATCCGTGGTGCTCGGGCTCGCGTTGGTCACGCTGCTCGCGGGGCTCTCGGCGTGCGCGAAGCGGCCGATGGTGATCGGCGGCTCTTCCGCTCCGGCGCCTTCCGCGGCCGTCGCTCCGGCGCCGACCCGCTAAGCGACCGGATCGTTTGTGTGTTGGGGCCGGGGATCGTCCTCGGCCCCACACGTTCGTCCGTCTCGACCTCGCAGTCGAGCCAATAGACCCCCCGGGATCGGATGACCGGCCCGATGTTACTGTGACCTCATTGGTGAACCGAAGTCTCCCGCAGCAAAGCACAACCAATGGGCGCGCGCGAGGAGGAAGGATGGACGTCAAGTGCGGCGTGATCGTCCTGTTCTGGTGGTTCATGGTCGTCTCGCAATACTCGGGCGGCACGCTGTCGACCGCCACCCAGGGCCCGTTCGGGACGCAGGCGCAATGTGAATGGGGCCGTCAGCAAGTCGGAGTGGCGACCGGCCTTCGGGGAGGGCAGGGCGTCGGCTGGGGCGTGACCCCGTGCTGGAGCGACGGGCGGTGAGCGCGAGAGACGCTCGCACTCGTCGCGCTTCGCCTGTGCGCAGCGATTCTGCCGTCCGACAGCGCGCGGCCGCGCTCGTGGTGGGGCTCGAGACGCTCACCCTGGCGAATGCGCCGCTCATCGTCGACCTTGCGGCAAAGCACCGGCTGCCAGCGATGTATGCATCGGGGGAGTTCGTCGGAGGCCTCGCTAAATTAGCTACGGAGTCCACTACCCCGACCACTATCGGCACGCCGCAACGTTCGTCGACAAGATCTTGAAGGGCGCCAAACCCGCCGATCTGCCCGTCGAACAACCGACCAAGTTCGAGCTCGTCGTCAATCTCAGGACGGCGAGGGCGCTCGGATTGACGATCCCGCGGACGGTGTTGCTGCAGGTGGATCAGGTCATCGCGTAGCCGCTGGCATACCTTCGCTTCCCGTCTCGTCGCTACCAGGGTAGACTTGCGAACGGTCCAGGAGTCTGCGGCGTTGCAGAGACAGGCTCTCGGCCGTGGAGAGCACGACGCGGAAGCAAACGGTTGAGCTACTTGGCGCGGAGGGGTGGCCGAGCCCGGTCGAAGGCGTCCGACTCGAAATCGGATAGGGGCCCAGAAGGTCCCTCGGGGGTTCAAATCCTCTCCCCTCCGCCAATTTTCTTCGGTGGTCGTTGTAGTCCCGATGGATCAGAAACGCGGAGGGGTGACCGAGCGGCCGAAGGTGCGGCACTGGAAATGCCGTGCACGGGTAACCCCTGTGCCCCGGGTTCGAATCCCGGCCCCTCCGCCAGAATTGTTCGGCTTGGCCGTGCTAGACGGGGAGTTAGCGGTGCCCTGTAACCCGCAATCCGCTTCAGCGGGGTTGAATTCCCTCTCGAGGGCGGATCGTGTTGAGTGAGCTTCACGGGGCGGCGTTGAAGGTTGGGCCCCACGCAACGGGAATCGTCGAACCCCGCCAGGCCCGGAAGGGAGCAACGGTAAGGCGACCCTCTCGTGTGCCGTGGGAGTACCTGGCCGGAGCAGGCTCCGGGGAGAGATCGCAGTACGGGCCGTTCGAAGGAGGGTGCACGGTCATTGTATTGGAGCGTGAGATCGGCGTGGACCGAGGGTGGCGAGTGATAGGCACTCGGGGCTCCGCTCGTGGAGTCAAACCCTTGAGCTATCGCGGTGGCTCCGCTCGTCGAGTCCACCCGTGAGCGGTCAAATCCGTTGAGCTATCAAGTACTCGCCCGGAAGTGGCGGCCGCAGACGTTCGACACGGTCGTCGGCCAGGACGCGATCACGCGGACGTTGCGGAACGCGCTGGCTTCGGGCCGCATCGCTCACGCCTACTTATTCGCGGGCCCGCGCGGCATCGGCAAGACCACGACGGCGCGACTGCTGGCGCGCGCTCTGCTCTGCACGGCGCGTACGGGCCCCGAGCCCTGCGGCAAGTGCGCCGTGTGCGTCGAGGGCCTGGCGGGGACGCTCGTCGACGTGATCGAGATCGACGGCGCTTCGAACCGAGGCATCGAAGAGATCAGGACGCTGCGCGAGAACGTGAAGTACATGCCGGCGCGCGGGCGCTACAAGGTCTACATCATCGACGAGGTCCACCAGTTGACCGAGGCGGCCTTCAATGCGCTCTTGAAGACCCTGGAGGAGCCGCCGCCGCACATCGTCTTCGTGCTCGCGACGACGGACCCCCGCGAGATCCCGCCGACGGTGCTCTCGCGCGTGCAGCGCTTCGACTTTCGTCCGATTGCCCCCGACGCGCTGCGGGCGTCGCTCGAGCACATCTTGACCGAGGAGAAGATCCCGTTCGAGCCGGCGACCTTGCCAGTCATCGTGCGCGCCGCCGAGGGCTCGCTGCGCGACGCGCTCTCGCTGCTCGACACGGCGATCGCCTACGGCGACGGCCGGCTCGAGGCGGAGACCACCGCGAAGCTGCTCGGCGCGACGGCGCCGGTGACGGTGCGCGCGTTCGCCACGGCGGTGATCGGGCACGACACCGGCGCGGCGCTCGAGGCGATCGACCGTGCGGCGCGCGACGGCGAGGACTTGCTAGCGTTCGCGCGTGACGTGATCGAGCTGTTGCGGCTCACGCTCGTGCTGAAGGCCGCACCGAACGCGAAGCCGGCCGATCTGACGCATACGGAGGGCAACGAGCTGCGCAAGCTCGGTGAGGCCGCGAGCCTCGACGAGATCCTCTACGTGCTCCGCGCGTTCCTGGAGGCCGATGCGCTCATGCGCGAGTCGCCGCATCCGCGCGTCGAGCTCGAGATCGCCACGGTGCGTTCGACGCGGCGCCCGGTGCCTCAGGCGCTCGACGACGTATTGCGCCGGGTCGACGAAGCTCAGCGGGAAATTCGCCAGCAGGCGCTCGCGACGCCGAGCGCGGCACCGACGGCGCAGGCGAGCTTCTTGTCGGGCGCCGAGCCCGCCGCGCCCCGGGCCGAGACGCGCCGGCCGTCGGCGCCGGCTCCGAGCTCAGCACCGGCGCCTCCGCGTGCGCCGACGCCGGCTTCGCCGACCGCTCAGCGTCCGTCAGCGCCGGCCTCTCAGCCCGCGCCGGCCCCTGCGCCCGTGACGCCAGCCGCGCCGCCGAGCCAGGAGCTGGCGACGGCGTGGGAGCGGGTGGTGGACGAAGTCATGAAGAAGAAGCCGACGCTCGGCGCCGTGCTGATGCAAGCGCGGCCCAGCGGTGTGAGCGATCGCGAGCTGACGATCGTGCTGCACGGGAATCATTTTCACAGAGAGATGCTCGCGGACGTCGCGAATCGTGAGCTGGTCGTGCAGGCGGTGCGGCGCTGCGTGGCCGGTGCCGAGCGCGTCAACGTGGTGGCGGGCGGCGAGAGCACCGGCGCCATTGCGACGCATCCGGCGGTCCAGGCGGCGATCGCCGAATTTCAGGGCGAGGTGGTCGCGGTGCGGCCGCGCCTGCCGGAAGGAGAAGGCCAGTGAAGGGGTTCGGGAACATCATGAAGGAAGCGCAGAAGCTGCAGGCCCAGATGGCGGCCATGCAGGAAGAAGTCGGGAAGAAGAAGGTCGACGCCACGGCCGGCGGCGGGATGGTCACGGTCGAGGCGAACGGCAAGCAGGAGCTCACCGCCGTCAAGATCGACCCCGAAGTCGTCAACAAGGAAGACGTCCAGATGCTCGAGGACCTGGTGCTGGCGGCGGCCAACGAGGCGCTCAGAAAATCGCGCGAGCTCGTGCAGCAGGAGCTCGGCAAGCTGACCGGCGGCCTCAAGATCCCCGGTCTCGGTATGTAGGCGGGGTCGGTTGGCGTATTACCCCGAGCCCGTCGCCCGCCTGATCGAAGCCTTCCAGCGGCTTCCCGGCATCGGACCGAAGACGGCTCAGCGCCTCACGTTCTTTCTACTCAAGCGTCCGGTGGCGGAAGTGCGCGAGCTGTCCGAGTCGCTCGTCGCCGTGAAGGAGCGCATCGTCTACTGCGGGACCTGCTTCAACGTGACCGACCAGGATCCGTGCCGCGTCTGCGCCGATCCAGCGCGCGACGGACGCCTGCTCTGCGTCGTCGAGGAGCCGAACGACCTCCTGGCGATGGAGCGCACCGGCGAGTATCGCGGCCGCTATCACGTGCTGCTGGGCGCGCTCTCGCCCCTCGACGGCATCGGCCCCGACGACCTGAAGGTGCGCGAGCTGCTGGCGCGGCTCGAAGGCAGCGCGGTCGCCGAGGTGATCCTGGCGACCAATCCCAACGTGGAGGGCGAGGCGACCGCGCTCTACCTGGCCAAGCTGCTCCGACCGCTAGGGATCCGTCTCACGCGCATCGCGCGCGGCCTGCCCGTCGGCGGCGATCTGGAGTACGCCGATCAGGTGACACTGTCGAAAGCTCTGGAAGGCCGCCGGGAGATCAGCTGAAGGGGCGCGGGCCGTTTCAGCGCCTGAGGCCCGACGGCACTCCGAGGACGTGATACGTCATGGGACGAGCGGCGCTGGCTGCTCGATGAAAACCCGATGGAGCAGCCGAACGGCGTAGTCCAGCTGTGCGCCGTCGATCATCCAGGTGATGCGAAATGACGAGGTCGCCACGCCACTCCACATGATGCCAGCCGAGTGAAGGGCGTCGCAGCCCCGGCGGAGATTCTCGAAGCTCGCGTTGATGCCGGCCCCGATCACGCTGACGGCGCCGACGTGCTCGACCAGCCGCACGCGGCCACCGAACCGCTCCCGCAAGCTCGCCCGCATCCGATCGCCCTCGTGCAGGTTTTCTCTCGACACCACCAGCGCCAGGTGATCCGGCGTGGCGTGCAGCTGCTTGCCGGCAACGTGGTGCGCGTCGAGCAGCGCCAGCAGCTCTTCCGTGGCTGCGCTCGACTCGATTACCAGTACGTCCCGCTCGCTGGCGACGCCGACCACCCGGCCCGGCATCTTGGGTGGATAGCGGCGAACTACCGTGCCGTCGGCGGAGGGATCCGCGCCGGGTAGCGGCGACGCGGTGGCTCGCGCGTAGATCGCGATGCCCTGCTCCTTGGCGAACTCCACGGCCTGCGCGTTCAGCACGCGGGCGCCCGCCTCGGCCAGCTCCTGCGTCTCCTCGTACGACAGAGACGAGATCCGGCGGGCGGCCGGCACCACCCGCGGATCGGCGGTGTAGACGCCGTCGACGTCGGAGCAGATCTCGCAGTAAGCGGCGCCGAGCGCCGCCGCCATCGCGACCGCCGTGGTGTCGCTGCCGCCGCGCCCGAGCGTCGTCACCTCACGCCGGTAGGACACCCCCTGGTAGCCGGCGATGACGACGATCTTTCCTCGGGTGAGCTCGTCCTGCACGCGGAACGGGCGCACCTCGATGATGCGCGCGTCCACGTGCCGGTCGTTCGTGACGATTCCCGACTGGCTGCCGGTGAAGCTGATGGCGTCGCCGCCCAGCTCTCGAATGGCCATCGACAAGAGCGACATCGCGATGCGCTCGCCAGCCGTGAGCAGCATGTCGAGCTCACGGCGGTCGGGATTGGGCGAGACCTGCTTGGCGAGAGCGAGCAGCTCATCCGTCGTGTCGCCCATCGCCGAGACCACGACGACCACGTCGTGGCCCTGACGCTTGGTTCGCATGACGCGCTCGGCGACCTGCTGGATCCGCGAGACGTCGGCGACGCTGGAACCGCCGTACTTCTGGACGACGATCGCCACAAAACCATCCTACGCCAGAGCCTCGGCTAGACCGCGATTCCGGATCACGCGCCCGCACAAAAGAAAACGGCCCGGACCATATCGGCCCGGGCCGCCGTCCACGCATCGCGTGGACTGGAACCCTGCACCCGCCTCACGCCCCAGATAGCCGGGGGAGCATGAGGGGGCTCTCCCCCCTCATCTCACTAGAAATCGCCGTGCGGCATCGGCGGCGCCGCCGCGGGCTTGTCCTCCGGTAGATCGGTGATCAACGCTTCGGTCGTCAGCAAGAGCGACGCGACCGACGCCGCGTTCTGCAGCGCCACGCGCTCGACCTTGGTCGGGTCGATGATTCCCGCTTGCAGCATGTCGACATATTCCATGCTCTCGGCGTCGTAGCCGCGGTTCGGCACGGTCTCGCTTTTCACCTTCTCGACGATCACGCTGCCCTCGAGGCCGGCGTTCTCGACGATCTGGCGAATCGGCTCCTCGAGCGCCCGCTTCACGATCATGGCGCCGACCTTCTCGTCGCCCACGAGCTTGAGCCCGTCGATCGACTTCGCGCTTCTGAGCAACGCCACGCCACCGCCGGGTACGATGCCTTCCTCGACAGCCGCGCGGGTCGCGTTCAGCGCGTCCTCGACACGTGCCTTCTTTTCCTTCATCGCCGTCTCGGTAGCGGCGCCGACCTTGATCACCGCCACGCCGCCCGCCAGCTTCGCCAGCCGCTCCTGCAGCTTCTCGCGGTCGTAGTCCGAGGTCGTCTCCTCGATCTGGGCGCGGATCTGCTTGATCCGACCCTCGATCTCCTTCGTCTTGCCGGCGCCCTCCACGATCGTCGAGTTGTCCTTGTCGATGACCACCTTCTTGGCGCGACCGAGATCGCTCACCTTGATGTTCTCGAGCTTGATGCCGAGGTCCTCGGTGATGGCCTTGCCGCCCGTGAGCACCGAGATATCCTCGAGCATGGCCTTGCGGCGGTCGCCGAAGCCCGGCGCCTTCACGGCGCAGGTGTGGAGCGTGCCGCGCAGTTTGTTGACGACGAGCGTCGCGAGCGCCTCGCCCTCGACCTCTTCGGCGATGATGAGCAGCGGCTTGCCGGCGCGCGCCACCTGCTCGAGCAGCGGCAGCATGTCCTTCATCACGCTGATCTTTTTCTCGTGGATCAGGACGAGCGCGTCCTCGAGGACGACTTCCATGCGCTCGGCGTCGGTGACGAAGTAGGGCGAGAGATAGCCGCGGTCGAACTGCATGCCTTCGACCACGTCCAGCTGGGTCTCGGCCGATTTCGACTCCTCGACCGTGATGACGCCGTCCTTGCCGACCTTCTCCATCGCCTCGGCGATCAGATTGCCGATCGTCTTGTCGTTGTTCGACGCGATCGTCGCCACCTGGGCGATTTCCTTCTTGTCCTTGGTCGACTTGGAGATGCCCTTCAGATCTTTCACGACGGCCTCGACGGCGGCCTCGATGCCCCGCTTGAGGCCCATCGGATTGGCGCCGGCGGTCACGTTCTTGAGCCCCTCGCGGAAGATCGCCTGGGCCAGCACGGTCGCGGTCGTCGTGCCGTCACCGGCGACGTCGGAGGTCTTGGAAGCGACCTCGCGAACCATCTGCGCGCCCATGTTCTCGTACTTGTCCTTGAGCTCGATCTCCTTGGCGACGGTGACGCCGTCCTTGGTGATCGTTGGGCTGCCGAACTTCTTGTCGATGACGACGTTGCGGCCCTTCGGGCCGAGCGTGGCCTTCACGGCCGCCGCCATGATCGTGACGCCCTTGAGCAGCGAGCTCCGGGCCTCCTCGTCGAACTTGAGCTGCTTCGGCATGGATCGCGTTCCTCCCTTACTCGAGAATGGCGAGGACGTCTTCCTCGCGCATGATGAGGTATTCCTTGTCGTCGATCTTGACCTCGGAGCCCGAATACTTGCCGAACAGGATCTTGTTGCCGGCCTTCACGTCCAGCGGGATCTTCTTGCCGTCGTCGCCGACCTTGCCCGTCCCGACGGCGACCACCTTGCCCTCTTGAGGCTTCTCCTTGGCGGTGTCCGGGATGATGATTGAGCCTCGTTTGACTTCTTGCTCCTCCAGACGTTCGACCATGATGCGATCGTGCAGCGGACGCACCTTCATCTGCCTGCTCCCTCCGTTCAGAAGATGGGATTCGCGCTAGCACTTGTAGACGATGAGTGCTAAAGAGTCAAGTGCGCGGCGCCAAAGAGCCGGGCTTTTGGCTGGTAGCGTGCCCGTCCGGGCTTGCGTCGGGCCGGCCGTGCCGAATCGTAAGTTCCAGCGAAACTGCGGTAAGATTTGATCGTTCCCCGGTAGCTCAGTCGGTAGAGCGCCTGACTGTTAATCAGGAAGTCGCTGGTTCGAGCCCAGCCCGGGGAGCCACTTACTTCGCTGAGTTCTGAGACAACCTCACTCGTTCGGAAGGCTCTTGCGTTGATTCTTGCGTTGGCATTTCGGCACGCTGAGAGTTGGTGAGCCCCTCCAGACGGCTGACCGCCGCGCGAAGGTGCTCCGGCGCGAGGTGGGCGTATCGCATCGTCATGGCGAGCGACGAATGCCCAAGGAGTTCCTGTAACTCCTTCAGCGAGACGCCCCGCATGACCGCCCAGGACGCGAAGGTGTGCCTGAGCGTGTGGAAGTTCACGTCATCTAG
>WNGJ01000805.1_pt1 | contig 29555 bp, 31 predicted proteins | sample 5400611 | NCBI WGS metagenome assembly WNGJ01 (sample SAMN13153375, study PRJNA577476) | soil metagenome | isolation source: 40 cm soil or saprolite under Garry oak tree replicate 1 | place: USA:California | collected 2016-06-15
TGGGCTCGATGACCGTCGCCGGGCAGAAGGTGTTCCAGATCGGAATCCCCATCCACTGGGGCTACGTCGGCATAACCGCCGATTCCGATCCGAACCGCGGCCGGTACTGGATGGCCAACGCGCTGACGCCCTTTGTCGGAGACGCGAACTCACGCACGCCGGAGTTCAAAGCCTTCCTTGTCAACCTGGAGAAGATGTGATGGCGCAGGCAGCCGTCTCCGCCGGACCCTTTGCCGATCGGCGCCGGCGGACCGCGCAGCTGCGAACCCGCCACGCATTCGCGCGCGAGCTTCTCGACTTCTACGGCGCCCTCCTGGGAGTCCAGGAAAAGGCTTATCAGGAGGCTCTCGCGGCGAAGCCAACCGCCGTCGATCTGGTCGCGTATGTGGCCGAGATGGTGGTGCCGGCCGTGGCGAATGTCAGCATCGCTGCGGGTCCGGCGCGTTTGCGAGACGCCATTGCGATTCGCCTCGAGAGCCCCGGCCCCTATGAGATCGTCGCCGCCTGGATCGGGGGCGAAGAACAGGCCGTTCAAGACCGCTTCCTGGCCCGCGCATCCCTGGCGCCGGTGCTCGAAGCGCTGGGACCCGAAGGGGCGGCCTCATGCGTCGGATTGCGCGATGAGCGGCACTGCCCCACCTGCGGAGGACCGCCACAGCTCAGCTACTTCGCGATCGCGGGCGAAGACCTCGCCTCGGGCGGCCGCTTTCTCCTCTGCGCACGCTGTCTTGGCAGCTGGGGGTACCCGCGTATGACCTGCCCCGGCTGCGGCGAGAGCACGAGCTCGCGCCTGCCGATCTTCAGCGAAGAGGGGACGGCGTCGGGTGAGCGTGGCAGCGTCGTGCGCGGGCTGCAGGGCAAGCTCGGCGATCACCTGGGTGGGGAGCACAAGGCCGTGTTCTCACATGTTCGGATCGAAGCGTGCGAGAGCTGCCGCCGCTACCTGCTGAACATCGACCTCGCATCCGACCCGGCCGCGGTCCCCGAGGTGGACGAGATGGCCGCCCTCCCGCTCGACCTGTACGCCAGGGAGCGGGGCTTCACCAAGATCATCTCGAACCTGATGGGGTTTTAGATGGCGACCACGATCAAGCCAGGCGAGGCGTACGGATTCTTCACCGACACGAGCATCTGCATCGGATGTAAGGCGTGCGAGGTGGCCTGCAAGGAGTGGAACCAGCTCGAGGGCAACGAACCGAAGTTTCTCGCCGACAGCTACGACAACACAGGCCGGCTCGACGACCAGAACTGGCGCCACGTGAAGTTCATCGACGACGTGCCCGCGCAGACGGTTGACGCCGGCGACGGCAAAGCCTGGTTGATGATGTCCGACGTTTGCAAGCACTGCAAGCACGCGAGCTGCATGGAGGTCTGTCCGACCGGCGCGATCATCCGCACCGAGTTCGACACCGTATTCATTCAGCAGGACGTCTGCAACGGATGCCGCAACTGCGTCGCCGCCTGCCCCTACAGCGTGATTGCGATCAACGCAAAGACCGGGACCGCCCACAAGTGCACGCTGTGCTACGACCGGCTCCAGGGCGGAATGCAACCTGCCTGCGCCAAGGCGTGTCCCACGCAGTCGATCCAGTTCGGACCGCTGGCTGAGCTTCAGCAGGCGGCGGACGTCCGGCTCGCGGCGCTGCACACGCAAGGGATCACCCAGGCAGAGCTGTACGGCAGAGACGACAAGGTCTATGGAGGTCTGAACGCCTTCTTCCTCCTCATGGACAAACCGGAGAAGTACGGGCTTCCCAACGCGGCCAACGCCGGCCTGCCCAGCCGCAACGACCTCGGCGGGTACCTCGGCGCGCTCGTCACCGCGGTGCTTGGAGTGGTCGCGGGCGTTGTCGCGTTCAGGCGGAGAGGAACGCCGTGATTTTCCTGGCCTCGGCGGAGCACTTCGTGCGCGCACCCCAGTGGACCTGGTACATCCTCTTCTACTTCTTCTTCGCGGGCCTGGCCGGTGGCGCTTACGTGCTGTCGACTCTTCTCCGCCTGGCCGGTGGCCAGCGTGATGAACCGGCGGCCCGCCTCGGTTTTTACATCAGCCTGCCCGCCACGCTGATTTGCCCGATCCTGCTCACGGCCGACCTCGGCGCGAGCTGGTTGAGGTTCTGGCACATGCTCGTGGACGTGACCCCGGGCGACACGGGCCTGAACTTCAAGTACTGGTCACCGATGTCGGTGGGGGTGTGGGCGCTGCTCGTTTTCGGTTTCTTCGTCGCGGTGTCCGCGCTTGACACCTGGTTCCGGGATCGCGGTCGCCCGTCTGGCATTCTGGGCCAGAGCATCGGGCGCTTATTCAACATCGTGGGCGCGATCTTCGGTCTCTTCATCGCCTCCTACACCGGCGTCCTCCTCAGCGTCAGCAACCAACCCGTCTGGAGCGACACGTGGGCTTTGGGCGGCCTGTTTCTCGCGTCCGGCTTGAGTGGAGCGGCGGCCGCCATCACGCTGCTCGTGCGCTACCGTCCCGACGCCGCCGCCAGCCTCGAACGGCTGCGCGTGGCGGACGCTTATTTCTCCATCCTCGAGCTGGTCTTGCTCGTTGCCTTCTTCGTCACCGTCGCGGTCGCGGGGACGGCGGGCAGGGTGGTGCCCTGGCTGCCCCTTTGGATCATCGTGTTGATAGGGATCGGCGCTTCGATGATGGGTATCCGTCAACCCACCCGCGTCCAGGCGAGCGGCCAGTCCGCCGCCATGGCCCCGGTGGCGGTGGAGGCGACCGTGGTTTCGATCCTGGTCCTGATCGCGGTTCTGGCCATGCGGGCGGCGGTGATCTTCAGTGCCCAGTAGCGCCCCGCCCAGCACGGATCAAGTCCTGGGCGTGCTGGCGGCGATCCAGGACCCCGACCTTGGGCGTGATGTCGTCAGCCTCGGGATGATCAAGGACCTGGTCATCGCCGGCGACGGTCGTGTCGCCTTCACCTTCGAGCTGACCACGCCGGCCTGCCCTGTTCGCGATCGCTTCCAGACCATGGCTCACAAGCTGGTCAGCGACCTTCCGGGAGTGACCGCCGTCGACCTGAAGATGACCGCCAACGTGCGCTCGGCCTTCAACCGGCCGAACCCTACCCAGGTCATTCCGGGAGTCAAGCAGGCGATCGCGATCGCATCGGGAAAGGGCGGAGTTGGCAAATCAACGGTGGCGATCAACCTGGCCTGCGCGCTCGGACTGAGCGGGGCCAAAGTCGGCCTGCTCGACGCCGACATCTACGGTCCGTCGATACCGGGCATGTTGGGCGTCCAGGACTCACCGAAGGTGGTGGACCAGAAGCTCGTGCCGCTCGAGGCATTTGGCGTCAAGCTCATGTCGATCGGGTTCCTCGCGGGCGCCGACAAGGCGATGGTCTGGCGCGGACCGATGGTCGCTCGAGCGATCGAGCAGATGTTGATCGACGTGAGCTGGGGCGAGCTCGACTACCTGGTCATCGATCTCCCGCCGGGCACCGGAGACGCTTCGCTGACGCTGGCGCAAGCCGTGCCGCTGGCCGGCGTCGCGATCGTCTGCACTCCGCAGAGTGCGGCGCTCAACATTGCGGTCAAAGCGCTGCAGATGTTTCGCGGGCTGAACGTCTCGCCGCTGGGCCTGGTCGAGAACATGAGCTGGTTCGTCTGCGGCCGCTGCAGCGAGGAGCATTTCATCTTCGACCACGGTGGCGCGGAGCGCGCCGCTCGCCGCCTGGGGGTGCCTTACCTCGGGGGCATACCGCTCGAGAAGACGATCCGCGAGGAGGCTGACGCGGGTGCGCCGGTGGTCGTTTCGCAACCAGACACCGCCGGCGCCAAGGCCTTTCGCGAGGTCGCGTCAGCGGTCGCCGCCCGGGTCTCTGTGCAGAGCTTCCGGCGGCTTCCGGTGATCAACGTCCGCTAGCCGAGGACGCCAAACGAGTGATTTGCCTCGGCGGCCTCGCGTTGCTATGCTCGCTGGCGACCGTCGGCAGCTTCAGTGGGTAGGGGGTGGTGCTCAATGAGACGCTTCAGGTCCCGTTTCACGCTGGCCGGTATCGGTGCTCTGACACTGGCGCTGGTGCCAGGGATGCCGGCCGTGGCGGAACACACGCACATCGAATGTCAATACAGCCGAAGCCTCTGCACGGAGGTTGAGGACCCGAGCGTTTTTGGCTATTACGTCGGCCACGACGAACCGTCGACACTCTTCTATTCGAATCGCGCCGGCAGCGGTAATCGGATGCAGTATCAACTGACGCTGCCAACTGACCCGCAGGTGGCCGCCGGCGGTGTTCCAACTGCTGCCCAGTCCTTCAACTTCGAATTGCACCCAGCCTTCTGGTTCGGCATGGCGATGTGCGACACGCAGTCGTCGCCGCGCCCGCTGGGCGACCCCGCGAACCCGATCAATCCGGGCCTGACCTGCACTCCCGACAGCGACAGCAACATCCACGAAAACCCGGATCCATCAGCGCCGGATTCGATGAGCACCCACCCCGGCACGGCCTTCATGGAGATGCAGTTTTACCCGCCGGGCTGGACCCTCTGGCCGCCGGGCGTGAGCTGCAGCCCCACGCAATGGTGTGCAGCCCTCAACATCGATAGCCTCTCGATCGACTACTTTCACGGCACCGACCAGAACACCAACTGCCAGCACAATGTGGGCGTGGAACCAGTGAACTTTGCCTTCATCACTCTCAGCGGCGTGCCGCACTCGCCGCCGAGCCCCGTCAATGCGACCGGAGGCACGTTCACGCCGAACCCCGCGACGGATCTCTTCATGAACTCCGGCGACACGGTCGCGGTGACCCTGCAGGACACTTCGCATGGGCTGCGTATCGACCTCAATGACGCGACCACGGGCCAGCACGGGTTCATGACCTCGAGCGCCGCCAATGGGTTCGGCCAGGTCCTCTATGACCCGACCGGCTCTACCTGCAAGAACCTGCCCTACGACTTCCACCCCGAGTACAGCACCTCCTCGGAGCTGACGAGGGTGCCATGGGCCGCCCACTCCTACAACATCGCCTTCTCGGACGAGATCGGCCACTTCGACTACTGCGGACACGTCACGTCGAGTGGCGGCTGCACCGGCACCGAGGGCGCGCCCGGTGACCTGGAGCCGAGCGACAAAGACGACAACGCCTGCTTCGGTGAATCCACCTCCAGCCTCGTCAGGGTCTCAGGCTGTTTGGACACCAACTCCGGTTTCGATGGAACGTCTTATCTGAACGTCTGGCCTGATGGCAGCGCCGACCACCCGACTCCGATTGTCTTCACGAGCCCCAAGACCGGGAACAACTTCAGCCAGAACTACAGCCGCATGGCTTTCGAGGCCGATCTTCCCCGCATCGAGGCGCCTGACGTCAGCCCGTACAACCCGTGCAATCGCAACACCGGCGCAGGTTGCGTCAACCCGCCTATGACCGACGACCATCAGCAGGTCGACTTCTACCCCTTCTTCAGCGCCGCCACCGGCTACGGCGCGGCGTGCGCGTGGGCATTCGGGAATGACATCCCAACGCATACGGTGAACGACTTCGGTGGGGTCACTCAATACGGTCCGCTGCTGAGGCTGACCTACCCGCTCTTCGGAGGCCTGGGCGCGACCACCAGCCGCTTCAATGACTTCCGCCAGGTGCTCAACACCAACCCCTGTGTGAGCTAGCAATGTCGAGAGGGCCGTGCAGCTTTGCACGGCCCTCAAAATCAAGGCGCTTTGGAATACCTAAGTAAGGTCGACTTCGTCAGTCGATCACCACCAGGACCTGACCCTCTTTGACGACGTCCGTTTCTTTGACCCTGATCTCCCGGACGGTGCCGGCCCGCGGTGCCACCACATCAATCTCCATCTTCATAGACTCGAGAATGAGCAGCGTCTGATCCTCTGTGACCGTGTCGCCGGGCTTGGCAACGATCTTCCATACGTTGCCGACCAGCTCGGCTTTCACCTCAATCATTCGTAATCTCCTTGCTCGGCGAGAACACGGTCAGCGTCCCGTGTAGCGCGGCTTGCGTTTTTCGAAAAATGCCTTCCTGCCCTCGGCTGAATCCTCGGTGAGAGTCACCAGGGTGACCAGGGAGTGCAGATACTCGAGCGCGGCTCCGAATTCCATGTCCTGCTGGCGATAGAAGGAGTCGCGTCCGAGCTTCATGATCGCCGTCGACTTCTCAGCCAGTCGCCGGGCGAGGCTTGCCGTCTCCTCATCCAGCCGCTCGCGCGGCACGACGCGATTGACGAGTCCGTACTGCTGGAGCTGTGTGGCCGTCCATCGATCCCCGAGCATGACCATCTCCATCAGCACCTTGCGTGGAAGGTTTCGGCTGAGGACGGCCTGGATCATCATCGGCCAGACGCCAACGTTGATCTCAGGCGTTCCAAATGAGGCTGTGTCGACGGCGACGAGCAGGTCGCAGGCGCAAGCCAGGCCGAACCCTCCGGCCAGCGCGTGGCCGTTGATCCGTCCCACGATCGGCTTGCCAAGCTCGGTCATTTCGATAAACAGCTCCGCCAGCGCATGACGCCCGTGGTGCAGCTCGAGCTGTGACTGCTCGCCGCCAAAGCCGCTGAGATCGGCGCCGGCACAGAAGGCGCGGTCACCCGCCCCGGTCAGGACGACGACCGCGATCGTGGGCTCTTCCTTGATCCAGGCGAGCGCCGCCCTGAGGTCGCGCATCATGATGGCGGACAGCGGGTTCCGCTGTTCCGGACGGTTCAGCGTCACAGTCGCGATCGCCTCACTGGCGCCGACGAGGACCTCGGCCAGCACCGGTGGACTGCTCATCTCAAACAAGAGGGCCGGCGCACGGCCGGCCCTCCCATGAAGGTGTTCGTTTGGAAGCGGCCTACGAAGGCTGAACCCAGTTCAGGCCGAAAGTGTTCGTGTACATGCCGGGCAGCGTCGCGTTGTCGATGTTGTACGAGATCCAGTTGTCCAGCCAGCGCCACCACAGGAAGTCGCCGGCCAGAACGCCCCAGCAGCCGAACTCCGTCGCGACTCCCTGGCCGTTGTTCATCAGTTTGGTGTTGGAGTGCTGAGCGATGAATGGCTTGGCAAGGTAGTCCTCGACGAGGCAGGCGTCGGCCTTGCCTGTCGCCACGTCAAGGAGCGCCGCATCCTGCGCGAGTGGGGTGACCGTCGCCTTTGGGAACAGCAGCTGCGCACGGAAAAACGCAGTGGACGCCTGCAGCGCGGTGATTTTCTTGCCGGGCTTGTTGAGGTCCGCGACTGAGTTGATCCCGCCGGTCGTCGTCACCATGAGGATCTGCGTATAGGGCACGTAACCCTTGGTGAAGTTCATCACCAGTGCGCGCTTGGGGGTGTTCACGAGCCCAGCGCTCACGAGGTCTGCTTTGCCCGATTGCACGTTGGCGATGTTGGCCGCATTGTCGGGTACGTCGATGACGTTGAGCTTCACGTTGAGGTCCTTGGCGACCAGGTTAAGCACGTCGATGTCATATCCCGCCGGCTTCCCGCTCGAGTCCTTGAAAAACTCGGGCGGATAAAGCAGGGACGTGGTGACGTTCAGCGTGCCTCGCTTCTGAATCGTAGATAGCAGCGATGTGCCGCTCGTCGCCGCTGAGCTGTCTCCGCCGTTGCTGGATGTGCTGCACGCGGCGAGTGCGGCGCCTCCGATCGCAAGCGCGGCGCCCCCAAGAAGCGTGCGGCGGCTGAGGCTGGAACCCAGCCTGTTACCGAACCGGCTCTCTTCGGGCCGGTCTCCTTCCAATTCTTCGGACATTCCTCAAACCTCCAAAAAAATCAATGCCGGCTCAAGCTGCGGTTCGTATCGAAGAGGCGGTCGCGGGCACGCGCCGAGTCTGGACCTTGAGGCTGCGCGCTGCGCGCTGCTCCAGGAAGCTGGCCATGCGCGCGATGGCCAGTGTCAGCACGATGTAGATCACCATCGCCGCGGTGTAGAGCTCGAATGGCCGAAACGTGAGCGAGGTGGCGATCTGGCTCTGGCGCATCAGCTCGTTCAGGCCGATGACTCCCACGAGCGACGAGTCCTTGATGATGCCGACAAGGTTGTTGGCGATCGGGGGGATGATGATGCGCCACGCTTGAGGCCAGATCACCCTGGTAAATGCCCGCGTCCGGCTCAGCCCGGTGGACATTGCGGCTTCCCCTTGTCCCTTGTCGATCGCCTGCAGCCCCGACCGGTAAATCTCGGCCAACCACGCGGCGTACTGCAGTGACAGGCAGATGACTCCGGATGTGAACGCCTCGATGTTGACGCCCGTGACCAGCGTCACCCCGTAGTACATCCAGAGGATGAAAACGAGTGGTGGAATCGCGCGAAAAATCGAGATATAGAGCGATGCGAGCGATCTGATGGGCCAGATCGGGGACATCCTCAACAGCGCCACGAACAGGCCAAGCACCATCGCGAACGCCATCGAAACCAGCGCGATCTTGAGGGTGAGCAGCACCCCCTCGAAGAGCCAGACTCGATACTCGGCCACGACTTCCCAGGCGAACTGATAGTTCGTCGGGTTCCAGTCAAGCCTCACGGTGCTGAAGCCTCGTTCAAACCGGGTCTCTTGTCAAGCCTGAATCTAACAAGCGTTTGTTTATTCGGTGCCCCGACTGGCGGCCCTCAGAGGACGGCGTCCAGGAACGCCTTGGTCCGCTCCTGCTGCGGGTGGGCCAGGATTTCGCGGCCCCCCGCCTCGGCGATCACGCCCCCCGAAACGAACAACAGGTAGTCACCAACGCGCTTGGCAAAGCCCATCTCGTGGGTGACAACGACCATCGTCATGCCCTCCCTGGCAAGCTTCTCCATCACCCCCAGCACCTCGCCGATGAGCTCCGGGTCGAGGGCGGACGTCGGCTCGTCGAAAAGCATCAGCTTGGGATCCATGGCCAGCGCTCTCGCGATCGCGACCCTCTGCTGCTGTCCTCCCGAGAGCTGCGCTGGGTAGTGCTCTATCCGTTCCTGGAGGCCCACATCGGCGAGGCAGGCCTCGGCCTTCTCGCGCGCAACCTTCCGCGACAGCTTCTTGACGTCGGTCAGAGCCAGCGACACGTTCTGGAGCGCCGTCAGGTGCGGGTACAGGTTAAAACGCTGGAACACCATTCCGATCTGACTGCGAAGCTGCTGAAGCTTCGAGGCCCGGTCCAGCATGTTCCCGGGATGTGGGAAGTAAGGCCGATCCTCGAAGCACACCATTCCGGAGTCGGGAACCTCGAGCAGGTTCATCATCCGCAGCAGCGTGCTTTTGCCGCCGCCGCTGGGTCCGAAGATCACAACATGCTCGCCCTTGCTGACCTTCAGGCTCACGCCCTTGATCACCTCGATGTGACCAAATGACTTGTGGACGTCTCTGAGCTCGAGCAGCGCTCCTGTGGGCGAAACCGACACAGCGGTCATCCTAAGTTGCCGCCTTCAGAAAAGGAGCCACCCGCCATCGGCTACGAGCGTATGCCCGGTGATGTAGCTCGCCTCCGGCGAGCAGAGGAATGCGACGACAGCCGCTATGTCATCAGGTTGCCCCACGCGCCCCAGGGGAATACGAGCCAGCTGCCAGGCGAGTCCTTCCTCGGTCGCCAGGCTGCTGCGCGTCATCTCCGTCGCGGTCGTTCCGGGGGCGACCGCGTTGACGTTGATACCGTGAGGCGCAAGCTCGGCCGCCATCGAGATCGTCATCTGCCTCACCGCTCCCTTGCTCGCGTCGTAGGCAACCCCGGGTTGCGAGGAAGACACGAACGCCGAGGTCGAGGCGAAGTTGACGATCTTGCCGCGGCGGCGCGGAATCATCAGCCTCGCCGCCGCCTGCGAGCAGAAGAAGACGCCCTTGACGTTCACACCCATCTGCCGGTCCCAGTCAGCCTCGGTGTAATCGAGGATCGGTTTCGCGACGCCGATGCCGGCGTTGTTGACGAGGATGTCGACCGTGCCGAAAGCCCTCCCGGCCTCTTCGAACATCCGCGTCACGTCCTCAACCTGCGAGACGTCGGCCGTCGCCGCTTGGGCCGTCCCACCGTTCGCCTTGATCTCATCAGCCACCTCCGCGCCATGCGCTGGGTTGAGTTCGGCGACCACGACGCGTGCGCCTTCCCGTCCCAGGCGGAGCGCGACCGCGCGGCCCATTCCGCGGCCGGCGCCCGTCACCACTGCCACGCTGCCGTCGAATCGACCGCTCATCCGGCAACCTTCGACGTGAGGTCGAGCCGGTGGAGAATTGAAGGGTCGATGGTGTCAACCGACCGGCACCCGGTGATTGACATCGTCCGGCCGAGCTCCTCGTAAAGGGCCTCCATCATGGCTCGTACTCCGTCCCGACCGCCACCGGCGCACGCGATCAGCAGGAGGGTGGCAATCCCGACTCCGTTGGCTCCCAAGGCAAGCGCTTTGAGCACGTCCGTGCCTCGCCGGAAACCGCTGTCGACCAGGATTGGCAGGTCCGGACACTCGCCACGGACGGTCGGCAGCGCCTGCAGCACGGGCATCGCATAGTCGATGGTCTCGCCCCCATGGGAGCTCACGATGAGGCCGTCAGCGCCGATTTCCCGAGCAAGCCTCGCGTCATGGGCGCTGAGCACGCCCTTGAGCACAAAAGGCAGCTTGGTGGCGGCGCGAAAACGGCGCAGGTCGTCGAGAGTTTTGTGCCCGAGGAGTGCTGGCCCGGGCACCTCGTCCCAAGCTTTTTCGAGAAAGACGACGTCGACGTCCATGCCGACTGCCACGCACCCCAGCTCGGCAGCGCGTTCAAGGTGGCGCAGCACCTCTTCGTCGTCCTTGAACGGCTTGACCACGTGAAGGACCGGGGCTCCCTGGTCGATGATCTTGCCCAGTTCCTCCAGCGTCACCATCCCCGTGGACATCATGCTGCCGGCGTCCGCCAGCCCCGCTGCAATCTGCTCCAGGTAGGGCGGATCCCAGGGCGTGAGCCGTTTCAGAATCCGTGACTCGCAGATCGCCGCAGCGACGATCGGAGCGCGCAGCTTCGCGCCGAACAATGTCGTCGACGTGTTCGCGTGCTGCGAATCGAGCAGCCGCATCTCGAAGACGAAGGAGTCCATGTGCTGGCGGTTGAGACGGTTTTGCGAGCGTGTCTCGGCGCCGAGGTCCAGGTAGGGCTCCATGCCGATCGAGCGAATGCGATCGAGGCCCAGGTCGTAGACCTCGCGATACCCCACGGGTCAGCCAACCGCCGCGAGGCAGTCGATCTGCACGCGCACCAGCTCGGTCCCCGGCTCCGCGGCCAGGAAGTTGACGCCCCAGCTGGTGCGTACTGGAAGCGGCTCCGGGAAGCGGCGCGCGTAGACCTCGTCCATCGCCTCGACGTCGGCCCGGTCTGTATACATGATCTGGGTTCGGATGACGCGGTCCAGTGAGCTGCCGCATTCCTCGAGGATCGCTTCGAGGTTGCTGATCGCGCGGTCCATCTGGCCTGCCATGCCACCTTCGACCAGCTCTCCGTTGCCGGGATCGCGCCCGGCCTGCGCCGTAACCCAGACCAGGTTGCCCTGGATGTGGGCATGGGGATAGGAGCCCGTCGGCTGCGGACCCCGCCGGCTGACTACGCCGCGGTGCGCGCCGGGCATCTAATCGAGCGCCGCGATGCAGTCGATCTGGACCCTGGCGCCTTTCCACAGGAAGGCGGCGCCAAAGCTGGTCCTGGCCGGCAGCGGCTCGTGGAAGCGTTCGCCGTAGATCCGGTTCATGGCGTCGAGGTCGGCCTCGTCGACAAACTCGATCTGTGCCTTGACGACGCGGTCGAGCGAAGACCCCGCCGCCTTGAGGATCGCGTCAACATTGTCGATCGCCTGGTTGAACTCCGCCTCGAATCCGCCCTTCACGAAGTCACCGGTTTTCGGGTCGCGTCCGATCTGGGCGGTGACGTAGACGAGGGCGCCGTGCTGGCGCGCATGCACGTACGGGCCGCGCGGCTCGGGCGCTCCATCGATCGTGATCGTCAAGTCCTTGCTCATCTCATGACCTCCTGATTTGTGTCCTAAGCGACCGCCGAATGGAGAACGTCAAAGCCTTTGGCGGGCCCTTCATCGGTCGCCCAGTCCACGTCCACGACCAGCTCGGTCGCACCGGCGCCCGCGAGCGACTCGAGCCTTGTCGCCAGCACGTCGAGCTTCCGATCCGCCCCTGTCACGCGAACCACGATCCGAAAACCGTCGAGCTCTGCCGGCGGCCTTCCTGCCCGTGTCCCCGCCTCGCGCAGCACCGCCAGCCCATCGGCGATTCCGCTTTCCGAGAGGTCGTCCAGCGAATACTGCGCGAGCCATCCGTCGGCGATGCGGCCGGCACGCTCCTGCGCATGGCGGGACATCCCGCCGATCAGGACCGGTATATGGCGTGCGGGAGTCGGGCGACAGTAGATGGCTTCGGCTAGCCTGTAAAACCGCCCCTCGAACGGCTCGACCGTGCCCGTCCAGCACCGGCGCGCGACGCTGATCCACTCGTCCAGCACGGCACCGCGCGCGTCGAAGTCCGCACCCAGGGCCTCGAACTCTTCCCGGAGCCAACCGACCCCGACGCCCAGCACAAGGCGTCCACCCGAAATCGTGTCGATACATGCCGCCTGCTTGGCAAAGAGAATCGGGTTTCGCGTGGGGAGGATGAGGACCGAGGTCCCGAGCTCAGCCTTCGCGGTGATGGACGTCATCGCGCTCAGCGCAACGACCGGTTCCAAATAATCGACATCAACAGGCCACGTGATCCTTCCGTCGGCTGCGAACGGATACCGAGACCGAACCTCGTGCGGAAACACGACATGGTCGCTCGTCCAGATTGAATCGAAGCCGGCCGACTCCAGCATCGCGGCCATACGCGCGACGCCAAGGCGAAAAACCGGTCCGGTATTGGGTACCTTCGCGCCGAGCCGTAGTTCGTGGCTCACCAGGCGGCGAGGGTGCCGCCGTCTACCGGCACGTAGGCGCCGGTCATGAAGGAGGATGCATCCGACGCGAGAAACGCGACCACCGAGGCGATCTCTTCCGGCGGAGCGGGCCGGCCCAGTGGTGTTTTGTCCATCATTCTCGCGCGCCTCTGCGGATCGGCCAGGCTCTTCGCGGACATCGGCGTGTCGACCACCCCGGGTCCCACAATGTTGACCCTGATTCCAAACGGCGCCCAGTCGAGGGCGAGCGTTTTGCCCAGCATCAGAACGCCACCCTTGGAAGCGCAGTAAGCACTTGCGCCGCGGTTGCCGACAACTGAGTTGATCGACCCGATCATGACCACCGTTCCGCCGTGACCGGCCTTGATCATTGCCCGCACGGCAGACCGCGCGGAAAGCCACGTGCCCTTGAGGTTGACGCCGACGATGAAGTCGAAGTCCTCCTCGCTGAGCTCATGGCCCAGGCCGTGTCTTTCGACGCCCGCGCAGGTCACGATGGTGTCTACATCGCCAAAACGCCGGACCGCCTCGTTCACCATCTGGTCGCATGAGGCCGCATCGCTGACATCGACCTCCAACGCGATTGCGTCTCGGAGCTGTCCTGCCGTTGACTTCGCGGTGTCGAGCTTGACGTCGGCGCAGACGACCTGATCACCGCGGTCGGAGAACGCCCTGGCCGTCGCGGCGCCGATGCCAGAACCGGCGCCCGTGATGATTGCGACCGGCATCGTTCCCCCTGATGACTAACGAGTGTTTGTTCTTATTTGGGCTCGCGGTATTATGGTCGCGGTTCGCGCCTTCCGTCAAACGCAGATTGTCGTTACATCTCGCGGAGGTTTCTATGCGCTTTGGGGTCGGCCTCTTCGGCCTGCAAAACACCGCCATGCTCCCGGCGCATTGGGCCGGAGCATACCGGGACATGCGCGAGTATGCCGCGCTGATGGAAGAGCTCGGCTTCGACGAGCTGTGGCTTTCGGAGCACCACTTCTTCTATGACGGCTACTGTCCCGCGCTTCTGCCGGCGGCAGCATCCGTCCTATCGGTCACCGAAAGGCTGCGCGTGGGCACCGGAATGATGCTGCTGCCGATGCAGGATCCACAGCGCCTTGCCGCCGTATCCCAGGACATCCACAATCGATCCGGCGGCCGCCTCGACGTGGGCGTCGGGTTGGGCTATCGCGACATAGAGTTCGACGGGCACGGCATCTCGCGCAAGCAGCGCCTGCCGCGCATGCTGAAAGGCATCGAGGTCCTGGAGGCGGCCGAAGCGGCGGGCGGTCCGCCGATCTGGATGGGTGCGCAGCTGATCGACCCGGTTAAACGCGCCGGGCAGCGGGGCCATCCCATCCTGTTCTCGGCCGCGCTTCCATTTGAACGGTGCAAGACGCTCACGAAGGTCTGGGAAGAGGGCTGGGTTGAAGCCGGCCGGCCGCTGGCCTCGAAGCCTGCCCTTGGCGCACTGCGCAACATCTGGCTCACCGAGGATCCAAGGGAGCGCGAGGCCGCGCGGGACTGGGTGCGCGCCAGCTACGTGCAGTACGCCGGGCTCGGGTGGACGCTGCCTGCGGTGGGTGAGCACGAGCAGGCTGACTTCGCGGAGGAAACAGACAAGGCGATCGCGGACACGGTGGAGACCACCATCACGGGCTCGGCGGAGGAGTGCATCCGGCAGCTGCGCGAGTTCGAGGCGATCGGAATCGAGCACATCGCATTTCGCCTCATGCTCGATGGCGCTCCGCGGCCCGCGCTTGAATCGCAGATCCGCCGCCTGGCCGACGAAGTCCTGCCCAAGCTTCGCGACAGGGTGACCGCATGAGAATCGGGCTCGTCCTGGCTGAAGGTCACGAGGCAGAGCTCGCCCGACTGGCCGAGGCCCACGGCCTGTTCGGGGTGGTGGCCGGCACAGGAAATCCCTTGACAGCGATCAACGCGGCCATCTACGCGTCCACGGCCACCGAATTTGTTCGCGTCGTGACACGCGTGCGTTTGGGGCTAGAGCATCCTGTGACCATCGCCGAGGAGCTCTCCATCCTGGACAACGTCAACAACGGGCGGACCGTCGTGCTCGCCGACACTGGCGAGCTGAACCTCGAAGCCGGCGTGGATGAGATCGCTGTCCTGCGCGAGGCTCTCTCGAGCCGGCCGATCCAGCACGACGGACCGGTGTGGAGGGTGCCCGCAGGGCTGGCCGCGAACACGACTGCCCCCAAATCGATCTCGGTTACGCCGAAGCCCGCCCAGCTCGAGGTTCCTTTCTGGCTCACCGGAGCGGCCGCACGCGAGATCGGAAACCTCTCAGGGCTGCCAGTGCTGGCGCGAGAACCAGCCCACCTGAAGAATCCGAAGCTGGTCGAGCCCGGCCTCGCCGCCATCTCAGGGGAGTTGAAGCCGGACCGCGAGCTCGTCACCGCGTGGGCTGCAGCGGGTGTGACCCACCTCTTCGTCGAGCTTCCTGCGGGCGCCGACCTCGGTCAGACCATGACCCTGGTGTCGCGACACCTGGCGCCAGAAGTCCTGATGCCACACTTCCCACGCGTCATGTCCGAGTCGAAGGTACCGCTCCCCTGGCCGGGGGGCGACGCCAGTAAGTAGACTGGCCGCGATGTTCGACTACGCGGAGCGCCGTCGCCGGCTCAATGAGGTGATCGAGCAAGAGGGCGTCGACGCACTCTTCCTGGGACTTTCGTCAGATCTCGAGTACCTGACGGGACTCGAGCGCAACATCCCAACCTTCGGCAACGTTTCGTACGCGCACGGCTGGGTCGGCGGCGCCTTCTTCCGACCAGGCAAGGAACCGACCTTTCTCCTGCCGCGCATGTTCGCGGAGTTCGACCTGCCTCATGGCGTACCAGGCGAGGTTGTGGTGGTCAACGAGACCGACGACGGAGGAGCGCTCTTCGACAAGGTCGCCAAGAGTCTCGGAAGCGTCAAACACCTCGCAATAGGTTCGCGCCTATGGGGCGAGACGGTGATGAACCTGGTCCGAGTGTTTGGGTCACCTCGGTTGCTCAATGCGGAGCCGCTGGTCAACCGGCTGCGCCGCGTGAAGTCCAAAGACGAGCTCGACATGATGACCAGGGCGTGCCGCATCGCCGACGAGACGATGGGCGCGGTCACATCCCAGGTTAAGCCTGGGGTCACGATGCACGGGCTAGTGGAGCATGTCGAGCACGAGATGCGCGCGCGCGGTTCGCGGACACCGTCGTTCACGACGCACATATTCACGATGGGCCTTGCTGACGAACGTGAGTCGATCGATGACCGCGGCATGCTGCCGCTTCGCGAAGGCGAAGCAGTCCTTTTCGATTTCGGCGCTGTCCTGGAGGGTTACTGCTCTGACTTCGGACGGACGATCTTCTGTGGCGAGCCGACCGCCGAATACCGGCGCGCCCACCAGGCGATGATCGATGCGCAGGCGGCAGGGCAGGCGGCGTCCAGGCCTGGGGTGACGGCAGCGGAGGTCAACCGCGCGTGCCGTGGACCAATCGAAGAGGCCGGATTCGGGCCCTACTTCCGCCACCGCATGGGTCACTGCATCGGGATGGACGTCCACGAGCGGCCTTTCATATCGGAGGAGGACCAGACCCCCCTCGAGGTCGGCATGACGTTCACCGACGAACCGTCCATCATGTGGCACGGCAAGGTCGGGGTCCGGATCGAAAACATAGTCGTGTGCGAAGAAAAGGGCGGCCGAAAGCTCAACTCATACCCGATCGAGCTGGTCTCCTCCGGCTGAGGATGGGCCCCTCGTGGGCCGGGCAAAACGAGAGGGCGCACGCTCGCCGGAGCCGGGCTCGTGCAGCCAGCAGGCCACGCGCCTGAGCTCAACGATCTCGACCAGCGGCGGCGGCTCGATCAGGCACCTATTGAACGCATAGGGGCATCGCGGGTGGAATCGGCACCCGGCCGGCGGGCGGGCCGGGTCGGGCACCTCGCCGGGTAAAGCCTCCGGCAGCCAGCCGCCTCCGTCGGCACGAGGAATGGCCTGGATCAGTGCTTCTGTGTATGGATGCATTGGCGCTTTCCAGAGGCGCCGCGTGGGTGCGGTCTCGACGACCAGCCCGAGGTACATGACGGCGACCACATCCGCGATGTGCCGCACGATAGCCAGGTCGTGCGAGATGAGAAGCAGACCGACCTGGAGCTCACGAGCGAGGCTCTTGAGCAGGTTGGCCACCTGGGCCTGGGCCGACGCATCAAGAGAAGACAGCGGTTCGTCGAGCACGATCACTGACGGCTCCGCTGCAAGGGCCCGCGCGATCGCGATGCGCTGTCGCTGGCCTCCGCTGTACTGGTGGGGAAAGCGCTGGGCGGCGTTGCGCGGCAAGCCCACCTGCTCAAGAAGGTTCGACACGCGATCCCTCCTCTGGTTCGCGGGAGCGAGCCTCAGGATGGCCATCGCGTCGGCGATCTGTTCGCCGATCCGGCGTCGGGGGTTGAGCGAGCTGAACGGGTTTTGAAACACCATCTGCAGGCGTGCGTCGCTGCGCGACCGTGCCCGCCGGCCGATCGGCCGCAGCTGCCGGCCTTCGAACCAGACCGAGCCGGCAGTCGGAGTCAGGAGCCCAACGGCGGCTCGCGCCAGCGTCGATTTGCCGCACCCCGTCTCGCCTACCAGCCCAACCACCTCGCCCGCCTCTACTGACAGGCTCGCGCCGGCCACCGCGCGGACGGGAATGCGTCCAGCACGGCGGTACTCGACCTCCACTTCGCGCAGCTCGAGCAAGCTCAAGTTGGCACCAACATCGGATCGACCGGGCAGGCAAGTCTGCGGCCGTCGCCGACCTGCAGGAGATCTGGAACTTTGGTCGCGCAGGAATCGACGGCGTATTTGCAGCGTGGATGGAAGCTGCAGCCGGAAGGCCTCGCCTGAGGGCTTGGGGGTGCTCCGGAGATCGAAACCAGCGAAGTGTCCTCAGCCGCTTCCGGATGCGGTAAGGCGGCAAGGAGTCCAGCGGTGTACGGGTGGCGAGGTCGCGCGAGCACGGCGCCGGTGGGCCCTGACTCGACGATGCGACCCGCGTACATGACGCTGAGCCAGTCTGCGATGGACGACATCACGCCAAGGTCGTGGGTGATCATGATCACGGCCAAACCGGACTGGCGGCGCAATCGGTCCAGCAGCCGCAGGATACCGGCCTGCACCGTGACGTCGAGCGCCGTCGTGGGCTCGTCGGCGATCAGGAGGCGGGGGCCGCATGCGAGAGCGATGGCGATGGCGATCCGCTGTCGCATGCCACCGCTGAACTGATGGGGATAGGCCCCGAGCGCCCCGGTCGGATCCGGGATGCGCACCTCGTGCAGCAGCTCTCCGGCCCGTGCTCGCGCGTGCTTCCCGTCGAGCCCGAGGTGGTACCGCACGTGCTCAGTGAGCTGCTGTTCGATCGTCATCATCGGATGCAGCGATGTCATTGGATCCTGAAATACCATCGCAATCTCTTTGCCCCGAATCTCGCGCAGTGAACGCCGGTCAAGGGTCAGCAACTCATCGCCGTCGAACCTCGCTGAGCCACCGACCTCGGCGCCGCTCGGAAGCAAGCCGAGCAGGGCGAGGACCGAAATCGTCTTGCCGCTCCCGCTTTCACCTGCGATTCCGAAGACCTGTCCTCGCTCGACCTCGTAGTCGACTCCGTCGACCACGGTCACCGGCCCCGATGCGGTAGGCAGACGAACCCGCAGGCCGCTGACCGAGAGCAGGGGGCTCATCGATCACGCCCCTGAACCGCCCACGAAGACCTTGGGTCAAGCGCATCGCGCAGGCTGTCGCCCAGGAAATTGAAGGCGAGTACCACCGAGAGGATGGCGAAACCGGGAAAGGTGCCCATCCACCACCGCTGGAAGAACTGAGTGCCGGTGTTCACCATCGAGCCCCACTCTGGTGTCGGCGGTTGTGCGCCCAGGCCGAGGAACGAGAGACCGGCCAGGAGGAGCACTGCGTTGCCGAGATCCAGCGTCGCTAGCACCATCACAGGTCCGGCGACATTCGGCAGCACGTCGACGAGCAGAGCACGCCGTGATGACGCGCCGAGGAGGCGGGTGGCGCTTACGTAGTCGGCCTCGCCTAGCGACATCACGAGGCCGCGCACGACGCGGGCGTATGAAGGCCAGAAGACCACCAGCACCGCGAGCACCGCGTTGCGAAGACTAGGGCCGAGTGCCGCCGTAACGGCCATCGCGAGGATGATGGTCGGGAAGGCAAACACAAGGTCGGTGGAGCGCATGATCAGCTCGTCGACCCATCCGCCGAAATACCCGGCGAGCCCACCCAGGACCGCGCCGACCGCGACCGCCATCGCGACCAAAAAGAAGGCGAGGGGAAGGGAGAGACGCGACCCCCAGAGCACCCGACTGAAGACGTCGCGCCCCAGCTCGTCGGTGCCGAAGAGGTGACTGGTGCTCGGCTCCAGGAAGAGCTGAGAGCTCTGAGCCAGCGGATCGTAAGGCGCAATCAGCGGCACAAAGATCACAACGACAAGCCACAACCCGGCCAGGAACATCCCGGCGATCGCGAGGGGCTGACTCCAGGCGGAGCCGAGCGTACCGCGCCGCCGCCAGATGCCGACACGAAAACGCAAGGGGACCGGCTGCACGCTCATGCGACCCGGATCCGGGGGTCGACAACTCCATAGAGGATGTCGACGGTGAAGTTCACGACGATGTAGACGACTGCGACGAAAAGGCTCACCCCCATGATCGCGGGCAGGTCGAGGGTGGTCGCCGAGTGAAACGCATACTGCCCGATTCCCGGCCAGGAGAAGATGCTCTCGACAAGCACGGTCCCGGTCATGACGTTCGCAAAAGCAAGGCCGCCGACGGTGATGATCGGGGGAAGGGCGGCCCTCAGCACGTGCCTCAAAACCACCGTCCGTTCTGGCAGCCCTTTGGCGCGGGCCGCCTGAACGTAGTCGTTGTTGATCACCTCGAGGACCGCTGACCGCGTGAATCTCGTCAGCAGCCCGACGTTGTACGCCGCCAGCACGAAGGCGGGCAGGATCAGATGGTGAAAGGCGTTGGCCATGACGTCGAGCTGACCGGACAGCAAGGCATCGAGGGTGTATAGGCCGGTCACATGCGGCGCCGGGAGCAAGCCCGGATCAAGCCGTCCGCTCCCGGGGACCCAACCCAGCTTGAAAAAGAACACGTACAGAGCGACAAGGGCGAGCCAGAACGTGGGCATCGAGATCCCGCTCAATGAGATGACGCGCAGCACCTGGTCGGTCAACCGGTTGCGGCGCACCGCGGCCACAACGCCCAGCGTGATTCCAAGGGCGTAGGCAATCAGGATCGAGGTGATTGCCAGCTCGGCGGTTGCGGGAACGTACTCGCTGAGGTCGGTCCGTACCGGCCGGTGGCTTTGCTCTGATTCTCCGAGGTCGCCGGTGACCAGGTGCTGCAGGTACAGGCCGTACTGAATCGGCAGCGGCTTGTCCAGGCCGTAGTGCTCGCGGAACGCCTGGACGGCGGCCGGGTCGCCGATGGCGCGCTGGCCAAGGTTGGCTGCGGCCGGGTCGCCTGGGACCAGCTCCGTGAGCACAAAAGCAACGAACGTAATTCCGAGGCCCAGTAGGAAAAGGGCGGCGAGACGCCGGCCGAGGAACCTGACGAAGGGCCGGGACGGCAGCCTGAGCCGCCGTCCCGGCTTGAGTTCGTGGTTAGCCGCCGACGCCGCTGACGTCAAGGGTCCAGGTCGGGTTGTAGTCGGCGCCCGTCACGCCTTTGGTCGCGACTACCACCTGCCCCGGCTGAATCAAGGGGAAGAACGGACCCTCCGCGTTTAGCTGTGTCTGGATCTGCTGAAAAAGTTGTTTGCGCGTGTTGTTGTCTGTCGTCGATCCCGCCTGGACACCAAGCGCCTCGAGACTGGGGTTGGCCCCAGCGGCCCAGCCCGCGCGCAGGCCCACCAGCTGGCCTGGCAGGAAGACCAGGTAGTCGTTAGGGTCGGGGTAGTCCGGACCCCAGAGCCAGAGTCCGAGCTGCTCAGTGCCGGCTCGATAGTCGGCGAGAGCGGTGGAGATCGGGCTACCCGTCAGGTTGACCTTGATGCCGACCTCGGTCAGGTTCGCCTGGACCTTCTGAGCGAGTGTGCTGAAGGAGATTCCGTTCAGCGTGAAGTCACTCGGAAACCCGAGGTTGACCGTTGGGTTCGCGATCCCCGAAGCCGCGAGCTCAGCCTTAGCCTTGGTCAGGTCCCGCTTGACGGCGGCCGATTGCGACAGGGCGCCAAGGAACATGCTCGGGACCACACCCGGGGTCTGGATCGCTCCCGCTCCCGCCAGCTGCACGATCGAGGCGTAGTCGAGGCCGTAGCGGATCGCGTTCTGGAAGTGCTTGTTGGGTGTGATCGACGAGATCTTCGGGTTGTTGTTGGAGAACAGGAAGAAGACGTTCGGGCCCGGGGGTGTTTTGATCTGGAGCGAGCTGCCGCTGCCCATACTGGACGCCTGGTCCGGCGAGAGGTCAAGCGCGACCTCGTTGCTCCCCTTCTGGATGTTGATCAGCTGAGCCGGAGCCTGGATATTTCGAACCACCACGGTGTTGTAGTACGGCTTGGTTCCCCAGTAGCTCGGGTTTGCGGTGAGATCCACCTCGGAGGTGGTGCTGAAGGATTTGAGCGTGTAAGGGCCGCTGCCGGCCGATGTGGTGTTGAGGAATGACTCGGCCGTGTCTGATTTGTCGGCGCCGGGCTGGTCGTTGCCGCCGTGAGCCTTGACCACTTTTGAGTTCACGATGCCCAGAGCCGGGTTGGGGATGATGAAGGGAATCGCGGGGTTCGCGCTCTTCGACGTCAGCACAACAGTCGATGCATCGGGCGCGGAGACCGTCACGCCGTCCAGCAAGAACGATGGGTTGCCTTTGATGTTGATCAGCCTGTTGAACGAGAAAACGACGTCGGCTGAGGTCAGCTGCGTACCGTCCGAGAACTTGATGTCGGTCCGAAGCTTGAATGTGTACGTCTTCGCGTCTGACGACGCGGTATACGAGCTCGCGACTGCGGGTACCGGTGTCGCGGAGTCGGAGCCCTTGAAGGTTAGGAGGGTGCTGTACAGAGCTTTGGCCACGATTCCGCCGGAGACCTCGAACTCGCGCTGTGGGTCGGCCGTCTTCATGTCGAACGACTTGTCGACGACCAGCACGTGATTGGTTGGAGTCGTGGTCCCGCCTCCGCAGGCGGTTATCGCCACGAAGGCCGCCATCACGCTCGCCATGACCACGGATCTTCTGGCTGCGCCCATCGATTTCCTCTCCTCCATGCGACCTCCCGCCGGGATCACGACAAGAATCGATTTGTTGGGAAGCGGGGCTGCAATAATAGGCCGACCTCACGATGAATGAACGCTCGTTTTCCGCCGGGCGGCGAGCGGTCACCGTGCTTTACGACCTGCGGGTCATTGTCGAACGGATCGAGGGTCGGTCCGTGTGCGGGCTCGCGGTCGGAGACTATTTCGAGGTGACTGACTCAAGCCGGGTCCGAATACCTGACGGCCGCTTCTTCTGCATGTTCGCCATCGCCGCGGCGCTGCCGCTGCTGGCTGCCAAACAGCGCAAGCAGCCTGCCGGCGACTGGCTGGAGAAGGACTCGCTCGTGGCCTGCCCCGACCCAGACGAGAGGCTTGTGATGCGGATCGAACGCATTCGGCGGAGGAGGATCCCCACCGAGGCGCTCACGTGAGGCCGGCGCGGTTTGGCATCGGGCTGCGCGGTGACCGCCAAGCCTCCGAGTATCGCCACCTGGGCCAGCTCGCCGAAGAGCTCGGTTTTGACGTCGTCAGCGTATTCGCCGACCTCGGTTATCAGCCTCCGCTCGGGCCCTTGCTCGAGGTCGCATCGGCGACGCATCGCGTGAGCGTTGGGCCGGCATGTCTCAACCCGTACACCCTGCACCCGGCAGAGATCGCGGGCCAGGTGGCGGCACTCGATATCGCTTCAAACGGCAGGGCATACCTGGGCTTGGCCAGGGGCGCGTGGCTCGGATCGATCGGCGTGTCACAGCCGCGACCGGTGCAGACCATCAGGGAGGCGGCCGATGTCGTCCGTCTCCTCATGGCCGGTGACCCAGCAGGGTATCGAGGCGAGATCTTCACCGTCGAGCCCGGATTTCGCCTCCGCCACGACGTGATTCGTAAGAGGGTGCCGCTGCTGATCGGCGGTTGGGGCGAGCGCACCGTTGAGCTTGCGGGCGAGATCGCGGATGAGCTCAAGGTCGGCGGCAGCGCGAATATCCTCCTGGTACCGGTGATGCTGTCGCGCCTGGCCAAAGGCGCCTCGCGGGCCGGGCGCAGCGCCGGCACGACCGGCGTCGTGATGGGCGCTGTCACCGTGGTTGACGACGATGCGCCCGCCGCCCGGGATCGCGCGAGGTCGGCGGTCGCGATGTACTTCGAGGTCGTCGCGAGCCATGACCCGACGGTTGATGTGCCGGATGGTTTGGTGGAGAAGATCAGCCGGAAGCTGAAGGCGGGTGATGCACTGGGCGCCGGTCGGCTGATCCCCGATGAGCTGCTCGATCGGTTTGCTTTCTCAGGCACACCCAACCAGGTCTCGCGGCAGGTTCGACACATCTTCGAAGCCGGCGCTGCAAGAGTCGAATTCGGAGCACCTTTCGGGCTCGACGCGGACCGTGGTTTGCGGCTGCTTGGGGAACGCGTCCTGCCCGAGTTCCGGTAGCTGCGATGATTCGGCCTGGATGAGTCGAGCGCCGAAACCTCTCGATGGCATTCGGGTGCTGGCTTTCGAAGTTCAGGTGGCCGGCCCTTACTGCACGATGATGCTCGCTGATCAGGGGGCTGACGTCGTCAAGGTCGAGCGGCCCGAGGGCGGCGACACGGCTCGCGGCGGAGCGCCCAGGATCAAGAACGACAGTGGAGAAACACAGAGCGGCTACTTCCTCAGATTCAATCGAAACAAACGCAGCCTGACCCTCAACCTGAAGAGCGAGCAGGGCCGGCGGCTCTTCAGTGAGCTCTCAGAAAAATCCGATGTGGTGGTCGAGAATTTCCGGCCCGGCCTGCTGGATGAGATGGGCATCGGCTACAAGGCACTGTCGGAGCGCAACCCGCGTCTGATTTACGCCTGCATTTCCGGCTTCGGCAGCATGGAAGGCTATCTTGGCCCGTACAGCAAACGGCCTGCGTACGACATCGTGGCCCAGGCCATGGGCGGTCTTCTGCACACCAATGGCCAGGCTGACGGCCCGCCCACGTGGCTCGGCGTCGCACTGGGCGACATCGTGTCCGGCATGAACGCCGCCTACGCCATCATGCTGGCCCTCTACCAGCGCTCCCAGACCGGTCGGGGTCAGTACATCGACATCTCGATGTACGACACGATCATCGGTCTTGCCGAGCGGTCGGTCACGGCGTACTCATTGACCAACCAGGTGCTGGAAAGAGGTCGTGAGCTGTTCATGGCGCCATGGGGCCCTTTCCAGTGTCAGGACGGTTGGATCGGACTGATCGTTGCCACCGAGGGAGATTGGGCGAAGTTCTGTCAGGCCATCGAGCGGCCGGACCTGGTCGGCCATGAAGGGGCCACTTCAGGCCCGGATCGGGCGAAGAACATGTCCGGCTGGCTGGGCGACATCATCAACGGCTGGTTTCGCAACCAGACCAAAACCGGTGCGACAAGCAAGCTGCTGGCCGCTGGATTGCCAATTGGCCCGGTGCAGAATGCCAGGGAGATATTCGACGATCCGCATGTCGCGGCCCGGCGGCTGATGATCGATGTTGCCGATCCGATCCTCGGTTCGGTCAAGCTGGTCGGGCCAGTGGCCAAGATGTCGAGCGATCCGGAGCCCCTCACCGGGCCGGCCCCCCTTCTCGGCCAGCACAACTCGGAAGTCCTCACCGAGATTCTGGGTTATACCCATGAACAGGTAGTCCAGCTCCAGGCAGATGGGGCCATCTAAGTCAAGGAGAGTGTCTTGAGCCGCGAAGAAGTCGCCGTCATCAGCGCCGTCCGCAGCCCGTTCGGGAAATTCGGTGGGGCGTTGAAGGACTTCACACTGCCAAAGCTCGGCGGCCTGGTGGCGGCCGAGGCTATTCGCAGGGCCGGGATCACCCCGGAAGAGATTGAAGAGGTCGCAACGGGCGTCAACCTGCCTGGAGCCGATCGATCCATCGCCCGCCAGCTGCTGATCGAGGCGGGCATACCAACCGACCGAGTCGCATATACGGTGGACCGCGCCTGCTGCTCCTCGATGGCCGCGGTCAACATGGCTTCGCGATCGATCCGACTTGGCGAGGTTTCGGTAGCGCTTGCCGGGGGCGCCGAGAACATGAGCAGGGTGCCGTATTTCCTGACCGACTTTCGTTGGGGTCACCGGCTGGGCGACGTGCACCTCAAAGACCAGCTCGTCATCGCGGATCCGATGACAGGCAAGCCGCGCGCTGTCCAGGCCGGTGAGGAAGGGGTTGAGTTCGGCATCACCCGCGAAGATCAGGACCGCTGGGCGGTGCGCAGCAACGAGCTCTATTTCAAGGCCAAGACGGCTTGCAACTTCAAAGATGAGCTGATGACCATCCACGTGCCGCAAGACAAGGGTGAACCGATCGCATTCGCTGAAGACGAGTCGCCCCGTGCGGACGTGGCCCTGGAGAAGTTGGCAAAGCTGCCGACCATCTATGGCAGCCCGACCGTGACCGCCGGCAACGCCCCGGGCCTGAGCACAGGCAGCTCCGCCATCGTGCTGATGTCGCAGGAAGAGGCGAAACGGAGGGGCAAGGAGCCCCTGGCCAAGCTCCTGGGGTGGGCAATGGCATCCGGCCATCCCGACAGGATCGCGTCGATCCCTGCCGAATCGGCTCGTCTGTCTCTGGCCAAAGCAGGCCTCACGATCGACGACATCGACCTGATCGAGATCAACGAGGCTTTTGCGGCGGTCCCGCTTGTCTCGACGCTGATCATGGCCGGCCGCGATCAGAAGAAAGCCGAAACGATTCGCGAGAAGACCAACGTGAACGGCGGCGCGATTGCGATCGGCCATCCGACCGGCGCCACCGGGGCGAGGATGATCATGACCCTCATGTACGAGCTGCGCCGCCGGCGCCAGGCGGCGGGCGATTCCCGACCCTACTACGGCCTGGCCACGCTCTGCGGCGGAATCGGAGAAGGTGAGGCGGTCATCGTGAAGGTCGCCGGCTAACCCCCGGTTCCCGCTCGCATTTACTAGCGCGGCATGGGCGGTTGGGTTTTCACCCAGCCGCAACTTTGTCCCAGCCGACTCAATCGTGGCCTGGTTCAGCCTCTTGATTAAGTCCCATCGATATACCGGAAAGAGAGCAGCCCCGTCGGCGCGAAGCCGACCGGGCGATGAGAGGGAACCATCCGGGTTCCCTCTCATACGTTTCAGATCACAGCGTCGGGCTGGTAAGAGCCAAGCACCTCTCGCAGGGTCTCGCTGATCTCGCCCACTGTCGCGTAGGCGCGCACGGCCTCGATCGTCGGCGGCACGATGGATGAGCCATCTCGCGCTGCGTCCGCCAGGCGGGCCAGCGCATCGCGCACAACCACTGCGTCCCGCGTCTCGCGCACCCGGCGCAGCCTTTCGACCTGATCTGCCTCGATCGATGGGTTGATGGCAAACGGCTGAGGTCCTTCCTTGCCCTCGTCGACGGCATAGCAGTTGACTCCTACCACCTTGCGTTCACCGCTGTCGATCTCAGTCTGGATCCGGTACGCCGATTCCGCGATCTGTTCCTTGAACCAGCCCGACTCGATGCAAGCGAGGGCTCCGCCCAGCTCTTCAATCTTGTCCATCTCGGCACGTACCCGATGCTCGAGCTCCGCGGTCAGCGCTTCAATCGCGTACGAGCCGCCCAGCGGATCGACCACCTTGGTCAGACCGGTCTCCTCGAGGATCACCTGCTGAGTCCGGAGCGCAAGGGTCGCCGCCTCCTCGGTGGGAACGCCAAGCGCCTCGTCATACGCGGAGGTATGCAGTGTCTGGACACCGCCCAGGACTGCCGCCAGAGCGTTCAACGTCACACGAACGATGTTGACCAACGGCTGCTGCGCGGTGAGATTGGAACCCGCCGAGAACGCGAAGATGCGCAGCGCGCGGCTGTCGGGGTTCTGGGCGTGGAAGCGACCGCCCATGATGCCATCCCAAACCCTCCGTGCCGCGCGGTATTTCGCCACCTCTTCGAGGAGCTCCATGTCGGCGGTGAGGAACGTGAAGAGAGAGGGTGCGAAATCATCCACGGTGAGCCCTCGCTCGACCGCAGCCTCGCAGTAGGCGATGCCGTTGGCGAATGTGAATGCGAGTTCCTGGACCGCGCTTGCGCCCGCTTCACGAATGTGATACCCGCTCATCGAGAGAGGCGTCCAGCTCGGGAGGTAGCGTGCGCAGTGCTCGATGACGTCGGCGGCGATGCGGAGGCCCGCCCGTGGCGGATAAATCTGTGTGCCGCGCGCGATGTACTCCTTCAGGACGTCGTTCTGGATGAGGATCCGCACCGCGTTGGGGTCATGTCCCTTCTTCTCGGCAAGAGCGACGTTGAGCGCCAGCCATAGGTGCCCAATCGAGTTGGCAGTGGTCCGAATCTGGCGGATGCTCTCGAGCGGGATGCCGTCGAACAGCACTTCCATGTCCGCGAGGGAATCGATGGCGACGCCAACCTTGCCCACCTCTCCGCGGGCTTGCAGATGGTCCGAGTCGAGGCCGAGCTGAGTCGGCAGATCAAGCGCGACCGAGAATCCGGTTTGACCCGCCCTCAAGAGGTCTTTGAACCTGGCGTTGGTCTGCTCGGCTGAGCCGAAGCCGGCGTACTGGCCCATGATCCACGGCCGCTCCGCATACATCCGCTCAGTGATTCCGCGAGTAAACGGCGGCTGTCCAGGAGGCTCCGGGTCGGCGCCTCCGGCGGCCCGCATCTCAGCCTGTCCATATACCGGCGCGAGTGGGATCCTGGAACGGGTCTCAGCCATGCTACTTCTGTAGAGAGTGCCTCAAATCCGCCGAGGCGGTGAAGAGCATCAGCTCGTTGTTGCTCACCGTGACGAACTGGACTCCATGTTCGACCCACAAGCGCGCCGATGGCGCGTCGGGCACCCAGATGCCGACGGCGACGCGGCGCTCACCCGCCCGCTCCACGATCTCGGAGATCGCCTCGCGCACTTTTGGATGGTCGAACTGTCCGGGCAGCCCGAGTGACGTCGACAGGTCATATGGCCCGATGAAGACCACGTCGAGGCCGTCGATCGCGAGAATGCTGCCCAGGTCAGACGTTGCCAACCTCGCCTCCACCTGCAGCACCATCAGCGGCTGCGACGCATCTTTCGCAGTGAGAGTTGCGAAAGGCACTGCCGAGTAATGGAGCTGCCTCGTCGAGGGGGATGATCCCCGGCCCCCCTGCGGAGGAAATCGTGTCAGGCGTACCGCAGCGGCGCCGTCATCGGCGGACCTCACGCCTGGGATCACGATGCCGGCGGCTCCCAGGTCCAGCGCCTTGCCAACCTCGTGCGGAGCGCTCAAAGGCACCCGGACGAGGGGCGTGGTCTCGGACGCCTCCGCGGCTCGGATCAGATGGGGGAGACCCTCGGGACCATACGGTCCGTGCTCGAGGTCGAGGATGACGAAGTCCCAGCCCGACCACCCCAGAATCTCGACGACCTCTGGGCTCGGCGTCTGCACCCAGGTGCCGTACAGCACCTGTTTTGCCGCGAGCGCCTGCCTCAGGCGCTCCGGGTTCATGAACCGGGCGTTTTGTGAAGCAGGATCTTGATCGTGCCCGCGACGCAGACATTCTGATGCTGGTTGCAGATCTGAAAATCGACGTCGGCCAGGCCGCGCGAATCGCCCTTTGGCTGCAGGCCCGCGATCTTCGACGTGTAGGTGATCGTGTCGCCTAGCAAGACCGGGTTCACGAAACGCACGCGGTCAAATCCATAAAGCGCCACCACCGCCTGCCCGGAGATCGGGGCCATCCCCGTCATCATCGAGACGAGCAGAAGGCCATGCGCGATGCGCGTTCCAAAGGGCCCGGTGGATGCGAACGCTGCGTCATTGTGCAGCGGGCTCCAGTCGCCGCTGACGGCGCTGAACAGCGCGATATCAGCCTCGGTGATGGTGCGGCCGCGAGTGCCGGCGAACACATCGCCGATGGTCAACTGGTCGAAATATTTGTCCAGCAATGTCCCCTCCAAGCGGCGTGCGAGCCGGCAAATCATATACCCGCCACGTCATGCCAGAGCCGCCACCGACTAATAAACGAACGCTCGTTAGCCAATAGAATGCAACGCGTGGACGCAGCCCGGCGATTTGACGGCCAAACGGCCATCGTCACCGGCGCCGGACGGGGCATGGGCCGAGCGATCGCACTCGCGCTGGCGGCCGAAGGAGCCAATGTTGTCGTCGCCGAGGTTGACGAGCCCGCGGCGAAAGACGTCGTCGACGAGATCAAGAAGGGCGGGGGGCGTGGATTGGCCTTCAAGGCCGATGTCAGCAGCGTCGGAGAAGTACGCCTGCTTTTCGAGAGAACGCTCAAGGAGTTCGGCGACGTCGACATCTTGATCAACAACGCGGGGATCGGGATCGCCAAACCGCTCATCGACTACACGGAGGCAGATTGGGACAAGCAGCTGGGCGTCATCCTCAAGGGCATGTTCTTCGCCACCCAGGAGGCCGCGCGAGTCATGATCCCCAAGCGTCGCGGCAAGATCGTGAACTTTGCGTCGACGGCAGCCTTCGTGTCGTCCTCCACGCCGGAGACCGCCTACGACATCAGCAAGGGCGGTGTTC
>WNGJ01001038.1_pt1 | contig 29551 bp, 22 predicted proteins | sample 5400611 | NCBI WGS metagenome assembly WNGJ01 (sample SAMN13153375, study PRJNA577476) | soil metagenome | isolation source: 40 cm soil or saprolite under Garry oak tree replicate 1 | place: USA:California | collected 2016-06-15
GGGCGGGCTGAACAAAGGCAATGACTTCCTCGTTTCCATCCCCGGCTGCCGTGCGGCCAACGACTGCGGACCGGACGACTCCCGGGCAGGCATTCAGCACTGCCTCGACTTCCGCCGGATAGACGTTGAATCCAAACCGCACGATCAGTTCCTTTGTACGTCCAACAATATAAAGCTTTCCGTCTTCCATTCGAGCCAGATCGCGGGTGTTGAACCATCCTTCTGCACTGATTGCCGTGGCCGTTTCTTCTGGCGCTCGATAGTAGCCTTTCATGACGTTGGGCCCGCGCACCCATAGTTCACCCACTTCTCCTTCGGCTACGGGTTGGCCGTCAGGTCCGACGAACTGAACTTCTACCCCCGGAAACACGTGGCCGACAGAGACATATTGACCTCGTATTTCGACCCCTTGACCGGGCCTTTCGATTCGGGCTTGTGCGATATTCGGAGAGCACTCCGTCACGCCGTACCCGTTGTGGAGGACCAGGCCGAAAAGATTCTCAATTTCCGATTTGAGGGTAGCGTGCAGTGGAGCGCCCGACGAGGAAATGATTCGAAGGCCAGGATACTTCGCCGGTCGAATTCCCTTCATCTTCGCGTATTCGAGGAACAGACTAAACATGGCAGGCGCACCAAGCATTACCGTCAGCCGGCCGCTCTCCAATGCCTTCAACACTGCCACAGGATCAAAGCGCGACATCAATTCAACCGTCGCGCCACACAGCAACGCACCTAAGAGCACCACGGAGAGGCCTACGGCATGAGACATAGGCAATACGCCTAGTAGACGGTCGTCCGGAGTGAGGGAGCGTATTTTTGCAGAGACTGCGGCCACGAACAGCAGACCTCTATGGGTCAGCATGACGCCTTTTGGGAGGCCCGTCGTGCCAGAAGTATAGATGAGTCCGGCAATGCGGTCGGCGCTGTTCGGATCAATGGGCTCTGGATCGACCGTTTCGTCCAGCGGGCCGAGACCGACCGCCCCGAGATCCTTAACGTCCAGGATGACAGCACCAAGGCGCTTGGCATGCTCTCTGGCATGCGGTGACACGTTTGTTGTGTAGATTACACGACGAGCCCCGCAATGCTGCCGGATCTGATCAACCTCCGGTGCCGAAAGGCGGGCGTTCACAAGCACCGGCCATGCATCAAGGCCGGCTAGGGCCAGGAGTATGGCAACAAAGGCCCGGCAGTTTTCGCAAACGATCATCACCCGGTCGCCTGGGCGTACCCCGGACTCAACGAGCCAGACCTGAGTCGTGGCAACAACGGAAGACAACTCTCCATAGGTCCAAGTGCCGGCGGCTTCAATAAGAGCCGGCCGATCAGGTGATCGTTCCGCCCAGGGCTTCACAACGTCGCTGATGCGTCTCGGAAGGGAGTCTAGGATGTCGGAGATATGATCTTCATTCATGAGTGTTTTTCATGCAGCTGTTATGCCCCGATACGGAGCTTGCTTCAGGCACGATAGCGCCACGGAGGCATTTGGGCAGCTCGAGCCAGGGGGAAGTGTGCGCAATCGCAAAAGGACCCAGCCGATTCTTGAACCTAACGGCATTAAACTTTCCTGTACCAAGCTTATCTCGACCATGTAACGGAAATCCGGCTCGAGGCGGAAGCCAGATAGACCGCGGTGTTGGTTCTTCTCGAGACTACATACTGTAACCAGTTGCGATAGACCCGCGCGGCGGCCGAGTGCCAGGCACTCTCCGACCCGTCGCCCGCAGTGACCTCAGGGAATGCTGCCATGAGTTCCTCACAGGGATGGGGCAAGGCGGTCTCTCGAAATTCGCTCAGGACCTTTGCTGCTGCAGCCCCGAAGTACCCGCGGGGCATCTTAGGATACGTTGGCCTTTCCTTCCTGAGGAATCTCTTGATGTCTCTCCGGTATTCTTTCAACAGAGTTCCGGCACCATACTCGGGGTGCCCTTGGAAGTGCACGAATAGGCTCTTCTTTTTCTTCTTCACAAACAGGTTGACCCCAGCCTCCGCCGATTTCGTCAGAATGGTATATCCGTACGTGGTCAGCGCATCTTCTCGCACCTCGTTCCACCGCGAATGAGGGAATCGCAGAGGCTCCGAGGTCCCACTCGTCAGCACGTGGTCAGAAACCTTTCGATCGTCAAAAACTCCGAATTGTTTGTCATCTAGGGCGTGTCGGCCAATGCCGTCGCTGTGTAGGACACCCGCGTGTGCTGCCAGGCACGACAAAACCGTCGAGGCAGTATTCTCTTCGGCCCAGTCAAGAACATCGGCCAGCGCAGACCAGTATGGCTCTTCCCTCAGATTTGCTTGGTGTGGTTCCGTCCCGGTAATGATGACGCCGTCAAACCGGCTGCTTAAGAGATCTTCAATACTAAAGTAAAAGCCATCCAAATGCTCTTTTCCCCGGTCGCTTCGCGGAATCTTTGGCAGAGAGAAGAGCTTGACTAGTACGGGAGTGTCTTCCGCCGCGGTGTCGAGGAGCTCGAAGAATTGCAGTTCGGTATCTTCAAGGGCCGCGTCCGGCATATTGTTGATGAGCGCAATCTTGATGCACTCTGTCCGCGTGCCGGAACTGTCCGCTGACCGTCCCACGCGCCAACCCTTTTTCTCAGCCCACCGAACCGGAATTCGGCCTCCATCTATCATCAGTGGCATGACATGCCTCCCAAGCCGGTCACGGCTAAGAGCTCCGCAGTTTCATAGCGTGGCCTTGCCCAGTGCCTGATCGAGATCGTCCAGAATGTCGTCGATGTGCTCGATGCCGACACTGAGGCGAATCATCTCTGGCGTCACTCCGACCTTCAGCTGCTCCTCGGGAGACAGTTGCCGGTGGGTGGTCGAAGCAGGATGACACGACAACGATTTGGCATCGCCCATGTTGACCATTCGCTTGAATAGGCGCAGGGCGTTGAAACACTTTGTACTGGCTTCAAAGCCGCCTTTCACGCCAAACGTGAGGAGAGAGCAGCACCGCGAGCCGAGGTACTTTTTCGCCATCTGATACAACGGGCTGTCTGGAAATCCAGCGTAGTTGACCCACGCCACCCCTTTGTGGTCACGCAGAAATTCCGCTACCCTTCTGGCATTTTCGACATGGCGCTCGACGCGAAGTGCCATTGTCTCAACCCCTTGTAGTAACAAGAAGCCGTTGGTCGCCATAATGTTCGGTATAAACCACGCCGTGATAGGAAGGTTCCGGCCGGTTGAGCATATAAAAGCGCTCGGGATAGTCGCGCCACGGAAACTTTCCGCTATCCACAATCATTCCGCCGATCGTCGTGCCGTGCCCGCCCATGAATTTCGTCATGGAATGCACGACGATGTCGGCGCCGTATTCGATGGGCCTCAATAGGATTGGCGTGGCGACCGTGTTGTCCACGATCAAAGGTACGCCATGCTTGTGCGCCACCCGCGCCAGTTCCTCGATGTCCGCCACGTTCCCGGCGGGATTCCCAACGCTCTCGCAAAAGACCGCCCTGGTATTTTCGTCGATCAATCTCTCGACGGCATCGGGACGATCGCTCGCCGCAAACCGGCCGCAGATCCCCTGCTTCGGCAAAATGTGCGCGAGCAGGGTATAAGTGGCGCCATAGAGCTGTGGAAGGGAAACAATGTTGTTGCCCGCTTCCGCGATGTTCACGAGCGAGTAGTGGATCGCGGCCATCCCAGAGCTAACGCTGAGCGCTTCGACCCCGCCTTCGAGGGCGGCGACGCGCTTTTCGAGTACGGTGTTTGTGGGATTCCCGATCCGCGTATAGATATTGCCCTGAACTTCAAGATTAAAGAGAGCTGCTCCATGCTCGGCGCTGTCAAACTCGAACGCGACGGTCTGGTAGATCGGCACAGCGACGGCCTTCGTTGTGGGGTCGCCTTCGTAACCTGAGTGAATCGCGATGGTTTCTAGTTTCATGCGTGCGCGGGTTTCAACCTGCCTGAATTAGCTTTGAGCGTAACCTCCGTAGACTCTGCATCGCAGCCCTCTCGCAGCCAGTCATTGCAACAGAAACCCTCCCGGTCCGGTCCCACAAAATGAGCAAGTCTCGAGTGAACGGCCGCTGGAACATACGACAAAGGAGAAGCTACTCGGCAGAACTCATAGCCACCGAGCTTCCCAATCGGGCACCGGACGTATTCAAACCGCTCGAGTCTCTTCATCCTTGACGGCCATGGCGCGACGAGCAGCGCCAAATGCTCGTCCGAGGGAGAGTGATTTCGTCATGCTTCCCGCAAGACGGCGGGCAGCAAACCCGGCGCCGAAGGCGAATCGCATGACCGGCCCGAAGCTGTTCGCCGATGCCACGCCCGCGAAATAGAGGCCGGGGACGGAGGATTCGAAATCCGTTGAGAGCACGGGCGTGCCTTCAACGGCTTTGACCTTTGAACGAATCTCCGAACTAAGGAACTTCAATCGTTCCAGATCTACTTTGTAACCGGTTGCTGCGATGATATGGTCGGTCACCATTTGGCATTCGCGGCCGTCAGCGGCGCCAAGCTTTAGACAGACCCTACTTCCTTGGGCCTCGGCATGTAAGGCCGTGTGTCCTAGAAAAACAGGCAATTTCCCAATCACCTTCTCTTTGGCGAACCATCCTCCGGATGGCCCGAGGTGCCTTCGGACCGTCTTCAGACGCAGACTTTCGGGCCAACAGTGAAACGCCAATGGTGCGTCGGCAAAAAAGCGCGACCGCCAGCCAGGGCCGAGCCCCGATTGCGGATTCCGAACTCGCTGCCATAGGGAACGGGTTTTGCCTATCTGCGGCATCCCGTGGAACTTCAATGTGGTGTCACGAGCCACGAGCTGCACGTCGGCATCGGTTTCGCGCAGTAATCCGGCCAAGTCTGTCGCCGAGGCTCCGCCACCGATCACAACGACGCTCCGGCCTCTGAAGGGTTCAAGGTCATGATGGCGGAAGCTGTGGGAAAGGAGTTCGGGCGGCAGATGTACTAAGTTCGAAGGTATGTGGGAGAAGTGGGTGATCCCGACCGCGAGCACGACGCGCCGAGCATTGAGCACCTCGCCATCCTCAAGCTCCAGATGAAAGGCCCCTGAGGAATGATCAACTCTGACAACGAGCTTTTCCTCTAGTTCCGGCACCATTCGCTCTCTGAAGGCAAGTCCATACTGGGTGAAGGTCTCGCGGCTCACCGGGAGCCCCGTGTCGGAGTATTCGATCCCATTCTCGGCGCAAAAATGTCTTAAGGTAAAGCCGCCTTCCGGATCGTAGATGTTCGATGCGAAACCGTCAGACTTGAGCATCATGCCCTTGGGCATGTGCGCCAGCCAACTATCCATCGGCCGACCGAAAATGCGGAAGGGCACACCGAGAACACGTAAATGAGCAGCTGCAGAAAGTCCGTACGGACCCGCGCCAACGATAGCAATCTCTAGCATAGCTTTACAATAAATACTCCCTTCTTGATTTTCGCGCCTGACGGTCGGCAACACACGACACCGAGACCTGAAGAAGCAATTGTGCAACCAACGGGATAGGATTTAAGTGATTTGTAGTTAACAACTTAAGGGACCGTTATGAGCTCGAGAGGATTTTCTTATCCTTCCTGGACAACTCTTTACCTATGGGTGCCCTTTAGCGTCAGCGTCTCTGGCCAGGTTCCAGCCCCCGGCGGGCGGCCACCATCCCGTCATCCTCCTAAACGGCCACATGCAAGCCCTGCTCGCCCAGAGCCTCTCGAACCAGCCAGGAGCAGCACTCCTCTAAACTGACCGTCAAAGCTCTCCTGCGCTACGCTTAAATCAGTGGACAATGGGCCGACGCGTCGTCTATGGATTTCCTGAGCGCGACCGCCAAATGTTTGACGAATGGTTCAACGAGCATGCCAGCGGGATAGACCGGCAGTACAACAATCTCATGCCCGCCTTGTGCCAAGCGGTCCCATTTTAGCCCTGGCTTGTTGCACATGCGGTATTGCTTCACGGGACGAAAGTCTGTGATCACACCTGGATAAGGCTGTGGGTCGTAGTGAAAGCCGGCACGGTCGTTAGTTTCCCAGATGTGTCCCAGCACGCGCGATTTTGATTTGGTCGTGATCGAATTCTTCAGGAGCCTGCCAAGCAGCATACCTCTCCAGACAGGAAACCGATTCCGAAGGACCTTCATTTTCTCCAAAAAGAACTTCCCTTTACCAGCTCGATCGAGGTCGAAGAAATTTGCCGCGTGAAACAGTAGCCGTTGACCAGCGTGGTAGCTTTTTTCCCAAATGGAAGGCAGGGGAACCTTGTACCAGTTCATGGTATCGAACAATGCCAGCAGAGCAACTTTCTCCCCCTGTGCTAGGAACTGCTGGGCCATCTCATAGGCAATGGTTCCACCCATGCAATAGCCACCGAGGAAGTATGGTCCGTGTGGCTGCAGCCTCCGGATCTCTTTCACATACAGCGCGGCCATATCCTCGATTCGCGTCAGCGGCGGGCGACTACCGTCCAAGCCAGGGGACTGTAAACCGTAAAACGGCTGGTCGAGCCCCAGGTGTTGCGAAAGCTCGCGGTAGATCAAAACATTTCCGCCTGCTCCATGGACGCAGAAGAAAGAAGGGCGCGAACCCGCCGGCTGAATGCCCACGAGCGGTGACCACCTGGATGTTGACGTTTCGCGACGAAGAATCCGGGCAAGCTCTTCGATTGTGGGGGCCTCGAAAAGGATCGCGAGAGGCAATTTGACTCCAAATATTCTCTCGATTTGTGCGAAGAGCTGAACCGCTAGCGGAGAGTCTCCTCCCAAGTCGAAGTAATTCTGGTCAAGCCCAATTGACTTGACACCGAGCAGATCTTGCCAAATGCGCGCGAGCTGGCTCGTAGTGGCATCTTCGGTCTCGCTGACTTGCGTAGGCATCGAGTCAGTCAAAGGTTGCGTCATTGCGTTTTGTCCTTGTTAATGGACCTTATCCCTCATTGCCGCCTCTCCCAGGACTGACTGCCGGCACGTAAACCCGGAGAGCGAGAGTTCAAGGAAGTTGCTTCCGTCAACTATGTTAAGGCCTAGTTTGTGCAAACTATAGACCACTCTTAAAGTACTGGAACTCCATGTAAACACACAGGTTATGTGTGGTCATGGGCGTTTCAGACCGTTTATGTGGAAATGTTTTTCCCCAAAAGTACCCCTTTGCGTCCACGCCCTTGCTCTACTCTGTCTCTGCTGGGATGCCCCAGAAAGCTGAGTTAGCATCCCATGATCCCTAATCGACGCTGGGACCCAATCCGCAGCACCTTGGAACAGCAAGTCCAAATTCTACATTGGACCTCCGGTGGTACGTTGAAAAACGGCGAGCTGTTCTCAGCACTCCGTAGAATCGAATAGAATCACACCATGGCCGATCATAACTCCTGGGCGCTGAACTCGGGACAGCTCGCGTTCGAAGACCGGGAGATTCACGTCTGGCGTGCCGATCTAGATTGCGAACAGATAGGGCTTCATCGATTCGAAGAAACACTCGCACCCAATGAGAAGGCTCGCGCGGATCGCTTTGTTTTTCAGCAGGACAGAAATAGATATGTGGCTGCACGCGGCGCATTGCGCGAATTGCTGGGGCGGTACCTGAACCGCTTCCCAGTAGAGGTCGAATTCGATTACAACTCCAAGGGAAAACCCTTCCTGCGCGCCGAGTCAAACAAGCGTTCCGTCCAATTCAATGTTTCACATTCCCACGGCGTGGCATTACTCGCTTTCTCCCCGGGACGTAATTTGGGAATAGACGTCGAGTTTGTTCGGACTGAATTCCCAATCGACGAAATCGCAGAACGTTATTTCTCGCCACAGGAGGTAAGGGAGTTACGGGCCTTGCCACTGTCGATGCGAGCCAAAGGATTCTATCTTTGTTGGACACGCAAAGAGGCCTATATCAAAGCGAGAGGCGAAGGATTGCATATCCCGCTCGAGAGCTTCAATGTTTCACTCACGCCGGGCCAACCTGAGCGACTAGAGAGTTCGGATAGCCGCCGCTGGAGCATGCAATCTCTTTACCCATATCCGCATTTCGTGGGAGCGTTGGTCGCAGAAGGCCAAGACGTCTGGCTGCGCCGATGGAGCTGGAAGTCACGGGACGCGGGCTGAAAGGGGCGGTTTAAGGTTATTCAGGTCCGCACTCTGCGCGGGACTCGGACCTGGCCGCCGAATCGGTTACCATTGCGGATGAATGCGGTCCACAATCGAACTCAAGAAGTGGCAACCGGCAGAAGCCCGTCTATCAGATTCAGATACTCTTGTTTCTTCGGGGCCCAGTCATTCCGTGCAACAAACTCTGTGGCGCGCTCGATCAAGGCTAGCCGCATTTCCCTATGATGGATCAAATCAAGCATCGAATGAGCCAGATCATCCTCGTCTTCGCCGCGGAAAAATCTAACCACTGAATCATCAAAGTATTGGCGGTCTATCTTGGTATCGGAGACGATCACCGGTACACCCATGGCCATGAATTCCAGAATCTTTGTGCTAAAGGCCTCGTTGCCAAAATTGTCCTTGCGCTTGGGCACGACGCCCAGTTTGGCGGTCTCGATGACCGAAGGGATCTCGCGCAGCGGTATCCTTTCGTGTAACAGAACGCGGTTTTCGAGCTGCAGTTGCTCGATCAAGAGAAGGAGCTCAGGCTTCGAGGGGCCGTCACCGTAGATATGGAACTCGGCCTCGGGGACAAGATTCTTTATCTTGGCGAAGGCCCGGACTGCCAAATCCAACCCTTGATGCCAGTTCAGCGTTCCGTGGTAGAGGATCAGGAACCGATCGCTCATCTCTTTGTGGTGCTCGCTGGGTGTGAAGATGGAACGGTCGGGAACATTGAGAAATACCGTGCTTCCGCCCGGGCCGACGGAACGGGACAAAAGCCGCTCCTGCCAGGTGTGATTCGCAATGATCACGTGGCTCGCAAATGTGGCGCAAAACCTTTCGGCTACGCAGAGGAACCGAAAACCAAGCGATTTTTCAGAGACTCCGAATTTGCTGGCATAGAATTCTGGAAGGATATCGCGGATGTCAAGGATGATGGGCACTCCTCGAAAGCGCGGCAGAAGTGCCGAAAAAACCAGGAAGTCAGGCACCGAGTGAATATGCACGATGTCGTACTTCTTGTGGAGATCGTGGATCGAGACTTGATATAGGCAACGGATCAGGAAAAGGAAAATGCGCCAAATGTAGGAGAAGAGGCTTTTCTCGTTGAACAATCTTCCTTGCAGCCGTCGGACCTGCACGCCGCCTAGGGTTTCAATGCGCAGGGTTCCGGGCTTTTTCAAGGCAAAAACGTCGACCAGATCGCCACGTTCGGCGAGTGCTTCCGCATATCGCATCACCCGACTATCAGTTTCATAGAAGGTGTAGGCGACCATGCAAACACGAAGCGGGCGACGACCTTCTCGAGTCTTCACGCTCGGGCCCTTCTGCTCGTCCTGCATTGTCTCTCGAAGTTCCGCCACTGGCATTTTTCCGACCTTACGGGTTGAACGGGAAACTGATCACCAATTATACAGGGCACGCGGTCCCCACTACTTCCATCTCTTGTGGGTAGCAGCAATTCGTTACCCATCTGCTATGACACGCCACGCCCGGAACTAACCTCTGTGTTTTCAGATGAATAGACCAATGCCAGGGTGTCCCGCGGTAAGTCCGAGAATCGATCGAAGCCGCTGGATGAATGGAAAAATGATTCCATCCGTGGTTCAAGAAAATCTGCCCGGGCAATGGCACCTACAAGTAGGAGGGTCGTTCGAAGGGTTGCAAGGTCTGATCGAGAGACCAGGTCAACTGCCCAGCACAGCCTAAGGCCCTGAAACTCTGCCAGAGTTGGCAGAATTGTCCCTGTTTCCCGACTCTCCAGCAGGATAACCAATTCTCGCCGATCTATGTGTCTACAGGCTCTGTCGAATGTCGATCTGAGGAAGCCACTTTGTTCGATGCACGATACCGTGCTCAGATCCGGTCTGAGAGACGCTCATAAGGCTCTCCCGGGACGCCGCCAGGAGCCGGCATGGTCCTTGTCGCACCCGCTTTCCTGCTAAGAGGCCTGCCCTGAAATGCACCTTGCCCTGGAATGAATTTGCAACAAAGGGGCACGGGTTTTCTCAGTACTCTCGGGAAGTACGACGCTGGAGTCGTCAGTCAGAAACTCGGAATCAGTAGCCTGCGTGTTTTCAATCACTTACAGAAACGAAGAAACTGCCAAGCGACCCTCCTGTCGTTTCCTCATTGGCAGGGGAATTGCCGCTCTTAGTCGTGGGTTCCAGCTTGACTGGGACTTTTGTGGCGGGAGCCCACGCCGCCCGCCCGGAAGTTTGGTTGTTCCTCTGGAGATGCAAGGAGACACCTTTCGTGAATGCTTTAGCTGCTAGCTCAGAGAATTCTTCGGGTCGCATGGCTTGGTTTGCACTCCAAGTGTGGTCCCGGCGTGAACCGAGTGTTGCGGCTCAACTGTTAGAGCAGGGCTATGAGTGTTTCCTGCCCCTCTACAAGAGTGTCCGTCGCTGGTCGGACCGAATGAAGGAAGTTGAGCAACCGCTGTTCCCCGGCTATCTGTTCAGCCGATTTGATTATCAAAATTGTCGGTCTCTTTTGATGACTCCTGGCGTGCACCAAGTCTTGGGGAACGGCCGAAGTCCGATTCCGGTCGAAGAGAGGGAACTCCAATCGATCCGCCAAGCACTTAACTCGGGATTGCCGAACCAGCCGTGGCCGTACCTCCAAGTCGGCGAGCGGGTTCGGGTGAATTACGGGAGCCTCAACAATCTCGAGGGAATCCTTATCCATTTTAAAGGCAGTCATCGGGTGGTCTTGTCGGTGACCCTTCTGCAGCGTTCGGTCGCAATGGAGATTGATCTTGCCTGGGTAACCCCAGTGCGAGAGACAAGAGTAGCAACTATGTCGAGAGTCTTCAGTGGCCAAAGGGCAAGAGCAACTGTTCTAGGACAGTAGGCGACGGAACCAGGATTCGCTTTTAGGAAAAAAGAGAAGGAAAGAATGGGACTATTCCGAACAACCGTCCAAAGAGAACCAAGTCGACCGGATCTGACGGTGCGACTGCCGCGCGCTAATGCGCACGAAGTTTCGACACGGGTTATCTTGGGTCAAGCTGAATTTGGTTCGATGCTCTATTTAGAGCGGCGTCGTGCAGAGCGGGCACAGAAGCGCTACATGCTACTGCTCGTGGACGTAAAGGGTGTCATTCTGGACAAACAGAAGACCCGCACACTAGAGAAGATCACGGGTGCCCTCTGCGAATTTACGCGCGAAACCGATATCATCGGCTGGTACCTCGAAGACCATCTCATCGGGGTGATCGGCACCGAGATTGGGAAGGCGAGCGCAAAAGAAATAAGGGAAACAATTACGGAGAAGTTTCGTTCTGCTTTCCTCGAGGTTCTGGGGCCAGAAAAGGCATCTCGCATCTATATGGCGTTCCATTTCTTTCCCGAAGAACGGGAAAATGGAACCTTGGACGGTTCCGGCAACATCACGCTCTATCCCGATTTGTGGAGAAAAAGAACTTCGCGGAAGTTTGCGTTGGGCGTGAAGCGCGCTATGGATATCGCCGGAAGTGCTCTGGCCCTCCTACTGCTCTCGCCCTTGTTCGCGCTGATTGCATTGGCGATTAAATTGACGTCGAAGGGCCCGGTGCTTTTCGGCCAAGAGCGTCTAGGTGAATACGGCAAGAAATTTATGGTCCTGAAGTTCCGCTCGATGCGGACGGACTGCGACAGCCGGATCCATCAGGAATACGTGAGTCGATTCATCGCCGGGCAGGTATCAAGTAGCGGTCCGAAGGACGACAAGCCAGTTTTCAAGATTCAAGAGGATCCGCGCATCACCCCCGTCGGACGTATTCTCCGCAAAACCAGCCTGGATGAACTGCCGCAGTTTTGGAATGTACTTGTCGGCGAAATGTCGCTGGTGGGTCCTCGTCCTCCCGTCGAATATGAATACAAAGTCTACGATATCTGGCATCGCCGCCGGGTGATGGAAATCAAGCCTGGGATCACTGGCCTGTGGCAGGTCGAGGGGCGCAGCAGAACGCGATTTGATGACATGGTTCGCCTGGATCTGAAGTATGCGCGGATATGGTCGATCTGGCTTGACCTGAAGATCCTTCTTCGAACTCCCGGGGCGGTTTTCTCCGGAGACGGCGCACATTAGGTAACGGATTGCCCACTACAGTTGACGTGTTGACTCAAATATCTTTGCTCTCCTGTGGCCCTTTGTTCCCCGGTGTCACAAAGGGCAGCATAGCCGCAAGGCACCGCTAACGAGCAACTTAGTACCGGAAGTTCTACAGCTTTCCCGAACTGCGATGAGAAGAGGAGACCCATGTTACGGATCGGTGTGATTGGGTATGGATATTGGGGCCCGAACATTGTTCGTAACTTCCATGCGCAGGAGCGTTCGGAGGTAGCTCTTGTCTGTGATAAGAGCCCCAAGGTCGAGGAGCGGTTGAAAAAAGCGCATCCGGGAATTCCATTCACTTCTGACCCCATGGAAATCGTGAAATCGTCGAGCATTGATGCGGTGGCGGTGGTGACGCCGGTGTGGACGCATTTCGAGCTGGCCAAGGCCGCCCTAGAGAATGGCAAACATGTATTTGTCGAAAAACCGTTCACTTGCAGCGTTGCCCAGGCAGAGGCGCTCATCGAGTTAGCCGATCGAAAGAATCTGCAGATTATGGTGGATCACACCTTTCTCTTCACGGGCGCGGTGAAAAAGATTCGGCAGTTGGTTGATGACGGAGCGCTCGGTGATCTTTACTACTACGACTCGCTCCGCGTAAACCTCGGATTGTTTCAGCACGATGTCAACGTCATCTGGGACCTGGCCCCTCACGATCTGTCCATCATGGACCACGTCATAAAAGAAAAGCCTGAGGTGGTGGTGGCCACGGGTGAAAAGCACTTGAACGGCGTCGAGGACGTGGCGTTCATCACCGTTTATTTCCCCAAGCGAATCATCGCGCATATCAATGTGAACTGGCTCTCACCCGTCAAGGTGCGTACGACATTGATCGGGGGCGAGAAGAAAATGCTGGTCTGGAACGATCTCGAGGCCGATGAAAAGATCAGGGTTTACGACAAGGGCGTGAGCATGTCGACGAGTCCATCAAACCTGCATCAATTGCTGGTGAGCTACCGTTCGGGAGACATGTGGGCGCCACAGGTGGAGCAGATTGAGGCGTTGCACGCGGAGACGGCCTATTTTGTGAAATGCATCGATGAAAATAAGAAACCATTCAACGATGGGGTCGCCGGCCTCCGCGTCGTGCGGATCCTTGAGGCCGCCGAGAAATCCGTCCGCAATCGCGGAGAGGCGATCACGCTGTGAGCGAGTTCGTTTCTATCGCGCCGACCGTCAAGCTGGGAAGGGACGTAAAGCTCTCGAAGTTTATTAACCTCTATGGTTGCGAAATTGGAGACGAAACCAAGATTGGGGCCTTCGTCGAGATCCAGAAGAATGCGCGAGTCGGACGCCGCTGCAAGATTTCAAGCCATACGTTCATTTGCGAGGGCGTAGACATTGAAGACAACGTTTTTGTTGGTCATTCGGTGACGTTTATCAACGACCTGTATCCCCGTGCGACAACTGCGAGTGGCGACCTGCAATCCGAAGCGGACTGGAAGGTCGAAAAGACCCACGTAAAGAAAGGGGCGTCGATCGGGTCGGGCTCGACTATTTTGGCCAAGGTCACGATAGGTGAGAACGCCATCGTCGGGGCCGGAAGCGTAGTGAGGAAAGATGTTCCGGCAAACGCCATTGTCGCGGGAAATCCCGCCAGGTTTTTGCGTTTCATTTCAGAGGAGAAGAGATAATAACCATGTCAAACCGGTCAAATGTTCCCTTCCTTGATCTCGTGATGCCGCACAAGGAGCTTGAGAGTGAATTGCTTGCCGTGGTGAAAATAGCCTTCGATACCGCAGGTTTTATCGGTGGTCCAATGGTCGACGAGTTTGAGCGCGAATTCGCGAAGTTTTGCGATACAAAATGCTGTGTCGGTGTGGGCAGCGGTACTGACGCGCTGCGCTTTGCTTTCATGGCCGCAGGTGTCACCGGGGGAGATATCGTCGTCACTGTTCCGCATACTTTTATCGCCACTACCGAAGCGATTTCGCAGGCCGGAGCGCAGATCGCCTTCGTGGACATTGATGAAGAAACCTACACCATGGATCCGGAAAAGCTCCGCGAGTACCTGGAAAGCGAATGTGAATTTGACCGCTCGCGCGGGAAATTGATTGAAAAGAAGTCGAATCGCATTGTCTCGGCTGTTGTCCCTGTGCATCTCTATGGTCAGATGGCGGACATGGATCCGATCCTGGAGCTCGCCGAGAAATACAATTTGATTGTGATTGAGGATGCATGCCAGGCACACGGCGCCGAATACTTTTCGAAGAAAGTCGGGGCGTGGAAGAAGGCAGGCTCCATGGGCCTCGCGGCCGCCTTCAGTTTCTACCCAGGAAAGAATCTTGGCGCTTGTGGTGAAGGCGGCGCGGTCACAACCAACGACGAGACAATGGCGAAAAAGATGAGAATGATTCGCGACCACGGTCAGGTGAAAAAGTATTACCACGACATGGAGGGCTACAACGGGCGGCTCGATTCCATTCAGGCCGGTTGGCTCACCGTAAAACTCCGCCACTTGGCGAAATGGAATAATTCCCGCCGCGCTTTGGCGCAACGCTATCATGAGCTTTTCTCAGAACTGAAGGAAGGAATCACTATTCCCAGAGAAGCCGCACGGACCAAGGGTGTCTACCACTTGTATGTCGTGCGCGTGAAGAATCGCGAAGCGCTTCAGGCGCACCTCGCAGAAGCGGGAATCGGAACCGGCATACACTATCCAATTCCGCTGCACCGACAGAGGGCCTACGAACACTTGGGGTACAGGGCCGGAGACTTGCCGGTCACTGAACGCATCGCCACTGAGATCGTTTCCCTCCCGATGTTTCCGCAACTGACCCACCCGCAGCAGGACGAAATCGTGAGCGAGGTGAAAGAGTTCATAGGAGCAGGAGTGTCTGCCACGCACTAGGGGGCGTCAGGCGGCTGGCATTATTGTTTTCCCGCACCTCTGACCTTTTTCTCGGGCTCATCGAGCACCGCATCCTTTGGATTCACGAACGGGACCAACTCGCAATGCCTCGCTTTGATCGGCTGGCCACGCTCTATCTGTTTCTCCCTCTGACCCGCGTCGTGGGACCGAAACAAGGGACGCGCTTGCCCATCCTGATGTACCACAGCATTTCCGACAATCTCTTCGGAAAGTCGCACCCCTACTTCCACATCAACACTTCTCCGGAAGTGTTCTCTCAACAAATGCGGTGGCTTCGACATGCAGGGTACCGCACGCTGAGCCTCGCCGAAGCTTGGGCGGGCCTGGAGTCGGGCTCCGATCTTTCGAAAAAAGTCATCATCACATTCGACGATGGCTACCGTGATTTCTATACCGATGCCATGGACGTGATGAAGCAATGTGGGTTCACCGCGACGATTTTCCTGGCAACCGACCGGATTCGAAATGCTCCCGCGCGTATTGAGGGTGCGGACTATCTGACCTGGAAAGAAGTGCGGGAATTGTATGACGAGGGCATCCAGTTTGGCGCACACACGGTTACGCATCCAGACCTGCGATCGCTCGGTCCAGAACAGATTGAATATGAGCTGGGGCGCTCGAAGGAAATCATCGAACAGAGCCTTGGTGCACCCCTCAAGTCCTTTTCATATCCCCACGCATTTCCTGAAGAAGATCGGCCCTTCACGCGGTTCCTGCAGGATCTTCTGGAGAATCAGGGCTTTGAGAACGGTGTATCAACGATCATTGGGCGGGCCCAGCGAGAAAACAACAGGTTCTTTTTGCCACGCCTACCTGTAAACAGTTGGGACGATCCATGCCTGTTTCGGGCAAAACTCGAGGGTGGATATGATTGGCTGCATTGGCCGCAACTGTCGAAGAAATGGATATTTCACAACGTGACTCAGATGCAGAGTGGAATACAGGTTGAATCAAAAGAGACGGAATGAGACCATCAACTCTCCAGCATGGACCCGGTGCTCTGCTGGCGGCCCTACTCTTGATCTCGTGCGGCCAGTCTAACTTGGCCAGCCCTAGGGTTTAGGTTCAATTGCAACGAACTCTTCGAGACAGACCTCATGCTCCTTCGGCACGCCACGGAGCATGAGAACGTTGCGACGAATGCAAAGGACTTGCGCCTATTTCATAGCAGTGTAAGCCTATTGCGAGAGGCCACCTCGTCTTAAAGAGGGAAGTATTTGTGAAAACAGCCACCGACTCCAGAAGTTCAGCGAAAAAGAAAATTTGGATCGATTTGGACAATTCACCGCACGTGCCCTTTTTTATCCCCATCACAAAGGAGCTCGAAAGGCGCGGATACCAAGTGATTCTGACCGCGCGCGATGCTTATCAGGTTTCTGAACTTGTCGATTTTTACGGGGTGAATTGCAAAAAGATTGGGCGCCACTACGGGAAGAACAAATTCCTGAAGGTTATTGGAGTTTGCTTGAGGGCTGTCCGTTTGATTGCCCTAATGCTCAAGGAACGACCCAACCTGGCGGTTTCGCACGGATCGCGTGCGCAAATTCTCGCCGCGTCTCTCATGGGGATCTCGAGTGTTGCCATGAGTGATTATGAGCATGCACAAAGTTTGGTTTTCTTTCAACCGACTTGGATCATTTATCCTGATGTCGTACCCAACGAGAAACTTGGGTTTCGCGAAGACCGCATCTTGAAGTATTGCGGCATTAAAGAGGACGTCTACGTACCCTCCTTCAAGCCGGATCCCACCGTCAGAAAAAGTCTGGGCTTAAGCAAGGAAGAATTGGTGGTAACAATTCGGCCGCCCGCCAATGAGGCCCACTATCATAGGCCGGAAAGCGACAAACTGTTTCATGCCGCAGTCACGTACCTGGCGATGCAACCGGGCCTCAGATTGGTACTCTTGCCGCGAAATTCGCGACAGGATGCTCACGTCCGCCAGCTGTGGCCTGAGCTAATCTCTTCCGGGAAAATGATCATTCCGGAGCATGTCGTTGATGGTTTGAACCTAATATGGTTTTCCGATCTTGTGGTGAGTGGAGGGGGCACGATGAATCGCGAAGCAGCCGCCCTTGGGATTCCCGTTTATAGTATATTTCGCGGCAAGACCGGAGCCGTGGATCGCTATCTCGCTGACCAGGGCCGACTCACGCTCATCGAAAAGGTCGACGATATCCCATCGAAAATAATCCTAGCCCACCGGAATACTCTTGCTAAGCACGAAAGTGGCGATCGCCCGGCCCTGCAGACTATCGTAGATTATGTTAGCGCGATCCTGGAATCGAAAAACCCTATGGCAAGTGACAAAGATGTGCTGACCGCTGCTTCGGCAGGGCAAAGCTGAATTGTGGTTACCGCGTGAAACCCCTTCCTTGTGCGTGACGTCGAAAGGCGCCGGTTCTGATTGGATCTCACCGAATTGGATGAGAAGTGAAACCGGAGAGTGCGCCGGTCGCGAGTTATAAAATGAGAAATGATGCTAGAACGACGACTGTGAAGCTTCTCGGCTATTGCGAAGCGAACGATTGGTCTGGTTACGACCCTTACGACGCTCTGAACAGCAGGGTCTTCAAGGCTTTGCCGCTACTGAACTTCAGATTCCTGCGGCTTGTACTCACCCAGGCTTTAAAGCGGAGCCCCATTAACGTCCGTCGCCTCCTGCGTGTCCCCAAAACACAAAATCCAAAGGCCATGGCGCTGTTTCTGTCAGCGTTTCTAAAACTCTCAAGAATCAACCTCGTAGGGCAAGGTCTCATCAAGCTGATGATCGATAGACTCATTGCGCTCCGGTCACCAGGCACCCCCTATTGGTGCTGGGGCTATAGCTTCGCGTGGCAGACGCGCACACTTGTCGTGCCGTCGGGAGCGCCAAACTTGGTGTCAACGACATTTGCCGCCAACGCGCTACTGGATGCTTACGACCAGGGACAGGATTCTCGCTGCCTGAGTATGGCGGCAAGCGCAGCGGAGTACATCGTGAACGAGCTCTACTGGACCGACAATGGCTCAGTGGCCAGCTTTAGCTATCCGGTCCCTTCCCGGAAAGTGGAAGTTCACAACGCGAACTTTCTCGCCGCCGCCTTGTTGTGCCGCGTCTACAATCACACTCAAGATGAAAAATTCTTGCTTCCCGCCCTTAAGGCTGCCCGCCACTCAGCATCAAAGCAGCACGCGGATGGCTCCTGGGACTATGGGGAGATGCCGTGGGACCGATGGATAGACAACTTCCACACGGGATATAACCTTTGTGCTCTTCGCTCTATCCGTCACTATACTCAGATGACGGAATTCGAACCATATGTTCAACGCGGCTTTGAGTTCTATCGCGCCCATTTTTTCCGCCAGGACGGCGCAGCCGGATACTTTCATGACCGCACGTATCCTGTCGATATTCATTCCGTTGCACAGAGCATCATCACACTTCTCGAACTACGGGATCTCGACCCGGACAATGTCCGAATGGCGCAATTGGTCTTTCAATGGGCCATGAATCACCTGTGGGACGATCGTGGTTTTTTTTTCTACCGCGCACTTCGCTTTTGGACCATCCGAACTTCATATATGAGATGGTCCCAGGCATGGATGCTTCGTGCGATGTCGATGCTTCTCGTCGAATCGGACGTAGAGATGAAGGATCCACAAGCGCATGTCTCCGGTTCTTTGGCGCAGGCGCGGACGCGCTAAAAAACTGAGCCGCAACCATCCGATTTAGGAGAACACTACAATGGACACCCAAACCATCATCGACAAGAAAAACGGAGTTATTAGCCGATATGGAGCTTGGACCGCTCACAACATCCATCTTCGGGATGATATCTATACAATTGCTCCCAAGATCGTTGGCGACGAGGTCAAGCTGAGGCGCATTGTGCAATGCGTCTTTGACCTTGCAGGGGGGGCGGTAGAAGGCCTGCGCATCCTTGATCTGGCGTGTCTTGAGGGCCTTTACGCGATCGAGTTTGCGCGCCACAAAGCGAAGTGCGTGGGAATCGAAGGACGTGAGGCAAATATCGAAAAGGCGCGGTTTGCCAAACAGGTGCTCTCACTGGAGAATTTGGAGTTCGTGCAGGATGACGCGCGCAACCTCAGTGCTGAGAAGTATGGCCACTTCGACGTCGTGCTGTGCCTGGGGCTCCTGTATCATTTGGACGCGCCCGATGTGTTCTCCTTTGTAGAAAAGCTTAGTGAGGTCTGTCGAAGGATCTGCATTGTTGATACGAGAATTACGCTTCATCCGAGGACTCGCTATGCGTACAATGACAGGACCTATTTCGGAACTAAGAGTGAGGAGCATGATCCCGGAGCTTCGAAAGACGAAAAAACAGCAAGGCTTTGGGCCTCGCTGGACAACAACGAGGCCTTTTGGCTCAGTCGTGCGACACTTTACAACACCCTGTCGCATGCAGGTTTTACCACTGTGTACGAGTGTAACGTCCCTGCAGAACCTGACAAGCCGGTCGACAGGATCACCTTCGTAGCGATCAAGGGAGAAACTTGCCGCCTTCTTAACACCCCTCTAATGGCGGGGCAACCTCTTGGTGAGATGCCTGAACGAGCTCGTCGTGAAAACCCTGTTGCAATTGACTCGCTAAGAAAGATCAGCGCTCTCCTGCCAAGAAGAGTCAGGGAATTCGGAAAGACTTTGATCGGCAAAGACAACAAGCTGACTTAATGGGTCCTTCGGTTTTGCCTATCCGGGCTCCTACGCGAGACGTCATAATTGTGGAAGCTTCTGGCAATGGCCACAGTTCCATCCGAGTCGGGCAGAGCGAGGAAAGCCTCTGACAGCCACTCTCTGATTCGTCGGCTTTTTAATTTCGCGAAATAGCAACCGTGATAGGAGCTGAGTTGGCACTTCCTAGATATGTCCTGATCACCCCGGCGCGGAACGAGGCACAACTAATTGAATTGACACTCAAGTCGGTTGTCTCTCAGTCGCTGCCTCCTGCCAAATGGATTATCGTCAGCGACGGTTCGACCGACGGCACCGATGAAATTGTAAACAAATATGCGGCCGATCATCCATGGATTGAATTGGTCCGAATGCCCGAGCGCCGCGAACGACATTTTGCCGGAAAGGCCCATGCCGTTAATGCCGGATACAGCAGCGTGGCCGGTTTGGAGTACGACGTTATTGGCAACCTGGACGCCGACGTGTCCTTTGACCCGGATTACTTTGCCTTTCTTATGAGTAGATTTGCAGAAAATCCCAAGCTTGGAGTGGGTGGAACCTCTTTTCGAGAAGGAAACACGAGTTACAACTATGAGTTTGTTGGCCTCGAGCACGTGGCAGGCATGTGTCAAATGTTCCGGCGGGAGTGCTTTGAGGCGATTGGCGGTTATCCGGCCATACGATCCGGAGGTATCGATCTGATCGCCGTGCTGAGCGCACGGGCGAAGGGATGGGAAACCAGAACATTTACCGAAAAAAACTTTGTACACCATCGGAACCAGGGAGGTGCCCAACTCACTGGGCTTCGCGAAAGACTGCACACGGGGCGGAAAGACTATCTTCTCGGCAGCCATCCCGCATGGGAGGTTTTTAGAGGCCTTTATCAGATGCAAAACAGACCCTACTTCATTGGGGGACTCTTGTTACTCGCTGCCTATTTCTGGAACCTGCTTCGTGGCGTCCAAAGAACGATACCTGAGGAACTCATGGTTCTTCGACGCAGCGAACAAATGAAACGACTAAAGACCGTTATTCGCCGTCGGCTGCGCGCTATTGCTCTACTCGATTAGAGCGCAGGGCCAACTCAGGAAGTCAAATGCCCTCACAATTACGGATGGATCCAACGCTGGCCATTGCGAATCCCGAAAGCCGAGGTTCTGCAATTGCGGGCGCGAATCAAGCGGGGACGTGATCCTGTTCTACTGGCATGCCAAGGGAAAATTTGTGTTTGCTGAGTCGCAGCGAAATCCCCCGATCTTGATTCAGGACGCAAGCCGCCGCCACAGGTCAGGGCTCGATTCCGTCTCTCCCGTCCTTGCTGCTGGAGCCCTTCTCGCGTACGCAATGGATCTTCGCCCTGGCTCACCCGCTAGTCAATTCCTGTGGCGCGAGGATTGCATGATTGAGCACCGTTCCGCTGCGAGCCCAAATGGAAACGCGTAACATTGATTCCGGTCTGCTTTCCGACACCTCCGACCGTTCGCACTTGGCGCCTGAAACGATGACCAACAGCACGAATCATATTTGTGTATGCATCTGTACTTACAAGCGGCCAGAGCTCCTTAAGCGGTTGTTGATGGAGCTCCGCGGTCAGGACACCTGTAATCTCTTCACGTATTCGATCACCGTGGTTGACAACGATCATTTGGAATCTGCCAAGCCTGTCATGTCGGACTTCGCCGCTGTGTCGACTATTCCAATTACGTACTGCGTTGAGCCTCGGCAAAATATCGCCCTGGCGCGGAACAGGGCAATCGAGAACGCCAGCGGCGACTTTGTCGCCTTTATTGACGACGACGAGCTTCCGACACCACGCTGGCTGCACGCTCTTTTCAATGCTTGCCGCGAGTATGGCGTGGATGGTGTGCTTGGACCGGTGAAGGCGCACTTCGACCAGGCCCCGCCGGAGTGGGTGCTTAAAGGGGGGTTCTATGACCGGCCGACGTACCCGACGGGGCTGGTTATCGATGGGAGGAAAGGCAGGACCGGCAACGTGCTACTGAAAAAGCAGATTTTCACGACTGGTACGCTGCCGTTTAGACCGGAGTTTCTAACAGGAGAAGACCAGGACTTTTTCAGGAGAATGATCGAAAAGGGACATGTTTTCATTTGGTGCAATGAGGCCCTTGCGTACGAGGTTGTCCCGCCGATCCGTTGGAAACGCACCTTCATGTTAAAGAGAGCCTTGTTTCGCGGCGCGGTTACACTGGCCCATCCAACCTTTGGAGTGCGCGACGTTGCGAAGTCGGTCATCGCTGCTCCAGCTTATGCGGTCGCACTGCCTTTTGCCTTAGTGTTGGGGCATCACAGGTTCATGACACTGCTGGTCAAACTTTTTGATCATCTAGGTAAGCTTCTTGCGCTATTGGGAATAAAAGCGATAAAAGAGCAATACGTTACTGAATAACACAGAATATGAAACCGACAGAACACGAAGATCTTATCATTAAACAGGACCACCTTATCCTCGTAACCGGGGCCAGCGGTTTCATCGGGCGCAGGCTTGTAGAGTGTTTGCTCGACCAGGGATTCCGGAACTTGCGCTGTTTCGTAAGGCCTACTAGTGAATTGGCCTGGATCGAAGCCTTCTCCGGCCTTGGTCCCGACGGGAAACGGGTTGAAGTGGTAAGAGGCAATCTTCTGTCGCCTGAGGATTGCCGGACTGCGACAAAGGACGCCGCGGTCATCTTTCATTTGGCCGCGGCCCGAGGCGAAAAATCTTTTCCTGATGCTTTCATGAACTCGGTTGTCACGACGCGGAATCTTTTGGAAGCATCGCGCGGACACCAGTGCCTGCGACGATTCGTCAGTATCAGCTCGTTTGCGGTTTACGCGAATACCCGGAAACCTCAATGGAGGGTGCTGGACGAGGCATGCCCAGTCGAAGAGCATCCGGAGTTGCGAGGAGATGCTTATTGCTTTGCCAAGACTAAACAAGATGAAATTGTGACTGAGTATGGCAGGAGATTCGGGATCCCATTCGTCATCGTTAGGCCGGGATACGTCTATGGCCCGGGCAACGAAGGCATTAGTGGTCGCGTGGGGATCAACACGTTTAATCTCTTTCTCCATCTTGGCGGTTCCAATACCGTGCCGTTTACCTATGTGGATAACTGTGCGGAAGCGATCGCTTTGTCGGGCCTGAAGAAGGGGGTCGATGGAGAAGTCCTCAATGTAGTTGATGATGACCTGCCTTCCAGTCGACAGTTTTTGCGAATGTACAAGAAGAACGTCAGAAAATTCAGATCACTCTACCTTCCCCATGTTATGAGCTACACGCTCTGCTACCTATGGGAGAAATATTCCAAGTGGTCAGAGGGACAGTTGCAGCCCTCCTTCAATCGAAGGCAATGGCACGCTTTCTGGAAGAAAACCTATTACAGTAATAAAAAACTGAAAGCGCGAGTGGGTTGGACACCAAGGGTGTCCACCACAGATGGACTCAGGTGCTATTTTGAAGCTTGCCGGCGAGCGGGGCGAAATGCTTAAGGCCGCTGTAGTGGGATGCGGCAAGATCGCGGATTCGCATGCATCGCAGATCCAGAGGATCAAAGATTGCGAGATCGTGGCCGTTTGCGACACAGAACCACTAATGGCGCGTCAGCTGTCTGATAGATTTTCGGTCAAGCATTGTTTTAGTGACCTGGCGCAACTGTTGAGGGAAGCCAAGCCAGACGTCGTTCACATCACTACACCGCCGCAAAGCCATTTCGAGCTTGCCAAGTTTTGCTTGGAGCGGGGATGTCACGTTTATGTGGAGAAGCCATTCACAGTCAATTATGAAGAGGCGCTAAAGTTAGTTGCGCTGGCAAATGACACTGGACTTAAAATAACTGTCGGCCACGATGATCAATTCAGTCAGGTAGCGCGACGCATGCGGGCACTTATCCAGGGCGGCTTCTTGGGCAGAGGCCCCGTGCATATGGAGAGTCATTACTGCTACGAGCTCGGACGATCAGCGTACGCCGGAGCACTCCTTGCCGACAAGCGGCATTGGGTTCGGAGACTGCCGGGAAAGCTGCTGCAGAATATCATTTGCCACGGCGTCGCCCGCATCGCGGAGTTTCTGACGAGCGAGTCGCCCGAGGTGATCGCGCATGGGTTTGTAAGTCCGTTTCTCAAAAGCAGGGGTGAAGACGAAATCATCGATGAACTGAGAGTCATCATTAGTGAAGAACAGAGTATCACGGCATATTTCACTTTTTCATCACAGATGCGGCCTTCGCTTCATCAGTTTCGCATCTATGGCACCGAGAACGGTCTCGTTCTGGATCAGGATCAGGAAACACTCATCAGACTTAAAGGGGACAGGTTGAAGAGCTACTTGGAGAAGTTTCTGCCTCCGGTAATCTTTGCCGAGCAGTACCTCGGGAACCTGGCCACAAACGTGCGGACATTTCTGAGAAGCGACTTCCACATGAAGTCCGGCATGAAGTTCCTGATTGAATCTTTCTATCGTTCCGTCCTTGGGGAGGCTCCGGTGCCCATCCCTTATCATGAGATTCTTCGAACCGCGCGAATTATGGATGCGATCTTTGCTCAACTGGAAAGAGGGCGGGCATCGATTGCGAACCAGCGGGACGTGCGCTGCGTTCCGCTGTAATCAACTGAGACACGGTAGAAATTTACTGTTTTGCGTCGTCTGATTGCGAATGCCAGGATGACGCCTCGGTGATGTCGAGACACACGATTTGAAACTGCGGTAGTTCAATGCAGACGACCGGACGTCGTTTTACTTGGAGAAGCCCGTCAATGCCCTTGTCAGTGCTCGAACCGAACAACATCCAATCCATCGCAGACAATAGTATCGAGGTCAGCGTTAATGGGAAGTGGGTCAGGGTCCCTGCATTGGAGATCAACGGGAAGTGCTTAGTTGTCAGAGGACGACGAATTAAGATGGCTGTTGTCCACGATGAAGAGTGGCTAGAAACAGAACTTGAAGATCCTGAGCTTTGTGTGAAGAAGTTGCAAGAGCAAAGATCACCTGCACTGCGAGCCCATATCTTCACATTCACACAGAAAATACCCGGGTCACCCCCCCAACATGACTATCCGATGGAGTGGGATAGCATTGCCGCCGCGCGCACTACTAGCTTTAAGGATTGGTGGGAAAGTCTGCCACAGGAAAGCCGCAAGAATGTACGGCGGTCACAAAAACGCGGCGTACTGATTGCAGTCAAAAACCTTGATGGCGAGTTGATTGAAGGAATCATGGGCGTGAACAATGATTCTCCAACGCGACAAGGTAGGCCCAACGCCCATTATGGTAAGAGCTTTGATCAAGTAAAAAAGGATCAGTCGTCATTTCTTGACCGCAGCGATTTCGTTTGCTCATATCTAGGGAATGACCTGATCGGGTTTCTGAAGATAGTCTACAGGGGAGAAGTCGCATCGATACTAAATCTTGCCGTGAAGGCAACTCACCATGACAAGAGGCCTGCCAACGCCCTGGTCGCAAAGGCCGTTGAACTCTGCGAACAGAAAGACGTGTCGTACTTGACATACGGAAGGTTTAACTACGGCAATAAACGCGAGAGCCCTTTGAGGGAGTTCAAAATCCGAAATGGATTTGAAGAGGTATTAACCCCGAGATTCTACATTCCTTTGACGAGATGGGGTAAGGTTTGCATGAAAGCAAGGTTCCATCGCGGCGTTCTCGGAATCCTCCCGCACAGCGTGATTGCGCTGGGCCTCCGTGCGCGGGCAAGATGGTACAATCTTAGGTAGTTCATGAGCCGGTGTAGCTCAATGGCAGAGCAGCCGACAAGTAATCGGCAGACGGGGCGTTCAAATCCCTCCGCCGGCTCCAATTTCTAACTCGTGAAACGACCATTCCACCGACGGAACGAAAGCCAGCTTGCAACTGGCCGTTCCGCGCTGAACTGATATGCCGGGAATCGTTGGTCTTATCACCAAGATGCCCCGCGAATGGGCCGAGCCACAGCTGGTCAGGATGGTTGAGGCGCTTCGCCACGAGTCTTTCTACGAAACGGGCACTTCGATTGACGAACCCTCTGGTGTGTATGCGGGCTGGGCCATTCGAAAGAGCTCTGTCTGGGAGGAAATGCCGCTCCGTAACGAACGAGGGGATGTATCGCTACTTTTTTCAGGGGAGGAATTCCCCGAGCCGGGAATCGCTCGTCGTCTCAAGGAGCGGGGCCATGTGCTTGACCTTGAAGGGCCCTCCTACCTCATCCACCTCTATGAGGAAGACCCCACCTTTCCGGCTTGTTTGAATGGACGGTTCCACGGACTGCTGATAGATCGAGCCCGCGGAACGGCGACCCTCTTCAACGACCGGTATGGGATGGATCGAATCTACTATCACGAGTCGAAGGAAGCCTTCTATTTCGCCGCGGAAGCCAAAGCGATCCTGGCGGTTCGTCCCGAACTGCGGCGGCCGGACCTCCGGGGGCTGGGGGAATTCGTCGCCTGCGGCAGCGCTTTGGAGAATCGAACGATCTTCGATGGCGTGCATGTTCTGCCCACCGCTGCGGCTTGGATCTTTCGGCATGGCTCCATCGAGGAGAAAACTCACTACTTCCAAGCGCAGGAGTGGGAGAACCAATCCCCGTTGGACCAGAATGCTTACTACCGGAAACTCCAGGAAGTCTTCGCTCAGAACCTCCCTCGGTATTTCAATGGTCGTGAACCTGTCGGAATGTCGCTGACTGGGGGACTCGACAGCCGAATGATTATGGCCTGGCAGAAGTCCGCCCCCGGATCGCTCCCCTGCTACTCTTTCGGGGGGACATACCGGGAATGTCAGGACGTTCTGCTCGCACGACAAGTGGCCCGCGTCTGCGGTCAGTCCCATGAGATCATCCGAGTAGGAGAGGACTTCCTGTCGCGCTTCCCGCGATACGCGGAGCGGACTGTATATTTGACGGATGGATGCGCCGATGTGAGTCGTTCCTGTGATCTCTTTGTCAATGAAAGAGCCCGTGAGATCGCCCCCATCCGGATAACAGGTAACTATGGCAGCGAGGTACTTCGCGCGGTCCGGGGTTTCAAGCCCGCTCAGCCCCCGCTTGGCCTGTTTCGTCAGGAGTTTCTCACCCACATTCGTGCCGCTAGCGAGACATACTCCGGGATGCTTCAAACACACCCCGTTTCTTTCGCTGCATTCCGGCAGGCGCCTTGGCAACAATATGGTCTTCTGTCTCTCGAGCAGACCCAACTAGCTTTGCGGTCTCCCTATCTTGATAACGACCTCGTGCGAACGGCCTTTAGGGCACCGGGGCTCACCTTTGTGAACAACGACGCTAAGGCGAACAATGACGTTTGCCTACGGTTGATCTCCGACGGCAATCGAGCTCTTGGGCGAATCCGAACCGACCGGGGTCTGGGTGAGAACGGTGGAGGCTTAACTGCACTGGCCAGTCAAGCTCTCCACAACTTCACATTCAAGGCTGAATATGCCTATGACTACGGAATGCCCCAGTGGGTGGCTTGGATCGATCATCACCTTTCGAAGCTTCATCTCGAACGCCTCTTTCTCGGAAGACATAAGTTCTACCATTTTCGAATTTGGTACCGGGATGCTCTCTCCGAGTATGTTCGGGAAATGCTTCTCGACCGCCGGACGCTTTCTCGACCATACCTTGAGCGGAAGACGCTCGAAACCATGGTAAAGAGTCATCTCAAGGGGGACCGGAACTTCACCAGCGGGATCCACAAAGTACTCACGCTGGAGCTCCTGCACCGCGTTTTCTTCGACTCAAGATGATTCCGGGCTTGCTGTCAGAGGCGCCCGGGTAGGTGTGGAAATGCAGGCCATTGCGGCTCCTCTATACACCATATTGATCCTGGCACTTTTCGCACTCGATCGAGACGAAAGCTCCCGGACTTCCAAAGCTCTCTGGATTCCTGTGCTCTGGCTGGGCATCGTAGGATCCCGACCAGTGTCCATGTGGCTGCAGGTGACACCGCAGACACAAAGCCCCGACCAGTATCTTGACGGAAGCCCCATCGACCGGTACGTGTTCATGGGCCTGTTGGCTGCCGGCTTGCTCGTGCTTGTCGGCAGAAGCGTGCAGGTGGGAAGGCTGCTGAGAAAGAACGGACTGATTCTACTGTTCTTCTCTTTCTGCGTCCTTAGTGCTCTCTGGTCAGACTACCCCGATGTGACATTCAAGCGCTGGATCAAGGGGATTGGCGATTTTGTGATGGTCCTATTGGTTTTGACCGAACTTGCCCCCGGCGTCGCGGTCAAGCGGCTCCTCGCCCGCGTGGGCTTTGTTCTCATACCGCTGTCGATTCTGTTCATCAAATATTATCCCCAACTGGGACGGGGATTCTCTCAATGGACCTGGAGTATGTTTTACATGGGTGTGACCGTAGACAAAAACCAACTCGGAATGATCAGCATGCTCTTCGGTCTCGGAGCCGCGTGGCGTTTCTTTACGGTACTTCGGGACAAGAGCCAGTCGCACCGGCGGAGACACTTGCTGGCTCAGGGAGCAGTTCTCGCTATGGCGTTGTGGATTCTTTGGAAGGCCAATTCGGTCACCGCAATAGCCTGTTTTGTGATGGGAGCCACGGTGCTCGCAGTAACCAATCTGTTCAAGCTGGGTCGCAGGCCGGCCGCGGTGCACATTCTGGTGCTCGCCATGATGTCGTTTTCCTTGTTTGTTCTATTTCTAGCTCCCGCAAGTGGGGTCCTTGAATCGATGGGAAGGAACCCAACGCTCACCGGCAGGACCGAGATCTGGAGTCAGGTTCTCCCTCTGAACACTAACCCATTGTTCGGGGCCGGTTACGAGAGTTTCTGGCTCGGCGACCGACTCAAGCAAGTGTGGAGCCTCTACTGGTGGCACCCAAACGAAGCCCACAATGGCTACCTCGAGGTTTACCTGAACCTGGGGTGGATTGGCATCACTCTGCTCCTCCTGCTCATGGTGAAGGGATATCGGAACGTAGTCGCGGCGTTCCGCCTCGACCCAGAATCAGGCAGCATCAGAATCGCCTATTTTGTTGTTGCAGTTGCCTACAATTTCTCGGAATCGGCGTTCCGGATGCTGAACCCCATATGGATTTTCTTCCTTCTCGCGACCACCACTGTTCCGGTCCCTTCCGCTCCTGAAGATGGATCCCTGCTCAGTGTTGAACGCGCCGAAGATTTCGCCGAGCGCGAAGTCCCGGTTCCAGCGTTCAGCGCCCGCTTATCTGGGAAGAACATTTGAAGCCTTTTGATGCCACCGGAGCTTTCCAGCCCGCCGCGGGCGGGTTGCGTCGCTTGGCCATCCGAGGCGCTGCGGTTGCAGTGTTCGGCCAAGGCTTAGCGCTCACAGTCCAGATAGTTGCCACCGTGGTCTTGGCCCGGCTTCTTGCACCGGGTGATTTTGGGGTCATAGCCATGGTCACCACGTTCAGCCTGCTCCTCGTGAACTTCGGGGTCAACGGGTTTACCGAAGCTATCCTCCAGAACGAAGTAGTCGATCATGCCCTAGCCAGCAACCTGTTCTGGATCAACCTAAGCGCGGGTATTCTTCTGTCTATCGGGTTCGCCGCTTCGGGATCCTTACTGGCGCGGTTCTACGGCGATCCGCGCGTAGCGGGGGTCGCCGTAGGGATTGCTTTGACCATCTTCATCACCAGCACGTCGGTTCTGCACCTGGCACTCCTTCAACGGGCCATGTGTTTCACTGCTGTTTCCGCCAATGACATTTGTGCTCGTGTTATTTCGGTGGTGGTTTCGATTCTCCTCGCGCTGGCCGGATGGGGATACTGGGCGCTGGTTTCAGGAACCGTCGCGCAGCCACTCAGCGCGTCGATTGGGGCTTGGTTGCTGTGTCGATGGGTCCCCGGCCGCCCGCGGCGCGTGGCCGGAACGGCTTCTGTAATGCAATTTGCGATGCATGT
>WNGJ01001390.1_pt1 | contig 29541 bp, 29 predicted proteins | sample 5400611 | NCBI WGS metagenome assembly WNGJ01 (sample SAMN13153375, study PRJNA577476) | soil metagenome | isolation source: 40 cm soil or saprolite under Garry oak tree replicate 1 | place: USA:California | collected 2016-06-15
CGACAAGGAAGGCTTGACGACCTCCCGAACAGGTCCCGAAGACTCCGACCTTCCTATTGCTGAGCGGCGAGGACTTGAGGTAGCGAGCTGACGCGTCGATGTCTCCGACTACGCTCACATCAGGTACTCCTCCGGACCCTCGAACCTTAGCCGACATATCATCAGGGCTACCGTGGCCAAATCGGAAGTAGATGTTCGGACTTATTGCTAGGTAACCGTGGTGGGCGAACTTTCGAGTAAACTCGCGATACAGCTCGTCCCAGCCCGGCATGTGATGAATCAGCACCGCCCCGGGGAAGGGTCCGGGACCGAGTGGTCGCGCATAGTAGGCGTTGATTATCTCTCCATTATGGCCAGGCAGCATAATGGTCTCGGCAAGCATTCCCTCATACATGTCAGTCGTATACGGATGCATAGCCCAACGATTACCATGGACGCAATTTAAGGAGAACCAAGAAGGAGAAGGGGATTACGGTCTGTTAATTCCCTCGAATAACCGGAGTTCTGTGTCGCGAGACTCACCAGCATACCCAATTTTTCCAGAGCGTCGTTAGCTCAGCGGATCTTAGCACAGATCGCTCAACCAGTCCGTATAACCGATCGCTAGTCTCTCGCAGACCTTTACATCGTCATGGACCCTCAGCCGTTTTCTAGGCGTTTCCAAGGGGACGATCAGGTCGTTGACCGTATCTATCTGCAATCAAGGGACACAAATTGAAACCTGCAACCTCCTTCCATAGGACTTCCCCAAACACGAGGATTCTGTCGCAAGACGCAACTACAATTGACATTTCTCGAATGGTAACGGGTCTGGTAACCGTAAATGGTAACAGTCAGGCTGCCAACAGCGAGAACACAGAAAGAAGAACAAGACTCAACCCTACGGTCTGGATGGAAACTACGCCACTCCACACTCAAGCAAACCATCAACACCCTACAACAACCCGAGAGAGACCACGCAAAGACAACAGGATACTACGAACCCATCACCATGATCCCCGACCACCACGCATTCTCACCCAAACTGTCAACAAGAGCACTTGTATCGTTGGGAGGACCGCCGGAGTCGTTTTCAGATGATCTTTCGCGAATCAGCGGCTAGGAAACGATTATCATCTCTGTCATTGTTATTGAGCGGTCGAGGCTTCGGTGACTGGGGCAATGTTGTACTCTCGAAGGGTTTCTTCGGCAAATGTCTTTGAAATCTGAGAAATCCCTTTTTGCTCGGAGGCCTTTTCGAGTAGCATATAGCAAAGCTGGAGGATGACTCGCGGCTTTTCCTTCGAAACCGTATAAACGAATTCGAGTGAATCGCGCGTAAATGGATATAGTTCTTCTTTCGTGCCGTCATCTCTTACTTCGGACAGTCGCGCTTCGACAAGTTCCAACGTGTCCTTCAGAGTGAAGGGATTAAGAATTATCTTGTCGCTTGGTAATATTCTCTCCACAAAAGGGGAAATGCCACCGCCACCTGTCTTAGAGACCATGTTCCTTTCTAGGTCGCCGACTTTGTCCCAGGCCTGGGCGGAGACACCGAATACAAAAACCAACTTTGCAGCCTGTGTCCGAATTGGACCATATTCATCGAAAATTGCTCTTAGCGCATCGAGAACAGATACGGCAGCCTTCGGACCCAATTTTGACATTATCGCTTCAAATTCGTCTACCAAGACGAGAACCGAATGGTAGCCTGCGAGATGAGCCAGCTTCAAAGTTGCGAACAGGGATCTTATTGTATCGTCGGGTCGACGAAGAGGCGTCCTCGCGCCTAATGGACTTAGCTCGTCACGCGTCAGCCTCTCGCCGACCAAGAATTGGAAGGCAGCAGGGTTTCCGGCCCCGAGCTGGTCGAAGACAGTTTTGAATTCAAGATGGTCGGCCTTTCTATTCTTCGCCTTGTTCCATAACTCGACGAGTTTTCCTTCGCCGAGGTTTGCGATAATCCTACTCGGTATGTCAAACTCAGGCGCAGTTCTCAGAAGCGAGCGAGTGGCGATTGGTCTCTCTGTTAAGACGTCTCTAACAGCCAATACTCCCTGCGTGTCTGTAGCGGCCTTGTAGATGTGGCTGAGCATGAACGATTTTCCCATCCCGTAGTCGCCGAGAGCAAGCACAAATCTGCAAGTCTGGCCGCCATAGGCCGAATTCAATACGGTTCTGATATTCGCCCATTCCGTTTTGCGATCGGCCATCTTGTGGTCGTGCGATGCCCATTCAAATGGATTGAGCTTCAGGCCGAATCTCATTGCGTCACCTTCGTGCGTATTTGGATATAATAGAAGTATTGTCCCCCTATGCGTAGGCCTTGGCTTTCCCTAGTCATGGGCTGACCGAAATGAATAACATATTCGTCAGTCTCCCTCGGTAATGATGCTAGAATCCTCCTGAACTCATCTGACCATAGTCTGCCCTTAAAGGCGGCGCATACACGTCTTTCAATAACTGGGATGGGAACAAGCGGAGATCGGCCATTACGCACCTCGTTTAGATATTCCCGAACCAGAACTCGTAAAAACTCGTCGCTGGTCGGGGGCTCATGAAGAGGGTTTCTGCTTGTCGCGATCTGTCCTGAGTGCAGAATGATCTTGCTATCGCGGCGTTCCAGCAACTTCGCATCTTCGAAGTAGGACAGCAGTCTACCAAGGTCCATAGTGGCATTTTTCTCGCTATCCTTCGCCCAATAGGAGGCAACTAGCTTGTCCAGCGTGACGTCTGTTCCCGTTTCAGTGAGTTTCTTGATCTTGTCCAACAATCTGACGTTTGCGTCGTCCCACCTGACGAGATGAATCGCCAGAGCGCGCGTGTATGCGTCGTCGCTCTCTCTGAGACCTTGCAAGATTTCCGCGGCCGGAGCAGTTAGTTTGATCGCCGAACCTTCGCCGTAAATGAGGCCAAGATGTCGCAACGATGGGTAGGTAACGGCACGAGTAGCATTTTTGAAGGACGGCGGTTCTCCGCGCGTGGAGTTTGCAATGTGAAGTTGGTAGACTTCTTTGTCCATGGTTTTACGGTCTCCCTCTCGTTCTGCAATTACTGAAATGATGTCGCCTAGCAGGTTGTGACTGAGTTTGATTGCGGGAAGGCGGGATTCCATCTACTTCTTCCCCCAACAGTGAGGAATGAACGGGCACTCATTTTGTTCGCAGATCTTTCGATCGGGTTTTCCGGGGTCCTTTCCATTCCTTAGAACTTCTAGCTTGGCGTCCCTTCGGTTAGCGAATTGGGTCCGGAGCTCATTCGTGATGGGCTCGATTTTGGTGTTGTAGTGCAATGGGACCCGGAGGCTGTCTTTGAATAGAACTTGATGGATCAATCCAGAGTTCATGTCAAGGTGCCTATCGCATTCATAGGCGAGAGCATATCCTGTGAAGGATAGTCTCTTGAATTCATGCCAGTTTCCAGTCTTGATGTCACCAATGGCCTTTCCACTGTATACGAAATCAGGCGTCACTGGCGTGCTAAATCCAAGGAGTTCAGCTCGATAGGTGGGCTCAATAGAGAAGTGCATGAGGTCGTCATAGAATGCCTTCACACGGTGATCCTCCATTCGCGAAAGCTGATTGTGAACAAGTGAAGTTGAGAGGTGCGCCTCGAACTCAAGAATTTTCTTTAGCTTCTCGCCCAGAGCTCCGACATCTGTGATCGCGAAATCCTCAACCCTGCACTTGCTTTTTGCTTCTTGTATCGACCTCGTCACAAGATCTGGGTCCTGACCGTGTAGCACGTCCCAAGGATTGATCTTAGCGTACTCCTTGGATTCGGCGAATTCATGGACATGATGAGTGACTATCTCGTAGATTCTGAAATACAGTGATTCAACTGCCTTGCCAAGAACCTTTGAAGAGTTAGCCGGTAACTTGACTTTCTCAATTTCGGATAGGTAGAGATTCCTGTTTGTCGGGCAAACATCGAAGGCCATGTCGCCCGCCGAGATCGCAAAGTCGAGAAGTTCTGGGGGGACCCACATTGGCTCAGAGTAACCGCGCAATTTGTCGTCAATCTGAAAGCTCCTGTCGGTTTGTTCGGAGATTTGTTTGCCCTGAGACTCGAGGAAGGCTATGTAAAACGTGGAATCGCGCCTCCTCGTTCACTATGAGTGAAGCGAAGAATCCACTCGTCCTCTATAACTCCGGCAGTAACATTCCTCCGCGTCATGAAGCCTCGAGAACGGATCGCGTTCACGACGGGCATTGAATCGAGCTGCATTCCAACTGAGCTGCATAATTCAGCAATTAGCTTGGCCGTGGGAACGGTCAGACCTTGTGACGTACTGCCGCCTATGACAATTACGAGGCTTCCTTGTGGCTTGAGGATCCTCGTGCACTCTGAAAGCACATCTTTCATTTGCAGAAGATAACGACAAAGCATGCGTGCTCTCTGTTCATGACGCTTTCGAATGTTCTCTATCGTAGAGTCGCAATGATACAATCCCAAGGATGAAATCCGGTTCCCATAAGCGCTGGCAGATCCGATCGTTCTAACCCGAAGCTCGTGTAATTCTTTGATGGAACACATGCCTAGCGCTAGCAATTCCAAGTGAACGGAACGAACGTAGTCGTGCGCCGTGAAATAAGGTGGCGACATTATGATGTAGTCAGCACAACCTCCCTCGAGGTCCAGGCCTCTCGCGTCCTCACATCTTACTCTCGACCCATGCCGCTGGAGGCCTTGAAGCATCGTTGCTAACAATGAAGACTTGATCTTCTTCGCTTGAAAATTGAAGGCCGTAAAGAACGACCTTGGCCTCCCGGGGCCGAGGGCCTTTTGCGTCTTCTTTGATATCGTTGGAGGAACTACTTCAGGGTCAGCCTTTGAAACGGGCCGAATCGAAGAAGAGGCCGCCACTAGCAGGAAATTTCGGTACTTCGTCGGAAGAGACAGTTCGTCCAAAGCCAACCGAAATGTTGCAATTTCGTCAAGAACAGATGGCCAAAGCCAATATCGAAGCGACGCAAACTCATCGCTTTCCTTTAGGGCAATAGTGTCTTTGTGTCGAACGGCGAGTATGGCTTTCGCGAGTTTTTGAAGCCAGAATTCGAGGGTCTTCTCTTCATACCGTGCTATCTTAACTCTAGAAATCAGAGCGGCGAGAGGGTTCGGATCGAATCCCTTGACTGTCCAACCAGCACATAGGCCATAAAGCAGGGTAGTTCCCGATCCGCACATCGGATCCACCATTGTTAGTGGAAACCTCGGTTCTCTCGGGACGGGCAACGACAAGACTATGCTTCCGGCGATCTCTCCGAGCATTTTGGCTGGATATGGATGAATCCAACTAGCTTTCCTGATGGGAGTAGCGACGTCGCAGATTGCTCGAACGTCAAGCCTTCTCGTTCCGCGAAATTGCATTGTCGAGTTACTTCGTTCGGTTCTCGAGTGTCGAGGCATCGCAAAAAGTGGAATGGTTTGTTTCTTTAGCAGGATAGGAGGCAACTCTTCAGATGACACGGCCTGCGTTTTCACTATCTTGATTCCCACTGGGCCGCGAGCGGCTCTGGTTTTGGGCTGATAGGCTTTTCCTGACGAATAGCAACGTGAGACCTGAACCCCCCCCCAGGTGGGTCACATACACCACGCTCTCGAATTTTTGTCAAGTCTATTCTGTACGACCAGCGCCGCTAAATGGATCCAGAAAGCTGTAGGATAGTTCGTTCCCGTCCCATTATGTCGATACGAAAGACTGCTGATAATGCCTAGGAGAACGCCTTGGAAACAGATAGGGAGTTTCCTGTGATGATAATCTGGGCAATTCATCAATGATACGCCAGCAGTTTCGCCCTCGTGTCTGAGCAATAGCCGAAACATGGCTCAACCCTACAGATGTCGGGTCAGCGGAGCGACTGGCGCGAACGCCTGCACTCCAACCCCTCACGAATGGAACAAGAACTAGCAACCAAACTACAAGACGACGGAATATCCTACCTCCTTGAGAACCCCGATACATTCTTGGATTTGTCGGTTTCGGATCCCAAACCTTTAGAATCGTCTCTGTCTAACGCGATACCTTCATGTCAATATTCCTGGCCGAGCCCAGTAAGTCCCAGAGGATCTCTTCGCGCATCAACGGCTTGCTACTGATTCTGGGCCCTCTGATCGCTGCTTCGTTTGGCTACGCTGGGATTGGGCTCCTCCCTGACTGGGCCTATTATCTGGGACTGTCATTCTCAATCCTCAGTACTCTTATCTGGTTCTGGGGCCAGCAGACTCTGGGACGATATTACTCCCATGAGGCGGTGATCTACCAGGGCCATCAACTGGTGGAACGGGGCCCTTACAGATTCGTGCGGCATCCCATCTACACTGGTGGGCTTCTTCTGTTTGCTGGGATGGGGCTGATGGCTCAGTCATGGGTTGCCGTTGTTCTGATCTTTGTCACGACTGTCATAGTCCTTAGATACCGGATAGCGGTTGAGGAGAAAATTCTCATAGCAGAGTTCGGCGAACAATACATATCGTACTCAAAGAGAGTCAAGCGGTTCATTCCTTTTATCTTCTAGATCCTGAAGGATTTCCAGAACGCGATTCCGGGCACCGAACCTCGTTGTCCCGGGTCCCGCACGACTGAGTAAGCACGGTTGTTGGTCTGCTCTCCTGCTTTAGTCAATGGTCTCGACACCTTGCTTGGTCGGGATGTCTAAGCAGCAGACGGGTCTTAGAATAGACCGGGTCCTCTTCAAACAGTTTCAACGGCTCTGCACCCTGGAGAAACTGCGGCCGGGCAAGAGTGGGGCCTCGTTGGAACTGACTAAGTTAGTTCTTGCAGCGATGTGGGCTCGACCTTACGATAAACTTGGGACGGATCCAAGATTTCTCCATCGACAGTCAATAGGTTCCTCTCAATTGATATGCCGAACAGTTCCTCGTTCTCTTTCAGATATGGCAGAATCAGCTCCCAGTCTTTCGGGGTTGAGTCAACCAATCGTCCGCCGTTGAGCTGATCTCTTGACACATTACGATGAGGGTCCCGGATGAATAAGGCCCCGCCAGAAGCTAGCGAGAACAAGTTGCCTCCGGGATAGGGATAGTCCTGCTCTACGAACCTCCCGTCAAAGGAAGGTTTCAAGCCGTTAACGATCACGAACCCACCTCCATTGTACGGATCACCTGCCATAAGAGATTCTGCCAGATAATCCAGACACGTTCGTAGTTAGTTCACCAGATCGCTTTGACCCTACAACTAGCTTAAGTAGAACATCGGTAGTTGAGCGACGAACTATGCTGGCTGGACACCAAGACGTTGTCCTAGTCGACCCGGTCCAGTGCATCCAAGGCCCGGATTATTTGCGAATACGCTTGGGTACCGGCACCAGTGGGACCTCGCTTGCTCTCAGAGATCCTTTGGGTTTAGAATATGTTGCAAGTTACTTGGAGAGCAAGGGCTACAGTACCAAGGTGATGGTCCAAGGCGAACTGTCGGATGAAGAGCTGGTTAGTTCAATTCTAAAGTTCGAGCCAAAATATGTTGGCTTCGAGTGTTTGAGCTATAACGTACCCCGCCTCCTCGCAATCGTCCAGGAAATAAAGCGCAGAAACAGCATGGTAAAAGTTGTCGTGGGCGGATATCATGCAACCGGAGATGGAAACATTGTGAGCGAGGAAGGCGTGGACTTCGCTATCATGGGCGAGGGCGAAGGAATCTTCGTTGATTTGATCGAACAATTGGAGAACGGCGGGAACTTTCGCGACATCAAAGGGGTGGCATTTAAAGACAATGGAAGTGTGCTTATCAACCCACCGCGGCGAGAGAGACTGGAATTTGCCTCATTCCCTTGGCCAAAGAGGGAGAAGGAAATAATGAACTGGTCGAGAATATCTGGGCTAACCTATCCCGCCGCTCCTGATCAAGTCGCCGCAGTTCAAGTTCTGTACTCGCGTGGATGCCCTTTCAATTGCTATTTTTGCCCTTCAGGGTTTCTATGGCGGAACCAAATTTCTTATCGACCTCCTTCGGACTTGGTCTCCGAGCTTTTTGATCTCAACGCGAAATTCGGTACGAATTACGTCTACTTTGCCGATCTCATTTTCAATCTAATCGACGAGAGGGTGCGTGACCTCTGTGAGGAAATGATTAGGAGACGCCCGCCCGTTCGTTGGAATGCCATGCTCAGGGTTGGCACAAAGCCTGAGACGTTCGATTTAATGAAGGAGGCAGGGTGTTCAAGAGTTGCTATCGGAGTAGAACTGCTGGATGATCCCTTGTTAAAGCAAGTCAAAGGACCAAGACAAAATCTGGACATGATCAGGAAGGATTTTGATCATGCTGATTCTATCGGGCTCATCAACCGGTCCTTTCTCTTGATGGGATTTCCATGGGAGAAGAAAGAATATTATCAGACAATGCTTGAAATCCTGCTAACTTTGCCCATTGATAATATCAGATTGGCATTTGTAGTTCCTTTCGTAGGAACCGATTATCACCAGCAATGGAGCCAACATATGGTTGACAAGAATCCCGAGCATTTGACTGGGGAGTGGCCGTTATTCGCCCCAGATGGGCTATCTTCTGAAGAGCAAGTAAAACTCCGAACATGGATGGTGCGAAGCTTTTACACGAGCAAGGAATATACCGAACGAGTCAGGCGCAAAGTTAAACGATTCCCTTATCTGAAGCGGGCATTTCAGTATTTCTTTACTGACCAATTGATCCCAAGTGGGCTCGCAACGACGTCACCGGTCTAGAAAAAGAGTAGTCAGAGAAGAATCCGCCGCCTTTCGGGGTTCTGGCAAGTCCGAGTAAGCGAGGGCGACTGAAAGAGTTCCTTTCGGTTATCGACCGGGCGAAGCCTCAGGGACCGGAGCTTGGCTGAAGGAAGAACCTGGGGAAAACTCCCTGAGGCTAGTGGATATTCTGGAATACCAATTCACGATTTCCCTTGCCCAAGGGCAGAGTTCTCCGCCTGATATGCTTGCCATTTCGCGGACCTTTTCGAATGGGTAGTAGGAGCATTCACGTATCTCCGCAGAATCAATTCTAGGTGGCTTCCCGTTGAAAACACCCTCGAACAAAACAGAAATGTGCCGGTCATTGCCGCTGTAATCCAATCTGAACTTAAGCACCTGCTTTATGGCCGTCGATATCCCAAACTCCTCAGTTAGCCCACGCACGGCCGCATCGATGTACGTCTCTTCAGGGAGCACGTGTTCAGATAGGGCTATATCTAGATGACCGGGAAATACATCCTTTGACTCGCTTCGCCTTTGCAGTAAGAACTCGCCGATCGAGTTCCTGATTGCTACGTGAACGCCTCTATGCAACAGCCCTCGGGTGTGGACAATTCGCCGAGGTTGCTTGCCTATCACTTCGTCCGCTTCGTCAATAACCTCTAGGAGCTCACTAGAGCCTTGCATTAAGTTCCCGATTATGGCTGGAGGTTACTGCTGCGGAGTATAAATGCTAATCCCTTAACGCCAGCGAAAAGACTAAAAATAAATTACGGAATGAAATGGTACAAAATGTTAATTTCGTTTGTCGGTGGTGATGCAAGCGGAAAAGGTACGCAAATCGAACGTTGCTCTGAGTGGATTCGCAATGAAATGAAGCTGCCGGTTAGAGTCGTAACTCGATTCGATCTCCTCGGCAAGAATGCTTATCCGGAATTCGCTTTCGCGGATTGTACGCGCGAAGAACTCGCCGAAGAATACTTGCCTCAGATGAAAGGTAGTGCCAGAGCAGTGTTTCTCATGTACACGTTCGCTGTCGCACTGGGTAGGAATCCCCCCCTGCGGGATGAGGTTGTGTTGGTGGACGGATATTGGCAGAAGAATCTGGGCACGGAGGGAGCGATGGGTATAGATCAAGAGTGGTTTACCAAGCTCTGTTCTGTTCTTCCAAAGCCCGATGTCACACTTCTCTTCGACATCGACCCACACACCGTCCTATCTAGAGGAAGAAAAGGGAAACCTTACGAATGCGGATGCGATTTCACCCGTTCAGACACCAGTTTCATTCGTCATCAGTCTAAAGTCCGAGAAATTCTGCTGAGCGCAGCCAAGTCATATGGCTGGCACAAGATCGACGCTTCAAGATCTGAAGATGCAATAGCAGTCGACGTACGTCGAATCCTTGAGCCTGAAATAGCAAGAATGTCGCTCGTCAGGAACATAGCCTGAGCAAGTAATAGATACAAATCCTACCACTCCATGGCCTTACGCAGAGCCGGGGCAACTCATTCTATAAATTAGATACGCGGATCAACAGTACTATGTTTCGGCCTTCTATATTCCAAGATACTTCAGACCTTGGAGGTATCGCTCGGCCATGATGAACACAGACGTATAGTATCCGCCGGGACGAGGAATAACATCTTTGGCGCTCACTGAGAACGCTTTGAGATCCCTACTGGTTCCCTTCGTCAAGAGAAATCCCCAGACCTGCACCCAAGGTAGCTCTCCCGAGAAGAGATTCAGCCCGTTTTCAACGCTCATTTGGACTAGCCCAGACACTTCCTCTTCCTGAATACGATACTTCTCGAGTGGAAGGTTGTTCTCCAAGAGGTATGTGAAACAGAATTCTCGGTTGATGAGTCCATTCATGTTTACAACTTCACACCGAACGCCTAGTGGCTTTAATTCTGCGAAACTGGATCTAATTCCGAGCTCTTCTCTGAGCTCTCGTATACCGTCCTTCGGTGACTCCCCACTAGAGAGATGACCCGCCACAGAAATATCCAAGAAATTCGGGAAGAGCTCTTTCTCTGGGCCGCGTTTCTGGAATAAAACGAACTGTCCATCATTTGTTCTGCGAACGATCCAACAATGAAAAGAACAGTGCCACGCGCCAGTCTTGTGAACCTTGTCTCTCTCCATTACCCCAATTTTTTGCATGTTCTCATCGTAAACGTCCAAAAGTTCAGTGCTCAATATCTCACCTCTCCCAGTTTGAATAGCAACTCTTTGGACTCTTTGCCCTCATCTTCAAAACTTCTAATCTCCAACTTGCTAAAGCCCCCTTTCGATCTTCAAGAACTGGCGGGCTTCCTTTAGAAACTCTCGCGGCTATCTTTTATTGAGTCTCTCTTTTTTTCCGCAACTGTCCATAGTCCGGCGATAACGACCAGACACCGTCGCGCGATTCGGATCATAGTGATGGTCGCCAAGAAATCCTCATTTAGAATTTCAACAGTTCGTCTCTCCCAAAAGTTCGGCAGTTAGCCCCTTCTGTTTGGTTTCGAATCAAATTACCTTGCTCAAGAACCCATGTTGGCAACACGTCAGTTGTCCCGAAAGCTACTTAAATCTCAAGGGGAACGAATTCAGCTGGGTCGAAATGAAGGAGACAGTTATCCTCGTAGACAAGAACGATAATCAAATCGGCATAGAAGAGAAGATAGCAGCCCATAACACCGGGAAGCTCCACAGAGCGTTCTCGATCTTCATACTTCGTCACGAACGAATGCTGCTCCAAAGAAGGGCGAGCAGCAAGTACCATTCTGGTGGACAGTGGACAGATGCGTGCGATGGTCATCCGAGACCAGGGGAAACCATTCAACAGGCGGCGCGTCGAAGACTTCGGACAGAGATGGGATTCGATTGCAATCTTAAAGAGGTCTTTAGCTTCATTTACGAGGCACCGATGGAGAACGGTCTGACGGAACACGAATTCGATCACATACTTATGGGAAGTTTTGACGGCGAAGTCAAACCGAATCCGGAGGAGGTTGAAAGCACCAAATGGATAGAAACCAATAGCTTACTCGACGACTTGAGGGTGAACCCACAAAACTACGCCGTATGGTTTAGGCTAGCAATGGAGAAGTTCCCCGAGGGTATTCTAGCTAGATAGATGCGTATTGCACCGGAACCGATTTCGAGGAGGGTCTAACGTTAGTCTTCGGTCGAAACGATTCTAGAAAATTCGGCAGTCAGTCCTACCACTTCTCTCAGAGCTTTTTCCAGCTGTAGCGCCAATAGCCCGTCCGTCTCATGGTCATTCTCCACGACAAAATCAGGTTCTCTTTCCAATACCCTATCCAATTCGTTGACATCCAGGTCCTTGTAATCTACAGTCCTCCTGAATTGCTCGATTGAAGAAAGTGTTGGATCGATATCTCTTTTCATAGCCATGTACCTTCTGAATCTAGTTTGCTCGCTGGCCTTCACGCAACCCAAATAAAATTGGTAGCCGCTCTTGTTTTTCCAAAAGTCAATTGTGCTCAGGAGCCTAACGTTTGGAAGGACTATTCGACGGGCCTTTGTATTGTAAACGTGTGTAAATAGCATTTCGTTAGCAATGTTGTCCAGCTTTGTAAGGAGCCTACGCAAACTATCTCTGTCCTGAGGAACATTCCGAACTATTGCAACCGGTCGCAAAATACGGTCCGTAATGTTATGAATCTCAAAACCCCCAAACCTCTTGGTGTTCAGCAATGCCGCGACGTAGTCTTTGCCTGATTTGCTAAGGCCGCAAAGGCCTATGGCTAGTTGTCTTTCTACCACTCTCATCTCGCTCACAGCTACATTATTAGGAATTGTTGCTTGGTATTACGCAGTTGGACGAAGATTTAAGATCTGAAAAGATTGCTGCTGAAATCCTTTCGCGTGTATTTAGCAAAGAGCTCGTCAAGACGTGAGGCGGGGGCGAGGAGTTCATCGGAACGTCTTTCATCCAAACCGGAGGAGCTCTAGCTAATCCAGCCGGCATTAGTTGACTCTCCTTCTACCATTTCCATATACTGTTGGGGTTTTACTGTACGCATTAGATTGTCGTCTAATAGTTCTGCACCCGTGTTAATGAATTGTGAGATTCGGCCCAGCATCTTGTCCACAATGAGGATTTCTAACCGACATAGTTTTTACCCTTGAACACTTTGTCATTGAAAATATGATAATATCATTCGTTGGTGGTGACAGGTGTGGCAAGAGCACCCAGATTAGAAGGGCCCAAACATGGATTCGCGATGAGTTTCAGTTGCCCTCTAGAGTTGTGAAGAGGACCGACCTCCTTGACAGAGACTTGTTTCCTGAGTTTGCATTTGCCGCGTGCACTGCTGATGAACTGCGTGCCAAATACCTGCCCTTGATGATGGGTCACGCTAGAGCGGTCTTTCTGATGTATACGTTTGCAGTAGTTTTCGGAAGATATCCCGCCTCGAAAGATGAAGTTGTGCTGGTCGATGGCTACTGGCAGAAAACCATGGGAACCGAAGGAGCACTTGGCATCGATACACAATGGTTCATCAACTTGTGCTCAGTCCTTCCCTCTCCAGACGTTACTGTCTTCTTTGATCTAGACCCAAGGATTGCGGTTACCCGAGTGAAGAAGCGTCGTCCATACGAATGCGGTTTGGACTTTTCATGTTCCGACGACTCATTCGTTCGCCATCAAGCGAGGGTAAGGGACATCTTGTTGAACGCTGCCAATAAGTATGGGTGGCTTTTGATCGACGCAAGCAAGCCCGCAGATGAAACTGAGCTCGAGATTCGAGAAATTCTCAGACCATTCATATTGAAAATGGAACGCATTAAACTCCGAAGTTCTGCGGAACCTGGGATTCCAAACAAAAAAGAGTAAGTGTGTTGTTCTTTGCCGACATTCTCTACATTTCTTACTAGGGTAAATCCTAGATGCACGGCCCGATATTTGCTAGATTGCTGCACCGTTGTCACAACGTGTCATGCTGGCGTCGCCCAGAGAACTTTGGGTAACTATCTGAAATCTCAGGCCCCGCCATCGCGAGTGGAACGTTGACAAGACAGAACGGAGGCGCGTCCAGCCAGCTGACCCCGACCATGCGGGGCATAACCCGATTCTCGGAGGATTCCTTGACGATGAGGATGGAGGGTTACTCAGAGAGAAATTGTCAGCCCTGAAAAGGTTAAGCCGCCAAAGGCGATTCATCGAACTGACTCTCGAGTAGCCTGATGGTTCTGCAATGCGTTCGCTTGTAGCAAAGAATGCATCAATTCCAAGAGAACGCCTATGATCCATCGGTGTTTACCTTAGATGCGCCCAGAATGTGCGAGTTTGTTGCGTTTCAGGTGCTCCATCAAACCTATAGGAGTAAACCAAAAATGTTAAATGGATTCTAGGTGAGTCTTTGCGAATCTCGCGTTGAAAGATGTTCTAGTTATCGAGCCAATGTATGCGGCAGAGGAGCCGGGGGGGCTCTTAGCTCGAAACTCTGCAGTTTTCAGATCTGGAAGTCCAGTCTTTCTCCGTGAACCGATAGCTTCGGAATACGTTGCCGGGTACTTACGCTTTAGAGGGCTATCATCGGACATCATACAACAAACAGTTGAGGACGATTCTCATGTTTTGAAGATCCTAGAAACGGAGCAACCAAGAATTCTCGGTGCATCCATTCACAGTACGCACATGGTCCCGAGAGTTCTGGAGTTCTTGCGCCTCTGCAGACAGAGATTTCCAGATCTCGTTATTGTTGCGGGAGGAGCCCATCCTACTGGGGCCCCAGAGATTGTGAAGGAGGACTGCATCGATTATGTTGTCATCGGGGAAGGTGAAGAGACTCTATACGAGCTTGCCTCCGCTATACTTCGTGGTAGTGATCCGGGGAAGATCAAAGGCTTGGCATACATGAAGGATGGGTTTGTGAAATGTACACCTCCGCGTGAACGCCTCGATTTCACACTCAAGTTTAGGCCTATCAGGAAGAACGAGATACTTTCGAAGATGAAATGCGCGCCGCTGGCCTATCCAGCACCTCCGGACCAGAAAGGAGTTGCTCAGGTCGCTTATTCACGAGGCTGTCCATTTAAGTGCGAGTTCTGCGTCTCACCGATCGTGTTTCCGCGCGACACCATTTACCGTGATCCGGAAGATGTGATGGATGAGCTGAAGCAATTGAAGAGGGACTATGGCACGAATTTTGTTTTCTTCAATGATTTGACGTTTAATCATTATCCGCCGAGAGTTCACGATCTCTGCGACAAATTGATTGAGGAGAACTTGGGCATCAACTGGTTTGCCTATGTCAGTGTGCATCTCATAGAAGAGGTTGTCAAGACCATGGCTGAAGCAGGCTGCAGTCGAGCTGGGATGGGGGCGGAGAGCCTAGTTGACTACGTTCTTACCGATGTGAAGCCACAGCAGAGAGTGGCTAACACCCGAAAGTCTCTTCAAATGACGGATAAGTACGGAATCCTCAATCGAACTTATCTGATGTTCGGATATCCATCGGAGACAAAGGAGACCCTCGTAGAAACTCTTGAAGTCATGAAATCGCTCCCGATAGATCAACCACGCCTTGCATTCATCACCCCATTCCCCGGAACCACTTTCTACTACAAGGTACAAGACCAGCTAATCACTCGAGATCCCGACAAGTTCACAGGAGATCATCCAGTGATTAAGAACCCCAACATTTCATCACAGGAATACGTCGAGCTAAGAGATTGGATTCTCAGTAGCTATTATGACTCGCAAGAATACCACGATCATGTTGCTGACAAGTGCAAGAGGCACCCGAGGCTGATTGATTCCTTCAGGTTCTTCTTTGGCTACCTTCGCAACAAGGAAATAGTCTCGCAGTCCGCTTATGCCAGACTTTTGCGCACGCTAGACGAAGAAGCTGACGTCAGTCACAACAAAACTGACCCGAAGCAGTATGCCTACGATCCGGTTTTTGCCTGAGTCCAACCGCAACGGGGAGAAGTTTTGTGGCCGAAACTCCGGCGAATGCGCCTACAAAGGTGGTCTCACCCCTCCATTCTAAGGAGCAATACCAAATAGCGGGCGCAAAAAAAGAACAATCAAAACCAACAGCGAGTCCTCCAGTTGGGGCGCTCTTCTACACTGGTGAACCGAGTCCAATTTCAGGCATTTTCCGGTGCACGCAATGCGAGAGAGAGAGACTAACTCACATACGAGGATATGGCGAAATAACATTAGAGGTAGACGCCGCGTTCCCACCAGACACTAAGCACGGAAAAACCACATGGAAACTACTCAAGTATGCAAGAATCTTCCCTGCTCCGGCTAGCCAATAGTCAGCCACTTCTTTCCCGGAATTCTATAATAGAATAACCCAAGGTAACAAACAGCTGTGCCCATGTTGTGACTACCGGTTAGAAGAGCACCTCCACAACTTGAGCAAACAGTGTGCACCTGAAGTATCAATCGCGACCATCCTCTTGGATCGGCGAATGCGAAAATACCGATCGCAAGAATCCCGATGGGATAGAACAAAACGCTTGGTGGACCAGACATTCCTAAAGCGTGGATTCTTATCCTCCATCTCAAGTTCGCAAAAATAAGAGCCTAGCCGGGAGTTTCAATTGTGCGATTGACGACTTGCGATAACAGAATTATAAGAGACACGTCTCAAGTCTTCTTTATGCAGGACCTTCCAGAATCCGTTCGCAAACTAGTACTCGACAAGAATTTTGGGTTCATCGCGACGCTAAACCTTGATGGCTCTCCTCAAGTTACCCCTGTCTGGGTAGACACTGACGGGAAGTATATCCTAGTTAACACAGTCTTAGGTCGCATCAAGCAGAAGAATGCGGTGAGAGACTCCCGTGTGGCCCTTTCAATTATTGATGGGCGCGATCCCTACACCAGAGCTAGCATGACGGGACGTGTTGTTGAACAAATCAAGGGAATCGTTGCCGAGAACCATATTGACAAGCTTTCGAAGAAATATCGAGGAGTGGATAGGTTTGCACGGCGTTCGTCGGACGAAAGGCGAGTTATCCTGAAGATTGAGGCCATCCGCATTTTTCAATAACCTGAAGATGGATTAGGACCCTGCCGTCCGAAATTCAAATGTCCTGAAAGATCTCAGAATCATTCTCTCAGTAGAATGACAAACATTCCGCCGGCTGAGAGACGGTTTGAAATCGCTCAAGTCGTAGCTAGTAGAGTCATGAAGGATCGTCAGATCTTTTGGCTGGGTCACAGTCACTCTCCACTCCCGAACTTTGACTACAACATCAAAGAATCGGATTTGGAGGTTCGATTGGAAAGCATGGTCCCGACTTTCCGACAGGAACGTGGAATTTGGCCAGAAGAGAGAAGCCACAACACATGCTCAAAGGTTTGACAAGAAGAGGAAATCTTCTGACAAAAGCTGAAAAGATGTTTTCACTCCTTCCTGTTGTCCTAAGGTATTCTCGGATCCTCGGTCTGAACTCCCTCACGGCCAGAATCTACATCCCAAGGCGCGAAACTATTAACCTGCTGACCTTACTCACTTCTCTGGTAATAGAGTGAGTTTTGCGGACGTTCTCCTACATCAGCTAGAGCCTGCGACTATTCAGGCTCAGACGTTCGCCTACAAAGACTACGAGACCTGTCAAGCCGGCAATATGATAGCCACAACTATCTCGAAACCTTAGACAATCTGGGCCGCCAATTGGTCAAAACGAGAAACTGAGAGAGTAATCTCGCAACGATCAAGGTGACGTATCAGTAGTGGAGGATCAGATCTCTGAGAGACGCGAAGCGAGGAGAAACTCTGGCACAACACGAACTGACTACGAAAGTTCCTGAGTATGGTTTCATCTCAACCTGATCCTGTTGCGCCTAACTCGTTGAAGGATGGTTTCATGTTGGAGTAGAGCGACCTGTAGGCTCGGTAGATTGCATCATACAGAACCCTGTTTCCAGGGCTCGGGCGAAAGCTCTTCTTTCGGCCAATGAATTGATTGATGCTATTCAAACTGATGCTGAGAATCCCAGAGCCTATAAGGGGTAACATCGAGGCCCCGAGCGCGGTGGAGTTCGTTGATTTGGTTCGAAGCAAGATCATAGCCGCTGCGTCCGACTTGATTTGCATCCACGTATCGCTCTTCGACCCTCCGCCTGTAACTATTACTTCTCTTGGCTGAACGCCAAACTTTGCCAGCTCTTGGATGTAGTCTCGAAGTACGAAGGACAGTCCTTCCAAAACGGCTCTCGCGATATCTGATTTGGAATGCGAGAGAGATAGACCAACAAGGCCGCCGCTTGCTTGATGATTCCACTCAGGAAGAATGCTTCCCATCATAAAAGGAAGGAAGATGAGCCGGCGAGAGCCAGGAGGACTCATGGCCGCGGTTTCATCAAATTCCTTCAACGATTTTGCAAGCTGAACTTTTGAAACCAGCCATTCGATTATTGCACCCGATGGCATTCCAGGATTCTCAAGCAGAAATTTTCCAGGAAGAGAATGGGGTCGGAGTTCCAACGGTGAGTCGAACTTCTGAGGAAGGTGGTTCAGACACGCGCAAATAGGTTCTCCAGTTCCAATTATGTCTAAGACTTGGCACTCTTCTATTACTCCAGCACCCAAGGCTCCGACCTCCTGGTCACCTCCCCCAATGGTTACAGGAATGTCGATAGGCAATTTGGTGTATGCCGATGCTTCATCTGTCAGATGACCGGCAACTTCGATCGCCGGTTTGATTTCTGGGAGCTTCTCAAAAGGTATGTCAAGCTGATTGCAAAGATCCTTGGACCAGGATGACAGACCTATGTCCATGAGCATCGTCGACGACGCATTGGATGGATCCGTAGCAAATTCGCCAGTCAGTTTATTGAGTATGAAGTTCCCCGGGAGGAGGAAATATGAGGCGCTTTCGAACGCGTTTGATTCGTGCTCTCTCAGCCAGAGTATCTTTGAAGCGGCATGGTAGGCGTCCACTGACGATCCCGTAATGTCTTTTACTTTCGACGGACTAACCCTCGTTGCAATCCATTCGGCTTCTTTTGCAGCTCTTCTATCCATCCAAATTATGGCATTCCGAATCGGCCCTCCGTTTTGGTCAACTGGGACGACACCATCCATGTGACTTCCAAGACCGATTCCAACGACATTGTCAGATCCTATTCTGCGACTAAGCTCACGAAGAGAATCGAAAGTGGCTTTTGTCCACTCATTTGGATCCTGCTCGGCCCATCCATACCTCGGGTATGCCACTCTGCAGGGACGAGAGGACGTACCTACGATCCGCCCATTGGTGTCGACGCCTACGACCTTTACGGAAGTGGTGCCTAGATCGATCCCAATTGCATAATTCTTAAATTTCCATCGCTCGTCCATACTGATTTCTCAAAGTTGCATCTAGTCGGAGGCGAATGATTGATCCTGAGCAAGTCCACGCTTAAATATTAATCGAAGCGGGCGAGTCAACAGTGTGTGTTCGGTGATCGCCGGGGTGAGGGCAATCAACCGAGCGGGACTCTCAAAGCACCTTCGTGCCCGAAACGACTTTCTAACCGAGGAAGCTCTTGTCAGCCTATTCACTCGAGGGTTGAAGAAACCAAAGTATCTGATATCAGACTTCGATTCGGACACCGACATAATTGACATTCTCCCAAAGGGTTACGTTCTTTTGAAGGTAGACACTATCAACGAGGGTATTGACTTCCCATGGGACGCAGACATGCAGGCTGCCGGATACTTCTGCGCCTCAACTGCTTTGACTGACATCGCAGCGTGCGGAGGGGAGCCGCTAGGCGTCCTAGCAGGCTGGAGCATTCCGCGGGATCTTTCTAGGTCAACCATAGTTGCTCTCTCCTCCGGTTTTCGGGAATGCTTGCAGAACGCAGGAACCTACCTGCTAGGTGGAGACACAAATTATTCCGACGAGTTCGCCTTATCTGTGGTTTGCGTCGGTCAAGTCCCAAAGGTGAGCCTCATGACCAGACATGGGGCACAGGAAGGTGACAGGGTAGGGCTTGTCGGAGAATCGGGCCGATTTAATGCGGGCTATATTGCTCACCATGAACTGAAGGCCTCGCGCGGGGTCTATCGTCAAATGCTAGTTCAGCGACCTATGCTAGTAGAAGGTCGTATTCTGGGTCGATCCCGATTGGCTTCGTCTTGCACAGACACAGTTGACGGATTAGAGAAGTCTCTACGGTTGCTTTGCGAATCATCGAATACAGGTGCTCTGATCGACGATGAGGCTATCAAGCTGAGCCACATCGCCGGCGCAATAGCTAGAAGGAACCACATGTCTCGACTCGAAATGGCGTCAAAGCCCGCGGGAGACTTATGCCTCTTGTTCACCTGCCCTGAAGCTCACAGACTTCAGATCGAAACATCGATCCCTGGGCGCGTTTCATGGATAGGACAATTAACCTGTTCGAAAGGGATAACACTAAATCTCAAGGGAAAGGCATCTAGTAGCGGTCGAATGGGCTTCTCTCATGGCCCCTCCACCAAGCTTTTTCCGAGCGGTGCTCGGGCACGAGCAGACGCTCACAGGACCTATGGTCCGAGACACGTTTCGCACCTGATGTCAAATGTCAGGTTGAAGTATATCCTCCATCAACTAGCACCGTAGAACCGGTAATGTAGTCGCTGTCGTGTGATGCGAGGAATGCTACGGCAGCCGCCACTTCCTGCGGTCTCCCAATTCTCCCCGCCGGAATTCTAGATAGCAGGTATTTCTTGTACGAACGGCTTCTCATCGCATCAGCACTCATGTCCGTGTCTATCCACCCTGGAGCGACAGAATTAACACATATTCTGAAATTAGCTAATTCCATACCCAGCTCATGGGTTAATGCGACGAGCGCTCCCTTTGTTGAGCAATATGCCGAAGCGTTCCTTTCGCCAACATATGCGTCTATAGAAGCTATGTTTATGATCTTCCCATGCTTTCGAGGAATCATCATTCTTGCAGCAAGCTGCGAGCAAAAGAAAGCAGCTTTGAAGTTGATCGCACTGATGTAGTTCCAATCTGTTTCACTCACTTGAATGAATGGTTTATCCAAGAATACGCCGGCGTTATTAACGAGCACATCTGTGTATCCGTGTTTCTTTCTTACCACATCGAAAATCTCAACGAGGTCTGCCATCTTGGATAGATCCGCACGAACAAGTTGGATCGTGTTGTCTCCGTACTCTTGCTGCAATGAATGAGCTGCTTCCACGGATTTATGATATGTAGCAACGATCCGAGCCCCTTCATTTGCTAGCCTTTCAACTATGCTTCTGCCTATTCCGACGGCTCCACCAGTGACCAATGCAATCTGGCCCTCCAGCCTTCTGTTCTGGATTTCGACGGGCAAAGCGCGTAGACTCAAGTGCTACGTCCCATCGGCTCTCTCAAGGAGATCGTGTTTCTTTATGTCGAGTCTCGCGGCTTCTTCATAGATCTTGAGTAGCGAAGTATAGTCTTGATCACCATAGCCTTTTGCGACGGCGAGCTCGAATAACTCCTTGGAAAGGCCGGCTACGAACGTCGGGATTCCTAGGTCTTCGGCGAGTCTCTTGGCGAGAGTTAGGTCTTTTCGCGCGATTATAGTCTTTGCATTTGGCGGGAGAAATTTGTGGGCAATCATTAGATCGAAGAGTTTTGCGAATACGTAACTGTTTCCAGATGACGTTTGGATTATTTCTCGAAACTTTTGCAAACGTATTCCTGCTTTCGCGATTAAAACCAGAGCTTCACACATTGAGGTCAAGTTTACGTACTCCATCATGTTGTTTGCAAGTTTGACCGTCTCGCCGGATCCTAAAGGCCCGACATGGTGAATGCGATTTGCGATCCTCTCAACGATTGGTTTCGCGCGGTCGAAATTGGTTTTTGTTCCACCGATCATCGCAGTTAGTTCACCTGTTATTGCCCTAGAAACAGAACCGCTCACTGGAGAATCCACAAGTTCGACACCCCTCTTTGCAGCCTCTTCTGCCAAGCTGAGGATCTGGCGAGGTAGAACGGTGTCAGTTATGACGATCAGAGTGCCTCGCCCAACGCTTTCTACAATTTTCCCTTTGCCCAGCATCACATTATCCAAAGCTGAGGGAGATGGGAGTGATGTAATGACGTAGTCCTTATGGCGTGCGACTTCTAACGTATTTCTGGCCGAGATGGCTCCGGCACAAACGACGTGTCGCAGATTTGTCTCCTTCAAGTCGTAGACATACACCTCGTGTCCACCCTTCAACAGGTTCTCCACCATCGGAGTGCCCATGTTGCCTACGCCGACGAAGCCTATACGAGCCAACGAAGTTCCCAGTCAATCGGTTTTCGAGTTCATGCTGAGGTTAGACTAGTGCTCAATCACACTGCAGTCAGAAGCGCAAGTAACCACCAGGTCCTTTACAACAGCGTTCTGTGGAAGATCAAAGAAGCGCGTATACTTGTCCGGACTTCCAGTCGCCTTGTACAGATGAGAGGCGGCAGTCCAATTGTGAACCAAGTTATGCGGGAATGGCAGCGTGACACACTTCTTGTTCAGGTGCCCGAGTGAAAATTCTTGTTTCGGTTCGATCTCCGGCACAACAAGTGTCATACCACTAGCAAGGGACACGTTGTCCACGTTGTAGTAGATCTTGGTACCACACATACACTCCGGGGCCTGCCCGTCTCTGTGGTCAAGTTTCGAGCCTTGTAGGGATTCGCCTGGACAGAGAACTACACGAAGATAGACAACCGTAAGTGAGACCATAGGAAAGTCTCGAATACTCGGACCGATCTTAGCCAAGTAGTCTAGTTGTTCTTGGACTGCGATAGGAAAGAACTGCAAGTCTTCTAATGGCACAAGAAAAGGATTAGGCACTTCTCGGGAAAAGTTGAGCTCCGACAGTCGAGGTATTTTTCTCAAAGAGAAACTGCTTGAGACCACCTGCCCGAACTTGAGTCTTTTTTCCGAGTCATACTTCATCAGTCGAGAGTAGTCCGGATTTTCGCTTCTCAAAAAGTGAGAAAGTGTCCTGAAATCGGCCTCCAGCTTCTCAACGCCGTAGTACGGAACGCATGAGACTAGAACATAGTTAGTTGCCATCAAAATTATTATGTCGTATTGTAGGTATTCCGTATTAATAATTTAAGGGTGCTGCCTCAGCTCTCACTATGCTTCACTTTTCAGGATGGAATCATTGATCACTGCGTAGTCGGCCCGTGTATGTACCGCTCATCAAGACTGACTTTGGAAAGGGGTTGTAATCAAAATGAACGAGCTCAAGCAGGACGCTGGTATGACGATGCTGAACATTCATATTAAGAAGAGTCTTGATGTCTCTTGTGTTCTTCTGTGATGTTTCTCCTAATTCCGGGGCCTATTTGTGGCTCTATTCCGCGTTTCGTATCGTCCTCGGGCTCGTTCTTTCTACTAGACCGAGGCGCCTTTCTACCACGCCAAGTATTTCTTGCTGCACCTCCTTGATGCTGAGGTCCCCATCTATCTTGACCCAATCCTGATTCGACGAACATAACGATTCGTATGCTTTCATAGCTAAACTCTCATAGGATACAAATGCATCGTGTTTGGACAAGCGTGGAAACATGAGTCCCCCTCTTTCAGCCACGGTCGGCGACTTCTTCCTGCGCATTGCTGTTTCCGGAGATACCGCCACGTAGATTATTAGGTCAGGCCGCGGCAATCCCATGAGAATCTCATTCTGCCAGCCCAAGTTAATCTTACGAAGCATTGCTTCAACTAGCGGAGTCTGAATATATCGATCGGCGACTACACTCTTTCCGGTTCTTAGGTTCTCAGCTACTTTTGTCTGAGCTTGATAGACTCTGCTAGTGAGCATCAACAGGACATAGCTAAGGTCTGGAGGAAACGTTTTCTCTGAGTGGCTTAGACTCTGATAAAGTGCGTGAATCCGGGAACTCGGATTGACAAGCACGGATTCCTCCCCCTTGAAGTTTAACTGACGAACGAGCAACCGGGCCTGGGTTGATTTTCCCGCTCCATCCAACCCTTCGAATACAATGAAATGACCACGCCGCTCCTCGGGGATCATCCTTTTTCTCCTCTAGATGCGCAAAGCTGCAGAACGTAAAATGGGATTTAATACTTCCGTAAATGTGCCCAATGCGAACTGAGTTGATGACAGTGCTGTGGAGATAATAGTGAAGCATGATCATTGACGAAGACTGATACATCGTATGCGGGGTTCCAGAGATACTGGCTCAGATCCTCTTGCACTGAATAGAACCATGCCAACGCTTGGAACTTACATCTGCATCAGGAAATGTCAAGTAACTAGTGAACACGCGATAACCCAGATCTGGGACAAAGAAAACGGGGCGAAGGAGTTTCGCCCCACTTGGGATGAGACTGTTGCTCGCTTACATTGGAGTCGCTTTGCGAAGCTTGCGGGTTCTGACCTTTGACTTCATTGTTCTCAAAGACTACAGCGGAAATGACGATGCTTATTAGCTTTTTGACTCACCCGATAACCCACGCGACAATTCAGCAGTTTTAGTTGCGAATGAGGGATCGCGGAGCACAAAAACGAGAGTTCTAGGGAACTAGGGAACTACGGCCCAGTTGCGTGCTCAATTTGCTCAGCGAACTCTGCCGCTCGCATAGCCGTCTTAACAGCTTGGAGCTTGGAGGCGGTCTGCAGACCATGTATGCTCTCAAACAGCTGAAGGTATTCTCTTTTCAACATGCTTCTCCTCTTGACTGTGAGATAATGCCATTTCTCACGTTCGTACACTCTCTTGTGGAATACCAAAGCCTTTAGCGCCTCGTTCGAGGCCAGTCTTGCATTGAGAACAGCGTTATTCATGTCGCCGCGCTCGATATCAGAGAAAGCGTCATTTATCATTCCCCAACTCATTCGCATGTATCGGTTCACCAGGTCGGAGGAAGGGTGAATCCTCTCGGTCTCTTCCTTGAACAGGGTTAGTGCTTGATTCTTTTCGAAGAGGATTTTCGCATTTTGGATGTAGCCAAGAAGTTCGTATATCGACTTGAATATCGAGTCCTGTCTTAGTTCCCTAAGTTCCGCTCTTAGATCCTTCATATCATGGTATCTGATGTGAAAGACGGAATCGCCAACTCGTCGAAATACGCTCTTCAAGTTAAGCTGCGCCTGTTCCGTTAGCACTCCAATGTCTACGTCCGATAAACGAGTCGCGAAGCCTTTTGCGCTGGAACCGCGGAGAAAAATCGCAAGGGTGTCCTTCCGGCTCTTCAGATCATCAACCACCTTTTCGAGCCTTTTCGTCAAAACCTCATTATCCACGCACTCCTCTGTTTGCTCTCCAACGAGTAAGAGTTGTTTTGCCTGAAGATTCTGCAAGAGCTGGAGTGTGTCTCTCACATCGCCTCTTCCCATTAGGCGGTATAGTTTGCTCAATTGTCCAATTATCTGGCTCGCGGTCAGCCGTCCACCGCACAGATCCCAAGTTCGAACAGCAAGTTGGTCTTCTATTGTATGGAGTTCGCCAAGGTCGGGATTGAAAATCCACAGCTTCTTGCCTACCCTAGCCCAAAAAATCTTTGGTGACCTTTGGACTGTGACATTCATCCAATCTCTCGGTGTGCGCCTCAGCGAAGGGCTAATATGATATTGGCGCCGGCGAGGACCAGTTCTTGTCGGAGAACGTCTCAACCGTGTCTCTGCACTTCGGTCTATCAAGGTAATGCCTTTCAAGGGGGTTCGCCTAGCTCACGAATCATTTTGGGAGTACACCCAACACCGATAGCCCTGCCCGAAGCCCCGACGAGTCGAGAAAATCAAAAGACATCAATTCCTCCACCGCTTCCAAGGTCCAACACAATGTCTCCTTATTTTGGATTGATCAGCGAAAGTGGGTTCTCCGCTCCCCTCACTGATCGCGGCAGCCTCGTTTGGAACTCCCGGCTCCTCCCTCGCCGATAGAGAGCAGCGACTGTCTGCTTTTCTAGTCGCGAGCTTGGAGTATCTTTCCTTCATAGCCTTCCTGATCTCAGTCTCAGAAACTTGAGTCGTCAAATTTGAGTTAGGCGCACATCTGATATTTCAATATAATAGGAGAGAGCTGCTATACAACGTGGTTGACAGGTTGACTGTGTCTACGTTGAGTTCGATTGGACCGTTTAAGACAAAAACAGATCCTCTTCCTCGGACGCATCCAAACTACCCATGCTGAGGTTACTTGGTGTCAGAGGACTTGAGCAGAAGTGACCGGGATGAACGACATAGTGCATCTTCCCGACCTCACCTATCCTTGAACCGATTCATGACTACGCTAATTCATTCAGTTGTTTGTAGTAACCTCGAACACTGAGAACTCCGAAAGCTAGACCCCAGATAACCAGAACAGCCAGGTCGAGCACAGAAACCTGTTGCAGTCCGAATCCGGCCCTCATCAAGTCGGCCCCAGCTGAGAGCAAGTTTCCCGCTGCGACAAATCTCATCGGTTGAGGCATCAAGCTGGGTGGGTAATACAATGTACTGAAAAATATCAGAGCGATTCCAAGAGCATCGCTCATCGGATCTATCATTTCGGGTTTGAAATGTGTAGCAATTGCCAATCCGAGACTTGAGAGGCAGAAGGAAGTAATGATCACGGCCGCTATGATCGTCAGACTTCCGACCAGTGAAGGAAAACCGATCATGGCAACTGCGAAAGCGAAGAGTATGGCTACGTATACTATTCCCTCTGCTGCTCCTGCTAGTACGCGCCCAATTGTTAGCCCGGCTCTGCTGAGTGGTAGTGCCATTAGGTATTTCTTGTATCCTCTTCGCGCCTCCGTGCTCACTACGTTCATGTAGTTGAAGGAAGTGTTGTAGATACCTAAGACCATCAACCCAACAATGAGAAATTGAAAGTAGTTGGGTACAAGCACCAACCCGCCGAGACTGACCGCCCAAAAGGCCGCCCCTGTTATGAAGAACATGAAAAGCCAAAGGTTGTTGGAAAGACTGCTAAAATGAGCATAGAAGTCACGCTTTGCAATGACAATCATTGAATGCAATGTCAGCCGAGCATTCACTCGGCAGGACCCCCCTCAATCATCCTTGAGAAGAGCCACGAACCGAGCACACTGGCGACTCCCGCGAAGATAAGGACGATTGAGATATCGAAGCCTGGAATCACGGCTTGTGGGCTGTAAACGGTGACTGACCTGATCGAGTCGGAGGCATAGGTGACTGGGTTCAGCCTTGTTCCAACCTGCAACCAGACTGGCATTGCAACAATGGGATATAGTGCAGTACTCGATCGGATCAGAACTAGAGAGATAAACGTGTTCAACAGCCTGGCTCTCGTTTCATCTCGAACGGAAAGGGCTGCGGTGATTCCCAGGCCACACAGTCCCAGAGCGAACACAAAAAGGACTGCAAGACTTTCGAGGATGTTCAAGGCCGTCGTTGGAACTAGGATCGCTGCCAAGACGTAAAGGGGTAGAGCGGTCATTATTGCTCTAAAGGATCCGCCGAAGCTACGCCCAACAATAATCTCAGTCCTCGAGATCGGCAACGACATTAGGTAGTTTAGAAATCCGCTTTCTCTGTCCCAGTACACGTCCCTTCCTATATTGTATGATGCCCAGAAGATTGAGACGACTAGGGATCCGAGCGCGAAGAATTGGAGATACGTCATGTTGCCAACTGCTCCGGGGCGGACAGCCGCTGAGAGAATGAATGCGAAGATTACCGTGTCTAGCACGACGACAATATTTCTGAACCCTATCGCGTAGAAGTTCATGAAGAAAGTTCGAACGTCTCGTTCGAGAACGACTCTTACGCCATCCATCAAAGGGTTTCGCCCGTATAATGGAGAAACACGTCGTCCAGGCTAGGCTCCTTTACGACAACGTTGTCCACTCGAAGACCATGTCTTACTAGAGTTTCTATTATGACCGGTAGGTTGGTTTCTGCGTAGCTGATGTATATTCGCAGTTTGTTCGGGGGCTTGAGGGGAATGATCTCCTTAACCTCGGGAATCTTGTTGAGATGATCAAGGGCAGTTTGAACATCTCCGCCAATCAATATCTCGATCACGTCACCCCTTGGGAGTGCGTCTTTCAGCGTGGCAGGTGTTCCTTCTACTGCTAGTTTTCCTTTGGAGAGTATTGCCAGACGGTCAGAAAGCCGTTCTGCTTCGTCCATCATGTTTGTCGCGAGAATAACTGTGGAGCCTTGTTCCTTGAGTGATTCGATTCGTTTCCAGACCTTGAGCCTGCTTGTCACGTCGAGGTAGGCTGTCGGTTCGTCAAAGATCGCAACGGGAGGCTCTTGGATGAAGAGCTTTGCATCTTCCACTTTCTTCTTCATACCGCCGCTGAGCTTGCCAGCCTTCTGGGTTCTAGAATCCCACATTTCAAGGTAGGTCAATACTTCTTTGATGCGCTGCTTCTTCTGGTCCCGTGGAAGCCTGCAGGCGTCCGCGTGAAATTCTAGATTTCTTTCCACAGTCAGCCGAGAATCCAGTGCAGGCTCCTGGAACGCGATTCCGAGCCGACTGCGGACCTTATCAGGCTCAGTTCTCACGTCAATATGATCGACGCGGATCGTACCGCTAGAAGGTTTGAGGATCGAGCAAAGCATCATAAGAGTAGTTGTCTTGCCGGCACCGTTTGGACCGAGAAGACCGAAGACTTCGGCATCATCTACGTTAAGGCTGAGTTCTGAGACAGCCACCACGTTTCTAAAAACCTTCGTCAGTTTATCGAATTCAATCAACAGATAATTCCCTTAAAACCCATTTTCTTTGATCGGAGTCCGATTAAGGCTTTAGGCTCCGATTCGGCCCATGTGGACTCGTATCTAGCCGTCGCACGGCTATTAATGAAGAGGCTTCTTAGAGTTGAGATAGCTGAAGACCCGTCCTGCGTTCTTGTTTGGTGGGAAGACTGGGCAAAAGACTTTTGCGATCTGTCCGCGTTTCGAGACGAAAGCTAATCTCTTCAGGAAGACTTTGGACGGGAACAGAAAAGTTGGGCAATCGCAACTGTCTCGTCAGCTCCAACTCCGAATCGTTTAGGAGCCCGTAAGGCAAATTGTTCCGCTTCGGAAACTCCAGTTGATCCTCGAGAGCTTGAGCACTAACTCCAAAGACTTCGAAGCCAAGCTTCCTGAATTCCTAATAGTGATCCCGGAACGCGCAGGACTGCAGAGTGCTCCCCAGGGGTCCCGGGTATTCTAGGACAAACCGATCAGGTCAGTTCTTGCAGCGATATGGGTTCTATCTTTCTATAGACTTGGTGGGGTTCCAGATGCTTATCAGCGACAGTTAAGAGATCCCGAGCAACCGATATTCCGAACAGTCTCTCGTTCTCTTCCAAATACGGCAGAATCAGGTCCCAGTCTGTCCGAGTGAAATCTGCTAATCGTCCACCGTTGAGTTGGTCGCTCGAAACCTTCCTGTAGGGGTCCCGGATGAATATGGCTCCACCGGAGGCCAATGAGAACAAGTTGCCTCCTGGATACGGATATTCTTGTTCAATGAAATTCCCGTCAAACGATGGCTTCAACCCATTGACAACTACGAACCCTCCGCCATTGTACGGATCACCTGCCATGAAGGATTCTGCCAGATAGTCTAGACACGTCCCGTTTATCACAACTCTCGGCCTACCTACCGCGTTGATGAGTGGTCGTCCCGCGGCGTTACCCAGCACGTACACGTCGCCTCCCTTTGCGGCGTACATGAAGGCCTGACCCACATCGCCATGAACCACGAGCTTACCGTACTTGAGAATCTGAGCGGCTTGATCTTGAGCGGCACCATGGACTGTTATTTCACAGCCGTCAATGCCCGAAGCGACATAATCACCTACATCGCCGTAACAGTCAATCCTCAATCCATTCGTTCGCGGACCCAGCCCGCTTCCGATGAACCGGTGGCCTCGCAAGTTGTACAGCAAGATGTTCTTCCAGCCCTGGTCGTGCGCGTCGACCACAAACCTTGCCGCACTCT